>VOFI01002634.1_pt1 | contig 48160 bp, 77 predicted proteins | sample 5384131 | NCBI WGS metagenome assembly VOFI01 (sample SAMN12384728, study PRJNA508395) | human gut metagenome | isolation source: healthy gut H | host: Homo sapiens
TCATCTCCTTTCCAGTCTATAGCTATTAATGATCCAAGATTGGATGCAGGAGAAGCGCCAAATATCAATGCGACATAATGATTGTACCAATATTTACTTTCAACTAATTTTGTGTATCCTTTAAAAAAACGTCTTCCCAGCTTTTTTTATCTTCGACCGACATTAATCCGCTTTTATTGCCCGTAGCAGTCCCAATCAGTTCTCCCAGCTCTCGTTTCGAATAGATTTTATGTCAATTATTACTGTGAATTATTATCTTAGGATCTTCCCAAGTTGAAACGTCTGGATAATTCCTTTTTCTAAATATTAATGTTCCGTCTATTGCTATTCCGAAGATGAAAACAACATCTTCTAATTGTTTTATAACCAATCCTTGAACGACATTACCATAGAATCCTTCTCCAGCAAAAGCATTGAAATTGGAAACGAAAGGTTGAATTGTTTTTTAAAGGCATACCGTCTTATCATAATCTGATTATCCTTTAGTGATATAGATATAATTTTATCAGCACTAGAGAATATCTTCGTAACAATGCCGGTAGAATCAACATAAATCATCATTTCTCCGTCATTATGGCTGACATATACGAATTCATTGGTAGGAGCACCTATACTAAATGATACTCCCTAGCCGTATTGTTTCATACACGGCTTTGGCGTTCCCATATAACTAGTACCAGATTGGAATACTCCCATATCTCTTAGGAGAAGCCCCTGTGGTTGCTCCTATGGCGCCATCTGCACGCTTCCACCCCTTTTTCAGCGACCAGTATTCACATTCATGCGTTCGCGTCGATGCGGATTGATAAGCCCGGACGGCAAGCGGGTGTATCCGGCTGTCGCTGGAACGGATATCGCCCAGAAGTGCTGCGCCGCCAGGCCAGCCAGCTTCCGTTATCGCACGGGCACCCGATAAAGCGATGCTGCGACATTGCCTGCCACATTCTGTTTGCAAACGACACAAGGAATATTGAACCGAGGGATGGCGTGCCCGGCCGCACTGAGCGACTGAAAGTTGATCACGCTGACCAGGACTGTCCAGCCAGTAGGATGCCGACGGTCCGACGGCCGGGCAAACCATCTCCTGCAAGTCCGCATGTACCGTCCGGTTCGCGGGGATCTGCCGGCGATGTATCCGCCGTCTTTTCCTGCAGGTCTGCCGTTTTCTGAATCCTGGCGATTTCACCGGAGGTTTGGGCTCCAACTGCCGCCTAAGTAAGATCCCTCCGGCAAACGATACCATGCTGACTGTTGGCATACGGGGCATTATGATTCCCAATGAGCCGGCTGCTGGATGCTCTCCATCCTTTCCCGTCACTGCCGTCCACAACCATCGGGACAGTCTCGACATCAACGCGCTGACCGTTCACGAAGGACGAACTCGCTGGTACCACCACCGGAAAGCCACCCCGACACCATCACCGATGGGAACCTCCGGCCGCAATCACCGACTGCGACTTCAACTTCCCCGTCCGTTGTAGCCGTAGTGACCGCCGACTGATCTTCATACGCCCGGCAGGATACCGAAACTACGTAACCGCGTTCTTGTTCTTGCTGGACCATCGTGGCCGAAGTGACAGCTCGGTTATCCGCCACCCACGGACACCGTTCATCTTGGTCAGTTAGAGCCGCCCGTTCTTCATTGCAGCCAGTGGCGACCGTATTCTGTTCCGGAACCGACTTTCCGGGTAGCGATGAGCTATCGCCACTGCCCGGTGGCCAGCTGCCACGGCAGGCGCTGAAGTCTCAAGGGTGAGTTTCGTACCGTACCACATGTGATGGCAAGTAGTCCATGACTGCGCGGAAGTAGTACCGGTACGGTGAAGCTATCAGCCCCTACTATTGCCGTCGCGATATTCGGACTCCCGTCCTTACCCAACGGTGCACAGGGGCCGGAGTGCCCATTCACCCATGCTACCCATCACGTCATTATCGCTTGCACGCCCATTCCACCTGATGGTCTGCATCCACGCCAAGAAAATCATCTGTCCAGCCTTCCCGGTATATAATCATCTGCTGCTTCGAATCCGCTTGTCAGGGGGTGATGATGTTGGTACGGGTGTAGATCCACCTCGTAACCTTTGCCGTCCTTACCGTCGGTCCCGTCTTTGACCATGACCATCCACAAACCATTCCGGTATATAAAGTGCAATGGTCACTGCATTTCGGTATTGTCACCCCTCCTTGGGATTGGACGGATGGGATGCGAATCCCCCAAGAAGGTGATACTCTCTGCCCCCTTTAAGTTTCACGACAAATCCAGCAGTATCTCCCTGTCTTTCTGCACGGTCCAGTCGGCTGGCTTCCCGGCAGGGATATAACCGCCATCCTTTTTGCGACGATAATTGCCGTTCCTGAACCTTGCAACGTCCTGATGGAGGTGGATTTTCACCCCCGGAGATAAAAGCACAGCGCCAAAGTGACCATGGTATTGACCTCGTATGGGGTCTTAGAGATTCCAAATGACCGCCACCTGGCCACAGACAGTCCGGATCTTCCCACCCTTGTCACCTTTGGCGGACAAGCCAGTCCGGATTGTTTTCGGATGGCTCGGAAGTAGTGCCCTTGTCATTGACACAACCATGTGGAACCGTTATGGGGGCACACGGAATAATATGCGTACTTCCTGCCCGGCTCCCAGCTAGGAAGTCGATAGGAACGCGGACTGTGCTACCGGTAATTTCCATCAATTTGAAAAATCAATCCCGTCATGATGATATCCTGCAATACCACGCCGAGAACCGCCGCAGATTGATCCCGTTGATGTCAAGGCTTTTTCTTCTTGCCGAACCAGCTCTTCATCTTGTGCTGGGTCCAGGTGTTGGCATTGTCAACAAAAGGGTGATGCAGCAGTTACCGTCACGCACGTCATGATGCGATATAAGCCCTGACGCTCCTTGTCGGTGAAGTTCTGTCTGTCCTCGAGACGCATCTCGTTATGGGAACGAACTCATATCCGGGACGCGGAACCATCACGAATGTCTTCCTCGTTGTAATCTGCGGAAGTGATACGGTACTGTATTTTCCTGAAACCAATAAAGTCACCGGTAGTGACGCTTTTTTGTCATGCCAGAAGCCTAGGAGGATATCGTCCGGCTTCTTGTCCCAGCGGTACACCATCCTCCAGATCAGGGGTGACAGGTATAGCTGCCGTCACTATTGGCGACAAAGCTTTTTATCTTCAGCCCTCCGCCAGGACTTATAGTATTATATCTTCAAAATAGGTCTGACGGTTGAAACGAAGTTCTGGCACAACTCAAGAGAGCTGCTGCGCAGGACCAGAGTCTCCAGGGCGGTACGGGGTCCTCACCGATGTAACCGCCCTGAACACCGGTGATAAAGTCACCGGAACTTGGCGTATTTCTTTGATGACGGTTCCCGCCCAACAGGGGATAATAGGAAACCGGTGCGTTCCTCCGTGTCCTTGCGCATGAACATGATCAGCGAGCGCAATGCGGAATACGTTATATTAATGGTCTGTTGGCAGGGGTGGAGTCGTGGCTTCCGATCACATACACACTGCTGCCACCACCGCCTGTATAGGTCTGTCCCTTCAGGGGTAAGGCTCTCAACCTTTTCTCCAGCTCCCTGGATACCGGGAATAGGCGGCGGTTTCCCGACAGTATAAACAGGTGAGTCAAAAGGAATAGTCAAGATTGAATTCAAATCCGATAACCCCTTTGACTGCCTTCCGTTTTTAAAAAATAAGCCTTGTTAATCAGGTTAACTTTCTGACCTGCACCATAGAGATTATGTATTCCGTCCTCACTGTATGCGACATCCGACATCATCTTACAGTTATATGTAGAAGGGTCTATCTTAGACTTGGCAACGTACTTTTCGGTCTTTTTCCTTCAATTCCTGCTCGGCGGCACCCACAAAGCCCCAGTTCAGTTATTTTCGTGCTGTCCCAGCCGGAAAGCACATATTCATCTCCATTTTGGGGAAAGAGCACATCACCGGGAAGCGGTCTGCCGTAGTCCTCATTCCTGACTTATCTCCCAAAGCTGTGCCTCAGGGTTCCAGCCACCATTCCCCAGTTTCTCCGGCTTTCCTCAGGATTGAACTTCACGGCGAATTCCAAACCGTTGAGAAGCCGGACGCGAAACGTATTTTCAGCTCCTTGACGGGAGGATATAGTCCTTTGGAAAAGGTAATGCCCGTGTCCAAAAAGCTCGAAGATAACCACTTGTTCAATGGCTTCCTCGGTAGTCATATCAGGATAAGCGTCAATGTAAGGAGTGCCTTCGGGAAGCATCAGCCTGCGCTGCACCACGCCGTTCACAACCACGGTCTCGTCAATGGGGCGGTAGTCTGCCGGTATGTTACGGGTGGAACCAAAAGCGTAGATACGGGTGGCATAGGTGGACTGGGATTCTGACTGTGACATTTCCTGCACGTTTTTCCCGATCTCGAAATCCACCGCGTCACCGGACTCACAACGCCCGAAATGGATGATGTTTTCAGTCACCCAACATTCGCAATCCCATTTCTTCGCCATCTCAAACAAGCGTCAAGGATGTTGATGTTATCGTAACTCATCAACTGGGACTTGTTTTCGACTGTGGAATCAATGGAGAAAACAAAATCTTGTCCTTTGTATTTGTAACCAAGAGCTTTTAAATTTCTAAGGACTATACCGGCTTGAACATCAAGTGAGGCGGTCGAGATTCCAGGACGCTTCCTGCCCGGTCCACTTCGGGGGTATATTTAAAGATTTTGTTTTTCCATTTCCAGTAGTGGGCGTCAAGTCTTAATTCGTAATCGTAGCCTGCGTTATCGGTGTTGAATACCGGCTTCTGCAAGTCGCACACCTCGAACAGCCCGAAGTCGCACTCCACGTATGAACCAAGTTTGAAGAATATAGGACTCTCCAAGGAGAACTTTAACGTGATGTAGTCCTCCTTCATAAGAGTAAACTTACGCTTGCAGCCTTCATTGGGAAGGGTAGTAAGCAGGATAGCACCGGATATGTCTTTGATGTCGATTTGTTCCACGTCTTCAAAGTTCGGAGATAAAAAAAAAGAGTGCCCAATTTTGAGCACTCACATATAACGACAATAAAAACCAATGTCGTGAATTAGCTTCTGTTTGCCGGATTTGGCTCGTTAAACTTGGCTGAAATTTTTCCGAAAGTTCGGTTTAAACTCTGTGCGTAAGCAACACTTTTCCCAAGATAAATCAGATGATAAATCTCATTACTGTTAGCCGGAACTTGAATATCAACCACACCTTTATACAATTCTTCAAAGAAAGCTTTTTTTCTTTGCTTGATAGTCAGACTGAGAATTACCCTCGATAGTGAACGAAAGAGTTATTTCCCCTCATCGACTTTAGGGATTATTGATTATTACCCGTTTCCCCCATGTTCAAGTCGGCTTTTGTTCTCAATAAAATCCTTCATGGGAGCGGATGCCCCAATAACATCAAGAAACCCCTCTCCCATTCTCACACCCCATGTTGTATAAGCGTTTTCGCCATTAATTAATAATTCATTCATAAACTATAATTTTGCTGTATTCTTTTTAACCTCTGCTATATCTCTTTGCATCTGTTGAATAGGTTTGACGATTGCCCCTGTATTTTCTGAAATCTGTACCAATTCAAGATAGGATTGCGCTATCAAATCCCGCGTATCATCAGCAATATTTCTTGTTTCCGTATTTATGGAAAGTAGAGCATCTGCTTTTACTGTCAGTAGATTAAGTGATTGAGATTGAATAATATTCTGATTCTTTATTTCTTCTCCTGTAATCTGCAATGCTGTAAACCTACCGTTCAACTCTCCTGCATCTTCATGCGTCATTTCAGTGCCGAACCCTCTTGATGAAGAAGATTGAGAATAGGATTCTTGCGAAATCTTGTCATATCCGGTTGCTGCGGCAAGCTCGTCACGGAGCTTCATGGCTTCGTCCACATAACCCATGTATTCATCCATCAGCTCCCCTTACGCTCATTATTGTCAAGCGTACCATCATCCTTCATGGCTTCACCGAATTTATCATACCATGTCCTCAGTTTGTCACTAAACTGTTCACCGATGGCATTTGACAGCATCGCCTGCATGAAATATTTGGATATGTCATCAGCAAAATCCTCCGCACTCTTCTCCATATCCATCAGACTGCTTATAAAACTGTCATACATGGAATCGAATGACATTCCGATCAGGCCCTCATAAAGACTGTCGGTCAGTTCTTCCAGTTTTCCTGCCTGCTCTATATAATCATCCAGCTTGTCGGTAACACGCTCACCGTAACCTCCCTTACCGGAAGATTCCATGATATCCCATAACCATACGTCCGACCGTAGAGCCTTCATCTGTTCGGGGTCAGATTCCACAAGGAATCGGTGCCGGAGAAATCCTGCATGCCGGTAGCTTTTCTTGCGTGTTCCAGCATTTCATCCGTCCATTTCAGATAATGCTGCCAGCTGCCGTGACTCTTATGATATCCGGCTTGCTCCTTTGCTATTTGCAGATAGTTTTTATTGACTTCCTCCTGATACTTTACAGCTTCCCTGTAAGATTCAACCGATTTCATTCCCTTGCTTGCCTTCATCTCGTCAGTCAGATCCTCGATGGCCGTTTGCAAAGTTCCATTCCTGTCCGTCAGCCTGTCTATCGTTTCCTGTACTTCCTTGGCGTTTCCACCTATTCCAAACAAGGAGTTGAAGCCTCCGAATGAGATTGCGTTCAGGATGTTTCCTATGCCGTTCCTCAATGACTTGCCGATTGTGACAAACAAATCCCCCTGACAAGACATCACCGATAATTCCACTGACAGCGTTCAGAACAGCATCAAGCAGACCACCGACAAGATCACTTAATCCGTCTTTGAGTACGTCAATGATGGACAGAATCCATCCGACAATGGGAACCTCCTTAAGAGATTCTGACGTTTTTCCTATGACATCCTTGAATCCGTTCACGGTTTTGATAATTCCGCTATATGCGTTATACAATCCACCGGATGAAATCTGCTGCAAGCCTCCCAATAAATTTTCCATGCTTGCTTTCAGTATGGTGGCAGTATCAGTCACATTACGCTGGGCCTGATTGGCGATATCAGTCTGTGTCTTCACATTGGCGGATGCAATGTCAGCATTCTGCCGTGCTGTTTCAAGAGCGTTTGCTGCGGCTTGTTTCTCACTTTCCGTTCCGCCCTTCTGCGCTTTGGTGTAATCATCCTGTGATTTCTTTAGTCTTTCCAAAGCAGCTGTTTCAATCCCTATGGCACTGATACGATTCTGTTCTGCTATTTGATAGGCTTTTACATCCTCTCCAAGTTTCTTAAAGTTGACTCCACTTGTACCACCCAAAGACTTTTCCATCTGGCTGATGGCGTCAATCAATGATTTCTGGCTTGCCTGATCGGAGTTCTTGAACTTGTCAGTCCGTACATATTTTTTCGCTTCGTCCAAGGCGGGCTTTATCATGTCGGAAAACATGGAACCAAACTCACCGAACACAGTAACCCAATCTATATTGGCTTTTATGGCTTCTGTTTCCTTGTTCTGTATGGCAACATCACGTTGTTTCTCCAGTAACTTTACTTGTGCACTATTAACACCGTTTTCTTCCTGTGCTTTCCTTATTTTTTCCGCATACTCTTGGGCGATAGCCAATTTCTGCTGCTGGAACGTGCCATATTCTTTCAAGTAGTCGTTCAAAGCCTGTTGTTCGGCTTTCAGCTGTCCTTCAGTTACATCGGAAATATCTTTATCTCTCATACTTTCGGCATTGGTATAAGCTTCTGAAATTTTCTGTGCCTGCTTGTCGGTCAGCTTACCGTTACCGGCTTCGCTCCATTCTTCCTCCTGTTTTCTTATCGCATCAATCTGTTTCTGATAATCAAGGTCAATCTGTTTCAACTTCTTTTCCGTGCCTTCTCTCATCAGGTTGATTTCATCCTGTTGGTTCTGACGGTGAAGTGAAAGAAGTTGTTCGGCTGTCTTTTTTTGTTCTTTTTTTTGCTTTTCAGCAGCTTTTTCCTGCTTGGTCAAAGAACTACCAGTAATACCGCCCAAATTTTTATAGGCTTTTTCAGTTGTTTCTACTCGTTTCTTAGCTTCTTCATACAGCTTTGAAGTAAACTTGGATTTATTCTTTTCTATTTCAGAAAGTTTCTTCTTAGCATCATCCCAGTCTTTCTTCGCTTTCTCATAATCCTGCTTGTAAGTAGTAGGGGATTTCTTTTTAGCCAACGCTCCATTAATTGAAGAAATAACACTTTCTAAATCTCCCCCTTTAACCATCATCCCGTTTACAACAAAACCATTGCGTTTGGATGCAGACGATTGAGCAAGTTTCAATTCCGTTTCAAGCTTCTCCTTAGAATAGTTTTTAAGATTGGATTTGTAAGCGGAAATATTATCATCGAACATGTCTTTCTGATACTTTTTTAAAAGTTCAGAGTTTTTCTCCATTTGCTCACGCACCTGTACGTATGACTGATTACCAGAAAACATTTTCCATATTTCTTTATCGGAATCAGACATATTCTTCCGTAAATCAGGATTATCAAATAGCTGCAAATATCTCCGTTGGTTAGTAATCGTTTGTTTTAGAGCATTATAATCATCTCTCCTGCCTTGAACAGAACGCCTTGAATCTTCTTCGTTTATTTTTTGCTTCAACTTTAAGATATCCTCCAACTTTAGCTTTTCAATATCGTATTGTTCGAAAATTTTAGGATATTCTTTACGAAGTTCTTCTAATGATTTTTGCCGAGTAAGAGTAGCCAAACTCTCATCACGAGCAGCCGTCAATAATTCTTCGATTTTCAGCTTGTGTTCCTGTTCTTTTTTAAATGCTGCATCTTTAATGCCGTTATATTCTTTTTGAGCACGGGCGGCAGCAGTTGTACTATCAGACATTGCCCACATTGTAGTAGCAAGCCCACCGATAACGACAGTTAAAGCTACATAAGGATTGGTAAGCATTGCAGCGTTTAAAGCTAACTGCGCTTTTCGTGCCAATAAACGGGCATTGGTAAGTCCAATCTCCACAAGAGTATGTTTACTTTCGGCAGCAGTAACAAGCATCACTGCGGTCCGGTATGTACCATAAGTAACCACTAATCCAGCCAAGATCCTACCTACTGTTTCATAATTCTGAATCAACGAAGTTGTCATTTGAATACCGTCCATGATAACACTTTCCGACTTTGTTCCCAATTCGTTAAACACGGAATCCAAAGCATCCTGCATCATAGACAACTGACCATTGATAGTCTTTGAAGCATTCTCAGACATATTATAGAACTTACCACCTGCGGAAGTTGCATCAATGAATGCCTGTTGAACCATTTCAGCGGAAACAGCACCTTTGGACATTTCATCTTTCAAAGTTGCGATAGATTTTCCGGTCTTTTCGGAGATAATCTGTAACGGGTTGAATCCAGCGTTTATCATTTGATTCAAATCCTGCCCCATAAGTTTACCCGCTGCTGACATCTGTGAAAATGTCAAAGTTAGCGAATTGAACTTACTGGATTCCCCCATAGAAATATCACTAATGGCTTTCAAGTATTTGATAGTGTCTTCTGCTTGTATGTTAAATCCAAGCATCATCTTTTCTGCTCCAACCATATCTGACATAGTAAGTGGAGAAATCTTAGCCAGCTCCTTGATTTGCGGAATCAGTTGTCCTGCCATATCCTTTCCAACCATAGTCTCAATAGCGGTCTGCATGGATTGAAATTCTCCACGAACACGAATCATTTCAGAACCTAATGCCTTTAATACTCCAGCACCACCAATAACCGCCAATGCTTTCTTCCAAGAAATAGCGATACCGTTGTTACTCTCTACGATTTCCTTAGCATTATCATTGTAAAGGGCGTATTCATCCCGAAGCTTCTTTACGGAAAGGCGCGCTTCGGCTTGTTGTTGGGTTAATCCAAATAAAGCTGCCTTTTCTTCATCAAGAGCTTTGCGGGCAGCATTGTATTCTTCTAACTTGCTATTTGCTGATAACGGATTCCTTTTCAATGCTATACGATAAGCATCCCCAAGTCGTTTTACATCCGCTTCAATATCCTTAACTACCGCTTTTTGAGCAAGAATCTTCTCTGTGAATCCATTCACGGCCTGGGAAGCATCGAAGATTTTCCTTTTGAATCCCGTTTCCATCTCCGCTCCAGCTTTGGCTGCATTAGTCACCAACTCATCCAATCTTTGGTTGGATGCAGCAAGTTGGGCATTCAAAGTCTTAAAAGCGGCAGGAGACCGTGTGCCATCCATGCTCATTAATTCTTGTTTTAACTTCGCAATTTCATTACGAAGCCTTACAACTTCTTCCCAGTCACTACCTACCTTAAAATATAATTTCGCCATATCTATTTCTTTTTCCTACGATTAGCCAATTCCTTACCACTGATTCTATTCACCTTTTGACCACTGACACTATGAAGTTTATCCCGTTGCATCATCAGCAGATTCCGATAAGGGATAATCTCAAACACTTCTGTATAACTCAGATGCAGCGTGTCAATCAAATGGGCTATCTGCCCGAAGAACGTTGTGTTTCCTACTGTTTCGGTCTTGCTGCCAGCATCGACACGTTCCTCATCGAGCTGACACACTGAAAAGCCGAAATATCCATCATAGAGAAACAGACTCCCAAGGCATCTTTGACTTCTTCAAAAGTGCCGTTCTCCAATTCTTTGACCAAACTATCATTCCCGCAGATGAAGCATGAAATACCTTTCAGCATATCTTCAGTAGCTTCAGGAAGCTCTTTAATAGCTTCCATGACATTATCTCCAGTCATGCCGATATTGGAAAAATGATGAATGGCACGACAGATAATTTTAATTGTAGGAGGTTTAATGGTATAAACCATCCCTCCTATCTCCACATTCATGAAATCCAGCCCTAACAAAGCATCAGAAACCGTTTTTGCTGCTTGATTCATATTCTTAAACTAAAAGGGGGAATGGTATATATCCATCCCCCGGTTATCACTCTTGTACTTTTACCAATGTTATCTCTTTTTTAAGAGTGGTACCAACTTCAGAAGGAGTGGTTTTAATATCTCCTGACTGAGTGACGTACCCCACTTTCGACACTTCATAGTGAACGGTAGCTCCAGCATTCACCTGCTTTGACTTGACCGTTACACCGTCCAGCTTTACGGTCGCATCGGAAGGAGTAGGTACAATGGTTACTGTAGTTCATGCCTGCAAAGCTTTAATCTGCCCTTCTTCATAGTTATACTCAGAAGAAACGCCTTCGATTCCCGGTTCCTGCACCAAGCCTTTTACAGCGATTGCAATTGCCTTATCCGTATTGGCTTCCCGGGAAACAATACGGCATTTTGGGAAGATGAACCATACATCATCATCGGTCAGACAGAACAATGCTTTGTTGATAATAACTTTATCCAAAGCACGCTTCCAACCCACATCTTTAGATGTTGCCTGAATAACATCGCCACCCATGAACGCTTTCTTTGTCTTCCAGTCATATTGTCCGATAGAGAAAGTGGGTGATACTTCTCCCGGCACATCATCGTAACGGTAATTCTTTCCCGTTAATTGGTTCTTGTACCCAGTGACGGAGGCTTCCGTTTCCTCAATCTGCCACGTTTCCCCGTGTACATTCAAAACCTCATCTTTCGCTTTGATAGCGGCTTGAATCAAAGTCTTTGCGATTTCGGGGGTAATGTCTGCCGTTACCTTATCAATATCGGCAAACAAGATTCTTTTTATTCCTACTGCTGAAATCATAATCTTATAGTTTTACATTTATTACTTCAAATAAAATTCTCACATTCACGTAATGGCATTTCAAAGCTGTATCCGCTTCCGTGCCAATTGATTCGATAGAGTAACGATAGGTTGTACCGTCATAGGTGCTTACTACATCATCAAGCAGCTTGCCAGCCTTTCTTTCAAGTTCGTTAAGCCGGATTGTGTTCGCTTCATTCTCGCTTAAATTGGGTACACATAGATTCACTTCTGCGAAAGATTTCTTCCAATACTTTCCCGGCTGTTGTTTCTTCGTGTGGATGACAATCCTTTCGGACTTCAATTCACCCGTCAGCGTTTCACCATCAGGCACTATATCTATTCCGAAAGCCTTGCAGTCCCGATAGAGAATGTTTCCTATGTCGGTAGTTACTATCATTCCACAATCTCCCAATCTTCTGCAAATACATCACTGATAGACGGAACCCATGAATCAGCGCGTCCGGTATTCTCGTTGTAGATAAGACACTGGCTTGTATAGTCAATAAATCCCTTACCTTTCAGAATAAGGTCTTTTGCCGATTGGGGAAGCGATTGCATCTTAGGGATGATGTCGCTTTCGATATGAGCTGGCACTTGTTTGAATACCATCAAACCTTTACCGTTCCAACCACTTCTACGAACAGTCCCACCTTGTTTTAACACTTCGATAGCATCACCGAAACAGATAGGAGTTTCTTTCTTGACTTCTCGATATGATTCTTCAAACAGTTCTTTGGGTGACCAACTTTCATAGCCATATTCAGTACGAGTGTGATATCCTAGTTTATAAGACTCATTCTCTTCTATTTCACTTTTTACCAAGCCTTTACTGCAAGCTTCACCCAATGTCATAGGTTCTGCTTCAATCTGTTTTGTTCCAATGTACTTTTTCATTTTTCAAATTCTTCTTTTAATCGTTTCTCCGCAAATAAAGCAGCACTACTCAAAACATCATACCCTTTAGATTCTACGAATGATGCGTATTCCGCTTCGTTTTTCAATGTCAAACCGTCTTTATTGACATCGTAATCATTGGACGTTCTCAAAGTGAGTGTATGGTCTTGATAATCGCCATGTTCCTCTGCGTATTTCACAGCTTCATCACCCACATCAATCATCTTCTTCTCAACTTCCCATTCCCCTTCATCGAAAAAGGAGTCGACATCTGAGAAATCGAAATCTACATCCATAATTCCGAGTAGTTAAAGTAGTTTGTACTCTTCACTGTATAAACTTCGCCTTGACCTCTTACGCTATCACCATCCATGCAACGTACTTCATCACCAGCCTTGACAGTAATTTTCTTCTCGCATACCACATGATAATTCGGACGATACACAGAGCCGTTATCAGATGAAAACTCTTTGGTAGTGTTATCATCACAACGGCATTTGCACACCTCCTGCCAGCTTTCACCACCTGTTCCGGGAATAGGTCTGCCAAACTCGTCCTTATCCATCGGGGTGATAACTTTTACCTGCAATATGTGTGGAGCGAATATCATAAGAAAGTCACTTTAGGTTTGTTACCCAGTTCGTCTTTCAAACCGTACTGTTTACACAGAAATGAATAGTAATCCTTAATGCCTTGAATGTTCCAAGACATAGAAAAACCGCTTTCGCTGATGGAAGTGGCACGAAGCAATAGAGAGGGGATGAACTTCGCAATTGCCACCGACACCCGTGTTTGGCAATCCTCGTTCATCTCACCCCCTCCGCTTATCTTTGCGTTCAGACATATATCGAAAAGGTCAGCCTCCGACAAGTTAACGCCGAAGGTCTGAAACTTCTGTAATATATAATCGTTTACTGTCATGCGTTCATCTCACTCAAATCGAAGTTCACAATCAGGTTCGGGTTCGCAATCTGCGGAATCCATTCGGCTGCGTATTCCAGATAGCGACCATTGCCGTCCTTGTAACCTGAAATCAGCATATCGCCATCTGCCTGAGTGTAATTACGTCCCGGTACACCATCCACAGCTTCATAAGGAGTGTGGAAGCGCATATAACCGATTTTATCCTGCGGAAGCAGGGAAATACGACCATCTGCATAAATGGGGATATTCTTACCTGTTTGGTCTACCACATAATCTTCTTTGATTTCAATAGCCGGAAGTCCGATACCTGTAAAAATGGTAGAAGCCAGTTGCGAGGTGATAAGCCCGGTAGACATATACATTTCATTGCCTGTAAGCTGCATTTTGAACTTATCTCCAAATTCACTTGAACCGATAATATTCTTGACGAATGTGCCACGGCTCATAATCATTTTCGGGAATGTACCGTAGATAGCTCTCAATTCATTAAGTGTTTGCTGCAAGTACGTGATAAAATGGTCTTTATCTTCAGTGCCCGGTTTGATGAACTTGAAGGGTAAGTCGATGTTCAGTAATTCAACACCTCCTGCGTTTTTGTCCTTATTCTTCACGCTTGCTGCTCCAGTCATCAACAGAGAGCCTACAATAATATCCATACGCTTGTGGGCTGCAAGAAGTACCTGACGATAATCGTCATAGATAAAATCCACGATTTCACGCATGGCTGCTTTCTGGTCTTCCGGTTTGGCGGCATTATACTTATCTATCAAGTCCTGCAAGTCAGACAAACGGTCGATTGAGATTTGATAGCGGTCACCCAAATAGGCAATCTCACCATATCCGGAACCGATATTCCTGCGTTCACGGATAGGCTTTTCGCCATAACGGGAGTTGATGGAACCAGCCATCACACCAGTAACCTGACCGATGTAGTCTTTAAATACACGAGTAGTAGTCCTACGGAAGCCCAAATACTGCTGCCAATAAATTGTGTCCTTTCTTGTCTTGAGGACACGCTGAATCACTGCATTTACAATGTTCGGGTCATTAAACAATGTATGAATAGTTAGCATCATATATTAGTCCTCCTTTCTTTATTTTGCCATTATACCTGCGTTTTTCAACGCTGTCAATAATCCGTTAAAGTTTTCTACCGACACCGTACCAGATGCATCATTCACTTTGGCTGCCTGCTTTACACCTCCAAGAGCAGAAGTCGTAGCTGCTGTTAAAGTATACTTGTTAGCTTGTGCTGCAACCCCATCCAATTTGGCTTTATCTTCCTTACTCATCAAACCGTCCTGACTAGAAGAAGCCTTAGGAATAGATACGGCTTCTTTTTCTTGTTTGACATCCAAAGCGTTAAACTGGAAGTGCGGCATATTCGCCTTGTCAATATCTGCGAAAGGCATTACCAGCTTGGTCGGTTCGATTTCAAACGCACGCATCAAAAGGGAAACCAATACTATGCCATCCTCTACCTGCTTCCTTTCATACAGAGCTGAATTTGCGATAACTTTGGGCGTTGTACCGTCTGCGGCTGTCGCTTCGTAAAGAACTGTTCCAGCTTCTAGATTTTCTCCAAAGTCTGCCGCTAACGTCAGCTTATCAAAAGCTTTGTCAGCCTTGTCAATAGCGTTGATTGTCGCTCCATGCGCACCGTTACCCAAGTGCATACCTTTGTAAGCCAAAGAACGTTTCTTGATTTTCAATGTGGTATTGGAGCCTGTCGTAAACTTCTCATATACTTCCACACGGATAGCCACTTGGGATGTTTTCTTCACCAAGTCAGCTGCAATCGGTGTGAATGAGGGCAAGTACGAGCCGACAACGAGATTGGTTGTGTCCAACTTGTATGGACCTCTGCGTCTGCGTCCGGTTTCTACGTCGTAGCGTTCTTCCTGCTCAACTTCCGGTTCAAGATTATACTTAAATCCTGCTGCCATAAAATCACTGTTTTTGTTGTTCTACAATTTCTTTAGTGTCGTCTGCAATCATTTTCGCAAACGCCTGAGTCTCATTCTCCAGTTCTTTTTTTGCTGTATCTGGAGGAACTACACCCTTAAAGCCGTCATTTGCAAACTCCTGCTTCAAGTCCTTGAAGTATGCGTCCAAGTCCTCATCGTCCTTAATGGCGCATCGTTTGGCGTAGTTTTCGGGAATACCATACTCCTTTGCCTTTGCCAAAATCTGCTGGCTACGTGTTGCTTGAGCCTTTTCCGTTTCAAACTGTGTTAGCTTATCAGAAAGGTTCTTGTTGGAGTCAATTAAAGCTTGCGCCCATGCAGGCACATCGTCTTTATTCTCTTCCGTTTTGGTAGTAGTGGTAGTCTCGATTGGCTTACCGTCTTTAAGGTTATGCCTCTTTTCGTAGTTAGTCACTGCCGTTTTTGAAGCATCCCCGGCACGGAAATCACCATAGGAATTAAGCACGTCCGAAAAGCTGATACCCTCAATAATAGAGTTTACCTTTGTCTCGTCCGTTACACCCTCTGCCTTCTTAGTAGCAATTCGGGTTAAAATAGCAGTGTCCACCCCAGCGAATTTCTGTTGCAGCCCTGCTAAAATAAGTTCTTGAATATTCATACCGTATGAATTTGATTTATAAATTTCTACGGTAAATTTCGTTATTTATAAAGAAGGTGAAAAATTATCAGATAGGTGATACACGACAATGAAACGATTGTCGTAAAATGGTATAAAAAAGGCGTGAAACCAAATGGAATCACGCCTAAATATTTTTCTTATGAACTAATCAGAGACCCAACATCGCGGCTGGAGGTATATTCAGCACTCGACATAGCAACCTCGCGATTTTGAGGGTCGGTTCCGAACGTCCAGAAATATAGTCATTCACACGCGATGGACTTATTCCAATCTCACCAGCAAGTTGCTTTTGACTCATCCCTTTCTCTTCAAGAGATAGCTCTATCAATTCCGCAACAGTCGGTTTTTCTATCGGATAATGTTCTTTTTCGTATGCTATCACAATATCGGACATAACTGTAAGCTCCACCGCATTTTTATCGTTTGCAGGGGTATTATCATCAACCAATGGCAGAAGTTCCTCTACTCTTGCCAAAGCAAATTCATATTGTTCTTTACTAACTTTATTCATATCCTGTATCTTAAATGGTTGAACAATCTATTTTATCATATTCTTTATGGGTACACACTTTCCGAATAAAAATATAGCCCATTGTAAACTTTACAACTACTATCAGTCGATAATTGTTACCTCTAATATTGAATACATAGTGCTGGTTGCCTACATAATCAGCAGCAGGAAAATCTACTTTAATGTCTGATAGGTTCTTCCATTCAGCTTTTTCCGCTATATCATACCAACGTTCTAAAGCTATGCGTGAATCTTCATAGCCTTTCGTTTCGTAGAACTCTTTCAATTTCTTATGTGATACAATTCTCATATCTCATTTATTTGATGCAAAAATATGAATTAATTTTGAATTATAAAATTTTTCCAAGAAATATATTCTATAATATAGAATTTAGCAATAAAAAAAGCGGAACTAAATTAGCTCCGCTCAATAGTACTATAAAAACATGAAGTAATGAATTATCCCTTGAAGTTAGGAAACGCTGCATTGCTATTCTTTGCCCCTTGTTCCTCCTTGATTTCTGCAAGCTCCTCTTCTACCCTATCAGCATTCCCGGCAAACATGATTCCCTCACGCGTTGACCAGATGCCACCACTGACAGCGGAAACGGCAGTGGTCACCTTATCATTCAAATCATCAATCATATATGGAACCAGTTCTGTTTCTATGTCAATGGTCTGCGATGCCTTGCTAAACTCGGTTGGATTGATGGAGCCTAAAGCGGAAACAATGAAATTTACTCTCCGCTGCAAGAACTCACCGATAACCTCACCGTGATTTTCTACCGCCATATGTGCACCCATGAACATAAAGCGGAAAGCGGTTCCTGATGCTTTGCCTACCCCCTTCAACGTCTCAAAGGATATTCTTGGAGTGTTTGACATATCATAAGCCATATTAGTGAGTGTTTCTGCTTCAAATTTTACGGTATCTGGCACCTGATTCCATGTCAAATATCGTGCACCAGCCCCCTCTCCTTCCAGTTTTACCATTCTATCCTTTGTCTTACCAGTGAACCCTATCACTTCACCAATTAATTCCAAAATGGGGAAAAAATGATAGTCGATACAATCAGCATAATTGGATAATAGTTTCTCCAACCGGACCCGGAAGGTCTTTATCTTCTTGCAATAAGGTTCAGGACGATAAGCATAGAGAACCGGTAGTTTTGGGAATCCATGAGCAAAAGGAGTTCTTTCTTCATATCCTTTAGACAAATCCCATTGATAAACCATTTTGTCCGTGATAGTCATAAAGCAGATGACCTCCGAATCATCCATGAGCTTCTTTTTATACTCACGTGAGAAAGCAATCATTTTACCTTCGTCGTTAAAGAACGGGTATAGCTTATCACCTCTGAATGGAGACCATAACACGCTTTTCAGTTTCTTGGTGGGCTTGACCTTGCCACCGAACGTAGTCTTAACTTTCTTCCAAAACTTTGCCCAAAACGAATCATCATCGGTAACATACCAATATTCTGCCGCTTCTTGTTCGGAGAGCCAGGCACGGACAATCTTCTTGTTTTGGTATTTGATTTTGTTGGATTTAAATACAGCCTTTACCGCATCCAGCAGCTTCTTTTCATCATCATCAGTTGGAGTGCAATCCATAGACGGTTCTGTGCCGACTGTAAAAGCAGTTTGGATGTTCACGATATCCTGTTCCAATGGAATGGAGATACGGTTCACCGGTTCAGTCTTATACTTTGCTTCGATTTCATAAGTCTTACCCGTTTTTTCATCGAAGTGCTTCTCTGCTTCTTTTTCAAGAACCTTTCTGTCCGGATATTTCTTTTTGTCAACCATGATTTCATGTCGTTCCGGATTCCAATCATCCCAAAGTTTGCAACGGTCGGGAAGTTCAGTCTTCCTACCTTTCTTCAGGTAGTTTATCTTCTGCCCGATGTCAGGCAATGCTAATATTTCTTCTAAATTCAATGGCATAGTTTATATTTTTAATGTGTGAATATTCCTGTTAAATCTTTCGGCTTCTGAATCTTACCAAGAAGCTCACCCAATACATAGTAACGTACAGCATCTATTCCGTGATTGTCATGGTCTTCCGGTTCGTTGATATAGTTCCCGTCCTTATCCTTTGCCCAAACATACTTTCTGAACTCGCTTTGCAAGTTGTACGAGCGTTTGGTTATATAAATCTCCATATCTTTCATTTTGTCAATTCCGGCATTGATAGAGCCTGCACCTTTCTCTACGGCATATATCTTGATTCCTCCGTTGTGTATCTCTTGAATCAAACGTGGGTCTGCGCTGTCAGCAATGACTTTCAATCCCCACGGGCGAAGAGTCTTGATGATGTCAGAAGAAAGCAATCCAGTACGGTAATCCACTTCATCCAAGTAAAGGGCGTTATCAACGATACCACAACGAATGGAAGCAGACGGGTCATGCGTATAACCGAAGTCTTGCCCGAAAGCAATTTTCTTTGCCCAAGCCGGGAACTCGTCAACAATTCCCCACTTCTTGAACACAGCACCTTCTGCAACGTCAGCCCACCGGCCGATAACCACATGAGCATACTTTTCAGGATTACTCACCTTCATATCTTCCACCTCTTTCAGGAACTCAGGAGAAAGGTTATCCAAGTTATCAAAATACGTAGTATGGATATGGAGCACATTCGGATGAGTGGAAATCTGAACCTGCACACCGTCAATCTCTACCAGCTTGTGAGTTTTCTCAATGTATTTCTTGTAGATGAAGTGATTGGAATCGCATGGGTTCATTATAATGATAATCCGGTTCTGAATACCCTTCTTGCGAATGGAGAGCATTATCTTGTCGAACTCATCTTCGCTTGTCCACTCTTCCGCTTCATCGCAGACAAAAGTCGTAATGCCTTGAATGGATTTCAGTTTTGCTGTCTGGTTTCCGGAAGAAGTCTTGATACCCCGAAACATGATACGGCTCTTAGTCATCTTATTGACTATGTCCGTCTTTGTGGTCTTGAAATATTTCGTGGTACCGTCCAAATCTATCTTCTCCATCATTTCGGGGATGATAGACATACCGGCAGAAACCATCGTGTAACGGGTGTAAAGAATCTGATGAACTATTTTCTCTACGGGAGTCATTTCAAAAGTCAACCGCTCAATAAAGGTAGAAGCATTGAAAGACTTTCCCGAACCACGCCCACCGGTAATAAGAATTATAAATTTTTCCTTATCCTCGTATAATGGATGGTAAATTTCTTGAGGTACTATCATTTCAGCTTGTCTTTAATCCAAGAATCAATGTTGATGCCATGCTCTATATCTGTTGGAATATCAGCGTCTTCATCTTGTTTGCGCTCAATCTTTCTCCAATCTTCATCATGGTGGTACAGCCAAACGGACATTGCTTGCAAATTAGGAGCCAACTCGCTTTCGCTTACTTGTAATTCATCTTCGCCCGTCAAATTCCCTTCTGAATCACGGAGCTTTCTTACCACGGTGCTTTTGGTTTTTATGCCACCGAGAGCCATTGCAAGGAATTTAGCCCTTACAGTGGCATTGATTGTCGCGCGCCCACGCGCTAAGACTTCGGATATTTCGGTGTACTCACTTTTCTTTTCGCAGAAAGTTTGTGGTAAAATCCCTATGGCATAGGCTATTTCCTTGTCAGTGAATCCCTTTTTGGCATACGATTCCACGAGAGAAAGAAAGTCCTCGCTTGTATAATCAAACTTTGGCTTTCTTCCTCCTTTACCTTTTCTATTTTGAGATTCACTATTGCTCATAATTTTAACCGTTATTGTTACCCATATAGACACGGTGAGAAATTGGCTTGTTTCCATAGACATCAACTCCTCTTTTTGAGAAATAGCTATCTATTTTCTCAGCATATCTTCCCATTATAGATTTCGTTCTATCCCTTATGTTTCTTTGTCTTGCAGAACCTAACCCGTATTGCCTTCCAGCGTTGTACATTATTCGTCTGGACTGCTGATATAACTGGCTATATGTTTTCTTTCTAACTCAGCTTTCCTCCCAATAATTAATCTATTCTTTCTACTTGTTCATCAAAAACTTCTCCCTTTATAAACTTCATATCCGGTTCATACCCGAACCTTTCGCAGAAAGCGGCTTTAGCTTCATAGGTATCGAAGGACAACATCACATAGGCATCCATGTTCTCAGCTTGCTTCTGTGCGTTTTCTTTCACCTGATGCTTGACCTCTTTCATGTGGGCTACCTTTTCAGCACGTTCCAACTGTTTGGCGGCTTTATCGGCTTCTTTCTGTTCTGTTACAGGCGACATCATGCTTTCCAGTTCGTCAGCAATGGAGCTTTCTTCTTCGGTCTGCAAAAGGAAATCAACCCCAATCATATTCAAGTCGGCATCTGTCAATCCTGCATCTTTCCAGTCAATATCAGGAACAATACGGGCAAGAGCGTCAAAATCCCAAGAACCTTGTGCATTAGGGTTGTTCATTAGAATATTCAACTCCTTTTCCTGCTGTTCGTCCACGTCAATGACATCGACACGAATGCGATAGTCGTTATCGGGAAACTTTTGTAATTCGTCCATGACAGACAAACGCTGGTGCCCACTGACGACTGTAAGCCCTGTACGCTTATTCACAACTATTCCACCTACCAATCCGAATTTCTTGATGCCACGCTTTAATGCTTTGCGTGATTCATCAGAAAGTTTTCTCGGATTGTAGTCTGCAAAACGAATGGCAGAACGGTTAAGTTCTACCGATTCACTCTTGATATATTTACTTAGTTCCATACATATTACTTTTGTTGATTATGATACTCCCAAAGTACTCTTTCAGCCATCGGGAAAGTTTTGTAAATTCTCTGTAAGTCCTGTGGATAGTTCTTCTCCATCCAAAGCATACAATCAAGATTGAAGCCTACTCCCGAACTGGCTTTCAATGAATACCGAACTGGTTCGGGTAAATTATGCTGCCTCATATAAGCAAGTATATCCTTTTGTGTCCAATCAGCTAAAGGATAAACCATACCGTTATTCTCGTAGCCGTTTACCTCATACCCTTTCAACATAAGTCTACGATTCATACCGTCAGCTTTTTTCATGCCCAAGAATGTATAATAAACTCCATGAGTAAGTTGCATAGCCTTTACCACATCTGCCAACTTCAACAGCTTTACTTTCGGATTTGGCACACAATACATACCGCCACGGAGAATATAAGTGAGATTCCAATGTGGTACTTGAACAAACTCTATTTTCGGATATTTGGCTTTAGTCCAGTTTATCCAACGGTTAATATGTTCCAAATTCTTAACGAAATACATGAACACGCAAACAATCCGGTCAAACTTCGGATAGACTAAATCAAGCAGAACAAGCGAATCTTTACCAAGTGATAAAAACAGTAAAGCCTCATTCGATTTTACCCGAATGAGGTCTATATATTGGCTCGCTTGTTCTACTTTGTTCATAGCTAGCCACCACTTAAACCAAATGAAGTACGAAGATCACTGTAACGCTGTCTGCGTGATCCTAACTGTGTGGCACTTGCTGTACCTCTACGATTGGCAACCAATCTACCACCTGCCCCTGCACCATTCATATTTCTGCGAGGCCCGGCTACTCTGTTAATTCTTCTTGCGACTCAGCTTTCTAATTTTAAAAGTTAAACAAATCAATCTATATGTTTCTCTAATATCTTGCCCAAAGTATAATCCATTTGTGCGGCAAGATATTCTTCGCCTTGATGTTCGTAAACAATATCATTACCGTTTTCATCTGTGAGAATTACTGCTTCTGCGTTCTTTACCTCTACAATGATATAAGGACGTTTACCTGTATATGCACCTGTCAGAAGCTTGATTGCATCGTACTTGATAGGCTTTAATTCTATTTCACCCTCTTCAGGCAGTTCTGCATCAGCCGGATATTCTTTACCGCCACATAGGTAAGTGATATACTTCTTAGCGTTGGTTGGCCTGATTTCACGGTATTCGTGGGTTTTCTTGCCTGCCAAAATTTCATCGAAATACTTCTGTTTGATGCTTAATGTAAGAATGTTCATAATCGTGTCAAATTTAAATTAATACTCAATAGTTGCGGGGGGGCTGAATCGAACAACCGACCTTCACCAAGTCAAAGTGAAAAGCTACCACTGCTACACCCCGCGATAGTACCCCAAAGGTACTACCACAACCAAAGATAACGAAATATCTTCAATCGTTATACACGACAATCGGCTTATTGTCGTGAACTAAGCCATTTATCCCGTCTTTCTCTACACGCCTCTAAGGTAGGCGCACAACAAGCAAAGAGTTCACCACTTTCAGTACGGTAGTCGTACTGGTACATTCTCACTCTTTTACCTCTCAACCTGGTGTTGTAGGTGGTGTAATTTTCTTTACCGGGTTGACATACGCTGCAACCGTTTACATTTATTGAGTTCATAATTCAAGTAATTGTTTCGTTTTATCCACGTCTACAAAACTCGTCCACCCTGCTTTATGCAGTTTTATAGCTGCCTCTCTGATTGTGATTTTACCACTCTTGACACTTTCTTTCAAAGATTCTAATACATTCTTCATTCTTAATTCATTTTCACATTCAATCTTTCTTCACTCGTATAAGTCACTACAAGCCCAGTTTCATCATGCTGTATGGTGATGTACTTTTCACCCCTCTCTATAGTAGAGAAGTCATAAGGGGTTACCATCTTACCCAATACCTTGCCCAGTTGCTTCATCAGTGGGGCTTCAGGGCTGATAACTAAAACTAAATCTGCTTTCATAATCGTGTATATTGTGGTAGCCATAAGGCTACCGGATTAGAACTCAACCAATATCAATCTTTCTAAAGAACCTGATGCTTTCACCCACATATGATTATGTCCGAAACCATAATCGAAAAACAGTTTAAAATAAGGGTGTCTTACTATTAAAGAGCTCATACAGCCTCTTAACTCGTCTTCTGACATACAAGAAGTTATTTCATTGATAATTTGAACGAAAAGGTGTAAAACTTCTGGTTCATTATTCAATAACGGTTTTTCTATAACTGCTTTTAAAAATATATTTTCTTTCATATTCTTCTATATTGCGCAGGGCTTTCGCCCTGCCGATTTATGTTAATGCGTTTTATCCTCATGTAATAACTCGCAGTAAACTGGTGTTGTGGCATCTGTGTGCTTATTGGCTATAAGAACCTCATTACTATCCCAGTTAATATATACCTGTGTAGCAAATGCACCGAAAAACTGAATTTCTTTCGTGCCAAACAATACCACCGCGTCATCATTTACATTTGCAAGTGCTGCAATTAATTCTTTCTTGGTCATATTCTTTTTTGTTGCGCAGGGCTTTCGCCCTGCTGGTTAAACTTATAATATTTGAATCTCTTTGTTACCTATCTCTGTATCTACATTCAGAACCTCGTACTTTTGAACCTTGTAATTATAAACGACTTCACAGGTATTGAAACCTCTACCATCTTCTCTTTGGTCATAAACAGTATTTATATGCTGATACATTTTATTGCCTAACATGAAGTTTATCTTACCTGATGTACAGAAGTAGAATGCTACTGCATACTTCAATGTTTTCTTTTCATCAATCTTCTTTGTTGCCATGATCGTATATCTTTTAATTGTTATTACTTCGTTTCTGATGATGCAAATGTAATGATTAAAATCATACATACAATAAATAAATATACTATTTGTATGATTATTATCATATATTAACAAAACAGCATAAGTATGATTATAATCTAAATATATTTTAATACAAATGACTATATTCAATCAAAACAAGCTGATTTAATTTGTTTATTCGATTTTTACCCCTATATTTGCATCTGATTAAAATCATACACACATGGAAGTAAAGACAATAATCAAGCAGAAAGGCTTCACAATGGAATCCGTTGCAAAAAAAATGGGTATAACAAGGGTTACACTTGCCCAAAACCTTAGTAGAAATCCAACAGTAGGAACATTACAGAAGATAGCAGATGTTATTGGATGCAAGGTTGGTGACTTCTTTGTTGATGATATGGATATAAAAGATGATGCCAACACCATCACCTGCCCCCACTGTGGAGGTAAAATACATTTTGACGGAGAACCACATATGCCGGAACACAAGAATATACGAGGGAAAGAATACTATAAATAAAAAAATATGGAACTAAAAGACTTTATAAAAGAAACACTTAGTCAAATAATAGATGCTGTTTCAGAAACACAAGAAAAATACAAAGATAAACATGTCCTAATTTGTCCCGATGATATTCAATCTGAAAAAGGAGAATATTATATTGACAATGAATCTCATTATGAATATTATAACCGAAAGACCAAAGTACAAAATATAGAGATGGACATAGCTATTTCCGTTACCGAAAAAGAAGGTAATAAATCAGGAATAGGAATCGCCAAAATTATAAATGTTGGTACTTCGTCAGAAAATGCAATACAAAATGAAAGTGTTAGTAAAATAAAGTTTTCCATTCCACTTGTTTTACCAACAAGTAATACAAGAGAGTATTACCAAAAATATGTGAAAGATTAAAAGTAAAGCCAGAGCATTAAACTCCGGCTTACTCATTGATAACCTCATTAAAAGCAATAAAAGCGCACCAAAATGATGCGCCTTCTGTTGTCAATTAGTTCTTGATTTTATATCAGAGCCTCACGGCTAGAATATCAGAATCTGACAGCTTCCATTCTTCTGAGAAGATTATTATATCTCTCTTGTATAAGAGCTCTTTGTTTATCGGAAGCTGTTACAATCTTTCCCTTATATTTCCGCATGACAGATTCATTCATGCCAATTTCCTTTGCAAACTTACTGGCATTTATGAAAGGAAATGCCTCGAAGAATCCGCTTAAATCATATACGTAATCAACAGAATACCCAGACTTATACCACACAGGAAAGTCTCCATGTTTTTCTTTATAATATTCAGCCTGCTCTTCAAGTACGGACATAAAATCATCTTTCGCTTCCTGCTCTGTAAGCCCAAAACCGTACGCTCCGTTCACATCCTCCGAATATACGGAAATACCCCCATCATTCGCCTTTTCAATAATTGCCTTAATCTTCTTCATAATCGTGTATTTTAAATTCGTCAATTAAAGCACCCACCGAAGTGGGTGCAGTCCTTTCACTTCTTTAACCCTGCCTTTTTCAACATACTGTCAAGAGTACCATTTGGTATCTCTTGAGACTGATGTCTGCCAACAGGAATAAAGTAGTCAAAGTCAGGATGAACATATTTATAATGTTTCTTTCCCTTTTTGATTGTCCAGCCAGCTGATTCAATCAATTTGTAAAACTCTGAATACTTCATAAAATCAAAGAACATTGTTAATTGACACTACAAAAGTAACATATTTGTTACAATAAAACAAGCAAAGATGAAGAAAGGAATAACATATTTGTTACTTTTAACACCGTGTACACATAACAAAAGCCGGAGCACTAAGCCCCGGCTCATTAATTGATTAGCCCTTTGATTCTTAACCGATTTACGATTTCGGTATAAAGATACTCTATATCTCCACTGAAATCCCCATAGTTCTGATACAGAAACACGACATCAGCGCAGTTGTCGGAAATTGTACTCTTGGACTGAACCCCAAGTACCCTTGACATCTCTTCACGTAATCCGGCTGTCATTTTCCCACCGGCAAGCGAGCTTGGAGAAAACAGATACAGGATAATGAAAATGAACTTCTTCCGCTGGGTAACACTGTCAATACAAGGGGGAAGACTTCTGCTATTCAATAGCTCAACGAAGATTTTATAGATATCCCTAATAAGGCTTTTATCTCTCAAAATCGGTGAAGCTAAGGTATTTTCTTCCTCTGAAAGTTCTGATTTCTCGATACGAATCTTTTTAAGACGAATGATTTTGTTAAAATCCAACTCCATAACACGATTATTTTAAAAGTAAATAGTATATTTGCATCATAATCGTGTAAGGAAGAGCTGATTCATGGTCGTGCGTGGGTTGGCTCTTTTTCATTTTTCCCCATTCGTGCTGACGAATGGTTTCTTTTCCAAATCATAGCAGGTGATATATACCCGTTTCCCATTGACATCACATAGAGCAAGGGCATATCCTTTCTCTAGTATTTTAACCGGCTGATTGTCGCAATAGACAGTACTTCCAACCGGAACTCTTATAAAATGACGTACTATCATTTGATTATCTTTAGCTTGTTATACCAGCGTGAAGAAAAAGGGAACCACCCGATTAAGAATGATTCCCCGAAAATGGTTACTTTGTATAGTTTGCTCATGGATTTTTCTTTTTAAGTATTTCAACACATTCCTTTATCCCATCATCGAAACCTTGTTTATAGCCTTTAGTATATTCCCCTATAGTATATACCGCCATTGACAGAAAAAATAGAAGGATACCTACAGGCTTATACCAACCGGGCAACGAGATGGAAAACGGCTTAAATGTAATTGTTAGATCGCCAACCCATAATAGGGCGATAACACATATAATTGTAAATATAATTGTTTTCATAATCAATATCTTTTTCCGTTCAACTTAGGTCTTAGTTCATTGTATCTCATCTTCTGCTCCACATGCCATATAAGGTCTATGTTCATATGCTTGGCAAGCCCGAAGATTGATAATAACATATGACCTATCTGACTTTCAAAAGAATAATTATATTCATAAAAATAACGAATTGGCAATGTGGATATGGCGTATATGCTTTCAGTAAATGTTTCACCTACGCAACTTTCGGATGCACCATATATCGCTTCTTCAGGAAAATCATCAATGGATATATTTCTTAATCCAGCCAAATCAAGCAGGCGTATAACCGCATCGCTTAGTTCGTCTGGAAGTGTATCTTTGATATATTTTTCAAAACAATATTTGAAATTGGCATCATCGTGCGGTTCTTCATTCTCATAAGAAGATTTAAAAGATTCCCTGTCGGCACATTTCCCTTTTCGGTCCGCTTCCACAGCTTTCATAAGCCTGGAAATGATAAGGCAAAGGAAGTGTTCGTTACTCAGTTCTTTATCGTGAAAACCATGCTCACAAGCTGTCTTATAAGCACGATTCCGTAGTTCGTTCAAATTAATATTATTCATTTCCTTATTCCTAATTTAATTTCTTCATCCTTGATTATTTTCCCAATCTTGTCGGCTTCCTCATACCGTTCCTCTTTTATCAACAGTCTTTGCAATTCCGAAAGCTGGTTAATGTAAACAATATCGTTACGATCTGACACATGGCGGACATATCTTTCTATATCATCCAGCTTATTCTCCATGCGTATATGCCACTTGCTTACCAAAATTAAAGTAAATGCAAGAGCACAAACATTTAATGAGGCAAGGATGAATTTAAATATTGATTCTGCTATTTCCATAATCATATAAGTTTTAATGCTTCCTGTAATCCTGCTTCAAGTGCTTCCTCGTAGGTATTATAACGGATAATAGGTCTGTCAGACAATCCTATCAAGTCATGTCTCGGAATTGTCAGTATATCATACGTCCAATAGTTTTCATACATATAGGATATTTCGATATGCAGGTTCTTGGTTTCACGTAGCCACTTTTGTGCAACGGATTGAGTAGGATGGGAACATACTTTTATTGGTAACTCGCTATTTGTTCTATTAGTACCATATTGTCTACCATCTTCAATATTCATAGCAATCATACATGGTTCATTAAACCCTTTCTCTTTCAGCAACTTCGCTGTTTCTAATGTTACAAGTTCTTCGGTCATAACTATTTTATTTTAGGTTTTTCATTGTATTCTTTGGCGTTTTTAGCTTTTTCACACGCTTGTCTTTTCATAGCTGTAGGACAATCACAATTCCCACATCTACCATTATACCAACAACAATATTCACACTGGTGCATCGTTCATTTCTGTTCCATTTTGAATTATTCATCTTGAAAATCGTCAATCTCAAACTCCCAATCCATTGCATCCTCTTGTCGGATATTATCTAATAACCATTCATTTGCATTTTCAAGCTCATCATCCCATTCAGGTACATCCCCACCTTCATCATAAGCTTTAGCTAATTCATCATAAACTTTGTCAGGGACTTCAACATCACTAAGTCCAACTCTATAAGTTACCTTGATTGTTAAATCTTTAATCTTCTTCATTTCTTTCTCGTTATTAATTAAACTCTTTGATTAATTTCCATTTCTTACTGAAGTATTGTATCTTCCAATTTGGATGACAATTCAGCTTTTCCCCTTTATTATCACCCTCCAAGAAATATATATCAAGATTAGCACTACTGTTATGACCAACTATTATCCCCTTATCACCACGTATTTTAACATTCATCCCTACATAAGCAAAAGGGATATTTCTGTACTTAGCATTATCCTTAAACGCCTGTGTCGTTTTTGGGCTATCAACACGGCACAAGATAGATAAATAGCAATCATCTGCACAACCATCCAACATACGTATATAGGCTTGCTTTGCTTGTCCAGCAGATGCCGCATAAGTTCTCCACCAATGTTTACCATCAAGAGAGCATTTATAGTATCTTGGAATTACTTTCTTATTCATTTCTTTCTGCGTTATTAGTTAATTGGCAGTTTCATAAAGCACATCCATATTGTCTTACTCTGTCTTCCGGTAGTATGTCCGAAAAGAGGTTTAAAAGGGATAACAGACAATACATCCACTGTTTTTATTTCACTCTCGTTCCATTTGAATACAAGAGTGCCGTAAGGCTTCAAGACGCGCATACACTCAGTAAATCCATCGTGTATGAGTGACTGCCAGTCTTTCGGCAGTTTTCCGTACTTTTTAGCCATCCATGAGGTTGCACCAAGTGTTTTCAGGTGCGGTGGGTCGAACACCACCATGTAGAAAGAATTGTCTTCAAATGGAAGGTTGGTGAAATCGGCTATTACATCCGGCTTTATTTCTATGATTCTTGTCTTACCCCTGTCCTTGGCCGTAAGTGTTTCCGAACGTTTGTCAACAAATAAGGCAAGAGGATTATATTTGTCAAACCAAAACATTCTACTGCCACAACAGGCATCTAATATGATTTTTGTTTCACTCATTTTTAATCTGTTTTACTATAATTGATTAAAAAAATATTCACTACACTTAAATCCTTTCCGTGGAATAAAGTCTTTAAATTCACAACTTCTGAATATCCACTTCTTATCAACCCATCCGGCCAAGTCTTTTTGCCATTGTGGTATGATTTGATGCGGATTATTTAAATCCCGGTATGGCTGGGCGTATGGTAAGAACCTACGTCCTCTCTTCCGCCAATGATTAACTCGATTGAATGCCTCCTTGAAATCGTTCATCAAGATGCAATAGAAGAAATATTCCCCTTTATAGCCGTACTTGTCAATCAAAGCCGTTGCACGTTCACATTCAGCAATTTGTCCTGGAGTGTCACAGCCGAACCGTATGCAATTCATCCACTTTACTCTTGCCAATAACTGGGCGATGTCGTCTGTTACCAAGCGAGCATCTAAGCCCTGATTGAAGTCTACTCGTACGCCCATGGAAACAATCTTTTCAATTTGTTGTAAACCATAGTCGGATGCAAGTACATTGTTATCCATAAGGATAATATTCTTTCTACCGTCAATGGCTATCTCTTCGATATCCATGTATGGGGTAATCTTGCCTTCTTTAGTAGGGACTACACACCATTTGCATTTGTTAGGGCAGCCTCTTGTCAAAAAGCCGTAAGCTGTCTTGCTATCAACAGAAGGATACAGGCTGTAATCTGGTTGCAAGCGGTCTATTTCTACCGAAAGTATTTTTGAAATATCATATCCGGTTCCACCTTTTTCAACCTGATCTGCATTGATGTAGTAACCGTAATCAGGAGTAAAGGAAAAGACTTTCGCCATGTACACCTTATCGTATGAACAAAGGGGATTATACCATTCTACATTGTCACCTTTTACCTTGTGCCATGCACTTATCTTCATCAATGCAAGATTAGGATAGTTGCTGTCAACTGCTAATATTCCAATGTTCATTTCTATTCAGTTATACGCCAAATCACTTTGATATTAACTTGTTGTATTCAACATTGGTTATCTCCTCGCAATCTTTAGGTAATTTACATTTCCAATCACTTTCCACAATGAAAACATAAATATCAGGAATAGTAAAATCAAATCCAGCATGATTAAAAACATCTTCGATCCCTATAATTGAGTCCAATTCGTTACGTCTTATTGTATTCTTATTTATGTCGGTGAAGTCCTGCAATATCTCCTTATTTTTGCAACGAGCACGCGGATAATAGCCATTATGCACATCTTTCATCCTTTTCCAATTAGCCATGTCCGGTTCTTCTGTAAATTCAACGATATCCAAACTTCTGTAATAAAATGAAGAAGTCCATGTCTTACTAAATCCGTATTTTTCACGGAGAACTGCTACCTGCTTGTCAAACTCATCAGCCTTATCTATTAAAGCCTTAATCTTTAATCCTGTTTTAGAGTCTCTAATTGTTTTATAATATCTTTCCATAATGTTTCTTTCTTAATCAGTTTTGAACCATTTTCCTGATGTCAGGTAAATGATAAAATTCCAATCTAAATATTTTTGGGTTCAAATATCGGGCATTCTCTTCTGCCCAACAGATGTATTCCATGAAGCCTGTAGCATGGCTTTTCGGGAATCGAATCGTATTTACGATATATGGCACAACGGCGGCAGATGCGATGTATATTGTATTTACCTTTTACACCGTAACATACCACAGGATAACCATCAGCAGTTTTCATGATTTTCTAAACAAATGGCTGAACGCATTATCCAAATCCAAGTCTAGATTCAGTTTGGATGGGAAAGATTTAATGTATTCGTACATCTTATAAGCGAGGTTGTCATCATCACCGCACCTGTCAATCAGTGTGAGCAACATGGCGTTCACCATGTCAGAATCATTGCCGAAGTTTTCCTGAGTGGATTCGCTGCAATGATTCACATCACTTTTCAATCTCTTTATCGCGGCTATGGCTGTGTTGAAGTTTCTTTTTGAATCGTGCCGCAATTCAAAGCCTTCCTTCTTGTATTGCTGCTGCATTTCTAGGAGGTTGGTTTCTAAAACGTCCGTGAGGACAAATACGATATTGGTTATCGTATTCAGTTTGTCAGTTCCTTGCATGATCGTGTATTTTTTATCAATTATTTTATTTGATACAACCTATTTTAAAGCCGTACAATGAATTTCCTACATGAAAGTATCAACTACAGGCTTTCTTGTTGAAAATCTTGCCACGGGGCTGGAAATGCCGTCTATCGTCTTCTTTTTTCGCCCTGTCAATCCATCTTTGGAATTTGGCGGCTACAAGAGGACAGTGGATGCGCAGGTTCCTGTCGCGTTCCGCTTCCCATTCACGTATCTTTGTCTGCATCTCGGTATTCATAAATTTCTCCTTTTTTCGTTATGATTCTTTCTTTTGGAAACTGTTACAAATTTGCCCGTATCTGTCACAGGCACACACTCTATGCCCTTTAGCCTTACAATACGCAGAATTATCCCCGAAGTCCGAGGCATTCTTGCAGTTCCGGCATTTTACATATACGGATTCCGGCTTGACTTTCTTTGCCATATTTAAAATGGATTGTTATCCTCTTCAGTGCTATTACTTGATATGGGAATAATGTTCAAGTCGTAAAAGTGAGTAGACGCGGCATTGAAACCACAGATAAACTTCAATAGCCCTATATTCCTGCCTTTAGCTATATCAATCATGGCAGTTCCTTTTGTGTCCACGTCTGAAAACTCATCAGGATAACGTTTCCCTTTTACCTCAGGGCGATAAATCAGCATAACTATATCTGCTGCTTCCGCTATCTGTCCACTATCCCTTAACCTTGCCAATGTAGGTACAGGGTTAAGATTATCCCTATTCATCTGTGACAATGCAATAATCCATATATCCAAATCCTTTGCCAGATTCTTCAGCCTTCTTGCAACCTCTCCCATCTGCTGTTCTTTGTTGCTTCCCTTCATGTTAACATTCAAAATCTGTAAATAATCAACCACAGCCCCGTCTATCCCATTTTTTAATTTCATTTGACGGATTGAGGATATTATCGTGTCGATATTGGACGTGCTCCTGTCATCGAAATAGATTTGCATTTTTGATACAGTATCCACAGCCCGGTCTACATTTTCCAACTGTATTCCAGAAAGCGGTGAGTAAAGTATGACATTTGAAGGAATACCACTTATCATTGAAATGATTCTAGACGTTATCTGTTCCTTCTTCATCTCCATTGAATACATGGCTATCTTAGCACCTGCTATTGCAGCGTTTTTCATCATGCTTACAGCCATTGACGTCTTGCCAGCACTAGTTTCACCAGCAATTATTATCAGGTCTGATTTTTGAAGCCCGCCTGTTTTCCCGTCTATCTTGTCAAATCCGGTCGGTGTACCTGTCAATTCTGTTTTTCCCGACATGTTGCGGTTTATCGTTTCATACACGGATTCTATGCTTTCCTTGACTGTGCTGATAGAATTACAATTGGATGAGAACAGATTAGCAAGCTGGTCTGACACTTTTTGCACGACATCGGCAATATCTTCCTTCTCATTAAAAGCGTTACTGTCAAGATAACTCCCAATATCAAAAAAACGTCTTCGTATCATCAGATCATGAAGTCTGCACGCATATTGATACAGATCGAATGTGTACATTCCTGAAATCTTTACCAGCTCATATAAACTAAAGTCCGGATAGGAGAACTCCAGTTTTGATTTCACACTGACAGCATCGGCCCTTCCTCCGGAATCTGTTATCTCCAATACAGTCCTGTATATCTGCTTGTGGAAATCATTATAGAAACAATTTTCAGTAAGGATATCCCTCACTTCGTAAATGGTATCTCTCTCGCTTAGAATGGTCCCAAGAACACGTTTCTCACACTCTTCATCTCTTGGTAATATACGCATTCCACTAGGTATTATTTCATCTTTCATCTTTCATAAACTCAAATTGTTTTAAAACAGCGTTATACAAAACATCCCATTTGGAACGAATGTCTACTCTGCCTTCAATTGTGCATAATGCGCTTTTAAACATATCGTTCCCATATTTGTCTCGTAAAAGCAAAAATTCTTCTTCCGTAGGCAATCGCATATTGGAAAAACAATACGGTGCTTGTTTCTTGATATACGACAGGAATTTGTGATATGTCTTGTTGCATTCGGAAGATTTCAGCAAAGCATCATTCGTGTCCTGAAACAAATTTGTAGCCCCTCTTTTTATCTCAGTCAATATCCAGTTTCTGAAATGCTCCATAAAGCCTTTCCTGTCTTTCGAGATAGTTCCTCCGGCTTTTAGGCTTATCACGAACTTGTCAAGCCATAGAAGAAACATGTCATGGTCGAAAACCTTTATCCCGTTACGGTACAAATGAAGCCTTATTGCTTCTTCCCATCCGCTATCTGCTGACAGCTCATGTTGCAATTCACTGAGACCTATATCACAACTTCCAAAATCATAACCCATTTTTTCTTTTACTCTATTTATAGAGTTTTCTTTATTTATTTCTTCTTTCTTATTATTTGGGTTAGAGGTGGGTTGCAAAATTCCATCATTCTTATGCAGGTGGGTTACTAGGTGGGTTATTAACCCTTGTAACTCTCTATCATTTAATTTGTTAGGTGGGTTACTAGGTGGGTTATCTACAACTTCACCATTATATTTCTCAAAATTGATGAGAGTGATCACATTAACTCCTTGGCTATTATCAGTAGTGATCATTTTCTCTCTCTTCAACTTTCCAAGTAAAGATTTAACCCATTGTTCAGATCTTCCCCATTTTTTAGCAAGAAATCTATTGGATGCCGGATATTGCCCCTTGCCCCATGTCACTTCGTAGCACCCGATGCGCGACGTAGTCGATGATGCCTCAAATCGTGCTGACTGTATCAAGTCAATCCACGCTTCGCACTCACTAAATGCCCGGGCGGCCTGCCATATCTTGTTATCAAATAACTTGCGGCTTAGTTTTATAAATCCTTTATCGCTCATTTCTTAGAATGGATTATATTCTTTTAAAACAAAAGATTTTACATCGCTTACAGACAGATTATAATTGGGAATATGTGCTTCCTTAATTACCCAATTCTTTTGTTGGTACTTAAAATGAATACCATTTAATCCATATTTGTATAAATAGATTTTAAAATGGGGGCTATTGTTATAGAGAAATACAAAATCAGATCTACATTCTATTTCCTTTCCTATCAAGAAAAATTGTAAGGATATAGGGCGGTTATGTATGTTACATCTTTCCTCTATATATTTAGATATTCCTGTGCCATATCTTGCTGCTTGAGCCATTGTTGACATATTAATAATATCTTTTTTCAGTTCGTAAATTGATATTATCACATCTTCAGGATTAATACTTACAGTCATTAAATCAAGTATTCCGTAATCACCAAGATTTACCTGTCTGTACATTTTACCTGATATTGATAGCCCTTTATTAAATAATTCATATTTTCCATATTCACTTTGGTATGCTTCCCAAATAATGTCCTCTAAATCTTTCTCTAAAAATTCCATATTACTTTTTTATTATTTCAATTAAATAAAGCAAATTGACTTCTCCATTTTTAGGGCATTTAGGTATATGTTCTATTTCATTCATTATTTCTCCTATTGTTTTCATAATTTATGATATAAGAGGTGTGGCAGCCTTGTATAAGGCTACCAGCACTTAGTTGATTATATTTTTGTTATTTCTTGATACAGAAGATTAATTGTGTCTACATCATTCTTGAAGCATTCAAGTGTTTCTTCATTGACACATGAAGCATAGTTGAACAAAATCTGTACAAGCTGGTCCGCAAGTTCTTTCGGAGGCATGAACTCGTTGAAGAAATCATTTAATGAAGTAAAGTCGTACTCCTTCATAACAGACCTCCTTTCTTCGCTGAAATGAAGCAAGCAATAAACGGTAATATAAACAAGATAGGGTTAATGATAGTGAGTACTAACATTATCAACACAAAAATGGCTTTTACGTTAGCCGATAACGTAGATGTAGAAGTTACTGTACTTCGCTTCTGCTCTAAATTTGTCGGGTTTGGCATTTGAACAAATTTTGAGTTATATAATAAAAGAAGGCTATTGCCTCTCCAAGTCGCCAAACCCGATACACATTATTGGAATGAGTATCCACGAGAGAACAATAGCCTTATATCTTTGTGGTATAAGTATCTAATGGACATAAAAAAGCCCATTCCAAATAAATATGTTAATGCAGGTTTGGCGTACTTGCACCGCAAAGATACAACTCAAATTCAAAATACCAAAATAAAATTCAAATATCTTTCAAATAATTATCCACCACTTTAATAAACTCGTCTAATGACCGAACAACGATGTATTTGTTACCATTTGCCTCACATTCCTTTTGCCATTCTTTTTGGACCGGTCTTTGGTATTCTCCCGGCTTTTTCATTTCCACACACAAAGCTCCATAGAAACGATTGCTCTTAAGAAGTATCAGGTCTGCGACTCCGGGAAGCATACCTTCATCTTTCATATAAGCTCCGTTCCTTGCAGAACGTCTTGCCGCATTAGGAACAGCAAACAGCATATTTCTGAGATGGGGATATTTTAAACGGAAATATCTAACACAAGAACATTGTATTTTATGCTCTTCATTTTTGGGCTTACTACGGCTGCTTGCCACACAAGCCTTGGATTTCATCTCTTCGTATGTCATAATTATTATTTGTTTATGTAGTACGGCATTATTTAAATCCCCATTCTTTCATGTAGTCAATGTTTTCAGGAAATCCTTCTACCAATATAGGGCTGAGGAATATCTTATCACTTTTTAAATTTGATCCTCCCCATTCGGTGGGTGGACACTTTTCATATTCTTCTTTAGAAACTTCACTTACACAAAAATGTGTCTGAAAGCCATATCCTTGTACACTTACTCCTAAATAACCGAATTTACGTAATGCCCACTCAAAAGCAATATCTCTATAAAAGTAATGTTTGGAGAATACTGCTACATATATCTTATGTGTAAAATTCCCTGTTTCTGTCAAATCCGGATTACATCTGATACAGAAATATTTAATACGTGAAAGTATTTTTTTTGCAAAATTCTCATATTTTTCACAATCCTCTTTTGAAAGAAACTCTTCCCCATCATATGCGATGTAAACAGTCTTAGTAATTTCTTTTGTTTCCATGTTATTCTTTTAATTAAAGACCCGAAGCGTATTCTCCGGGGCACAACCATTATTTATTAACCCATGCCATTGATGTGTGGCTCACATTTATGTGGAGATGGGGCGATTCGAACACCCAATTAAGGACTTATCCTTTTGCGCTACTTCTAAGGTTAATTACTCCTTATATCTCACGTACCGTACTTTCTACCATGTCCCATCTTCACAGACCGGACAGGCAGGTTAACAAAGTTACACCTCAACGATTACAATGTCTGGTGCAATCTGTCTGATGGCATCCAACTGTACATCAATGACTTTATTCTTGTATTCCTCAATTGCTTCATTTGCGCCAGCCGACACAAGAGAAAGGGAAACATCTCTACCGTCTACATCAGCGTAAATCTCAACTTCGATTTCTTCACAGGCAAAGCCTTTGAAAAGAGGGATGTTCAGTTTGAATGATTTCGGCAAATTGGAATCAACCACCTGCGAGTAGTTGTCAACTTTGCTGCCGTTTTCCTCCTTGCTGCGCTCAATGTCTTGGTTTACCTTTGCTTTGAAATTCTTCAAAGTAGATACAAGCATCATATTCTGTGACTTGTCAGTAAAGAAAGCACGGTGCATTTTGATGAACTTAGATAACTTGATGGGTTCCCATTTCTTTTCAACGTTAATACCGAACTCCTGCATTTCTTTTGAAGCCTGTAAAATACCGTTGATTTCTGTCTGATAGTAACTGGTTTCGTCAATCGTCAGAGCTATCCTCATCTTATCACGGTTTACAATAATGTTCGTCGCTTTCTGGTTAATCAGTTCGACACGTTTCTCCAACCATCTGATAGGTGCATCTATCGTTCCATTGATAACTACTCTTTCTGGTTCTTTTGGGTCGAGTGCTACGGGGGCTTTTCCCTCTCTCAATACTACTTCAATTGGTGTACCGTTATAATCTTTCGGTACAACCACGTTTAATTTGTTTTCGCTCATGATTCTGTTCCTGTTTTACGGTTAATACTGAATACTGTCTTTTGCATCTCTTGCGGCATAATCGGGCGGCTGTAAACCAGCTCACCCAACTTGTTATAGAATCCTGCCATCTTTTCCTCATGGTAGAGGATTTTGGCACATTCTTCATTTTCCACAAACTCAGAACCTCTCTTGATGTGGTCCAAAAGTTCCTGCTTTTCTTCATTCAAAGGTTTCAACCGCTCTTTGAACTCTTCCATTGCCTCTTTCTTTTCAATCTCAATGTCGTTGATGGTGATTGAAACCTCGGCCAATGATTCTTTCTTTTGCGCCAATTCTTCGGGTGTGAATCGGTGAGTATAACCGATTTTCTCCACTGCATCGGCATTGTCCTGAAGAAACTGCCAACGTTCCTGTTCAAGGATTTCTTGTCCTAAAAATTTGTCCATAAACGATATGATTTATAAATTATTCATTGTAAAATTCAGTTACAAAACTGTTAGTTTCCCTTTGAAGGCGATTCATCAACTCGCGCACCATTTTACCCTTACTAAAGACATCATGTTCGTGATACTTCATTGATGGGAATACGAGAGTAAAACATAGCGTCATTCCGTTTTTATCCCATCCACCTAAAGTAGCCCCGGATTCACTCGTTTTTATTCCGTACTCAATTCGTGCATCTTCTACTTCCTCAAGGGCTTTATCATCTACGTTGTACTTTTGCCATACGTCCCAATCGTAAATAGCAGTTGCCAGCTTATCTACAAAGAAGGGGACTGCCTCTTTTTTTAATCTGTACTTTTTCATATAAATTCTTGATTTCTTTGTATTTCCTGCTGGGCGTATATCAGCATTTGATGTTCATTTGCAGCCGGCAGATAGATACCTGCCACTGATGCACTCCAATTACGAAAACGGTCAATACTCAAAGTCATTTCACCTGTTGTCAGCTCGGCAGAACTGCGCAAATAGGTTACTTCATTGCCTTTCTTGTTGACCATCTTACGTTCAAACAAATCACGGTTGCAAGTCCTCTTATAAAAATCAATTTTTGCTTCGTCGAGACTGCAACCGTACTCACTACCGAAATACCCTAAAAGAAGATGCAAGTAGCTGTTTTGGGCAAGCGTGCGGTTAGGTAATTTCTTTTTTACTTCCACCACCGCACGTTCACTAAACAGCTTGTTTACATACTCCTTGAACTTGGGTATTTCATAATGATTTGATAAATTAAATATCATTTTTCTTTTTCCAAATATAGCCACCAGCCGTTTTCCTTTTGCCGAGCGTACAAGCATTGATACTTGATGCAGCAACTTGTGTTTCAAGAGAAACCACTTTTGCACTTTCAAATTCAGCTATATAATTCATTTGTAATCCAAATTGCACAACTGGAATTGAATGAGTTATAGACATCTTTCTTTTAGAAAAACTTGAATGCTTTTTATTATACATTGGATGTTTTTCCCCTTTTCGGCTCATTGACATTCGTTTTTTAGTTTCTGCATTGATAACTTTACCTTTAGCAGATTTACTAAAACGGCTTTTAGTAATAGGATTATTATTGTTTTCCGTGCGAGTTACCCACCTTAAATTACAAACATTATTATCCGTTCTAATTCCATTAATGTGGTCTACCTCTGGTTTATTAAATGGATTGGGGATAAAAGTTTCTGCAACAATTCGATGTAACAGTCTTTTATCTTTTCTCAAAGTAACATAAACATATCCGTTCTTTACTCCAACATTTGGAGTAAGCACCTTATTAGGATTCCGAACTTTACCTGTATTAGAAACTTGATAATATCCATTATAACCTTTTACTGTTTTCCAAATCTCTTCCATATCATTCTTCAAGTCGAACAGCATACGCTAAAAAGGCAAATCGTCCTTTACATTGCCATTAGCATCAACCGGAGGCGGAAAGTTCTGCGGCTGTTGCTGATAGGTCGGTTGTGGCGCTGGCTGTTGTACCGATGTTGTTTGTTGCGATACACCACCACGCGCATCTATTTTGTAGCACCGAATAGATGCCATACGCTTGAGTTCTCCGTCTTGATTCGTCCAAGAACGCCCTTGTAAGACAAATGATACAGTAACAACATCACCCTGATTAAAGCGGTCAAGTTCTGCACACTTATCGCCTGAAAACTCTAAGGGAATAACATTCTCATACTCGCTACGCTCTCCCGTATAAGGGTCGTAAGTGGTAGCATCTAAAATGAACTCCCGTTTTGTAAACGAGGAACCACCGTTTTTGGATGGTATTTGAACAGTTTGTCCGATTTCGGTTATCCGTCCGGTTATTTGATTTGCCATAACCTAATATTACTGGTTCTTTTTATTACATATTGCAATCTCCACACATATCCACAAGGGAATCAAATTCTTCTCGTGAGTATTCAAATCCATTGATTACGATTACCTCGTTACCATTTTCGCCAAAATAAACTCCATCATTCATTTCCAAAGATTTTAGTGTCAGTTATCAATTTTCTGTTTTCTTCCAAAAACCGGATAAATTCCTCACAATGATTAGTAAGAATAGGAATATCACGTTCAGGATTGAAAACGTATGTTTCTGTATAGGTATCTACCACATAACCGCCTTTGTTGAACTCTACAATGTTATACTCAAATGTCCGTACATCCGACCCATTCTGCATAAGAGCATAAGGATATACTAAATGCTGGTGGTGATCTTTGAACTTTCCCACGGTATAACTACCGGTTGTTTTGATGTCGTGAACACTGGTAGGCATCAGTTCGTCAATCAGACCATAAACCAATACACTACCGTATGCAGTAGGCAAGATGGCTTCTACTCTTTGTTGGGTTAATGCTCCTTTGTAGTAGTTGGCAAACTCGCGGCAAAGGTCAATGTGAAAAGTGAAAGTGCGATTGTTGTAAACAGCTTTTATCCCGTAAAGTTTTCCGTCATCGTGATATGCCTTGCTAATTTCCATTATAGAAGATTTACGGTTCTCAATCATACAATCAATGATTTCATTGAAAGCCGTACCACGGTCTGCCGCTTCGCTATCGAATGGCTTGCGGTTAATCTGGTCTATCAGTTCTTGAAACTGTTGTTCGTGAAATTCTTCGGGAGTATGGGGTGGATTTTCTGACCACCCCCAGTACTTATCCCAAATCACATCACTATTCAGATATGCCCCAAAGGCATCAAGAAGCGTTGCGTAAATACGATATTTAGGCTGCTGGTTCATATTTCTTTTCTGAATTAAGTTTCAGATTCAAAGACTTCGCTTTGTTAGCTACCAACTTTGCCGCCATTTGCTTTGAAGAACCAACGTGCTCAAAGTTATCTATTTGCGCGATAAAATTATTGGCAGATTCCGCATCCGTAATAAGTTCGATCTGTTCTTTTATCTCTTCAATAACTTTATCATACTTTTCCTGTGCCTCTTTCTTGGCAGCAAGCATACCCAAATACGAATTGATTATCTTGGCGGTGATAAAGTCGTTCTTTGCGGTTGGATTACCATTCTTGTCAAGGATGGTAGGAACTTCCATCACTGAAGGAAGATTGCAAGTATTCTTACCGTCATTTCTTGAAGTTGGGTCAAAAGTGATGGTACGTCTTTGGACGCCTCTTTCGCTTTTCATTTCAAGATAACCGAGCAAATCCAGTTCAGTAACGATAGAGTTGTAGGATTTTTCACGCAAGGCAGGGATAAACACCGTATCATCACCTTCTTTTCTTGTGTCGCGATGGGCAACGAAAATGATGTGCTTGTTAAGCCCCGAAAGTGTTCGTGTCATCCATGAAAACTCTGCATTGATACCGCTCCAATCACGGATGGACGGCTGGCGGGTTCCACACTTGTGAGTAATGATGAAGTCCATCATCTTGCCGATGGTATCTACTACAATGGTCTGATAAGCGGACAAGTCCTCTTGAAGAACTTGCTGAACATCGCTCCATGAAGTGACCTGTACCGTGTCTATATTCTCCAAGTGCGCCATGTTCATGCGCTTCACGCCGTTATCGAAGTCCAACAGCAGCGGTTTCGGTGCGCTCAATGCTACCGTACTCTTTCCCATTCCGGCTTGACCGTAAATCATCATCTTCACGGTGGTCGGGATAACTAATTCATTACTTTTCTTAATCAGTGACATAATCGTAAATTTTATAGGGTTATTTGTTCAGATATTTACTCATTTTAAAAGCATTAATAGCGGATTGTATCTCGAACTTGGAATATATGATAGGAGAATTTCTGGATGAGCCTTTTCTTTTCTTATGCACCAATCCTTCTTTCTCTAACTTTTCCAAAAAGTTAGGTTCATACCCAAGTGTCTTTAACCATCTGAACGCTTCTCTTTGCTTGATTTCATCAGATACAGGAGACCGTTTCTTCTCACTGGCAGCTGCACCAAGCTCCGCCATGTCCATGCAGATATTTTTAAATTCAAATAATTCAAGTCTTACCTCCATACCGTCCAGTTCTTTCAATTCGTTCAACTCTCGTTCTTCGTCCCCTTCTCATATCGCCCTGTTCGTGATAGAGCGAAAAAGAAAAGATGCACAACAGGCAGAAAGCAACAGCCGACCTAATAGTAGGTGAAAAGTCCATCGTGAACTTCATACCAGCTATTCTCTCATATAGCATGGTTGCCAGTTCTCTGCCGTTCCTTACGTTCAAAATCTCAAAAGCTCTTTGCAGTTGGTTGTTTATCGTGCTGACCGCTCGGCATTTGAGGTTTGCAATTTCTTTTTTTCTCATACCCTTGTGCATACATTCGTGCCGTAATCTCGCATTCAGGTGTAAGTTCATTAAAAACTCTCTTCATAATCGTGTAAGTCAGCTGATTAATAATTGCGAATAACCTCAATATATCCGGCTTCCCTGTTAGTGTCCACCGAATACAAAGTTTGCTCCTTGTCTATTATCCGATCAATCCTTGCCAGCCTGTTAAGATCAGCGGTACACCTGCGAAGCTGTCCGGCAAGTTTGTCGCTAAAGTCAAAGCTGATTCTGTCATTCTTCTTTTTCAGCTTTTTCTTGATTTCTGTTCTTTCTTTCAGTTCTTTTGCCATAAGAGTAAAATTTAATTAATGATTCGTGGATGGTAAGGGAATCGAACCCCTCTCAATCGTGCCAATTGTTTGCGCAATACGAAGCTCTAACCGATAAGCTAACCATCCTTTTTTAAAAAAGGTGCACTATCCTCACGGACGGCACACCCAGTACAAACACAATATAAAACACGAATATCTAATCTATTATCAGAACAATGCTTTTAACCGCGTTCTTGAAATGATCAAACTTCCGGTTCAAATCACTCCAAGATTTATACCATGTATTTTTCTCTTCAGCTAATTTCTCGTTAGCCTCTTCCAGTTCCTGCACACGCCTTACTAAATCTTCATGCGTCATGCCTCTTAATTCTTCCACTGTCATAATCGTATAAATTTAAAATGTCGTTAAAAAGGTAGGAGTCGAACCTACTTCTTGTAAGCTAAATGAATATATAAATTAGAATATAAGTTAATACCAACAATTAATCGCTTACACGCATTCCAACAATGCTACTTCATAAATTACTGCCCAGCTGGTTTACAAGGTGATTGTGCACTCATCCCCATGCGCCTTGTGCCGGATTATAGGACTACCTTTTAGCGGTCTGTTTTAAGTTCTCTATAAGTTATTCTCATGAGCGACACACACCCTACACATATAACACTCATTATAGTGATAGAGAATATTTTCATAGGACTGTAAGTAGTAATAGCCCCGTAAAGCATACCGGCAGCACATATACTAACCAATATAGATAAAACGAATTGGATTGTTTTCATAATCGTATAAATTTAAATAAGTATCTGTACCCTAATCGAATAGCAGAACCTTATTTCAGTTCAGTACAGACTATAAGACCTTTCAGCGATACTTGTGCCTAACCAAGCATACTCACCACGCTAAAGACAAATTGGCGTGCTGAAAGTAAAAACCATTTCAACTTCGTGGCTTTACCACCATCAGACATATACAACCATTCGCCCATTGTCGGCTTATCCTCGGTTGCTATCGGTGTCAATTCCGTTCCACTTGCACCCACCACTATCCACCATCACTGGCTTCGCTTACGTGCCTTCGCAGAAATATATCTTTTTATCGTATCAATATGTCAAAGAACCAATCAATAGTACCCTACCCGATTCTCGCTATCGGTTGCCGTTCAATCCGTCCGTAGGGCTGTCGTGCATTGCATAATCGTGTATTATGCGTATCGGCTGATACCTTGTACCCGGCATAGAGCATCGTAATCCATGCCATCATCTTCACAAGTTTCAAAACCTTTTAAGGCATCTTCCAAACTGTCTATCTCATCCGTTATCAACTGGATAACTTCTTTTTTGCTATCAGCATTGAACATCAGGCAAACAGTCCTTTCATCGTTGTTGTGAGCTGCCTCTAAATCTTTATAAAGGCTATCCAACTGCTGGTTAATCGTGTAAGCATTCATATCCATATCGTTTATGCGATTGACATCAGATTAGCTTTTTTGAAGCATCTGAATTCTTGGCGTTCAGTATCATAGTAAGTCTGGACGGTATCATTCTTCTTTCTATTGTCAGTACCAGTGATGGCAGGCATCAGCTTTTCATTTAGTGTACCGTATGCCTCACGAACAGAACCGTCCACTTTTTTGAAGTAGAACTTCACTATCTTCTTCTTCATCTCACCTTTCAGTTTCAAATTAGCCCAAGCCACCTTCATTGCTTCGCTCATGGTGTAGCCATTACGCTTAACGAACTGCCAAGCAAGGCTCATTACTTCGTGTAAAAATTCTCTTGTTCTCATAATCGTGTATTTTAATATGTTTATACTATTTGAAATCTGAATTAATCTTCGTTTCTTTGTATCAAGTTAATTTGATGATGCAAATATACTATCAATTTTGATTATTAATATCATTTTTGATTATTATTTGTGTTAATAATATCTAATTTGATATATCAAAAATGACAACATTAAGACAAATAATTAAAAATCAAGGTGTTACAAACAAAGTTGTTGCAGATGCTTTAGGTATAGAATCTACGAACATAGGTAGATATGATGATTTATCTAAAAGAAAATTATCAGAATTGATAACCATATCAAAATCTTTAAATATGTCTCTAAGTGAACTTATTCAACAATCAGTAAGCGATGACGTTGAGCTAGAGGAAGTAACCATTATTAACAGGCCCAAATACACTGAAAAAGTAGAAGAAAATGGGGAACTCTATCTATATGATATTGAAGCTGCTGCAAATTTGAAATCACTTTTAGTAAATAAGGATCAAAATATATTAGGGAAAATAAGTATACCTAACATACCCAAATGCGATGGTGCAGTATATGTAAAAGGAGATTCTATGTATCCTTTGTTGAAATCAGGAGATATCATAGCTTATAAAGAAGTACCTGTAGAAATACAACATATATTTTACGGGGAAATGTACTTAGTTTCAATAGATATAGAAGGAGAAGAATATCTAACCGTTAAATACATAAATCAATCAGAGAGAGGATGTGAGTGGATTAAATTGGTAAGTTATAATCAACATCACCAACCCAAAGACTTTCCTTTATCTTCGGTTAGGGCGCTAGCTTTAGTTAAACTAAGTATTAGAATGAACACTATGAAATAACATTATGAAATTCAACCAATACCTTTGGAACCTATATAAAAACTCTCCGGAAGGGAAAGCTGTCATATCCAGTTTTTCAGACAGAAAGGAATGGATAGACGAGGAGCAGCTTTTAGAACGCTATAACCCAAGTATCAAAGACAATTTCAACAAAGAAATTATATGCGAAATACTGGAAGTTTTTTGGTGCTATAAAGTTTCCGATTTTGAAGGTATAGAATATCCGTCACTTGATGAAGCCGAGGGAATATACAAAGAAATTATCTCTACAGGATTACGGATAGAAGATGAAGAAGTATTGAAAATAGGCGATTTCGATCGGATGCTTGATTATATTCCATTCTTATCAATGGAGTTAAACTACTTGCTTGCTGACTATTTCTTTCCATATTTGTACATTGATAAGTTTCATGAATTGAAAAAGTTATCCGACCATTTCGATATAGAACTTCCACCTACTCCCAAGAAGCCGGACTATAAGGCACGGTGTATGTATTACTGGGAACTATGCAAGGCACTATATCAGTTCAGAACGGAAAACAACTTGACACCCGATGAATTGAGTGCTTTCATGTATGATTATGTACCAAATCTTCTAAGCACGGAGGAAAAGAGTGAAATTCCACAACCATCACAAGCATGGTTCATTGGTGGATTAATAAGAGGATATGGTGAACATTGGACTACCGGCTTTTGGCAAACCAATCAAGAAACTAAGAAAGGAGATATTCTTGTTCATTACGAGACATCACCTATAAGCGCAATTACTTGTTTGTGGATAGCGCAAGTAGATGGGGTGATTGATCCGTTTACGCATTATTACAGCAACACTTATATAAGTAACAGAATAGCCATTCCTCACATCACATTAAAAGAGCTTCGGGAAGATGAATACTTCTCCAGCCACCCGCTCATAAGAAAGAACTTTCAAGGAGTGAACGGATGGTCAATGAGTAGCGAGGATTATTCAGAACTCCTGCGAATGATAAAGGCAAAAGGATTTGATATTAATATTCTTCCGAAGTTGTATGCACCTACATTGCCTAAAAATCTTGATATTAGAAAAGAAAAAGATGTAGAGAAGCTGCTTTTAGAACGACTACTTAATTCTATGGACTGGTATGAGAATAAAGATTTCATTCGTGAATTAGGAATAAAAGCGGGTAGAGGGCATCGGATATTTCCGGATTACGCTTTGCATTATGACAACAAGCCAAATGAAGAAAAGGCAAAAGTTTTGATAGAAGCAAAGTTGCACATGAAAAATAATCAAGCGATAGAAGATGCTTTCATACAAGCTAAATCATATGCTCAATTGTTGGAGTCATCTGTTATTGTCCTGTGTGACAAATATTATCTATTTGTATATGAAAAGAAGCAATCTTTTGATCGGAATAGTTATAAAAGATACACATGGTTGGATATGGAAAATCCCGACATTTTCAACGAATTAAAGAACAAACTAAATATTTAAGATTATGATTGACTTTCTAACCATTATACTCCTAATATTCGGAGTACTGCAAATTATCCTCTTCTTCAAAGTATGGGGAATGACAAACGACATCAAAGATATAAGGAACAAGTATCTCAAAGACGAGGATGAGAAACAAAGAAAAAACACAGAGTATGACGCTATAACCAAAATAAGTGGCGGTTCCAAACCAACAATATAAGCCGGGCATCATTTCCCGGCTTTAACATGAAAATCTCCTTTGTTTCAACATTGTTTCAACATCAAACGAAAACGAAAAATATAAATAGGTGACAAACAGCAGATTAAGAAGTAGAAAAAATTAGCCAGATGAGCTAATACCCCGAGAAATAATAACGATGCAAAGATACATAGAAAATCAATAATACAAAGCTTTTGGGAAAGTTTTTTTTCATGTGAACAAAAAATTTATTTGCCACTTTTACTCCAAAGAGTTACTGTTGCGTGAAATTGTTAACCAATAGCTGACCAAGTTTAATAGCATAACAAGCGGATAACCCCGATTTGTGACAAGTCGGAGCTATCTAAATCATAAGTTAAAAGTTATTATGAAAAATCATTGTTGTATCAATACTATACCCCATCGGCATAATAACAGTCACAATAGTTACACGAACACCAAAGGGATCCCCACAGAAAGCTTCATTGGGAATACGGTGTATTTAGCTATGAATAACAACTATATGTCAAGAATGGATAGGATCGGAAAAAAGTCATACTGAAGCATCTTAGTAAAAGAACAATCATCGTCCTATCAAGTGCTACCCGGCATTATCTATATCAGTCCGGCAAAAGCATGAAAGGAGAAATATACCGAATATCCTAGAAGAGAAAGAAATATTCATGTCCGCCAATAACAAATCCACCACAAATACAACCAAGGGTTGCTGCTATTAACGGCTACGTACCATTTCAATTACAGCACTGTATTTCACAACTCTATGATTGGCAAGGCAAAAAAAGATGTAAAAATTGCATTAAACCTCCCCTATCGGCTTGGACCAAACTTCCTCTTTCGTTTCTTTACACATTACGGAAATAGTTCCTCCAACAAAATCCTTCACATATCCTTTGCGTTCAGCCAACATATCTTCCGCCATTCTAATGGCCTTAGCCTTATCTTTCAATGAAAATCCTTTATTAGCAAAATCATTACCTTCTTTAAAATATATATCATAAGTTTCCATTGTAT
>VOFI01003539.1_pt1 | contig 48123 bp, 45 predicted proteins | sample 5384131 | NCBI WGS metagenome assembly VOFI01 (sample SAMN12384728, study PRJNA508395) | human gut metagenome | isolation source: healthy gut H | host: Homo sapiens
ACTTCTGGGGATACACCGGTTTTGCGAACGCGACACCCGGACATCTTTTCATGTTGCTAATCGGTCTCTTCTTTTATCTACCTTGCCGTAGTGGCCAAAGAATTTGAACCGATGCTGCTGATCCCCATTGGCTTCGGTATTCTGATCGGTAATATTCCATTCAATATGGAAGCCGGATTAAAAGTGGGTATTTACGAAGAAGGTTCGGTACTGAACATCCTTTATCAAGGAGTAACCTCCGGCTGGTATCCGCCGCTCATTTTCCTGGGTATCGGAGCCATGACGGACTTCTCGGCGCTGATCTCCAACCCCAAATTGATGCTGATCGGAGCTGCCGCGCAATTCGGTATCTTCGGCGCGTATATCATTGCCCTGCTCATTGGATTCGAACCCAACCAGGCGGGTGCTATCGGTATCATTGGCGGTGCCGACGGACCGACGGCCATCTTCCTTTCGTCCAAACTGGCTCCCAACCTGATGGGTGCCATCGCTGTGTCAGCCTATTCTTACATGGCGCTGGTGCCGGTGATACAGCCACCTATCATGCGTGCGCTAACCACCAAACACGAGCGTCTGATCCGCATGAAACCACCGAGAATCGTATCGCATACGGAAAAAGTAATCTTCCCCATCGTGGGTCTGTTGCTTACATGCTTCCTGGTTCCTTCGGGTCTGCCTTTGCTGGGTATGCTGTTCTTCGGTAACCTTCTGAAAGAAAGTGGAGTAACCCGTCGTTTGGCAAATACGGCCAGTGGTCCGTTGATCGATGTGATCACTATCCTGTTGGGACTGACTGTGGGAGCTTCTACCCAAGCTTCACAATTCCTCACCTGGGATTCTATCTTGATCTTTATCCTCGGTGCATTCTCTTTCATCATCGCAACAGCGTCAGGTGTCATGTTTGTCAAATTCTTCAATCTATTCTTGAAGAAAGGCAATAAGATCAATCCGCTGATTGGTAATGCAGGTGTATCCGCCGTACCCGACTCGGCACGTATTTCACAGGTAATCGGTTTGGAATATGATCCGACCAACTATCTGCTGATGCACGCCATGGGTCCCTAACGTAGCGGGGGGTTATCGGTTCGGCTGTATGCCGGTATCCTGCTCGGATTCCTCATGTAAACGATATTTTTTTCATTAGTAAGGTAGACGTCCTTCTTTTCGCAAAGAAGGGCGTCTTTTTTTTGCGTTAATCTATCTAAAAGATATTACGAACCTTTCGTAGAATGGATATTTTTACTAACTTGCGGACAATAAAACAATACGTCCTATGAGAACAAGAACAATGAAACCACTCTTCCTTATTTTCTGTCTTTGCCTCAGTCCCCTACTGATGGGCCAGAATCAAAACAAAATTCAGGAAGCAATGGCAAACTATGACTACGAGACTGCCGTTGAACTGATAAACAAGGAACCTCCCACCATCCCACTGTTAATGCAGAAAGCAAAAGCCCTGAAAGGAATCGGCAGCAATGCGGAAGCTCTACGTTCCATCCGCCAAGTGATAGCGGAAGACTCCACCAACCAACAGGCACACATCGAAGCAGCGGAATGCTGTAAAGCAATGGCCAAGTACAACGATGCGCTGGACTACTACCGGAAAGCCATCAGCCTGAATCCCAAAAACAAGTATGCCCGTTTGCAATTCATCAACCTGCTTTGCAACACCAAAAACTATGCTGAGGCTTTTGGAGAAAGTTCAATGATGTCCGAAACGGACAGTTCGGCCGTAGTGCTCCACCTACAGGCTCAAAGCCTTGAAGGGATGCAACAGATACTACCGGCTATCGGTTGCTATGAAGTCATTCAGGATAAATATCCGGACGATTATCTGGCTGCGGCCAAACTCGGAAACCTGAACATTGTGGCTGGATATCCCGAATATGCCATCCAAGCTACCGAACGCTATAGGGAACGGGACTCCACCAACCTGATTGTCAACCAGCAAAACGCTCTCGCCTACTGCCACGCCGAACAATATCCGACAGCCATCAAGCGCTATGAAAAGCTGTGCCAACAGGGGGACAGCAGTACACAGACCTTATACTACCTGGGAGTCAGCTATTACGCAGATGAATATTATTACGAAGCGCACGCGTGTTTCAGCAAACTGCAAAAAGAGATGGAAGAAAATCCCAATCTGCTCTATTATCTGGGACGTTGCTGCGCCAAGACTTCCTGGAAAAAAGAAGGCATCGAACACCTGGAGAAAGCTATCGAACTAACCATTCCCAAAGACAGCACCATGATCCGACTTTACAAAGGCTTGGTGGATTGTTGTAAACTGGCTCAGGATACTCCAAAGCAAATCCAGGCTCTCAGAGAACTGTACAAATATGACAAGACGAACCATAAACTTCTTTATGACATCGCCTGGAACTATTCATATCAACTCAAAGACAACAAATCGGCCGAACGTTATCTGCAGGCTTTCTTAAAAACCCGAAAGGCGAATGCCAGGAAAGAAGAACCGGTGGAGTGAGAAAGGAGAACTTGTACTCGGACTTGAAAATTATTACAACGCTGCCGAAAATTGGCTGAAAGACTTACAGAAAGAAAAGTTCTTCAAAGAAGGAATACCGTTAGAAAGTCAGAAACAATAGAATCTATCCCCTCATGAAACATTGGATACTCCTCCTCTATCTGGGCTTCAGCGTAATGCTGCGAGCCCAGAACACCGCCTCCGTTCAGAAGCAATGGCAAACTATGACTATAAAACGGTGATCAGACTGATTGATGAAGAAAGTGCATCACCACAGTTACTCATACAGAAAGCCAAAGCTTTAAAAGGTTTAGGGCGTACCGCCGAAGCCCTGTCCACTTTGCAACATATCATTATCGAGCTGCCCGAAAATCAGCAGGCATTGGTAGAGGCAGCAGAATGTTGCAGGCAATTGAGCAAATTTAACGAGGCCTTGGGGTATTATCGGAAGGTGATGGAACTCAATCCCGAACATATTTACGCACACTTGCAATACACCCGCTTGTTATACAACTATCAGCGATACGGCGATGCATTGCGTGAGAGTATCGCATTGGCCAGGAAAGACAGTTCCGCCACCGTATTGCGACTGATGGCGGAAAGCATGGAAGGAGCCGGCATGCCGGTAGAAAGTATGTTTTGCTATCTTTCCATCATCAGGAAATATCCCTCCGACTATCTCTCGGTAGCTAAACTGGGCAGTATCTTCAATACAATGAAAGATTACGAAGGGGCAATTGCCCTGACAGAGGCATACCGCCGGACGGACAGCACCAATGTAGAAGTGAACCGTCAAAACGCACTGGCGTATTGTCTGCGCAAAGAATATCCCACCGCCATCAAACGTTATCAGGATCTGACCGCCCGGGGAGACAGCACACTGCTGACATGTTATTACCTGGGAGTCAGCTACTACGCTACGAAAGAATACTATAAAGCGCGCGATTGGCTACTCAAAGCAAAATCATGCCAGTCACCCGGCGCCAACCTACTCTACTATTTGGGACGTTCGTGCTCCAAGACATTATGGAAACAAGAGGGAATAGGATATCTGAACCAGGCTATCGCCCTGACTATCCCCGCCGACAGTATCATGGAGCGCTTATACTCAGGCTTGGCAGACTGCTACAGGCAAACCAAGCAAACCCGGGACCAAATCAAGGCTACCAAAGAACAATACAAATATGCCCCTGACAAGCATATTTTACTTTATAACTTGGCGTTCTTATCGGACAAAATTGAAGATACTAAAGCCACAGAGCATTACTTGCAGGCTTTTCTGCGAACAAAATCCAAACAAAATGCAGTACTACAGCAGCCGGATGATGACGAAGAAGAACCCGCACCCTACATAGATTACTACAAAAGTGCCACCAATAAATTGGAAAGCATCCGAAAAGAGAAATTCTTAAAGGGAGAAAAGTGAATTGATCGGATAGATGCATCGTTTCGGACAATTCACCACTGAGTGCAGACAGAGTTTCACAGAGGGAGAATAATGGAAAATAAATTTGAAGATGTGCGGTAGAAGGCACAGTGGCACGTAACCGAAGTCACATCGGCACGCAGCCGAAATTACGGTGCTGTGTAGATAAAGGGTGCTGCGTAGCCGAAGTTACGGTGCTGCGTAGATAAAGTTACGGTGCTGCGTAGCCGAAGTTACGGTGCTGCGTAATCAAAGTTACGATGCTGCGTAGCCGAAGTTACGGTGCTGCGTAGCCGAAGCTATGACGGCATCTCCTTTTCCGGACGTCACGTTCACCTGATTGCATCGAAAAGTGCTCCTTATCGGTTGAGCTCCATCCCGGAGAATTCTCCAATGAAAACGTTTGCATAAATAGATGGCACACAGTAAGAAAGAAAACGGAAAACAATCCGATGATTTACCCTATATTAGCAACATTAAATAATAACGAGCTAATATCATGAAAAAATTATTGTTACTCTTAGGTTCATTCCTACTGTCATTAACCACTTATGCAGCCATGAACATATCCAAAATCGATCCGCCCTTCTGGTTCACCGGTATGAACAATCCGGAACTCCAGTTAATGGTATACGGTGAAGGCATCGGCCAGGCATCCGTATCAGTAAATTATCCCGGTGTATCGCTCAGCAGCGTCGTGAAACTGGAAAGCAACAATTACCTGCTTGTCTACCTGCATCTCGATAAAGAAGTAAAGCCGGGCCAGATGCCCATCACATTTACGGTCGGAAAGAAGAAATTGGTGAAAGAGTACGAATTGAAAGCACGCAGCAAAGCCGGAGTCGATCACAAAGGTTTTGACGCATCGGATGCATTATATCTGCTGATGCCGGACCGTTTCGCCAATGGCAATCCGGATAACGACCGGATAGAAGGCATGGCCGAATATAAAGTGGACCGCAACGACCCGAACGCACGTCACGGAGGCGACCTGGCCGGTATCGAACAAAATCTGGACTATTTTACCGACTTGGGAGTGACCGCACTCTGGTTCACCCCGGTACTCGAAAATAATATGAAAGGCGGCTCATATCACGGATATGCAACAACCGATTATTACAAGGTAGACCCACGTTTCGGCACTAACGAGGAATATCGCTCACTGATAGCGAAAGCCCACAACCGGGGCATTAAGGTCGTGATGGACATGATCTTCAATCATTGCGGAGTAGAACATCCCTGGATCAAGGACATGCCTTCAAAGGACTGGTTCAACCATGCGGACTTCAAGAACAACTTTGTGCAAACTTCCTACAAGCTGACTCCACATGTAGATCCGTATGCCTCGGAGTACGATTTCGACCAGATGAACAACGGCTGGTTCGTGGAAGCCATGCCTGACCTCAACCAAAAGAACCCTCACGTATACAAATACCTCTTGCAGAACAGCCTGTGGTGGATTGAGTACGCCGATATCGACGGCATCCGCATGGACACTTACCCGTATGCCGACTATGATGCCATGAGCAACTGGATGAAAGAGCTCAACGAAGAATATCCCAACTACAACACCGTGGGCGAGACCTGGGTTACCGAACCGGCCTATACAGCCTGGTGGCAGAAAGACTCCAAACTCTCCGCCCCGCGCAACAGTCACTTGAAAAACAGTCATGGATTTCAGCTTCTTCGACAAAGTCAACACGGCCAAGAATGAACAAACGGACACTTGGTTCAAAGGATTGGACCGTGTCTACAACAATTTTGTATACGATTATCTGTATCCCAATCCGGCTTCCGTACTGGCTTTCATCGAGAATCATGACACCGACCGTTTCTTGGGTGAAGGCGAAAACCTCGATATGCTGAAACAGGCCTCCACCCTTTTATTGACCACCCGACGCATCCCGCAACTCTATTATGGAACGGAGGTGATGATGAACGGAGTAAAGAGTAAAAGCGACGGCTATGTACGAAAGGACTTCCCGGGCGGATGGGCGGACGATAAAGAGAATGCCCTGACTCCCGAGGGACGTACCCGATTGCAGAATGAAAGCTATAACTTCTACCGCAACCTGCTGAACTGGCGTAAGGGCAACGATGTGATCGCCAAAGGCAGCATGAAACAGTTCATGGTGCAGCACGGCGTATATGCTTATGCACGCCAATATAAAGGGAAAACGGTATTCGTCCTGTTGAACGGTACGGATAAAGAGGTGAAACTTCCCCTGAAATACTATGCCGAAGTGCTGAAAGACAAGACTCAAGGAAAAGACGTCATTAGCGGAAAAGTAACGGCACTCAATGAAGAACTGACAATGGCACCCCGCCAATCGATGGTTATAGAGCTTTAATCTCACACCGGTTATAACCGCATAAGCAAAGGGCACAAAGGATTTCACCCGACATCCTCTGTGCCCTTTTGTAGCCTAATGCGAATAATAATAGTCAAACATTTGACTATTATCGGAGAATATTCCTACCTTTGCAGCGACTAAAAGAATACGACGATGACAAACAACGAATCGGAGCGCGAGCTCGTCCTACAAACCTTACGAACCTGGATGGCATTCCGCCAGGCCGTTCAGCGGGTACTCAAACGCCACAACGTGGATATGACCTTCGAGATGCTGCAAGTAATGAACTGCCTGTGGAACAAACAAGGCATCAGCCAGCAATCCCTGGCTGAGAAAACAGCAAAGGACAAGGCTTGCCTGACCAATCTGATTAATAATCTGGAAAAGAAAAACTGGGTGATACGGAAAGAAGGCCCCTCCGACCGCCGAAACCGCCTGATTTTCCTGACGCCCCAAGGCGAAGAACTTGCCCTCACCGTGAAACCCCTGATCAACGATATCTATGCCCAAACCGGAGCAGAGATGGAGGCAAGCCGGATAACGGAATGCATCGAAGATCTGAAGAGACTGCATGAAGTGCTCAATGAGATCTAAAAGAAATCCGCCATGTCCACCCATCAGATAAAGCTAAAACAATTGAGAAGACTGAAGTTCAGGAACATCTTTCTCAACACAGTATGCATCCTGCTGGCATTGGCAGGTATTTCATGGACAGTAAACTACTTCTGGAAATACGCCCGCTACGAGATAACCAATGATGCCGTAGTGGATCAATACATCGCTCCGCTAAACATCCGGATACCGGGCTATATCAAAGAAGTACGTTTTACCGAACACCAGTATGTTCATGCCGGCGACACGTTACTGATACTGGACGACCAGGAATACCGGATCCGGCTGAAAGACGCGGAAGCGGCCTTGATGGATGCCTTGGGATCAAAGGAAGTGTTAAACTCCGGCATCCGGACTTCAGGAGTAAATGTAGCCGTACAAGAAGCCAACATAGCCGAAACACTGGCACGCCTTTCACAACAAGAAGCGGAACTGAACCGATATACCCGGCTCTTGAAAAAGCAGGCCGTCAGCCAACAGGATTATGAACTGGCCAAAGCGAACTTCGAAGCGACCCGGGCAAGATACAACGCCCTGTTGCGACAAAAAGAAGCGGCCCAATCGCAGTATTCCGAAACCAGCAAACGCAGTACAGGCGCCGAAGCCAATATCCTCCGGAAGGAGGCCGACCTGGAGATGGCCCGACTAAACCTGTCGTATACCGTTGTCACCGCACCCTATGACGGATACACGGGACGACGTACACTTGAACCGGGACAGTTCGTACAAGGCGGACAAACTCTTTCCTACCTGGTACGGGGCAATGACAAGTGGGTGACAGCCAATTATAAAGAGACTCAAATAGCCCATATCTATATCGGGCAAAAAAGTCCGCATCAAAGTAGATGCTTTCAGCGGACGCACTTTTCACGGGACCGTAACCGCCATTTCCGAAGCCACCGGATCGAAATACTCCCTGGTACCGACCGACAATTCGGCAGGGAACTTCGTCAAAGTGCAGCAACGCATTCCGGTCCGCATCGATCTCAATGACGCCTCACCCGAAGAGATGGAATGTCTCCGTGCAGGGATGATGGTAGAAACGGAAGCGGTCCGCCCTTAGGCTTATGGTGAAGCTCAATCTGCCTACCCGTCCCTGGGTGCCTCAATGGTTGGGCATCGTGACCATGTTTATTGTCATCTTTCCCATCACCCTGCTCAACGGTGCCTACACAGGAAGTATGGTCGAAGTATCGAACACGCTGGGAGTATTGAGCGAAGATATTACCATGGCTTACTATTCAGCTTCGGTAGGGATGGCTGTTGCCTATCCCATCGTACCGAAAATACGCACCATAGCCACTCCGAAAACCTTACTGCTTACCGACCTGCTGCTACAGATATTCTTCAGCCTGGTATGCGCCAAAACCGGTAGTATGGATGTCATCATGGTATGCAGTTTCTGTATGGGATTTCTCAAAGCCTTCGTCATGTTGGAGTTCATCATCCTGATCCGCCCGCTCTTCAGTCCGAAAAACGTACGAAGTGAATTCTATGCCTACTTCTACCCCATCGTTTTCTCCGGAGGTCAGCTATCGATGGCTATCACCGCTCAACTGGCCTATCACTACCAATGGCAGCACATGTACTATTTTGTCACCATCCTCTTGCTGATCGCCATTCTGTTCGTCATCTGTTTCTTCCGCTATGCAAGGCGTCCCATGCACATTCCGTTCAAAGAGATGGACGGAAGAAGCATGTTCATCATCGCCACCGCTTTCCTGCTAACGCTCTATACATTTACCTACGGAAAACACTCGATTGGTTCGCATCCCCGAAGATCAGAGTATATGTATTCGTCATCCCGCTCCTGATAGCTCTCTTCATCCATCGGCAGCGTACACAAGGCAAACCCTTTGTCAGCCTGAAACCACTCTTTCTGCATAAATCCATCATCGGATATGGCTTCATGGTACTCGCCATGTTCCTGACAGCCACCAGTTCACTGGTAACCAACTATATGAACAGCATCATCCGGGTAGACAGCATACACGCCAATTCGCTGAGCCTGTGGCTATTGCCCGGATATGTGGTAGGGGCCGTCATTTGCTTCTGGTGGTTCCGATGGCAACGATGGCGGTTTCGCTTCCTCATTTCAGGAGGTATGTTCTGCTACGTCATCTATCTGGCTATCCTCTACTTTGGTATCACCCTTATGGAACTTATGAAATGCTCTACCTCCCATCCTGTTCCGGGGGTGGGGATGATGGTCATATTCATTGCGTTCGGTGTGTTTGTTGTCGAAGATTTAGACCCGCGCCTGACGTTGTCCAATGCCTTCTTCCTGATTTCATTCCGCTCAGTATTAGCTCCGGTCCTGTCGCTTCGTTCTTTAACAACATGCTTTACTATCTGCAGGCAAAGGGGATGAACATTCTTTCGGAAAACATGACGCTGACCAATCCGCTGGCCGAACAAAAATACAATCAGGCATTGAGCGATGCCCTGGCGCAAGGGCACGAATTCAGCGAGGCCGGACAATTGGCAGCCAACAGTCTGTACTCCACTTTGCAGCAGCAATCCCTGCTGCTTGCCCTGAAAACCCTAATCGGCTATGTACTGATACTGGCACTGGTGATTGCTGTCATCGCAGCGTTCATTCCTTTCCATAAAAACGCTGAAGGTGGCTGTAGTGAAGACGGGTGACGATATGGTATAATGAGAAGGGATACAAAAAAGCCACCCAATTGCTTGAGTGGCTTCTTAAAATATAAATTAAATCAAGTAAAACTTTTAAATACTAGATTTGGAATTTATTCAGCTAACTTGTTGTCAGAACCCAACACGTTGATGATTTTGTGCTTGTAAAGTTTTTCCATGTTGTCACGAGCCGGGCCCAGGTATTTACGCGGGTCGAATTCAGCCGGTTTTTCAGCGAATACTTTACGGATAGCAGCAGTCATAGCCAGACGAGAGTCTGAGTCGATGTTGATCTTGCAAACTGCAGACTTAGCAGCTTTACGCAGTTCCTCTTCAGGAATACCGATAGCAGCTTTCAGTGCACCACCAAACTGGTTGATAGTTGCAACCTCTTCTTCAGGAACTGAAGATGATCCGTGAAGAACGATAGGGAATCCCGGAAGTTCTTTCATTACACCGTCCAATACGTCGAATGCCAACGGAGGAGGAACCATACGGCCTGTCTTCGGATCGATGTGGCACTGTTCCGGAGTAAATTTGTAAGCACCGTGAGAAGTACCGATAGAGATAGCCAATGAATCGCAACCTGTCTTGGTAACGAAATCAACTACTTCGTCCGGTTCAGTATATGTGTGGTGTTCAGCGCAAACTTCATCTTCTACACCAGCCAATACGCCAAGTTCGCCTTCTACAGTTACATCGAACTGGTGAGCGTATTCAACAACTTTCTTAGTCAGAGCTACGTTTTCTTCATACGGGAAGGTGAGAACCGTCGATCATTACAGAAGAGAAGCCTGAGTCGATACAGCTTTTGCAAGTTTCGAAAGTATCTCCGTGGTCGAGGTGCAAAACGATTTCAGGATTTTTGCAGCCGAGTTCTTTTGCATATTCTACAGCACCCTGAGCCATGTAACGCAACAATGTAGCGTTAGCATAGTGACGAGCACCTTTAGATACCTGCAAGATAACCGGAGACTTTGTTTCTACAGCAGCCTTCATGATAGCCTGCATCTGTTCCATATTGTTGAAGTTGAATGCAGGGATTGCATATCCACCCTTGATAGCCTTAGCAAACATATCTCTAGTGTTTACCAGACCTAAATCTTTGTAATTAACCATTTTTGTTTAAAAGTTTATTGTTAGTGAATTAAAAATTCTATGCAAAAGTAAGAATAATCCTTTGAATAGAGAAACCCTCGGGCGGAAATATCCGTTTGAGGAGCGTAATTCAATTCTATTTCAAATTATTTCCCATCCTTTAAGAGCTGTTTGTAATGTCTACGTAGCAAAATAAAGGTTTTTTATTGTTTCCTCATATATATAATGGTAGGCAAATGATCGCTGTAACCATCCAACCACACTCTGCCACCATATGTACGCAGGGTGCACCCCTTATATTTACCATCCTGCTGAAACAGGTAATCGCGCATGAAAACTTCATTGTGATCATATTTCAATCCTTTTGTGGCTTGAAGCAGCGTGGGCGAAAGGATGATCTGATCGAACAGATTCCATTTGCCGCGATAGAGCAAAGTGCCCACTCCCTTATCTTCCAGCGTCACCCACCAGGGGTTGTAAAGGTCATCTTCAGTCATATCTTCGACGTGTTTCTTTGCCCCCAGTACGGCAAGGCTCAAGTCCATCGGATCATCGTTGAGGTCGCCCATGATAATCAGTTTCAAGTCCGGATCCGTACGCATCAGCGAGTCCTTCAATGCTTTCACCTGCATGGCAGCGTGCACGCGTACCGGTTCCGCCGCCCCCCGAGAGGGCCAGTGGTTGACTATCAGGCAGACTTTATCACCCGCCAGCTCGCCGCCTACAATCAGGAATCCACGGGTTTTGTGGATGGTATCTCCCTCGAAAGGAGTGGAAAGCACCAATGCCGTCGCATGGGGAGTGAATTGTTTGGGGTCATACAGCAACGCACAGTCGATGCCCCGTTTGTCAGGTCCTTCATAATGTATGTATCGATAACCTCCGGCAGCCAGTTCGGGTTGGCGAATCAGATCGTCAAGCACGCGCCGGTTCTCCACCTCCGCCACACCGATTGCAGCAGGTCCTGCCGGTACTTTATCACGCGAAAGTTCACCCAGCACCTTGGACAGATTTTTCAGTTTCGAACGATATTTCTCCGAGTTCCACCCCTTTGCCGCATCCGGAAGATATTCATAATCGTTTTTTCCCGTATCATGAATGGTATCAAACAGATTCTCAAGATTGTAAAAAGCTACGCTGTACAGCCTGTCCGCATGATCCTGTGCCCGGCCACCGACCGCCAGCAACAATAAAAAGTTGAATGCAATAATTAGTTTCTTCATATATTTATTTTTGAGTTCACCGCAGATTACACGGATTAGCACAGATTCTTCAATTTCCAATGAAATAAATCTTCAATCTGTGCCAATCCGTGTAATCCTGTGGTGAATGTGATTCATTTCTTGCCTGTTTAAAGTCCTTTTTTAGATTTAAAACCAAGCACCCTTAGGTTTAAAACCAAAAGGATCTACCTTTTAAACCAACGAAACTTAACCCGTCACCCCTGCAAAAGTCTTAAAAAAAAGCGAGAATACGACTTTTTTTCCAAAACTTTTTTTCCTAAGAAACAAAAAAGCATTATCTTTGCAACCTGAAAAATGACCATTACACTATTCTTACCAAATAGTAAAACGATATAATAATTTAAAAACGAATATTAAAATGAAAAAGGTCTTCATCCTGAATCATACCGTCCGGTAGTATTCAAAGATATGTCAAACGGTGATATGTTTTTGTCTAAATCAACTGTAGCTACAAAAAAAGAGACCATCGAATTCGAAGGTGAAACTTATCCGTTACTGAAAATCGAAATCTCTAACACTTCTCACCCGTTCTATACAGGTAAATCTACATTGGTAGATACAGCCGGACGTGTTGACAAGTTCATGAGCCGCTACGGTAACCGTAAGAAATAATAGGTCGGATCATCCGATTGATAAAAAATAAGCTGCCCCAATATTGAGGCAGCTTATTTTTTTTGCCCTAAAAGCCACTCCGCAAAGGAAACTGCTTCCCAAAAACGATCCATTTTAGTTTATTAACTATCAAAATTAGGTTTGTAACTAATATTTTTAGTTCATTTACAGCAAACAACAGAAACCCTCCCGGATCTCCCCTCCTATCCTCGTAAAGTAGCAGGAAAAGCAAAAAAGGTCAGAGATGGATAAAGGTAACTGACCACTACTACAAAAAATAAAGAAAGGAATAATAATGGAGTATCAACGGATATGGCTTTTAGTTTTGTTCTGTCTTTCCTCTTGGGATATGCACGCACAACATTTCGTAATCGAAGGGAAAACCAATGGATATGTTCCCGACGGCTCTATTCTCTACCTCGGACGCTGGAACGGAATGGGAGCAATGATTTATTTCACATCTGACATGATCCGTAACGGCACCTTTCGTTTGGAAGGCAAAGAGAAAAGACTCCGGATATTATCTATTTGTACGGAACAGAAAAGGCTATCGGTACACTTAACCTACGTTTGTGGGTCGGCGATGACACCATAAGAGTATCCGCCAATTCAGAAGTACCGGAAACCTGGATTGTGGAGAACAACATGCCGCAACAAGCAGAAGAAGACTTCTATAGACAACTGAAAGGCAAGGACAATATAATAAAGACAAGTCGGATGAACAGCAGGCAATTATGGGATAGGTCACTCACTCCGGACAGTGTCCGAATACTAACGAATCAAATCATACAGAATGACCTACCAGGGCAGATCCGCATACTCAGCCATCTGCATAAACAGCCTAAACTGACTGATACAGGGTTGGTGTACTTTTTCTTATCGAGTGGTTATGCCCATTGGATGACCAATCCGAAACATCTCTGTATGGGGAGAGAAATTTATGGCCAATTAACAGGAAAGCAAAAGCAAACCTATTATGGTAAGTTTGCCAAATCTTATTTTTATCCCGACAAAACACCCGAAAAAGGAGACTATTATATAGATGCCAACCTATTTGATCTGAAAGGAGATTCTTGCAAACTGACAGATTATTTAAATAAAGGGAAATACATTCTGCTGGATTTCTGGGATCTATATTGTGCACCTTGCAAGAAGTCCGTGCCCGGCTTAAAGGAACTGTTCTCTTCCTGTGCGGACAAACTGACGATTATCAGTATCAATGTCGGCAGTCGCGAAAGCCAGGTAAAGGGAAGCTCTGATTTTCTATGGGAAAACCTCAGCGACGGGCAAGGCCTGACCGGGATTGCATCCCGCTACGGAATAAAATCCATCCCTTGTTTTATATTGATAGCACCCAATGGGCGAATAGAAAAATACTGGAAAGGATATGCCATGCAACACTCCGGCATGGAGAAAGAGATCATGGAAATTATTCTCCCAAATTCCTCACCTACAGAAACATCAAAGTAAAAAAACAGCTTTCCAGAAGCAATATATACTTTTATAGGGGAAAACCCTATGGCACAATAGGAGAAAAAACAACGCTGTAGGAAACTTCTTTCGTATCTTCGTAACATCTAATCATAAATTCACTAAAAAAGATACGACTATGAAACGACTGACTATCCTATTTATGCTCTTTCTGACCTCGTGCATCCTCTATGCCAAAGACCGGAAAGGAAATGACCTCAGCGGTCCCATTGCACTGAAAGGCGAACTGACCGAAAAGTACCAAAACTACACGAAAGGTACTCCTGTCGTCATCCGGGGAGTACGAAAAATGCGCATTTCACCCGATGAAACGGCAGGCATCACCTATGCCGTGGAAATAGACGGGCTGCAATATCCTGTCGGGGCAGAAGAAGCCGGTAAGATCATCCGGCTGAAACCGGCGACAGTCCTTGAATACTGGCAAGGCGTTTACTTGTCACAAGGCATGTATGATTACTACAATCGGAAAGGTTATCGTTACAAGATGCGACAGGAACTGGACGAGGAGTGCCTGGACTATCTGGATAAACTCAACGAAATAGCCTACAAAGACGCCTACATTCAAGACTATGTACAGGCCATTTTTGCCAAAGTCAATCCCGGCGAAATAGATACGAACCGTCCGGAACGACTGAATGTACGCATCATTCAGTCACCCGAACCAGATGCCTATATGCTACCCAACGGGGCCATGCTAGTAAGCACCGGACTTCTCTGTACCATCGATTCGGAAGAAGAACTGGAAGCTATTATCGCCAACGAAATGGTTCATTTCATCCTCGATCATCAGGTGGATAATGTGTCACGTGCCGAAACCCGCGCCAAACGGGCCGCTTTCTGGGCGGATGTATTGGGGACAGTAGCCATGGCGGCCGACGATACCAACTGGATGTATGGATATGACGAACGGGTGGGTGCCATCGAGTTGGCAGCCAGCATTGGAACCATTGCCGCTCTGATCAACGTGCGTACAGTGAATCGCCTGGGTATGGATTACAGCAGCAAACAGGAGCTGCAAGCCGACCGGATTGCCCGCGATTACCTTGCCTTCAAAGGGATGAACCCCAATGCTCTCTCTTCTGCCATCAATAAAATAAAAAGAGTTTTATGGCTCAGTCCATCGCTACGACAACCTGACACGCTACGGCAGCTACGGTCTGTTGAAGGAGCGCCTTGCCAAACTGGGAGAAACCGAAAGCATACACAGCCATATGTTTGAGAAAATGACCTCGGACATCGTGACTTTCAATGCTGCCATGTATCAGGGAGACAAACGCTATAAAATGGCGGAACAACTGGCTCAGAAGAACATAGACAATCGGGTGGCCTCCGATCATGACTACGTGATTCTGGTCAAAGCACGTATGGCCCAGGAGAATACCCCGGAGAGCAACGAAGCTTGTATGAAACTATTGGAAAAGGCCCGGGAAATTGCCACCGCACGCAATCTGGATATCAACAAACAGGAGATTCTGTTGCTGATGCGCATGAACAAACAGGCAAAAGCCGCCGACAAGCTGAGAGAGTATCTGGACCTGCTGGCCGAATATAAACAGCAAAACGACATGAACACCCAGGAATCCGAATGGATCGGAGAAGAACTGGACTGGGCTAGCAAAATGCTTTCAAAAATCAGTCTGCTATAGTCGCTATCTTAAAATTCCATAAAGGGTGTAGCCATACAGCCGGTATAGCTACACCCTTTATTACAGATGGCTACACCTTCCGGAGCAAAGGGTGTAGCCCTTTTATAGAATCAGAAATTGATATAGACGCGACATTCGTGGGCAGGTATCGTCAGACCGGTCGGTATCGAAGTCACATGAAGTTTCGTGCCATCCAGATAGTTTGTCCAGACTCCCGTTACCGGAAAAGAAGTGATTGCCTCTATCGGCTTAGCGGTAAAATTACCAACTACGACCAACCTCTTGCCGTTGGTTGCTGCAAGAGTCAGGAAACGTCCTCCGGTCCAGTTGGCTGTCTTCACCAACCAAGAGAACGTGCTCCCCGGATTAAAGAGTTCAGAATGTTCCCGCCTCAACTTCAACAGTTTCGCATATGTATTGCACAACCCTTTCCGAGCTTCATTGTCCAGATATTCCCAGTGCAGAGGTTTCCTACCTGTCCGTCCCCCTTCTTCAATCGACACATCGTATCCCATTTCACCAAACTGCCATACCATCTTAGGACCGGGTGCCGTGAAAAAGAATGAAGCATTCGCAGCAAGCTGTTTCATACGGACATTTATATCCGATTTTAAAGGTCCCTCGCCATAAGCAATCTGCTTAAAGGCTGTCCGCTCTTCGTCATGGCTTTCCATAAAGCCAACCCACCCTCCGTAGGGCATTGTTGTTCCGAAAGTAACCAATGGTGTAAAATCACTGTTTGACGGATACCCCATTGCCGACTGGCAATAAGCATTGTTCAGGTTACGCCAAAGTTGCATGCCTTCTTCGGCCAATTCGCTCTCCTCTTTTTCGTCACAGAAATGCTCCAGGATGACGACTGCCTCCGGATTCACCTCACGAACTGTCTCGTTATAATCTTTCAGGATGGCAATACGCGAAGCGTCATAATTTCCGGCAGTGGCCTCCGTACTGCTGTTTTGTGTAAAGCCCTTTGTCATGTCGAAACGAAAGCCATCGATGCGATATTCCTCCAGCAGGAACTTCAGGTTCCGTTTCACAAATGCACGTACCAAAGGCGAGTCATGATTGAAATCATGAAAGACACCGTAGGGATGAGGTTCTTTTACATTAAACCAAGGGTTATCGGCTGCCGTACGGTTATTTTTGGTATCCCAATACAAACGGGCAAAGGATGCGAACCACTGGCATGGTTGTAGACAACATCAAAAAGAACAGCCATACCCGCTTCGTGGCATTTATCGATAAAAGCCTTATACATATGATCGGTACCGTAAGCCTTGTCCAAAGCAAAATAGAAACAAGGATTGTATCCCCAGCTGTCATTGCCATCGAACTCCTGCACCGGCATCAACTCAACAGCATTGAAACCTAAACTTTTCAGATATCCTATCTTCTCCATAGCACCGTTCAGATCGCCTGTGGCAGTGAAATCACGCAACAACAGTTCATAGATCATCAGATTATTTTTATCGGATATCCGGAAGTTTTTAACCTTCCATTCATAAGAATCCCCTTGTATTTTGAATACAGAGGCAATGCCGACAGCACCCTTGGGATACTCTTTCGCATCGGGGTAGGTAGAAGAGGGAATGTATTTATCGTTATCCGGATCGAGTATCTTACGGCTATAAGCATCAGCCAGACGAAGAATCTCCCCGGCCCTTGTACCGACATAATACTGAAAAGCATATTCACGGGTAGGCTGAAGTCCGGTCAGTGTAATCCACCAGCAGCCCGCAGCATCATCCCGGTTCATTTGGCTGTTGCTTTCATTACTCAACTTCCAGTCATTAAAATCACCCACGACATGGGCAAAATCCTTATGTCCCCCTTTCTTGTCTTTATCATACAGCACCAACGTGACTGTGGATGCGTCTATCAGATTGATTCCTTCCTGCAGACCGCCAGGCATAGAAGCATATCTGACAGCCGCGGGTTCAAAGGGTTTATACAGATGATCGGTAACAGAGACAAACGAGTCTCCGTCCGTTCCTTTCTTGCTCCCGTCGGCACTGCGAATCACGACACCCAATTGCCGAACCGGTGTTTCGTTCGAACCAAACCATTGACGGATCGAAGGTGCCAGCGTAATACTCCAGATATTATCTGCCACCCGGACCATTTTACATTTATCCACATTGGTATTCCACTCCGCAGGCACATACATCCAGGTCCCTTCTGACACCACTCCCGTATGTACATACACATCACCCGCATAACCATAGAGCGGGGAAGTTTTCGTCGCTTTAAAATATAGCGTCAATTGCCTGTCAGCATCCGGAGTCTCAGGTCGGAAACTCAGTCCGTCGTCACAACTTCCCTCCTGCGTGATCCGGATTTTTTCCGAAAGGCTGCCGCTCCTGATGACAATCTCTCCTTCACGCCCGGCCACTCCCTCATTGGGAGCCACCGTAAAAGCCAAGTTGGTAACCACCAGTCCGCGGGTATTGGCCTGCGAAATCCAACTACGATCCACTTCCGGAATTTCGACCTCAAATGTTATATTGGCTTTTACTTCCACCTGCACAGTTCCTCCTTCCTTGCCCACTTCGAAACGGGAAGCTGTCAGTGTCAGTGCATCTTTCTGCTTTTGTGAAATGGTAAAACTTTTTTCAATTCCTCCCGCCACCAGGGTCAGCTTGACGCTACGGCTGTCATAATCAGCATTTTCCTGTATACTGATAGTCACAGAAGCATCGCCCGCTGTTCCCGAAGATGGAGACACCGTACACCAGTCTGCCGCTCTGCGTGTATCCGTATCGGTGGTCAGCGAGATCCGCCATGGACGTCCTGACGAGAACGATAGATTCCGGGTTCCCGAAGTAGCGGCAAAATCAATGCCTTGCTCAAAAAAAATCTCACTATCAGAAGAAAGAATCAGAGAATCGGTTTCTTTCTCTTCCGACGAGCAACCGAAACCAATCAGCGGAAGCAGGAGGAGCAGAAACGGAAAAGTTAAATATTTCATAGATTAAAAGGTATTATTGTATATAAAAAGGATGCCAACCTTATGCAGGTTGACATCCGAAGTATCTTCCTGGCATTTCTCTTCCAGATAGAGAAATACAGGATTATTTTTTAGTCATGGTCGCCGTTTTAGCATCCGGATTCAATACAATGGTATAGGCTCCGGCTGTCACTTTCATATTAGCACCATCCTGAGTCAATGCCCCCAGGCTACCACCCAGATTGACAGTCCAAGCACCGTCCCATCTGAATTTCATCTCACCGGCTACCAGAGTGACGTCCACCGACCAGAGTTTAGTTGCCGGATCATAATTCATCATAGTTCCTTTGTCCCATCCACCGGGTGTGGCATCACCAATTATCTCCCAACCGGTCTTGGTCAACGAGGCTGTCAGCTTCTTCATATCGGCACCTACCCGATAGTATCCGGCTGTTTCAATCTTGATATTATCGCCGTCGCTGGGCATCAGAACAAATGTCCCTATGTTCTTAGCTTCATCCCAACTGATAGGGCCCATCATACCGATCCATACCCCGGCATCCCAGAATTTAAATTTGGTATCGGCATCAAAATAAAATGTTCCGGTATAGATAAAGTCGCGGGCAGCAGATTGCACTTTGTAACAATCATCTTTAGTAGCGTCCCATCCCTGATAGCTTCCCGGCAATGCCATTTCCGCACTCGACAATTCAATGGTAGTTTCTACCATGCTATAAGAATATTTACCGGCATTTGTCAGATTCATAGTGATCACGTATGGGCTGGCTTTCAACACCTTAAAATTATTAGGCCCTGCCACCAGTTCGCCTTCAAGTTCGGACTCCTTACCGGATACCGCTCCGTAATTATCGGAATCCCAGTTATTGTTCGACCTGAATTTAAACTCTTTGTCAAGCAATGAAGTAGTAACCGTCCATAAGCGGGTGGTGGCGTCATAGTCCATTTGCGTGTCCTTATCCCAACCACCGGAAGTAGCGTCTCCCACCACTCCCCATACAAGGGGTTCGGTCTGTTCCACCTTACCTTCGGCATCTACTTTGATCCCGTAGAATCTTTTTTAGCAGCCGTCTGATCCTTTGCCAGAACCTTGGTAAGATCACTTCGTCTATAATAGCATACGAAACACCATCCGCATCGAAGTTGGCATATCCCTGGTATACCCCGTCACCATCGGGATCGCCCAACAGGTAAGCATTCGTATAGTCCCAGTCCGGATAGCCCACGGCCACATAAGCGAACTTCCAGTCAACCGCATTCGGATCAAAAAGAGTCGCCTTAAAAGTAATCGAGTTCGAAGCCGGATCAGCAGTCATGTCAATACGCTTTAGAAAGCGTAATCGTAAAGTTATAAGTCTGTCCCGGATAAGCCCCCACCTTAGCCATCATAGTGTTCATCTGTCCATTGGTAAACTTCAGGCTGGTAGTTCCGGTTTCACCCAATAAGACAGTTTTCGCATTCGCATCATTCGTCAGTGTAACGTCATAATTCACCACAGCCTTCACTCCATAGTCTGCTGCCGTCCACTTGATCTCGGGAAACTCAGCCGCAGCATTTTCATCGTTGAAAGTAAAGTCGCTTTGAGAGAAAGGCTCAAAAGCAAAAGGAGGCTTTCTGCAACTCCATGACGGGCGACTTCTCATCTTGCAAGCCGTAAAGGCCAGAAGTCCTAACAACAGTGTATAGAAATATATTTTTTTCATAATCTTATTCGTTGTTTTTAATAGTCATTCGATTTTAGTATCCTTCATTCTGCTTGAGATTCCGGTGTTAGAACCGATATCGTCTGACGGAATCGGGAACACGTTGTAGAAGTTCTCAACAGCCTTACCTTTGGCTGTACCACCCTTCCAAGGCCATACGTAACCGGCAGTAGTAAACAGTCCGAAACGTACCAGGTCTGTACGGCGTTGTCCTTCAAAGAAGAATTCACGGCCCCGCTCGTCAATGATGAAGTTCAATGTCAAATCGGAATCAGAGATAGGAGCCAGCGTCTTATCACTGTACGCTCTCTTACGCAGATCGTTCACATAACGGAGAGCAGTAGCTCTGTCGCCACCCTGACCGCCTCTGAGCACAGCTTCGGCATACGTCAGGTAGATTTCACCCAGACGGAAAAGCGGGAAGTCTACGTAAGCTTCCTTTGAAGGAGGCAGCGTTCCATCCTTATTTACATTGAAGTATTTGGTAACGGGAATACCGTTATTCTGGAATGTATTTTCGTCAATAATTTCAAGACTGGTTGTCAAATCGGTACGAAGCATTGCCTTACGGGTATCCGCATCACTGCCACTCTCTTTGAGGAACAGATTGTAGAGTGACGATTTTGCCCTTACACCCTGCCATGCTCCTTTGGCATTGACTTCTTCCTGAGTCGCCGTAGCCCCCCAGCAAAGGAAGGCGGTCATACCACCCCAAGTCATCGTCTGATCGCCTTCATAGCGTACCGGGAAAATCATTTCGTTGGACAAGTGGTTGTCTGCCTTGAACATATCTACATAAACAGGTTCCAACTGATAACCCGTTTCGATCACTTTCTTAGCATACGTGATACATTCGGTATATTTGTTCTGGCCAACGTAAGTCTCCGCATTAAGGTACAGGCGTGACAAGAGTGCCCACGCGGCAGCTTTGTTGGCATGCCCGTAGTCCTGGCTGTATCCCACTGTGGGCTCCAACATATCCTCTACGCATTCAGTCAGTTCTTTCTCGATCCAGTTGAACAGATCGGCAGCCATGATCTGCTTCGGCGGAATACTTCCGATCGGGCTGTTTTCGTCTACAAACGGTACATTGCGATACAAGTCGAGCGCATATTCATAGCTCAATGCACGCAGAAAACGGGCTTCGGCACGCCATGTCTTAATCGAGGCTTTCAGTGAAGCGTCACAACCGCGGGCATCCAGTTTATCTTCGGTAGTCTCACGCAGATAAGCGTTGGCTACATTGATCTGATAGAACAGGCGGTAATATGAACCCTTGATCCACGGACTGGATGCACCCCAGGAGATATGGTTGAACTCAGGGATACCGGGGTCATTCCATGCACAGTGTGCAATGTCCGAAGGCAAATCCTGCATATTCCACAATACACGGAGGAAGGAAGCCTGGCTACCGCCATCGATGCCTACCACATCCTGATCGGAATCACCCCCGCTGTTACCGCCGATGGCCATACCTGCATAAATCTTAGCAAGACTCTGCTCATAAGCCAAGGGCTCGTTCCCGAAAACAACATCGGAAACCAATTCGTCTTTGTCCAGTGGAACCGTATCGAGGTCGTTCACACAAGACGCTACCCTAACATCATTCCCAGCAATGCACAGGGAAGAAGATATTTAAATTTTATTGTTTTCATGTTTTACAGATTAAAAGTTGAGATTAAGGCCGATCATGAATACACGGGGGCGAGGATAGATGTTGTTATCAATTCCTTCACCACTGATTTCCGGATCCAGTCCTTTGTACTTAGTAATGACAAACGGATTCTGTACCGTAGCATATACGCGTGCACTCTGCTTATCATTGAAGAGTTTATTAAACGTATATCCCAAAGAGATGTTGTCCATACGCACGAACGAAGCATTCTGAACGTAATAGCTGGAACGGTATTGAGCGTTCTTGAAATCAGTGCTGCGGGCAGAGGTCAGACGATTTTTCAGGAATCCGGTCTGGTCATACATATTGGCACCTTCGTATGCCTCACGGTTGACTGCACATTATTGTAAACATAGTTACCGAAGCTGCCGCGCAAAGCAAATGAAAAATCCCAGTTCTTATAAGAAAGTTGTGAGGTCAGTCCCATGAACACATCGGGAGCAGCTTTTTTGAAGCAGATCAAGTCGGCGTCGTTAATCTGGTTATCTCCATTCTGATCTACATAAGCACCTTCGATAGGTTTACCGTCAGGACCATAAATCTGCTCGAACACATAGAAGGAATTGAACGCCTCACCTACCCGATGGATCAGGGCATTGTATCCTGTACCGCCATCGATGCCGCCATGGATGACACCGGCATAGTTCGGGTCGTCGTTGAAAGTCATCTTGGTGATCTTATTCTTATTATAAGAGATGTTATAGCCGATATTCCAGTTCCAGTCCTGTGTTGAAACAGCATGGGCATTGATGCTGAACTCAAAACCCTTGTTCTCCAATGTACCTACATTAGTCAGCAACTGATTGCTGAAGTTAGTTCCGGCAGGAGCCGTAACGGTGTTCAGCAAGTCCTTCGTTTTACGGAAGTAATAGTCGATTGTACCCGTGATGCGTCCATTCAGGAAACCGTAATCGATACCTACGTTCCAGGTTGTGGTTTCTTCCCACTTCAGGTTCTGGTCATAAGGTTGCGGAGCAATCAGTGAAGTATTCGGTATCACCAAAATAATAGTTGGCACCTGCCTTGGAATACATGTATCGGGCCATATAAGGATAGTCTCCATTGCCCAGATTCTGCTGTCCGGTCACACCATATCCCAAACGTAATTTCAGATCCGAAATAGCGTTCACATTCTTCAGGAATGACTCTTCGTTCAGCTTCCATGCCAGTGCTACCGATGGGAACAGGCCCCAACGATTGTCCGGACTGAAACGTGAGGAACCATCGTTACGCAAGGTAAATGTCACCAGATAACGGTTCAACAAAGTATAGTTGAGACGTCCGAAAGAAAGAAAACCAGATAGCTTTTCGCTCGCATAGTCATCTCCTTTTTTATAGAATTCTTCTCCCGTCTTCTCTGCATAGGCAGCCGAGTAAGGATAGGAGTTGGTAGTCGAATTATAGAAATGCTGCCAGGAGTAACCTGCCATGACATCAATGTAATTAACTCCGAACGTATTGGCATAGTTGAGGTAGAAATCAAGCAAAGTGTTGCGTTTCAGCTGAGTATAATGGCTGTTTTCACCAAAGCCGTTTTTGAAATTACCCGTACAGTAAGTCAAAGGTGAATTATCGGCTATAATCACGTCACCTTTACTTTTCGATACATCATAACCTAAGTTCAGGTTAGCGCGAAGTTCAGGCAGGAAGTGGAATTTATAATCAATCTGCGCATTGCCGATGCTGCGGTAAACAGTCGATTTATCATCTTTCTCTTCAAGCATGGCAACCGGATTGGCCAGGCCGATATCAATCGGAGAAGTCTTGTCTCCCTCCTGCTTCATATACATAAAGTATCCGTTTCCATAAGGATTGCCTTCCATATAGACAGGCTGTGTGGGATCATACTGGGTAGCCAGACCGATAGCTGCACGGTCGGCAAAACGGTTCTTATTGTATACCCCCCTTCACATTGAGCTGGATGTTGAGCTTCTTGTCGAAAAAGTTGGGGTTCAAGTTGATGGCACCTGTCAGACGTTGCATATTCGAAGTCTTCAGGATACCGTTTTCGTTTGTATACGCCACGGACACACGATAAGGCATATGCGGAACTGCTCCGGATACACTTACATTATGATCGGTACTGAAAGCCGTACGGAAGATTTCATCTTGCCAGTCGGTAGAGGTTTTACCCAGCGCATTGGCCTGAAGGCTGTTTTCGCCAAACTTCTCGATTACAAAATTACGAAAGTCTTCCGCCTTCATCACATCAACCGTATTCGATTTCGTACTGATAGAGAACGTACCACTGTAGTCTACCTTCACGCGTCCCGATTGCCCTTTCTTAGTGGTAATGATAATGACACCATTGGAAGCACGCGAACCGTAAATAGCAGTAGCAGAGGCATCTTTCAGAATCGTAAACGTCTCGATGTCATTGGGATGAACAGTAGAGAGCGGGTTGCCCATACCCTTGATCTCGGTGTTATCGACAGGCACTCCGTCAATAACGATCAACGGATCGTTGCTGGCCGACATGGATGAACCTCCACGCACACGGATCGTAGCTCCGGCCCCCGGGGCTCCACCATCGGTAATCACACTGACACCGGCAGCCTTACCCACCAAAAGGTCGGAAGCCGAGGTAGCCATACCTTTACCATCTTATCCGCATCGATTGCCATCACCGAACCGGTTACGTCATTTTTCTTCACGGTACCATAACCAATCACCACCGCTTCCTGAAGCATCCGCATCTTCATGGAGAGTTACCGTCACGCTGGGAGCGGCTTTCATTTCAACCGGCTTATAACCGATGAAAGAAATTACAAGAGTTGAATTTTGAGGAACACTCAGAACAAAGTTTCCGTTCAGATCGGTAATCGTACCGATAGAAGAATTATCCTTCACAACCACATTCGCGCCGATTACGGGTTCACCCGTTGAATCTTTCACATGCCCCTTTGACAGAGACTTGTTGTGCATAAGCGCCTCAATGACAAGAATAAGCCCAAACAATAGGGGCAGAATCGATACGACAGACTCTAAGATTAACTTGCTTCATGCATCTAAAAATTAAAGTTAACAATATAAATATTAAATATACTTTCTAAGAGATAGAGAATGAACGACTTCATCCCGATTCTTGATTACGTAGCAAAAAATACTATTTAAACAATAGTCGCTTATTTAAATTCAAACAAATCACGCATGCAACTCCGCAAACGATTGCATCATAAAAGCGGACTTATAACATACTATCACTGAACTTTTCAGTCTCCTTTACACTATTTTTGTGACATATTAAACAAATCCATATATACATTGGTTTTGTCTTTATATAAATTCATTTACCTTTGGCTGAAAACCAATATGTACCATGAGTAAACCGCAAATCACCATCAAAGACATTGCCCGCGAACTGGGGGTATCGCCCTCCACCGTATCGAGAGCACTGAAGGACAATCCGGACATCAGCCAGGAGACGAGGGATGCTATACATAAGTACGCGCGCGAACATAATTATAAGCCCAACGTACTGGCACTGAACCTGCGCACCAGCCGTTCGAACACCATCGGGGTCATCATCCCCCAGTTAGTTCACCACTTCTTTTCGTGTGTGCTGAGCGGCATTGAGAGAACGGCGGCGGAAGCGGGCTACAACATCCTGGTGGCGCAAAGCAACGAGGAGTACGAGCGAGAGGTAAAAATCGTTCACTCCTTCCTCGCCGCACGGGTTTGCGGAGTCATCACTTCGCTCGCCAAAGACACATCCCGATATGACCATTACCAGGAATTGCTGGACAACAATATTCCTATCGTTTTCTACGATCGCATCTGTACCGGTATCAACACCGAACGGGTGGTGGTAGACGATTATGCCGGTTCGTTTGCCGCCGTGGGTATATGATACAGACGGGCTGCAAGCGCATCTTCTTTTATAGCGCCGCTCCCCACCTCGAAATATCGAAAAACCGGCGGAACGGTTATATGGACGCGATGAAAAAGTATCGGATTCCGGTGGACCAAAGCATGATAAAGTTATGTGACAGCCGCGAAAAAGCGATCGCCATCACACCCGCTCTGCTCGAAAGGCCGGATCATCCGGACGGCTTCTTCGCCATCAATGACGAAACAGCTTCGGGCATCCTCTACTCGTGCAAACTGACCGGACGGAAAGTGCCCGACGAAGTGTCTATCTGCGGATTCACCGACGGCGCCATCGCCCAAAGCACAGATCCGAAGCTGACCACGGTGGAGCAACATGGCGAAGAGGTGGGCAAAAGCACCATCAGGCTACTGATAGACAAACTGGAAGGGAACGATGAAGGAAAAAGCGGTAATAAAATCGTGCGTACCAACTTAGTGGTACGGGGAACGACGAAATAAATCTACTTAATAAATACACCATGAAAGTAAAGCCTGACTTAAGTTTTTGGAAGCTGTGGAATATCAGCTTCGGTTTTTCGGCGGGCAGATAGCCTATGCCCTTCAAAGCGCCAACATCAGCCGTATATTCGCCACGCTGGGCGCCGACCCGCACAGCCTGAGCTATTTTTGGATACTCCCTCCGCTGGCGGGAATCATTGTACAACCGATCATCGGAGCTGCCAGCGACAAGACATGGACCCGTTTCGGACGACGCATCCCCTACCTTTTTGCGGGTTCGCTGCTGGCGGTATGGGTGATGTGCCTACTGCCTAATGCGGGAAGTTTCGGTATGGCAGTCGGCACGGCCATGATCTTCGGACTGGTAGCGTTGATGTTTCTCGATACTTCTATCAATATGGCGATGCAGCCTTTCAAGATGCTGGTGGGTGACATGGTGAACGAGAAACAGAAAGGGCTGGCCTACTCCATTCAGAGTTTCCTGTGCAATGCGGGTAGCCTGATGGGCTATCTTTTCCCATTCATCTTCACATTTATCGGGATCAGCAACACGGCGGACAAGGGCACGGTGCCCGACTCGGTGATTTACTCGTTCTACATCGGCGCCGCCATCCTGATTCTATGCGTCATCTATACCACAGTTAAAGTGAAAGAGATGCCTCCCAAAGAGTTTGAAGAGTTTCATGATATCACGGCGGACGAAAAGAAGGAAAAAGCCGACTTTATCTCCCTGCTGAAGCATGCTCCCAAAGTGTTTTGGACGGTAGGGCTGGTACAGTTTTTCTGCTGGGCCGCCTTCATGTACATGTGGACCTACACCAACGGTGCCATTGCCGCCACGGTGTGGGGCACTACGGACGTCCAAAGCGCCGGCTATCAGGAAGCGGGCAACTGGGTAGGCGTGCTGTTCGCCGTGCAGGCCATCGGATCAGTCATCTGGGCTGTGATATTGCCATTGTTCAAGGCCCGCAAACAGGCCTATGCCCTGAGCCTCGTACTGGGTGGCATCGGTTTCATATCCACCCTGTTCTTCCACAACGAATATCTGCTGTTCATCTCTTATCTGCTGATCGGCTGTGCCTGGGCCGCCATGCTTGCCATGCCGTTCACTATCCTGACCAATTCGGTTTCGGGCAAAAACATGGGGGCTTACCTGGGACTGTTCAACGGAACCATCTGTGTACCGCAAATCGCCGCCGCCCTTGTCGGAGGAGGACTGCTCCACCTCGTCGGGGGGCATCAGGTAAACATGCTGGTGCTGGCAGGCGTACTGCTGATTGCAGGTGCCGTTTGTGTATATTTCATCAAAGAGACGATGGCGCATCACGAAGCGTAAAAGTATACTGCGGAAAGACAAAAAGTGCTCCATAAGCAGCTATAGCGCGAATGACTTTTGAGTTTAAAAGAGAGGGGGTATTGGTTTAAAATCAAAGTACCCTCTCTTTTAAACCAAAGGCTACCTGATTTCAAACCAACGCAACCTCTGTCGGCAAGGGATAAAAGAATACCTTCATGACAAAATAAATCGCCCCTTACCTGTCGCTGATCCAGAATCATCTCCCACCATTCGTACCATAAAATAGCACGAAAGATAAAAAAGAGCGCAGAGTTTTATCTGTTATCCACTGTCGGCACGGACTTTTTTTTGTATCTTGGGTGCCGTAAACAACCGACTCAATCTTAAAAAGCCATGAAACAATTCCTCAAAGGTAGACGAATGGAACATCATAGAAGAGGGTTTTCACCCCGATAACATGCGCGCTTCGGAAAGCATATTCAGCCTCGGAAACGGCCGGTTCGGACAGCGGGGAAATTTTGAAGAAACCTATAGCAGTGACAGCCTGCAAGGCTCATACGTGGCAGGCATCACCTTCCTGGACCGAACCCGGGTGGGATGGTGGAAAAACGGATATCCCCGTTTCTTCTCGCGCGTCCCCAACGCACCGGACTGGAGCGGCATTTACCTGAGACTGATCGATGAGGAGCTAGACCTGGTCCATTGGGATGTAGAAGCATACAGACGACGACTCGACATGCGCGAGGGAATCTCTTACCGCGACTTTCGGGTGACCTCACCCAAAGGCCACACACTGGAAGTACACGTAGAGCATATCAACAGCCTGGCAAACCAAAATCTTTGTCTGATAAAGTACAGTGTGACGTCGGTGAACTACGAAGGTAAAATCTCCCTGGTACCCTTCCTGAACGGTGACGTAAAGCACGAGAACTCTAATTTCGACGAAAAAATGTGGAACATCCTGCGGGCCGAAGCCACTAACGAGTACGCCTACCTCTGGGTGCAAACCAAGCATGAAGATTCACAAATCTGCCTGGGCATGACTTACCGGTTTTATAAAAACAGCAAACCTACCCATATCAGTCCCATCAAAATAGAAAAGGAGAAATTGACAGGATTCAGCGCCGGTGCCGATGTGAAACCAGGTGACCGGGTGACTCTGGAAAAATATGTTGCCATCCTCTCCTCTCTGCAATGCGACCGTCAGGAGTTGGTGGAGTATGCGGTGGACGAAGCGCAAGCCGCCAAAGAGCAGGGTTGGGAAGCACTGGTCGGCGCGCACAAACAGCAATGGGAAGAAATCTGGGAAGAAAGTGATGTGATGATCGAGGGAGACCCGGCAGCGCAACAGGGCATCCGTTTCAACATCTTCCAGCTGAACCAAAGCTACCGGGGAGACGACGCGCGCCTGAACATCAGCCCCAAAGGATTTACCGGTGAGAAGTATGGCGGAAATACACAATGGAACACCGAACTGTGCTGCGTGCCCTACTTCCTGTTATCGACCCCGAGAGAAATATCACGGAAACTTTTGCTATACCGTTACAACCAACTGCCCAAAGCCATCGAAAACGCACGCAAACTGGGATTCGGCGGTGGAGCCGCCCTCTATCCGATGGTGACTATCCATGGAGAAGAGTGCCACAACGAATGGGAAATCACATTCGAAGAGATACACCGCAACAACATCATCGTGTATGCCATCATGCAATTTTCGAGGGTAACAGGCAACAAAGAATATATCGCCTACTACGGTCTGGAAGTGATGATCGCCATCAGCCGTTTCTGGAGCCAGCGAGTCTCTTTCTCGGAAGCCCGACAGAAGTATGTGCTGCTCGGGGTAACCGGACCCAATGAATACGAGAACAATGTAAATAACAACTGGTACACCAACTACTCTTGCGTGCAATGCCTGCAAAGCACCATCGAATGCCTGGAGATGGTGGCGCATGAATATCCGGAAGAGTACAACCGAATACGTCGCTCAACCGAGTTCCGGCATGCCGAAGAGACGGCGCGATGGAAGGAGATCATCGAGAAAATGTATCTGCCCGAAGACAAAGAACGGGGTATTTTTGTGCAAGACGATGGCTATCCGGACAAAGTGCTGGGTACGGTAGACGATATTCCCGTCAACGAACGGCCGATCAACCAACACTGGTCGTGGGACCGGATTCTGCGCTCGTGCTACATCAAGCAAAGCGATGTGCTGTTGGGACTTTTCCTCTATTATGAACATTTCGACCGGGAAACCATCCGTCGCAACTTCCGGTTTTACGAACCCCGAACCGTACACGAATCTTCTCTTTCGCCTTTCGTGCATGCCATTCTGGCTGCATGGATAGGAGATACGGAAGAAGCTTACCGCCTCTTCCTGCATTCCACACGCCTGGATTTGGACGACTACAACAACGAGGTGCACCAAGGCCTGCACGTCACCAGTATGGCTGGAAGTTGGCAAATCATTGTACGCGGATTCGCCGGAATGAAAATACTGGACGGACAACTCGACTTCACTCCCATCATTCCCGAAGCATGGGACAGCTATACTTTCAAAGTAAATTTCCGCAACTGCACCTTACAGATGAAAGTCGGAAAACAAGAGATAAAAATCTCTCTTTTAGAGGGATATGAATTGAACATACGCATCTCCGAAGTTGTTTATAACCTGAAAAAGGGTAAAGATTTGATTGTACCGAAACAAAATTAAGGCAGGGAGTTCTATGGCAGGACTCAAAGGAACATAAAGGCAAAAAAGATATACTTTTTGATTTTCAAACAGGTAAGGAAAATTACACCTTCTTATGCTCTCTTCGGTAAATCAATATTTCGTTAATAATATGAAATATACAAACCGGAAAACTGTTTTTGGTTTTTTAGTTTTATATCTTTGCGCCCTCAAAATGTGACTAAACAGACTATTAATTACTTTAAAACGAACTAAAGGAGTTCGCCACAACACCATACAGAGTTTCTTTCTATTGTTTCCATTCTGTGGAACTCTCTGTGAATCTGTGGTGAAAGGAACAAAAAACACTTAGCGTATAATCAATGGGAAATATGAAAAAAAACTATGGATGTATCCTCGCAGCCCTCATTCTACTGACGGCTTGCGGACAAAAGAAAGAAGACAGTGTGACAACAGTACGCCCCGTAAAGACGGCCAGGGTAGAGTCCCGGTCGGAAATCAGAAAAGACTTCTCGGGCATTGTAGAGGCTGTGGACTATGTGAAACTGGCCTTCCGCGTGAGCGGACAGATCATTAACCTGCCGGTCGTAGAAGGCCAAAGGGTCAAAAAAGGACAACTGATTGCCGCTATCGACCCGCGTGACCTGGCTTTGCAATACGCGGCAGACAAATCAGCTTACGAAACCGCCGCCGCACAAGTGGAGCGTAACAAACGATTGTTGGCACGGCAAGCCATCTCGGTACAGGAATATGAAATCAGCGTATCGACCTTCCAACAAAAAAAGTCGGCCTACGAACTTTCAAGCAATAATATGCGGGACACCAGACTGACGGCTCCTTTTGACGGCTCGATCGAGAAGCGCTTGGTAGAAAATTACCAACGCGTGAACTCGGGAGAAGGCATTGTACAGCTGGTGAACACCAAAAAACTACGCATCAAATTCACTATCCCCGATGCTTACCTTTACCTGCTCCGCTCCAAAGACCAACGTTTCCGCGTAGAATTCGACACCTACCGCGGACACATCTTCAACGCCAAACTGGAGGAGTATCTCGACATATCGACAGACGGTACCGGTATCCCGGTGACCATCACGATCGACGATCCGGCTTTCGACCATGCCCTGTACGAAGTAAAACCGGGCTTTACATGCAGCATCCGCTTCTCTGCCGATGTAGGCCCGTTCCTGGAAGAGAGCATGACGGTGGTGCCGCTGAGCGCGATATTCGGTGAAAGCGAAGGTAACAAAACCTACGTATGGGTATTGAACGGAAACCAAGTGAACCGTCGTGAAGTAACCGTTTACTCTCCTATGGGAGATGCACAGGCTTTCATTTCAAAAGGATTGAAAGCAGGCGAGACTGTGGTGACAGCCGGTGTGACACAACTGGTAGAAGGTGAAACGGTAAAGGAACTGAAATAAGAGTGCCCGTTCAACGCAATAATTAATTTCACCACAGATTACACGGATTAACACAAATTTTTTAATCTTATTATCAATAATATAAATCATTAATCTGTGAAAATCCGTGTAATCTGTGGTGCACTCAAAACCATATACAATCATGAATTTAGCCAAATATTCATTAGACAATACCAAAGTAATCTACTTCTTTCTGGCTGTATTGCTGATCGGAGGAGTCTTCTCTTTCGGCAAACTGGGAAAGAAGGAAGACGCTCCTTTTGTCATCAAATCGGCCGTCATCATGACGCGCTATCCCGGTGCCGAGCCTGCCGAAGTGGAACGGCTGATCACCGAACCCATCTCCCGCGAGATACAAAGCATGAGCGGAGTATACAAAATCAAGTCCGAATCCATGTATGGCATTTCCAAAATCACATTCGAACTGCTCCCTTCGCTACCCGCCTCTTCCATCCCTCAGAAATGGGATGAACTGCGACGCAAGGTACTTAACATACAGCCACAGTTACCCAGCGGCTCTTCGGTACCGACGGTTTCGGACGACTTCGGCGATGTGTTCGGTATTTATTACGGACTGACGGCCGACGACGGATTCAGTTATGAAGAGATGAGAAATTGGGCCGAACGCATCAAGACACAGGTAGTCACTGCCGACGGAGTAATGAAAGTAGCACTCTTCGGCACACAGACCGAAGTGGTAAACATCTCCATCTCCGTGAACAAGCTGGCGGGTATGGGCATCGATCCCAAACAACTGGCCGGCCTGTTGCAATCGCAAAACCAAATTATCAACACCGGAGAGATTACAGCCGGCGAGCAACAGCTACGCGTGGTGGCCAACGGCATGTACACCACAGTGGACGACATCCGGAACCAGGTCATCACCACCCGGGCCGGACAGGTAAAACTGGGAGACATCGCTGTGATAGAGAAAGGATACATGGACCCGCCGGGCACCATCATGCGTGTCAACGGTAAACGCGCCATCGGTATCGGTGTATCGACCGACCCGCAACGAGACGTGGTACTGACGGGAGAAATGGTAGACAAGAAACTGGCCGAACTCCTCCCCTGATGCCCGTAGGACTGAATCTGGAGAGTCTTTATCTCTGAAAACGTCATAGCCAAAGAGGCCAATAACGGATTTATCATCAACCTGATAGAATCCATACTGATCGTTATTGTCATCATCATGCTGGTGATGGGAATGCGCGCCGGAGTATTGATCGGCACTTCGCTGGTTTTCTCCATCGGAGGCACACTGCTTATTATGTCATTCATGGGGGTAGGACTCAACCGAACGTCACTTGCGGGATTTATCATTGCCATGGGTATGCTGGTGGACAATGCCATCGTGGTGACGGACAACGCCCAAATAGCCATCGCCCGCGGTGTGGACCGCCGGAAAGCATTGATTGACGGAGCCACCGGCCCGCAATGGGGACTGCTGGGCGCCACATTCATTGCCATCTGTTCGTTCCTGCCGCTCTATCTGGCACCTTCGTCGGTAGCCGAGATCGTGAAGCCGCTCTTTGTCGTACTGGCCATTTCGCTGGGGTTAAGTTGGGTACTGGCACTGACGCAGACCACCGTATTCGGAAACTTCATCCTCAAATCCAAAGCAAAGAATGCCGGCAAAGACCCGTATGACAAACCGTTCTATCACAAGTTCGAAAAAATACTGAGCGTTTTGATTCGGCGGAAAATCGTGACGCTGGGGTCGATGATCGTACTCTTTGTCGTCTCTCTGGTAGTAATGGGAATGATGCCGCAAAACTTCTTCCCGTCTCTGGACAAGCCTTACTTCCGTGCCGACGTGTTCTATCCGGACGGATATGGAGTAAACGATGTGGCCCGGGAAATGAAAAAAGTAGAAGCTCACTTGCTGAAACTGCCGGAAGTGAAGAAAGTATCGATCACCTTCGGAAGCACTCCGTTGCGTTACTATCTGGCATCGACCTCAGTCGGTCCGAAACCGAATTTTGCCAACGTACTGGTAGAACTGAACGACAGCAAGTATACCAAGGAATATGAAGAGAAGTTCGATGTATACATGAAGGCCAACTTCCCGAATGCCATCACCCGTACCAGCCTGTTCAAGCTGTCACCGGCTGTGGACGCGGCCATCGAAATCGGCTTCATCGGTCCCAATGTGGATACGTTGGTAGCACTGACCAACCAGGCATTGGAAATCATGCACCGGAATCCCGACCTTATTAATATACGTAACTCCTGGGGAAACAAAATTCCTATCTGGAAACCAATTTACAGTCCGGAACGGGCACAGCCGTTGGGAGTATCCCGTCAAGGCATGGCACAAAGCATCCAGATCGGGACGAACGGTATGACATTGGGTGAATTCCGCCAGGGAGACCAGGTACTGCCTATCTTATTGAAAGGCAATAGCGTGGCAGATTCCTTCCGCATTAACGACCTGCGTACACTGCCCGTATTCGGCAATGGTCCCGAGACCACCAGTCTGGAACAGGTGGTGTCGGAATTCGATTTCCGATATCGCTTCTCAAACGTGAAAGACTATAACCGGCAGTTGGTGATGATGGCGCAATGTGACCCGCGACGGGGAGTGAACGCCATCGCAGCTTTCAACCAGATATGGTCTCAGGTACAGAAAGAAATCAAGATTCCGGAAGGCTACACCTTGAAATACTTTGGTGAACAGGAGAGTCAGGTGGAATCGAACGAAGCTTTGGCAAAGAATCTGCCGCTGACCTTCTTCCTGATGTTTACCACCCTGCTGCTGTTGTTCAAGACGTATCGCAAGCCGACAGTCATCCTGCTGATGCTTCCGCTGATATTCATCGGCATCGTATTGGGATTACTGCTGTTGGGCAAATCGTTCGATTTCTTCGCCATTCTCGGCTTGTTGGGACTGATCGGTATGAATATCAAAAACGCCATTGTACTGGTAGACCAGATCGACATCGAAAATCAATCGGGACTCGATCCGCGCAAAAGCGGTGATCAAAGCAACGATCAGCCGTATCGTGCCGGTAGCCATGGCTTCGGGTACAACAATCCTGGGTATGCTTCCGTTGCTGTTCGACGCCATGTTCGGCGGAATGGCGGCTACCATCATGGGCGGACTGCTCGTAGCTTGGCACTTGACCCTGTTCGTGCTTCCGGTAGCCTAATTGTTTTCATTCAGGATTAAGGATAAAGAAACGAATTAAAAATCTAAAAGTATATGATGAAGAATAAACTTATACTTCTATTTGCATTGGGACTCTGTGCGCAAGTGCAGGCACAAGTCCCGCATCTGAGCCGTGAGACATACCGTGAACGTGTGGAAGCCTATAGCCAGGTGCTGAAACAGCAACATCTGAAATCGATGGCAAGCACGGACGCACGGAAAATAGCCTTTACGGGATTTCTGCCCAAAGTGGACATCTCTGCCGAAGGAACACTGAACCTGAAAGAGATGGATTCATGGGACGGACCGGCCGGACAATATCGTAATCACACGTACCAAGGCATATTCGTCGTGTCGCAGCCACTATATACCGGAGGTACCCTGCAGGCCCAGAACCGCATAGCCAAAGCCGACGAAAAACTCGACCAGCTGAGCGAAGAACTGACACGTGACCAAATCCACTACCAGAGCGATGCCTTCTATTGGAATGCTTCTTCGGCCCGTGCCATGCTCAATGCTTCGGCCCAATATCAGGAGATCGTTGAAAAACAATATGAAATCATCCAGGATCGCTTCAAAGACGGCGCTATCAGCCACTGCAACCTGTTGATGATTTCTGACACGCCGCAAAGAGGCCGAACTTCAATACATCAATGCACGCCAGAACTATACGCTGGCTTTGCAAAAGCTTAATATCCTGATGGGAGAAGAGCCTAACGCACCTGTAGACAGCCTTTGCGCCATCGGTGTCGTATGCCCGCCTGTCACCTTGCTTCCATTGGATGATGTGCTGCAACGCCGGGCCGATTTCGCCAGCACAGAAGTCAACATACAGAAAGAGCGAAGCCCAAACGAAAAAGCAGCCTTGCCAATACAATCCGCAAGTAAGCATGTACGTCACCGGCGGATGGGCAACAGCCTCCCAATATGGGATATGACGTGAAGTTTACTCCCATTGTGGGAATGAGCGTAAATATCCCCGTATTGCGCTGGGGAGCAAGATTCAAGACCAACCGGCAGCAGAAGGCTTACACAGGTATCCAAAAACTACAGCAAAGTTACGTAGTAGACCAGATCAACCAGGAACTGGCAGCCGCACTGACCAAGCTCAAAGAGACGGAAGAGCAGGTAAAGACAGCTGAGGAAAACAAAGAACTGGCTGAGGAAAACCTGGACCTGATCACCTTCTCTTATAATGAAGGAAAGGCAAGTATGGTCGATGTACTGTCGGCGCAGCTTTCATGGACACAGGCACACACCAGCCTGATCAACGCTTATCTGGCGGAAAAATGGCAGTAGCGGAATACCGCAAGGTCATCAGCGAATAAACAGAAGCTTCATTCTATAAAACAGAGGCTCAATTCCGGGTGAATTGAGCCTCTGTTTGGTATAGGAAGGCTCTGTTCCATCCAATCAAAGGAGAAAAAGTTGTTCATTTTATCCACATTCCAATATAGACAATCAAAGATTTTATATAAAATATAATACAAAAGGGTACAATATACAACTTTTATCGTATATTTGCTGTCACAAACAGAATGAATGACTAATTCTAAACACGAAAAGAAATGAAAGCTACGCATTGGATGATGTACACCCCTACTGGGGAATCACGCTTCTTTTAACCGCGTGTGTTGACGATGACAAAGACCTCACAGCCCAAAGAACCGGGAGAAAACAACAGATCTGATCATTCCGGATGCTGCGGACTGGACTACTACACGAAGTGTCAATCTCTCGATCCACTCTCCTGTGGCAACCCGGGTAGCGATTTATACCGACGCAGCATGTACTGACGAAAGTTTGCTGGCAGAAACACCCGTATCCGATATCTCTAAAAGTATCGAACTGGATGTAGCGAAAGCAAACCGGGCATTATATGTACAGTATCCTGCCGGCAAAGGGAAAGAAGTGATAAGCGTTCCGATCAACAGAGCTTCTACACGTGCGGAACTGTCGATTAAACTGCCGGAAAACGTGAGTGGCTTCGATACAAACGGAGGAGGAGGCGCATATAGCTACCAATGGTATCCCGTCAAAGGGGGAGAAGCTACTCTTATGATGGAAGATAATTGGCCGGAAACAGGAGATTATGACTTTAACGACTTCGTTATCGGATATCGCACACAAGCAACCTTCTTCGACGGACACGGCGGAAGCAAGGAAGATTACGAACAAGACGGACTTGAAATCAAGATCACTTTCCGTGCGATGGGCGGGTATCTGCCCTACCGTTTAGGACTGCAACTGGATAAAACACATGCCCGATACATTGATGACGTGATTGAAATAGAAGGAAACGACCTGGTTAAAATGGAGCTTCAGAATCCCGGAGAAGATGCGCCCGCCATCTTTATCTTTACAGGAACAGAACAATTAAGAAAGCGGAACAATGGCGGAACATTCTATAATACCGAACCTGACCACGCAATAGCGAACAACGATCTGGTGACCATCAAATACAGATTAAAGATAAATTGCTTCAAAAATTTAGAAAAGACTCAGGCACTGTGGGCAGCAGCCACATCAGAAAATCAGAACTTCTTCCTGCAAAAAGAGAAAAACGGAGGACGCGAAATCCACTTGAGAGGCTACGAACCGACAGCTTATTACAGCAATTCATACGCCGGCGAGGCAGGCGGCAATATGCGTACCGATATTAAATATTGCAGTACTGACAACTTTGTGTGGGGTATAAAAATTCCTGTCGCCATCCCGCATCCCATCGAGAAGATAGACATCATGCAGGTCTACAGCAAGTTCAGGAGTTGGATCACCGAACCGAACCATTCGGATCCAAGCAGTCCGGACTTCAATGAAAACTGGTTCAAATATTATGATACGTCGAAAGTAATAGGATAAGCTATCAGACAGACTATTTCCGTTTTCACATAGGTATTTGTTTGATTTGTTTTTCAGCCTACCCGGTCATTCCCCCCTTGACCCGTGGTAGGCTGAAGTTTTTTTTATAGTATTTCCTTCTCACCACCAACGAATTTGCTTATCTTTGCACGCAAAGAAAACAAAATCGTATATACACACATGATTCTTTTTTTTCAGAACCCTTCCAAGAGCGTGATTGCCGTAGAGAGCAACCACGAACTTAACGCGAACGACAACAACAAACTCTGCTGGCTTTTTGGTGAAGCCATGCCGGAAAGTGAAGAAAACCTGCAAGGCTGCTTCGTCGGGCCACGACGTGAGATGATTACTCCATGGAGTACCAACGCAGTAGAAATAACCCAGAACATGGGACTCGACGGCATTAGCCGCATCGAGGAATATTTCCCCGTAAAAGATGAAAATGCAGACCATGATCCCATGCTGCAACGCATGTACAAAGGTCTTAACCAAAATGTATTCACTACCAACCGCCAGCCGGAAGCTATTATTTATATCGACGATCTGGAAGCCTACAATGAAAAAGAAGGCCTTGCCCTGTCAAAAGAAGAAATGGACTACCTGAAAAAGGTAGAATCTGATTTAGGACGTCGCCTGACTGATTCTGAAGTATTCGGATTCGCACAAATCAACTCGGAGCATTGCCGTCACAAAATCTTTGGCGGAACGTTTATCATCGATGGCGTAGAACAGGAGTCTTCTCTCTTTCAGATGATCAAAAAGACGACCCAGGAGAACCCCAATAAGATTATCTCGGCCTATAAAGATAATGTGGCTTTTGCCGAAGGTCCGGTAGTCGAACAATTCGCTCCGGCAGATCACTCTAAGCCCGACTTCTTCCGGATAAAGGACATCAAGAGTGTTATTTCACTAAAAGCGGAAACTCACAACTTCCCTACTACCGTAGAACCTTTCAACGGCGCATCTACCGGTACCGGTGGTGAAATCCGCGACCGTATGGGAGGAGGTAAAGGTTCATGGCCCATTGCCGGAACTGCTGTTTACATGACTTCTTACCCGCGCACCGAAGAAGGACGCGAATGGGAAGACATCTTGCCGGTACGCAAATGGTTGTATCAGACTCCGGAACAGATCCTGATCAAGGCATCCAACGGAGCAAGTGACTTCGGCAACAAGTTTGGCCAACCGCTGATCTGTGGTTCGGTACTAACTTTTGAACATACAGAAAACAACGAAACTTATGCCTACGACAAAGTGATCATGCTTGCCGGTGGTGTAGGTTACGGCACACAACGCGACTGCCTAAAAGGACAGCCGGAAGCCGGCAACAAAGTAGTGGTCATCGGTGGCGACAATTACCGCATCGGATTGGGCGGTGGTTCTGTTTCATCGGTTGATACAGGTCGCTACAGCAGCGGAATCGAGCTGAATGCCGTACAACGTGCCAATGCAGAAATGCAGAAACGTGCCAACAACGTGGTTCGTGCTCTTTGCGAAGAGGATGAAAATCCGGTGGTATCGATTCATGACCACGGTTCGGCCGGACACGTCAACTGTCTGTCTGAGTTGGTAGAAGAATGTGGCGGCCTGATCGATATGAGCAAATTGCCTATCGGCGACAAAACGCTGTCGGCTAAAGAAATTATAGCAAACGAAAGTCAGGAGCGCATGGGACTCCTTATTAAAGAGGAAGCCATTGAACACGTACGCCAAATTGCCGAACGTGAACGCGCTCCGATGTATGTAGTAGGCGAAACAACCGGCGACCATCGTTTTGCGTTCCAGCAAGCGGACGGTGTGCGTCCGTTCGATTTGGCTGTGGACCAGATGTTCGGTTCTTCTCCCAAGACCTACATGATAGACAAAACCGTAGAACGTCACTATACAATGCCGGAATATGAAACATCTAAACTTCACGAATACCTGACTCAGGTGTTGCAATTGGAAGCAGTAGCTTGTAAAGACTGGCTGACCAATAAAGTAGACCGTTCCGTTACCGGTAAAGTAGCCCGTCAGCAATGTCAGGGCGAGATTCAATTGCCATTGAGCGATTGTGGAGTAGTAGCATTGGACTATCGCGGCGAAAAAGGTATCGCTACTTCTATCGGACATGCCCCTCAGGCTGCATTGGCCGATCCGGCGGCAGGTTCTATTCTTTCTGTATCCGAAGCACTGACCAATTTGGTATGGGCTCCGCTGGCCGAAGGTCTGGACAGTGTATCACTCTCCGCCAACTGGATGTGGCCATGCCGCTCACAGGAAGGAGAAGACGCACGCCTCTACACAGCTGTAAAAGCCTTAAGTGACTTCTGCTGTGCACTTCAGATCAATGTACCTACCGGAAAGGACTCTTTGTCCATGACCCAGAAATATCCGAACGGAGAAAAAGTTGTTTCTCCCGGAACAGTTATCGTATCAGCAGGCGGTGAAGTCTCGGACGTAAAGAAAGTGGTCTCTCCGGTACTCGTCAACGATGCAAAAACCACACTTTACCATATCGACTTCAGTTTCGACAACCTCAAACTGGGTGGTTCAGCTTTCGCACAGTCATTGGGTAAAGTCGGTAGCGAAGTACCTTGTGTACAGGATGCCGAATACTTCCGTGATGCTTTTCTGGCAGTACAAGAGTTGGTAAATAAAGGACTGATCCTTGCCGGACACGACATCTCAGCTGGTGGTCTGATCACGACTCTGCTCGAAATGTGCTTTGCCAACGTAGAAGGCGGTCTGGAAATCAGCCTTGATAAAATGAAAGAGACAGATATCGTGAAGATTCTGTTCGCCGAAAATCCGGGTATCGTTATTCAGATCAGCGACAAGCATAAGGACGAAGTGAAAAAAATCCTTGAAGATGCAGGTGTCGGTTTCATTAAATTGGGTAAACCGACAGACGAACGCCATATCTTGGTAAACAAAGAGGGTGCTACTTATCAGTTCGGCATTGACTATATGCGTGATGTATGGTATTCTTCTTCTTACCTGCTCGACCGTAAACAGTCAATGAACGGATGTGCTAAGAAGCGTTTTGAGAACTACAAGATGCAACCGCTCGAATTTGCGTTCATGCCGGGATTCAAAGGAAAACTTTCACAGTATGGCATCACTCCCGAACGTCGCACACCGAGCGGTATACGTGCCGCCATCATCCGCGAGAAAGGAACCAACGGTGAGCGCGAAATGGCTTACTCACTCTATTTGGCAGGTTTCGATGTAAAAGACGTGACCATGACCGACCTTATCAGCGGACGTGAGACACTGGAAGATGTAAATATGATTGTTTATTGCGGCGGTTTCTCCAACTCGGACGTGTTGGGTTCTGCCAAAGGATGGGCCGGAGGATTCCTGTTCAACCCGAAAGCAAAAGAGGCTCTTGATAAATTCTATGCCCGCGAAGACACCCTGTCATTAGGTATCTGCAACGGTTGTCAGTTGATGATGGAACTAGGATTGGTAAACCCGGAACACGAGAAGAAAGGAAAGATGTTGCACAACGAATCACATAAGTTCGAATCGACTTTCGTCGGTGTCACCATCCCGACTAACCGTAGTGTCATGTTCGGTTCACTGAGTGGCAGCAAACTGGGTATTTGGGTAGCACACGGAGAAGGAAAATTCTCTCTGCCATACGATGAAGACCAATACAACGTAGTTGCTAAATACTCTTATGACGAATACCCGGGCAATCCGAACGGATCGGATTATTCAATAGCCGCTCTGGCCAGTGCAGACGGACGCCATCTGGCCATGATGCCTCACCTGGAACGTGCTATCTTCCCGTGGCAAAATGCCTGTTATCCTGCCGACCGTGTACACAACGACCAGGTAACTCCTTGGATCGAAGCCTTCGTTAATGCACGTAAGTGGGTAGAAGAAAAGAAAAAATAATAAGATAAATAATGATGATAAAGGGCGGACCTACAGATAGGTTCGCCCTTTTTTGTCATTCGTCAACCGTAACAAATCCTTTCCTAAAGTTTGCACTTCTCCACTCTTTTTATTAATTTTGTAAAATCATTCGCCCCCCGAAAGAAAAATCATTAAAGGATTCCAGCTTGTATGAAAAAAATTCTTTTTCTTCTGCTCTTATTGCCTCTTATGGTCTCTGCACAAACTTACAAATATATCGGTGTAGAGGATGGGTTAAGCAACCGGAGGGTATATTACATCCAAAAGATAAAAAAAGGGTTATATGTGGTTTCTGACCCACGAAGGTGTGGACAGATATGATGGCAAAGAGTTCAAACGATATAAATTAATGGATGACGGTGAAGAACTCAATTCACTGCTTAACTTGAATTGGCTATATCTGGACCACGAGAGCACCTTTGTGGGAAATAGGAAAGAAAGGAAAAGTGTTTCGTTACGACCCGTTACGAGATCAGTTCACGCTGGTCTACAAACTACCAGAAGAGAAAATCAAAGACCGCCCCGCTCCCATCAGTTACAGCTTCATCGATCGGAATAACAACATCTGGCTGTGTAACGAGGAGACTCTCTATTTATACAATACCCATACACTACAGACCCTCCAGATCAAGAACGAAATCGGAGAAGACATCACTGATATCGAACAGATAGACGATACTCACTTCTTTATCGGTACGGAACAAGGTATCCATCATGCGGAGTTGAAGAATCAAGGGCTACATTTGCTTCCTTGCGACAAACTGGATAATCTTCCGATACAAATCAATGAACTTTATTTCCACCGTCCCTCACGTAAACTATTCATCGGGACGTTTGAACGCGGTATTTATGTCTATGACATGAATACCAAACAAAGCACTCAGCCCCATATGAGCCTGACCGACGTCAGCATCACGCGGATAAAGCCGTTGAATAATAAAGAACTGCTTGTCGCTACAGACGGTGCTGGAGTGTATAAGATAAACATAAACTCTATCTGACTACTCCTTATATAGCGTTGCCGATTACAACCAGTAAAATGAAATGAACGGTAACAACATCTCTGGACTTTTACGTAGACGATGAAATCAACGTATCTGGCTCGCCAATTATCCAATCGGTATCACGGTACGCAATAACCGCCATTCAAGCTATAACTGGATAAAACATTCTATCGGTAAACAATCACTTATTAACGACCAGGTAAATTCTCCTATTATTGAGGACAGTGAAAAAGAGATTGTATGCCACCAATAACGGAATCAGTTATTACAATTCCGAAACCGGAGTATGGCATTCGTTCATGAGTTCTTTTGAAAAGAATGGAGGCAACAAGAATCACATATTCGTTACACTATGCGAGGTAGAGCCGGAATTATCTGGGCTGCCGGATATAGTTCGGGCATCTATCAAATAAACAAACGGACCTTATCTGTCGAGTATATCACTCCATCTTCACTGTATGGAGTCAACATCCGGCCGGATAAGTACATCCGTTCGATCATAAAAACAGCCGATGGAGACATCTGGTCGGGAGGTTACTACAACCTGAAACGCATTGATTTTCATAAAAAGACTCTTCGCCTATACCCCAAGCTGAACTCGATAACTTCCATCATGGAAAAAAGACAGTAAGCAGATGGATAGGTACGGCCACAGGACTCTACTTATTAGAGAAAGAATCCGGTAAGTACCAACGTATCGAACTTCCTGTAGAATCAATGTATATTTATTCTCTGTATCAAGCACGGAACGGGCTTCTTTACATCGGAACAAGTGGCTCCGGATTATTGATATACGACCGGAAAAGAGAGAACTTTCACCCACTACCACAGAGACAACTGCGCGCTGATTTCCAATAACATATATACCATTCTTTCGGATACCGACGATGACATTTATGAGTACACCGAAAATGGGCTCCTCAGCAGTTATTATCCGGCAGAAAAATTGTTCCATAACTGGACCAAAGATCAAGGGCTAAAGATAATGCCGGCTCCAGGTACATTGCGTAAAAACGGTAACTTTAAATAAGGAGATGAAGATACCTTGTGAAGTACAGTTCTAAAAATGGTACTCAGTGATCTGACAATTTTTTATCAAACGGTCAACCTCGGTGACGAGAAAACTCCCGTTAAGTACGGATATCGATGATACCAAAGAACTGGAACTCAGTTACAGCCAAAATATCTTTTTTCGCTGAAAGTGTCCTCCATCAACTACGATTATCCGTCGAATGACTGCTATTCATGGAAGCTGAAGGATTTTACGACCAGTGGAGCTGTCCCGGGAAATGAAAAACATCATCCGTTTCACCCAAATCTGATCCGGGAGAGTATACCCCTTCATATCCGTGCAGTCTCTAACGAAAGATAAACGTATCGTACTCGAAGAACGTACCATGAAAATCAGTATTGCCCAACCCATTTGGCTCAGTTTCTGCCATGCTGGTCTATGTAATCGTACTGGCAGTACCTGCCACCGTATTACTCTCCGCATCATTATTTTGAGAAACAAAAAGAAAAAGTATCGGACGAGAAAATCCATTTCTCTTCATCAACACGGCGCATGACATCCGTACCCGCTGACATTGATCAAGGCACCGCTCGAAGAGATACGCGAACGGGGAAGCGTTGACAAAAGATGGCATCAGCAACATGAATACGGCACTGCGAAATGTAAATGCCCTACTGCGTCTGACCACCAACCTGATCAACTTTGGAACGGGCAGACGTATATTCGTCAGGAACTTTTTTATTTCGGAATATGAACTGAATACCTATCTGACTTTTGAGACTTTCAACGCATTCCGTCCATACGCAAGCGTGAAGCATATTAACTTCACCTACGAAAGCAATTTCCGTTACCTGAATGTATGGATTGACAAAGAGAAGATGGATTCAATCCTGAAAATATCATCTCGAATGCCTTGAAATATACCGGAGAACGGTGGCGTACATTTTTATGCTTCGGAGACCAATGACAGTTGGAATGTAGAGGTAAAAACGATACAGGTATCGGAATACCTGCCAATGAGCAGAAGAAGTTATTTAAAATACATTTCCGGGAGGTAACAATGCGATCAACTCTAAAGTAACCAGGAAGTGGTATCGGACTCATGCTTGTATGGAAACTGGTTCATCTGCAACAAAGGTAAAATCCAATCTGAGCAGCGTGGAACATGAGGGATCGTCTATCAAAGTAAGTTTTCGAAGGACAGTAAGCACTTTCATAAAGCACACCTTGGCACCCGTAGAACTCAGCACAGAGCAAGTGCCGCCACGTGTCTCGGCCGAGATTTATGAAAAGGCGAAAAGCAAACGACCAGAACCTGCAACGCCTGTTGATCGTTGAGGACAATGATGAACTGCGGATTATCTGACTCATAAAATTATCGGATAATTACACCATTCAGACATGTTCCAGCGGTAAGGAAAACGACGATCGTAAAAAGTACATGCCCGAACTGATTATTTCGGATATCATGATGCCGGAAATGCGGGAGACGAGTTGTGCGCCGCCATTAAAAACGATATCGAAACCTCGCATCATCCCCATCATCCTGCTTACAGCACTGAATGACGAAAAGAATATCTGGAAGGGCTGAAATGAGGCAGACGAATATATCGTGAAACCATTCAACATTGGTATCTTGAAAGCAACTATTGCTAACTTGCTGACAAAACCGTGCATTATTGAAAGCAAGTATGCCAATCTTGAAGTCAGCGAATCTGTTGAACATGGAGCCGCAATAAGTTTCTATAATAAACTGAAAGCACTGACCGATCAGTTCCCTGCTGAATAAGTATCAGATTAATCCGCCTTGAAACGGGCGGCGGCATTATTAAAGACCGGTCAGCACTCTGTCACCGAAATATCCGAACTGACGGATTCAACGATGTCGAATACTTCAGGGGAAGTGTTTAAAGAAACATTTCAAAAGAGTGAGCCCCAGCAAATATTGTAAAGAGGGCGGAAAAGAGGATGTAGAGAACAACAAGAATAAGAAAAGAGAATAAGAACAATACGTTAAATGAATATTTATCTGGCAAAGCATTCGGCATCTTTTTTCAAGATTGGTGCCTTCACTATCGGAGGCGGCTATGCGCTGGTGCCTCTGATCGAAAAACGAAATCGTAACCAAACGAAACTGGATGCCAAAGAAGATTTCATTGACCTGCTTGCTATATCACAGTCCGCTCCGGGCATCCTTGCCGTCAATATCTCCATTTTTAGGGTACCGGCTGGACGGGGAATAACGAGGGAGCATAATCACTGCATTGGGAACCATACTTCCTTCGTTTTCTCATCATCCTCGCCATAGCGTTGTTCTTTCACAACTTCAAGGACAACACCATTTGTGGAACGTATATTCAAGGTATTCGCCCGGCAGTGGTTGCATTGATTGCAGCCCCTACATTCAGCATGGCTAAATCGGCCCGGATAAACCGATACAACATATGGATACCGGTGGTTTCAGCACTGCTCATCTGGCTGTTGGACTTCTCCCATCTGGATTATCATTGCGGCAGGTGGAGGAGGATACTTCTTCGGACGTTTCAACGTCCGAAGAAAAAAATTAAAGAATTAAAAATTAAAAAGGATAGCAACATTAATCATTAATCATTAATCACTAACCATTTATCATTAATTACTAATCATGGTTTTCTTACAGTTATTCTATACATTCTTTAAGATTGGGCTTTTCGGCTTTGGTGGCGGATATGCCATGTTGTCTATGATACAAGGTGAAGTAGTTACCCGTTACGGTTGGCTTACAGCGCAGGAATTTACTGATATTGTGGCAATCAGCCAGATGACACCCGGTCCGATAGGAATCAATTCGGCAACTTATGTGGGTTATACTACGATAGCTGATTGCTACGGTACAAGCTATGGTATTTTAGGTTCTATTATTTGCTACGTTTGCCGTGGTGCTTCCTTCTTCCTACTGATGCTGACCATCAGCAAATTTTTTCTGAAATACCAGAAACATCCTTCCGTGGAAGCGGTATTCAGTGGACTCCGCCCGGCAGTGGTCGGTCTGCTGGCCTCAGCCGCGCTGGTATTGATGAATTCGGAAAACTTCAGTTCTCCCAAAGAAGACATATATTCCTTCGTCATCAGCTGCCTCATCTTCCTCGTGGCATTTATAGGCACAAAGAAATATAAACTGAACCCGATAGGAATGATTGTAGCTTGTGGAATAGCAGGATTGATACTTTATTAGGGATTAAGGATTAAACGTTAATGATTAATCCCTAAATCCTTAATCCCTAATTTTTAAAGTTTAATCTTTCTTTCCAACGGATTTTCGACTCCATTATGCAGACGGTCCAAGGCTGTCACCACATAGCGGTACTTTGTCTTTTCCGTCTTCATAAGGAAGTTTATAGAAATTATCGCGCGTGATGGCTACAATATGGGAAGGGTCATCTATATTCACTTTTCTTTGTCATTAAAAGCGATAGACCACATATTGGACGGCACGGTTCATTTCTCTTTATACTTGGGAGCTGTCCAGAAAAGAATATATCCGTCTTCCGTCCACACCGGTTTCATCTTACGTACCTTTGCCGGGGCTTCGTTATCCATGAAATCGAAAACGGGAGGCAGCGCCGGATACTTATGATATTCGGCAATCAGGGCATCGCGATACTTGCCTGCATTCTCTGACAACCGCACTGGCAGGCCACTGGCAACTGCCACCGATGGTCTGATAGGCCCGTTGCAAGGCCATTTTGCGAGGAAGCTGATTTATCGACGGGTTCTTGGGGTCGGCATTCCTGCACGGTGTTCATCACGGACTGGCCAATAAACAAGGGCGGTTTTCCGTATTCCTGGCCCACCACTTCACCATTAGTGTCTCATAGTCGGCAAACCGGATGTCCTATATGCCAATAAATCTGCGGAATATTATAGTCTATCCAACCTTCACGGGCCCACAGCAACACGTCCGCATAAAGGTCATCGTAGTTTTGCAGGCCTTTGGTCTTACTGCCAAGCGGGTCACTGCTTTCATTCCGGTAAATGCCAAACGGAGAAACCCCGAACTTCACCCACGGCTTGATTTCACGAATTGTTTCATGCAGTTTCTTAATCAGCACATTCACGTTGCTCCGGCGCCAGTCTCCTTTATTGCTGAAACCTCCGCCAAAAACGTGCAAAACTTGCATCGTCAGGGAAATCCTTTCCCTTAATGGGATAAGGATGTGCAACGTCCATAAGGAATGGCATCCACATCATAAAGCGGGAAACGATGTCGCTCACCACCATGCAGATGTGCCGGCGGCTCTCAGGCAGTGCCGGGTCAAAAATACAACTGGTCGCCATAATGACAAACCATTCCGGATGGATATTGTACACATGATTGGGAGCCAACTCACTCTTCAAGGTCGTCTTCGTGCGATACGGATTAATCCATGCATGAAACTCCATACCACGCTTATGGCATTCATCAATCATAAACTGCATAGGGTCCCAATAGGGTTCGGGCGCTTTTGCCCCTGC
>VOFI01003599.1_pt1 | contig 48081 bp, 43 predicted proteins | sample 5384131 | NCBI WGS metagenome assembly VOFI01 (sample SAMN12384728, study PRJNA508395) | human gut metagenome | isolation source: healthy gut H | host: Homo sapiens
TGACGGGAATCTGTCTGAAAGCGGTAAGGATGAAGATGGCTGCCGTCGTGCACGTCCTTGGTGAAAATGTAGTGGTAGATGGCTGCACGGTATTTAAAGGCCATGGAGGTTTCTGTTGTCGGCAGTGATGAGTGGCGGGGTACGTAATGTATCCGTCAGCAATTGCCAGTTCCTGGGAACGGATGTGGGACTGCGTTTTAAGAGCAAGCGTGGTCGTGGCGGTATTGTTGAAAATATATGGATTACCAATGGAAGTCTATGATGGATATTCCGACCGAACCGATTACTTTCAATCTTTATTATGGTGGAAAATCTGCCGTTGAAGTGTTGGAGAGCGGTGAAAAAAAGTTCCGGCTAAAGTAAGCCTCTTCCTGTGGATGAAACAACTCCTTGTTTCCGGAATATTCATGTGAAGAATTTGGTATGCGCAGGCGCCCGTCGTGCATTGTTCTTCAACGGTATCCCGGAAATGCCGATTGAAAATGTGGTTTTGGAAGATGTTGATATAACTTCCCGATTGGGAGCCGAATTTGTTTATAGCAAGGCCGTTACGATGAAGAACGTAACCATCCGGAATACGGGAAGGCGAGCAAATTGTCACCCGTTTTTGGTGAGGATGTGAAATAGAAGACCGGATGGTAATAGCGGATGAAATGGATTGTCAAATCTGACACCCTTTCAGTCAAAATAAGTACAAGGAATAGGGGATGATTCCCCTATTTTTTGTATCATGAAATAGCGACTAAAAACTAATTACCATGAAACAATGTTTTTTGCGGTTGATTTGGGAGCTACCAGCGGCCGTACCATATTGGGAACTTTCACACCGGAAGGATTGGAAATGGAAGATGTGAATCGGTTCCCGAATCATCTGATTGAAACCGGCGGACATTTTTATTGGGATATATAAGGAGCTTTACCGGCATATTATCGAAGGACTGAAAATAGTCGCTCAGAAGAAGGATGTGGAAATTACTTCCATCGGTATTGATACATGGGGAGTGGATTTTGTCTGTGTAGGTAAAGACGGCGGATTTCTTCGTCAGCCTTATTCGTACCGTGATCCTCATACGGCCGGAGCGCCTGAGGTTTTCTTTAAAGGTTGCCCGCAAGCAGGTCTATGAGTGGACGGGTATTCGCGATGAATTTCAACTCTTTGTTCCAGCTTGATACATTGAGACGTAATAAATGACAGTGCATTGGCCGCTGCCGATAAATTGCTTTTTTATACCGGATGCTTTGAGTTATATGCTGACCGGTGAAATGGTAACGGAATATACCATTGCCAGTACGGCGCAGTTGGTCAATGCAAACACCCGTAAACCGGAAGATGCTTTATTGCGCGAACTCGGACTGACGGAAAGTAATTTCGGTCGTTTTGTTTATCCCGGTGAGAAAATAGGAACATTGACAAAGGAAGTACAGCGCATGACCGGATTGGGAGATATACCTGTAATTGCAGTTGCCGGGCATGATACGGTTTCTGCTGTGGCTTCGGTTCCTGCAATGAATCCTGATTTTGCCTATCTGGAGCAGCGGAAACCTGGTCTTTAATGGGAGTGAAACGAGGGGGGCCGGTTATTACAGAGGAAACCGAATCTTTGAATTTTACGAATGAAGGCGGTGTGGATGGCACTATCCGTCTATTGAAAAAATATTTGTGGGATGGTGTTGGAACGCTGCCGTGCGGCGTGGGGACAGACATCTTATCCGGAACTGATAGCCGAAGCGAATGCCAGTGAGCCGTTCCGCAGCCCGACAACCTTTAATGATGTCCTGTTTGCCAATGAGAGCCTCGCTCTGCGCTATCGTCAGGTTTGGATAATCTTCGCACTCTTTCTCCTCACCCGATAGAGACACTTCACGTTATTGGCGGAGAAGCCGTAATGAATTATTGAACCGTTGGACAGCCACAGTCGACCTTGTTGTGGCAGGCCCGTCTGAGGCTACGGGCAGTTGATCAATCGTTCTATTTCTTTGGAAACTTTCTATCCGGAAGATACGGACGTGTGGGATACCGCATATTTACACTTCAAACAGGTGACAATGAATCATTAATGTTTAAAATCATATTAAATAAATCAGTATCATGAAAGAAGGAGTAAATAACAAAAAGGCTTATGAAGTGGCAAAGGAACGTTATGCTGCTCTTAGGTAGATGGCGGAGAAGGCCGATGATGTTATCGGCTTTAGGTCGGGCTTAGCTCGCTGACCGGCAGTATCGAACTACAGGTAATTATCAGTAAGGCCCGTAATATGGAAGAATTGCGTAAGCGACATCTTAAAGGCCGCTTCTTATATACTGTAGAAGCATAAGCGAATCTTGCATGAGTACGGTGATTTCGGCGGTACGTTTGTTGACCGTGACGGTGGAAGTGAAGCATTTTTGAAAGCTGGATGCAATGGGCGGCTGAAACGGGATGAAACTGGATTTCAACTCGACTTCTTTTCTCACATCCTAAAAAAGCGGTAACTTGTCTTTAATAATCCGGATAAAGGCATCCGTGATTTCTGGATTGAACATACCAAACGCCGCCAAAAAGTTTCATTGGTGGAAGAGATGGACGCCGTCAGGGCGATCCTGCATCATGAATCTTTGGCACACGACGGTGTGCGGAGCAGCTGGCTGGTAAACCGTATGAAATACCGTGAACTGTTTAAAGATCCCCTGACCGGATTTTTTTTGCCATGAAATATAAAAAATATGAAGGGACTGTCTGGAATCTAAAAGTATTCGGTATCGGTCTTTTCTGGAAAGTTATACAGTGGGCTTCCTACGACTTCTGTGTAGGTTATAAGCGTGCAACAAACTTATAAATGATGGATGACCCCTACGGAGAGTGCTGCTGATAAAGTTTCGTCCTTCCAAAAAGGAGCCATTGTCCGTTGCAATGCCTTGGATGACCCGACCCCTCGAACTCTTCCAGGAGATTGTCCGTTGCAATCGGTCATCGGTCTTGATTATTTCGATGCTTCCATCAACCGTATAGGCGCTTATGTCATCGGTACCCGTGCCGCACAGAAATGTATGTTGCGGGCATTGCTGGAACCGTTGGCTAAGCTTCGCGAGTATGAGGCTGCCGGTCAGGGCTTTCCAGCGTCTTGCCCTGTTGGAAGAAGCTAAAGCTTTGCCTTGGAATGCCGTTTGGGGATATGTTCTGTTTGAAGAATAATGTTCCGGTAGGTGAAAATTCATTGCTGAAATAGAGAAATACGAAGCTGAGGTTACATCCAGACGTAACTAAGTTTATCAGAGTTAGTGATAGTGTTTAGCGGGGAAAGCATATCTTTGCCCGCTACTTTCATTACTCATAGAACATTAACCGTTGATTATCATGAATACACTAATAGGATTATTAATTATCGCTGTGTGGGAAGCTTTGGGCAGAGCAGCTCGTATGTACCTATCAATAAAGTCAAAGGTTGGTCCTGGGGAAAACTTCTGGTTGGTACAGGGCATTTTTGCCTGGCTTGTTTTTCCGCTGCTCGGCGCTTTACTTGCCATTCCTGCCGATGGCAGCCTGATAGAACTTTTGGGGAGCCGGTGGTGCATTGCCGGCTGGCTTTACAGTGTCCTTTTGGGGTGTCGGCGGTCTGACATTCGGATTGAGTATGCGCTATTTGGGCGTTGCTTTAGGACAAAGTATAGCTTTGGGTACCTGTGCCGGTTTCGGAACCCTGTTTCCGGCTCTGTTTGCAGGGAAAGATTTGCTGCACGGTGATGGTCTGATGCTCCTTATTGGTGTTTGCATCACTTTGGCGGGAATTGCCATTATCGGTTATGCGGGCAGCCTACGCTCCAGAAATATGAGTGAGGAGGAAAAAAAGGCTGCCGTGAAAGATTTTGCGTTGACAAAAGGGCTGCTGGTTGCTTTGCTGGCAGGTGTGATGAGTGCCTGTTTTGCTCTCGGCCTGGATGCCGGAACGCCTATTAAGGAGGCGGCGCTGGCAGGTGGGGTGGCTCCGTTGTATGCCGGACTTCCTGTTATCTTTCTGGTAACTTTGGGCGGGTTCTGTACGAATGCGGCTTATTGTATCCAGCAAAATATAAAGAATAGGACGGGCAAGGAGTATTTGTCGGTTAGCGGCGATGTCCTTGTGAATAATGTTTTGTTCTGTGCTCTTGCCGGAGTATTATGGTATTCGCAATTCTTCGGTTTGGAAATGGGTAAGAGTTTTTAGGCGGCAGTCCGATATTGCTTGCATTCTCCTGGAGTATACTGATGTCGCTGAATGTTACATTCAGTAATGTCTGGGGAATCCTGCTGAAAGAATGGGAAGGGTGCGGTTCCCGTACAATAGGCGTATTAATATTGGGATTGGCCGTTCTCATTGCTTCTATTATTGTAGTGGCGATGGCGCAAGCATGAAAAATAATATCTAATAAACTGTAATTAAATAGACACATGAAATCAATTCTTGAAAATCGTCCCGAATTGGCTTATGAAGTCAATCAGGCGGCAGAAGTGGCCGGTTATCTTTGGCAAAAAGGGTGGGCGGAACGTAATGGTGGTAATATAACTTTAAACATCACTGAATATGTAGATGATGAAATCCGGGCTTTGCCGGCTATCAGCGAAGTAAAACAGATAGGAAAGGTGCTCCCCCTTATCTGAAAGGTTGTTATTTTTATTGTAAAGGTACTCAGATGCGTATGCGTGATTTGGCACGTTGGCCTATGGCAAACGGTTCAATCATCCGTATTCTGGATGACTGTGCCAGCTACGTAATTATAGCAGACCAGCCTGTAATGCCTACATCGGAATTGCCCTCATCTTGCCGTGCATAATTATCTGCTTGAAAAAAGGCTCTCCTTACAGAGCATCCTTGCATACACATCCTATCGAATTGATTGCTATGACCCATAACAAGAAGTTCCTGGAGAAGGATGTGGCTACCAATCTGCAAAGGCGTTCTGTCCTCGTGGATTGGGTTTGTCCCTTATGAATTGCCAAGTTCAGTAAAATTGACGCGCTACTATTGAGGCTTTGAAGACGATTACATGATGCTTGGCTATGTGGGAAAAAGCATGGGTCTTTGCTGTAGATGTGGATATTATGTCTGCTTTTGACCAGGTAGATGTGTTGAATAAATCTGCACTGATTTACATTGCTGCTAAAAAACATGGGCTTTGAACCGGACGGAATGAGTCAGGAACAAATGAAAAAGAGATGACCGTGGCTTTTAATTTACCCAAATAAAAAGTGAAATATATGTACAGAATGATATTGAACGAAAACCTCTTACTTCAGGAGCAGGCTGTCGGGAAACAATTGCAGTGGAAGCCATGCGTAGAGGTTTTAAGAAAGCGTTCTTTGTGACAGATAAAGACCTGATCCGTTTTAAAGTCACTGAACAAAATAATTGAAGTTTTTGAAAAGAATCGTATTCCTTATGAGCTTTTCAGTGATGTAAAACAAAATCCGACGGTGCGAACGTACAGAATAGCGTATCCGCTTTTAAAGCATCCGGTGCTGATTTTATTGTAGCGCTGGGCGGTGGCTCTTCCATTGATACGGCAAAAGGCCTCGGCATTGTTGTGAATAATCCGGATTTTTGCAGATGTGAAGTCATTGGAGTGTAGCTGCAGCCCGTCGCTAAGGCTGTCCCGACTTTTGCATTTGCCTACAACGGCTGGAACAGCCGCTGAAGTCACTCAATTACTATGTCAATAGGTGAAGATGCAAAAAGAAGAAGATGGTCTGCGTAGACCCTAATGATATTCCGGTTGTGGCGATTGTAGACCCAGAATTGATGTATTCCATGCCGAAAGGGCTGACTGCTGCAACAGGAATGGACGCTTTGACGCATGCCATTGAAAGCTATATATAACACCGGGCGCCTGGGCGATGTCCGATATGTTTGAGCTGAAAGCCATCGAAATGATTGCCGCTAATCTGAAAGCGGGGTAGACGATGGCAATGATGTCGCAGCTCGCGAAGCGATGTCACAGGCTCAGTACATTGCCGGTATGGGATTCAGTAATGTAGGTTTGGGTATTGTTCATTCCATGGCGCATCCGTTGGGTGCTCATTATGATACTCGCATGGAGTTGCCAATGCATTACTGTTGCCTTATGTGATGGAATATAATGCAGAGAGGAGTGCGTGCGGCTGTGGATGCAGTCCGAAGCTGTCATTGAGCATTGGCATTCCTCAAAAGCTACATGAGATAAATGTAAAGAGGGAAGCATTTGCATCAATTGGCTGCTGATACTTCAATGACGTTTGTACGGGCGGTAATCCTCGTCCTACTTTCGTCGAAGATATTGAGACTTTGTATCGTAAAGCTTTTTAATTATAATTTGAATTACCATGAAGAAAACTATTATTTCATGTGTGCTGTTTTTAACAGCTGTCACTTTTTCGCAGACACCACGAAAAACGGCAGCTGAAGCTTAAGCTGGCTTCGACCTTGCTGTAAAAAAAATAGCAGACCGTATCCCTTTACAACTACTACTTATGAGTTTAAAGAATACCAAGACCGGTAAAACCTATAAGTCTGTCAAGAACTTGCCTTTGGATATGAATATCAAGGTTGCATGTAAATACAATAATTGGCATTATACCAATGGAGTAACCCATATCGCTTTAATGAAATTGGCCGATAAAACGGGAGCGAAGAAGTATGATGATTATGTTCTTAAAAAATATGAATTTCGTATTTAACGAGGGTAATCTTGACTTCTTTAAGAAGCAGTATGAGCAGGCAATGCAAAAAATGGAGGATGGTATGGCGTTCGTAAATTGAGTTTGGCACATGATATTCCGTGGAAAGCGTTTGGATGATAACGGCCCTATGGGAGCCAGCCTGATTGACCTGCAGATGAAGCATCCTGAATAATTCTTTCTGAATTATATTAATGAAACAGCCGAGCACTTGAACTATGGCGAGCCTCGTTTGGCCGACGGTACTATTTGCCCGTATCTGGCCCAAGCGAAAAATACCATCTGGGCTGATGATGCCATGGCTATCTCTTTTCCTTGCACGTATGGCTAAGATGACTGGTGACATGAGTTATATAATGATGCTGCCAATCAGGTAATCAAATATCACAAATATTTGTGGTGTCCTGAAAACGGATTCCTTCTATCATTGCTATCATACGGATACGGACGAGCACGGTGTTGCTCATTGAGCCGTGCCAACGGTTGGTTCATGGCAACTGCCGATTTGCTTGCAGTGATGCCGCAGAATCATCCTATGCGTCCTGAGGTTTGGAGTGCTTCCGCCGTCAATGTAGCGGTGTAGTGCGTTATCAGGGTAAGAACGGTCTTTGGCATCAGCTTCTTGATAAGGAAGATTCCTATGAGGAAATTACGGGTACGGCCATGTTTGTTTTGGTATCGCACGTGGTGTAAAGCACGGTTGGCTGCATCCTGATTTCATTTATGCTGCCGAGCAGGGGCTGAATGATGACACTGATGTCCGACAAAGGCGATGTGACCAAAATCTGTGTCGAACGGGTATCATGCCGTCGCCTGCATACTACTACAACCGTCCTACCCAAGAGAATGATCCGATGGGTGAAGGACTCCTGTTCTCCGCGCATTGATTGAAATGATGGATGCGCCGAAGTATACAGAGATTAAGGCTGAACAGCAATACGATAAAATTGTAGTCAAAAAGTAATAATCCTTTAGATAGTATGTTAATCCCGTCTGGAAACACAAAGATACTTCCAGACGGGACTTTTTTTATTAAATCTTCCATAGGTATCTCTTATTTCACAAATATTTCCTATTTTTGTCCCGAACCCATCATGAAGGACACGTGGTATGACTAAGAATTACAATGATTTAGAGTGGAATTTAAGTACCTTATCGTAAATGACATGGACCAAAAGTTTGGTCTGTGGGTAAATACTGTCGGCTTTTCAATCCATTCAGCCGGACTCTCCGTATCCATTGAAGCGATCATCCTTCCGGTTATTTCTTTAATGCCCAGAAAGGACGTGTCTTGCGTGAGTATCAATTGGTTTATATCACGAAAGGACGGGGTTTGTTTTCCTCGGAAACAACACCGGAAAAGCAGGTCTGCAAAGGACGTCTGATGGTATTGTTTCCCGGTCAATGGCATACTTATCACCCTTATCGCCAAACCGGATGGAACGAGTATTATATCGGTTTTGAAGGTCCTGTCATTGATAATCTGGTGAAAGGCGGTTTCTTGTCTAAAGACAATCAAGTGCTTGAGGTGGGTTTGAATGAGGAGTTGGTGTCTCTTTTTTCCCGTGCTTTGGAAATAGCGGAAGCGGATAAAATATCTTCCCAACAGTATCTTGGCGGTATAGTGCTGCACATAGTAGGTATGATACTGTCCATTTCTAAAAATAAAATTTTTGAGGTGGGCGATGTTGATCAGAAGATTGAGCAGGCCAAGATTATAATGAATGAGAATGTCTTTAAGGATATTGATCCTGAAGAGTTGGCTATGAAATTGAATATCAGCTATTCCTGGTTCGGAAAGTATTCAAGGACTATACAGGTTATGCACCGGCTAAATATTTCCAGGAGTTGAAGTTGCGTAAAGCCAAACAATTATTGGTTGGTACTTCTCATTCCGTTAAAGAGATTTCTTTTATGCTCGATTATAAATCTACCGAACATTTCTTTTCATTATTTAAAAACGCACAGGGTTTACCCCATTGGAATATCGTTCTTTTGGTCGGGAGACTGAGGGTGGAGAACGAGGATTTTGATTAATGTCAAAATGAATAGTCTACTATCAAAGTTGTTATAAAAACTTTGATTGTCAGCTTCTTATTATTTATAAAGTTCCTTTTTTTCTTAAGAGAAAGTCAAAAAAGGATAGCATTTGTATCAGTAGGTGTATTTTGTTAAGTTTGTCTATATTTAACTTTGCATTCATAGCTCTGTGTCCGATAACAGTTGCATCGGACGGTTAATCTTGAATTAATTAATCAACCAATTTATATTAATAGTCTATGAGAATTTTACACAAAAAGTTATGCTTGTTAATGCTTCTTTTAATAAGCTGTCCTTTTAGTATTTTTGCTCAGAACAAGACGATTACGGGTACGGTTCGCGATGCGATAGACGTAGTAATCGGTGCTTCTGTGACAGTGAAAGGCAATACCGGTGTCGGCACCATTACCGACATGGACGGTAAGTTTACTCTCTCTCTGCCGGCTTCCGCCAAGGAGCTGGTTGTTTCGTTTATCGGTTATGAGAACCAGACGGTGACTATCGGTAGTAAAACTAATTTCGACATTACGTTGAAAGAGTCTTCGGTGATGTTGGAAGAGGTGGTGGCAATCGGTTATGCCAAGGTGAAGCGTAAAGACCTGACCGGCTCGTCTGTGTCGGTGGGCAGCAAGGAACTTGCCATCGCGCCCGTATCTACGGCGGCACAAGCCTTGCAGGGTAAGGCTGCCGGGTGAATATCGTTCAGCAGAGCGGTGCGCCGGGTGCTGATATCAACATCACCGTGCGCGGCGGTACGTCCATCACGCAGAGCACTACGCCCCTTTACATCGTGGATGGACTTCCAGATGGAGAACGGCTTGCAGAACATCGACATCAACGATATTGAGAGCATCGACGTGATGAAGGATGCCTCTGCCACCGCCATCTATGGTGCGCGTGGTTCAAACGGCGTTATCCTCATCACCACCAAGTCCGGTAAGTCCGGCAAGACGGAGGGTCAGCTTACAACGGCTTTGTCAGCTTTGACCGCTTGGGCAGGAAACTGGATTTGCTGGGCGTGGAAGATTACGTGAAGTACCAGTATGAATACCAGCTGTTGCGCGGCAACGAGGACAGTTTCGCCGGCATCTTTGGCGGCAACATCACCGATGCCGACTTCTACACGGGCGCCTATTCGCGCATTCACGATCAGTACGGTAGCCGTACGGGCATAGATTGGCAGGACGAGGTGTTTGGTAATACCGGTATCACGCAGAACCACAATGTCAACATCAGCGGCGGCAGCGAGAAGACCAAGTATATACTGAGCTATAACTACACCGGCGAGGACGGTATCATGGCTAAGCAACGGCTATCAGAAGAACAGCATCCGTGCCAAGATTAACCATGAGTTGTGGAAAGGCGTGCGCTTCGACTTCTCCAGTAGCTTGCAGATGACCAAACTCGAAGGCGGCGGTTCGCTGGGCGGCACGCTGAAGCAGACCATCCTGCAGCCCGTGACTGGCGGTGAGCGCTGGACTAACGATGAGATGCTCAACAGGACCTTGCTGATGAGATGGAGGATATTCCCGGCAGTTCGGGTTACGATGCCAACAACCCGCTGCTGAACAACAGAGCTATTACCAAAGAGAAATATACCCGCATGGCTACGGTGAACGCCGGTTTGGAGTTTGACATCATCAAGAACCTCACGTTCCGCACGGCAGCCAGCTACATGTGGCAGCAGGTGCGCAACGACATGTGGGACGACGGATCCACCAAAACTGCCAAGAGCAACAACAGCCCTTATGGTTATGGCTCGCGCGACAATAGCGAGAAGTTCTCCTACCAGTGGACTAACACGCTGAGTTATGCTTTCGATGTGAAGGACGACCATCACTTCAACGTTTTGTTGGGACAAGAAACGTGGTATCAGGAGTCCATGAAGTTAGAGAACGAGTACCGCGAGTTCACTACCGGTAATTTTGGTCTGAACGATGTTTCCATGGGTACACCCTATGAGTGGAAGTCCAGCAAGAGCCGCGAGGGCATGGTTTCGGTCTTCGGCCGTGTCAATTACAACTACGGCGACCGCTACCTCGTCACTGGTACCATCCGTGGCGACGGTTCGTCCAAGTTCGCCAAGGGTAACCAGTGGGGGCTTCTTCCTCGGCTTTGCCGCATGGCGTATCTCTGAAGAAGCGTTCATGAAAGACAATACCGACTTCTTCCAGAATCTGAAGTTGCGCGTGGGTTACGGTACATCGGGTAACAACAATATCGACAACAACATGTATTCTACTACCTACGGTTCGGGTCACTATGCTATCAACGGTGCCGACTTCATCACCTACGTTCCCGGCAGCACGCTCGGCAACAAGGACCTGAAGTGGGGAGAAAACCACCACTACCAACGTTGGTTTGGATGTCTCCATCTTCAACAGCCGCTTCAACTTGTCGGTAGACTGGTATAACAACGTTTCCAGCAACCTGCTTATCAAAGAAGATTCCAACCTCTACGGGTTACAGCGACCAGTACCAGAATATCGGTTCCATCCGCAATCGGGGCGTGGAAGTGGTGCTGAACTCTACCAATATCCGCACGAAGGATTTCTGGGCTTGGACGATGGACTTCAACATCGCTTTCAATCGCTCCAAGGTGCTCGACATCTACGGCGATAATAGTCGAGACAAACAATTTCATTCAGACCTATGAGAGCCGTATGGGCTTCAAGATAGAAAAGGGCAAGCCTATGGGACAGTTCTACGGTTTTAGTGTACGACGGTCTTTACACCACCGATGACTTCGAGCAGGTGGATGCCGACACCTACCGCCCTGAAGGACGGCATTGCTTCGCTGAAAGGACGTGACCGCGAGAGCGTGAAACCTGGCGACGTGAAGTATAAGCCGGTTGCCGGTGAGACCGACGATGATGGAAATCCGGTGTGGGAGCACCAACGATCGCACGGTCATCGGCAACGCCTCGCCCAAGTTCACCGGAGGCTGGAACAACACCTTTACCTATAAGGGCTTCGGACCTGAACATCTTTATGAACTTCTCCGTGGGCAACGATGTGTTTAACATGAGTACGCAACGCTTTGTAGGTCCCTACAAAGCAAATCAGAACTCTATCGGCGACATGGCGAACCGTTTCATGCTCGTTGACCCGCTTACCGGCAAGGAGAGTACAAGTCTGGCGCGTTTGGCAGAACTGAATCCCGGTCAGTACGGCGGCGACTTGATGTGGAACATTTCGAGCAACAATAAGGAAGCCATCAGCGACCACAGCAGCTACTACATCGAGAACGGTTCGTTCCTGCGTCTCAGTACCATCACCCTTGGTTACACGTTGCCCAAGAAGCTGGTTCAGCGCGCCAAAATCAGCAATGCCCGCGTGTATTGTACGATGAACAACGTCTGCACCATCACTGATATACCGGTTACGACCCCGATGTCGCTTCATCAAGCAGTGCTTTGACTCCAGGTATCGACAATTCTTCCTATCCGCGCTCCAAGAGCTGGGTAGTTGGTGTTAATTTAACATTCTAATCATTGCAATGAAAGTCATGAAAAAGATAACAGCTATTTTAAGTATGTCGGCATGTCTGTTGGCATTCACATCTTGTGAGGATTGGTTAAACATGCCTTCCGAATCGAAAGCCGACAGTTCCACTGTTTTCGAATCGCTGGACCGTGCCGAGATGGCGGTGGTGGGCGCCTACAATTCGTTGAACACTCAAGAACTGGGCTACCAGCTCTGATGGGTACGGACGAATGCGTTTCCACTGAAAGCAACTCCAAATACAATGTGAGCAAACTACGACTACGACCAACACGTCGTCCATGCTCAACTCTACCTATACCTCCATGTATAAGGCTATCGAGTATGCTAACGTCTGCATCAAGAACCTGCCTGCCATGAGCGTGAGCGAGGGCGAGCAGACCAAACTGAACGGCTTGCTGGGCGAGGCGTTTTGCCATCCGCGCCTATGCTTACTGGTGCATCGTGCGCTTCTACGGCGACGTGCCCCTACACCGACGTGCCCACCAGCGACCTGACTACGTACTCTTCGTCCCGTGTGAGCCGCGACATTATCTACGACAACTGTGTGGCGGACTTACAGCGTGCCGTCGAGCTGCTGCCGTGGTACGATGAGGGTTATTTGAAGACCCGAACGTATCTCTAAGAACGCCGCTACGGCATCTTGGCTCGTGGCTCCTATGCTGCCGGTTACTCCCTGCGCTGGGACTTCTGAACACGGTGCCCTACGACAAGGCTACCGTCAAGATTGCGCAGCGCGATGACAGAACGCATCCGTGAGTTGTATCAGATTGCTGCCGATGCCTGCAAGGCGGTCATCGTCCATGGTAAGAATGGTCTGCTTGGACGACTATGACCAGATTTTCCGCGACTTGGGGAACCAGACCTACAACGAGGGAGACGATTTTTCGAGTTCGGCAGTTACGGTCCCAACGGCACCAACGTCCGTACCGGCTATACCAACGGCATTCCTACCAGCGGGCAGGACAACTCTACCGGAGGAATGGGCAAGGGCGGCGGAGCGATGATAGCCATGCCAACGTTCTATTTCGAGTTTGATAAAGATGATCAGCGTCGCGATGTTTCCATCTGCAACTATGGTCTGAAACTATCTAGCAATGTTAATGAGTATCAGATGAACACATTTGCTGGTATGGGAGTGGGTAAGTACCGCATTAATTGGAAGTCCGAAAAAGGTACCAAAGACGACCGCCGTGACATCAACTGGCCGCTGCTGCGTTATGCCGATGTACTGTTGATGTATGCTGAGGCGTTGAACGAGCTGAACAATGGTGCCACGGTTGAGGCCGTGAATGCAGTGAAACAAGTGCGTATGCGTGCTTTTCGCAACGATGAGGACAAGATTGGTACTATTCCTACAAGCTACGAGGATTTTCGTAATTACATTATCAAGGAACGTAAGTTGGAGCTAAGCAATGAGGGGCTACGCAAGAGTGATTTGGCTCGTTGGGGTATTTTAGTAGACTATCTTACTGAGGAAAAAGCAGTTGGTACGTCTGTGTAACCGTGAGGGTGAGTACGTTGATGTGAAGCCTTACCGCGCTTACAAGTTAACTTCTACCCCAAGTTCCTCGACCCTACTATTGCGCTGGATTACATTGAGATGGATGAGGATGATGTGAAACCTATCTTGACAACTTATGAGTTACAAAAGCTGCATATCATGAACAAAACGGTTCCAGTGGTTATGTAGAAAAAACATTCTATGAGGTGGGGTGACAAGGTGTACTATACCAAGGATGCAGTGCCCGCAGGTCAAAAAAGTTGAAGAGGTAAAAATATACAATACTGAACATGTTCAGCGTGAGAACCATTAAACAGAAAGGAACTTGAGCATTAAACCTCACTGGGGTGGATGTGACAATCTGTGCGAACAATGCTTCGATTGGCTGGGTAATATGGGTATCTACTACGGTATGAAGAAGAATATGGAGATTCTACCATTCAGCACTCACGTTAGTTATTGACGAATCCAGGGCTGGCCGGTCAGCAACATCCTTGTTATTAATAATACGATGTAACTATGATGATCATATTAAATGTGAAGACGTGGTGCCGGTATGCGCGGTAGTTACGCTCTTTTTATAAACTCAAAGTCGGTAAATCCTGGCGAGGATATTTCTCTGATGGTCGCCTGTTTGGCGGCAGTAATCTTACAGGCCCAGCCGTTGGCTTTTTCCTGGTGCAGAAGGTTATGGCAAATATGAACGACAGCGGCGAAGGGAGTTTGCGGCATGCTGTAGAGCAAACAGGAGCGCGCATTGTAGTCTTTTGCCGTAGACGGTAATATTGAATTGAAATTCCACTTCGAATAACGACAACATTACCATACGGTCAATCTGCTCCGGTGATGGAATCTTTTGCTTTTAAAGGGACTATCCGTTAATTGTTAATGCAAGCAAATGTTATTATCCGTTATGTCCGAGTCCGTGTGGGCGATCGCTATCGCTTAGATAGTGATGGTTTGAGTGGAGGACGTTATGGGCAGAAGAATTTGGCCTGATCATATTTCTGTAAGCTGGAGTATAGACGAATGTCTTTCTATCTATAAAACAGAAAATCTTACCGTACAATGGTGTCTGGTAACCCATAGTCTGAATTCTTCAGTCCATACGAAGGGTAATCATGGATTTGGTGGTATTTGGGGAGGGTATAAGGCTACATTCCATCATAACCTGTTGGCAAATCATGCCAGCCGTAATCCTCGGTTTTCTTCTGTCGATGGAACTAAATGGGTAGACTATCGTAATAATGTGGTGTATAATTGGGGATTTAAAACTGCCTATGGTGGTGGACATCATGGTGAGATAAAATATGGTGGGTAATTATTATAAGCCGGGGGCCTGCCTCTCAGCATCATCGTTTACTTGATGTGGCTGAAGACGGTACCGGCCGTTACTATGTGGCAGAAAAACGTAATGGAAGGGGATGATACTGTGACTTATGACAACCATCGTGCTGTGATGGATAGATTTTCTTGTTTGGTTGATAGTCCTTTTCTGTATGAGCCCATTGAAGAAGATATACCGGTGGTGGCCTATCATAAAATATTAAAGGAGTGTAGGGTGTAGTTTCTCGCGTGACATGTACGACAAAGAAGTTTTGCGCCAAGTAAAGAAAGGGCTTGGAACATTTGGTCTAAAGGGGATTATCAATTCTCCGAAAGAGGTAGGCGGATGGCCTGTGTTGAAAGTTGGAAAGCCTTTACGTGATACTGATGCGGACGGAATGCCTGACGTGGGGAACGTCGGTACGGATTGAATGCGGATGATGCCTCTGATGCTTCCACCTATACGTTGGATAAGAATTACACTAATATTGAGATTTATCTGAACGGACTTTAAAAAAATGAACATTATTTCCCTTTGGTATTTTGACTTGTTCAAAATCAATATATTACTTACACTGATTTTATATTGAATTCAAATTTATTATTTTCGAGAATTAAAATCCATATAAAAGAAGTATGAATATAAGAATCTTTTTTACTGTTTTAGGACTATTGTCCGCTCTTTGCGTATGGTCTCAGCAGACAGAGCGCCGTTATCTTTCCGGTACCGGACTGGACGATGGTGTAACCTGGCAGTTTTATTGTTCCGAGGGTAGGAACAGCGGGAAGTGGAGTAAGATAGAAGTGCCTCTCAATGGGAACTGCAAGGTTTTGGTGAATATACCTACGGGCGTTGGTATAAGAAGAAAGGGGTTAAGAATCCCAGTATGGAAGAGGGGATTTATCGTCATACATTTCGTGTACCGGAAGATTGGAGAGGTAAGAACATACGTTTGTGGTTTGATGGGGTTATGACAGATACGGATGTGATTGTAAACGGAGTTTCGGCCGGAGAAACACATCGGGGCGGATTTTATCGTTTTTCCTATGACATAACTTCTTTGTTGAAATATGGTGCTGCCAATAAGCTGGAAATACGGGTAAAAAAACATTCCGGAAATAAGTCGGTGAATGCGGCCGAACGTAAGGCGGACTGGTGGTTGTTTGGGGGATTTACCGCCCTGTATGGTTAGAAGCCAAACCTCAGACACGTATCGAACATATTGCAGTGGATGCGAAAATGGATGGGGAAATGCGACTTTATACCGAGCTGAAAGGAGTGAAAGGCAAGGAAAAATTAACGGCAGCTTTACATCCTTTGGGAGGAACGGACGTTTGTTCGGAGGTTCGGACGTGGGAAGTGGGGCATGACAGTGTGTTTGCTCATGTTTGGAAAAATGTAGAACCTTGGACTCCGGAAAAACCTCGGCTTTACAATCTCATTGTTACCTTGCGGAATGAAGAAGGGGAGGCTTTACACCGGACATCTGTCCGCGTCGGATTCCGTACCGTTGACTTTCGTCCACGCGACGGTGTTTATCTGAATGGTACGAAACTGGTGATGAAAGGCATAAACCGTCATTCTTTTCACCCCGATGGCGGGCGTACCACCAATAAGGAACTCAGCATTCAAGATGCCCTGCTCATTAAAGAAATGAATATGAATGCCGTGCGTTCCCATTATCCACCCGATGAGCATTTTCTGGATGCTTGTGATTCGTTGGGATTGCTCTATATTGATGAACTTGCGGGCTGGCAGAATGCTTACGACACTGTTACAGGCAGCAAGTTGGTAAAAGAAATGATAGCAAGGGATGTAAATCATCCATGTATCGTACTTTGGAGCAATGGAAATGAAGGCGGGTGGAACATGGCTACGGATAAACTGTTCTACCGTTATGATCCGCAGCGTCGTCATGTCATCCATCCTTGGGCGGACTTTGATGAATTGGATACACACCATTACCCGGCTTACCTGACCGGTGTAGGCCGTTTCACCAACGGATATAAGGTTTTCATGCCGACAGAGTTTATGCATGGTCTGTACGACCAGGGACACGGAGCCGGACTGGAGGATTTCTGGGCGCGATATACGGCACACCCTTTGTTTGCCGGAGGTTTTTATGGGCATATAGCGATGAAGCTGTACGCCGGACAGACTGTAATGGCATTTTGGACAGTGAAGATTATAATGCGCCTGACGGTATTGTAGGTCCTTATCGGGAGAAAGAAGGCAGTTTCTATTCCGTACGGGAAATATGGTCGCCTATAAAGATAAAGCCTCTCCAGCTAACGCCTTCTTTCAATGGTCGTTTTTTAGTGGAGAACCGTTATCTGTTTACTAATTTGAAGGAGTGTTCCATGCGCTATCGCGTTCTTTCCTATCCTTCTCCGCTACAGAGCAGGGCAGAGGGATGCACAGTAGACAGCGGCCGGGTGAATTTGCCTGCTTTGGAACCGGGTGAAACCGGATATGCCTGTATAGCTGCATGGGAGAATCCGGAAATCCGGGAGAAATTCTTCTCTAAGGGAGATGGTTTGGAATTGAGGCTATAGGACTGGATGGAAAGAGCGTGTGTACGCGTACGTATCCCATCAGTTTTGCGAGAAGCTATTTTGAAGGGCAACTGGCTTCTTTGAAAAGAACAGGAAAAGGTTGTTGCGTGAACGAGACTGATTCTTTAATAACGTTGTGTTCCGATTGGGTGGACATATCCTTTCGCCGAAACGATGCTACCATCTATTCTGTATTGCGGAAGAAAGACAACCGGATAATTCCGTTGAAAGACGGTCCGCTGCCTGTAGGAATGCAAATGAAACTGGTGTCCCTTTCCGCTCGTATGGAGCAGAGGGGTGATGCTGTCCTTTGTGCCCGTTATCGGGGCGGAGCGGATTCCGTTGTGTGGCGTTTGCGTCCGGACGGGCTGTTGAAGATGGATGCCGTATTGCTGAACCGGGCATCGGGCGGTGGTGGCTTTGATGATGCTTTTACGGATAATGCCATACTTAACTTCGGGTTTACCTTCTCTTATCCTGAAAGCGAATGTACAGGTATGCGTTGGTTGGGGCGCGGTCCTTACCGTGTGGTGGAAGAACCGTATTCCGGGTACGAATTACGGTATCTGGCAGAAAGACTTTAATAATACTGTTACCGGAGAGAGTGCGGACAAACTGGTCTATCCGGAATTTAAAGGGTATCACGCCAATCTTTATTGGGCCACAATTCAAGGCAAGCAGAATGCTTTTACCGTCTATGCGGCTACGGACGGAGTGTTCTTTCGTGTATTCACTCCGGATGAACCTCGTGGGCGTCAGGATGGTATCCGTACAATGCCGGACTTTCCGGCCGGGGATCTTTCTTTCTTATTGGATATTCCCGCCATTCGCTCTTTCAAGCCGATAAGTCAGCACGGGCCGCAGAGCCAGCCCGGAACTATCCGTATCAAAAAAGGGGATGAGGGATTGAAACTGGAGTTGGCATTTGACTTTCTGTGACAGCTTGGGCAGTGTATGCCCGATAATCATTTCTCTTAGCATTTCCGCCAAACCGGACAGAATCGGTTTGGCGGAAATGCGTTATCTTTGCTTCGTTCACAACTATGAGATATATTACTTACACTAAAAAATACCATGAAAAAACTGTTTTATTCTCTACTTGCAGTCGTCTTGGCAGCTTGCGGTTCGGAAAAGCAAGCGCCGATAGATCGTGAGGCGTTGGTTGCCCGTAACAACCCTCAGGTATCTTCGTTTGATTCGTTGGCGTCGTTGTCGGTCGGCAACGGTGAGTTTGCCTTTACTGTGGATGCTACCGGTCTACAGACTTTTCCTTCAGTATATAAGAAAGGCGTGCCATTGGGTACGCAAAGTCAATGGGGCTGGCATAGTTTCGGTAATCCCAATAAATACAAACCGGAAGAATACTTGAAAGAACACGATTTCGGTCGTGGACATAAAGAAATATACGCTTGCCAGTTTAAAGAAGACGGACGTCAGAAAGAAGCTTCCAATTGGTATCGCATGAACCCTCACCGCCTACATCTGGGTATCGTGGGACTGGAGTTGGGCGATGATGTGAAGACTTCTGACATTACCGATATTGCCCAGACATTGGATATGTGGAACGGTGTCATCAATAGTCACTTCACACTGAAAGGCAACGCCTTTGATGTACAGACCGTATGTCATCCGCAAATGGACATGATTTCAGCCAGTATCACCAGTCCGGCACGTGCAGGGGTGAAACTGCATTTTCCATACCCTACGGGCGCTCATGCCGATGATGCCTGCAATTGGGATGCCAACAACAAACACACTACAGATATAGTCTTTGAGAATGCGCAAAGTGCGGTTCTCAAACGTACACTCGATTCTACCGTTTATTATGTATCTCTGCGTTGGGAAGGAAAAGCTTCCCTCAAGGAGAAGTCTGCAAACTATTTTGTACTGATACCGGCGGAAGATAAACTCGCTTTTTCTTGCAAGTTTACGTCTGCTTTTCCCGGAACTGTATTCGAGAGTGAACCGGCTGTCTATACATCTGCCGATACTCTGCCTACTTTCGCCGAAACTCTGGCAGCCGGCAACAGCTATTGGAACAATTTCTGGAAGAACGGTGCGGCTGTAGACTTCTCACATTGTACCGACCCGCGTGCCAAAGAACTGGAACGCCGTGTCGTATTGAGCCAATACCTGCTCGCCATTCAGTCGGCAGGCAGTGTTCCGCCGCAGGAAACAGGACTGACCTACAATTCATGGTTTGGCAAGTTCCACCTCGAAATGATATGGTGGCATCAGGCTTGGCAGGCACTTTGGGGGCATCCCGAATTGCTGGACCGCACACTCGGCTGGTACGAAACGGTAGAACCTGTTGCCCGTGAGATAGCCCGCCGTCAGGGATTCGACGGAGTGCGTTGGATGAAAATGACCGATCCCAGCGGAACGGAAGCTCCGTCTAATGTAGGCAGTTTCTTGATTTGGCAGCAACCGCATTTTATCTATTTGGCCGAACTCGTTTACCGTGCCAATCCTTCGGATGAGGTGATTAAGAAATACAATCATCTGGTGCAGGAAACTGCAAAGTTCATGTATTCTTTCGCCACTTACGATGAATTCCATGGACGTTTTATCCTGAAAGGCGCTATTCCCGCACAAGAAACATTGCGTGCGGCTACTACCATCAATCCGCCGTTCGAACTCTCTTACTGGTATTATGCCATGAATGTGGCTCAGCAGTGGCGTGAACGTGCCGGTGAAAAGCGTAATCTGGAATGGGATGAGTTAATAGGCAAGCTTTCTCCACTGGCTTATAATGAGGATGGGTTGTATCTGGCTGCGGAAAATGCAATAGATACTTATAAGGATATCCGTTTTACCAGTGACCACATGGCAGTGCTTGGCTCTGTGGGTATCCTGCCGATGAACAAGCTGATACGTGCCGACTATATGAAGAATACGCTTCATTGGGTGTGGGACAACTGGAACTGGGGCAAGACATGGGGCTGGGATTACCCGATGACCGCTATGAATGCCACTCGGCTGGGTGAGCCCGAAAAGGCTGTAGGCGCCTTGCTGATGGATAAGCGCACCAATACTTACTTGTTGAACGGACACAATTATCAGGACGGACGTCTGCGTTGCTACCTGCCGGGCAATGGCGGCTTGCTGACTGCCGTAGCGCTGATGTGTGCCGGTTGGGACGGGTGTGAGATGAAGAATCCCGGTTTCCCGCAAGACGGTACATGGGATGTGCGTTGGGAAGGTTTGAAGCCGATGCCGTAATCGCCTCTTTGTATATAAATATTATTATATATAACTAATCTGGGACTACTCTGTACTATCCCTTTCTGAATAGCTTGCAGAAAGGATGCATTCAGTATACGACTGATATAGGTTCAGTCGTATACTGAATGTGTTTCAATCGTATAGTGAATGGCTTTCAGTTATGCCTTCATCCTTTTTGAACTAAATAAAACCTTATGAACCGTATTTCTGTTTTTGCAATTATTTTTTACTCTGTTTATCCCTTTGGGTTCTTACGCGCAATATGCTTTTTCGTCTAAAACTCCGAAGAAAGCAGGCGATTTGATAGAATCCACTTCCTACAATGACCATAAGCGGGGAGCTCCCCGTATGTTGCAATACTTGCCGTCCGGTGAAGAATTTGTCTGCGTCAACGGCAAGAACCGCTACACACGTGCTTTGTATGGCGGACATACGGCATGGCGCCTGGAAACCGGCGACCGTCCGATATTTGCCACGTATGTCAAGAACGACTGCCGTAATATCCGTTTTCGCCTGCACCTGCCGGACGGTACGGTTACACCGTTGGAAGAAACCGATTGGTGTGAGGCGCGTTATAATCCGGGTACGCGTACGTATGCCTTGAAAGACAAGGCATGGGGAGAAAATTGCAGCCTGAAAGTTTCCGTATTGGCAAGTCTTACGGAAGAGATGGCCGTTTGGGAGCTTTCCGGTGAGTTGCCTGCCGGCTGCGAGCTGGAAGTGCTGAATTCGCCCATCCGCCGGAAGAAGCTTTCCCGTAGCGGAGATATGGGGGCAGACCCTCCGGGATGTTTTGAGCCGGCAGAAGACGGCACAGTGCTGCAAACACTGAAATGCCGCTTTCCGGTCGACGGGCATTTGTATGTGGGTATTTCCGGTAATGAACTGAAGGAAATGCGGGATGGCGGTGTACAGTATCTTGCCCCTTCAAAAGGCTTGCCGTGAACTGGCCGGACGCATCAGAATCACTACTCCCGATCCTTATTTCAATACGCTTGGCGGTGCGCTTGCCGTTGCTGCCGACGGTATCTGGGGGAAGAGGGCGTGTGGCTGCATGGAGCTGTCGGCTGGCGTATGCCGTTGAGCGGCTGGCGTGCCGCATACGTAGGCGATGTGTTGGGCTGGCACGACCGCGCACGCACTCATTTCGACAACTATGCTGCCAGTCAGGTGACCGAAGTTCCCAATACGATTTCGCATCCGGCACAGGATTCTGCCCTTGCGCTTGCACGTTCGGCCAAGATATGGGGAACACCGCAATACAGCAACGGATATATCTGCCGCAATCCTCGCCGTAACAATCAGATGCACCATTATGACATGAATCTCTGTTACATAGACGAACTGTTGTGGCACTTCAACTGGACGGGCGACCTTGAGTATGCCCGTCGCATGTGGCCGTTGCTGACACTGCATCTTGCTTGGGAAAAACGCAACTTCGACCCGGACAACGACGGCTTGTACGATGCCTACGCCTGCATTTGGGCAAGCGATGCGCTGTATTATAACAGTGGCGCCGTTACGCACAGCTCTGCCTATAACTATCGCGGCAATAAACTGGCTGCACTGATTGCTGAGAAGATAGGCGAAGACCCCACACCCTATCGGGAAGAGGCCGATAAGATATTGAAAGCGCTCAACACCCGTCTCTGGTTGCCGGAGAGAGGACATTGGGCGGAATATCAAGATTTTATGGGTCATCGCCGCCTGCATGAAGATGCTGCCGTATGGACTATCTATCATGCGCTCGACAGCGATATTGCCGATCCATTTCCAGGCATACCTTGCCACCAGTTATGTAGACCGTGAAATTCCTCATATTCCTGTCGTGACTTCGGATGACGTGCTTGCCGCCGATGCTGCTTTGCCTGTCAATGCAGGCCCGTACGCTCATTGGCAGGAACAGTTGAAAACAGCGGGTGCTGCCGTCAATGCCGGAAAGTATGCCACTGTGGCTACTACCGACTGGATGCCGTATTCATGGAGCATCAATAATGTCGCCTTTGCCGAAGTGATGCACACGTCGCTCGCTTATTTTCAGGCAGGACGCAGAGAGGCAGGTTTCAAATTGCTGAAAAGTTCTGTTCTGGACGGCATGTATCTGGGCGATAGTCCGGGCAATTTCGGGCAGATAAGTTTCTATGATGCTGCCCGGGGCGAATGTTACCGCGACTTCGGCGACCCTATCGGAGTGGCTTCCCCGCGCATTGATTCAGGGGCTTTACGGAATCTTGCCCGATGCTTTGAACGGTCGTCTGCTGATAAAACCCGGTTTCCCGGAAGAGTGGGAGTATGCTTCACTGCATACGCCGGATATAGACTTTGACTTTAAAGCGGGCGAAGCGGCTACCGGTAAGTATTCTTCCCGCGACTGTTCGCTTTATACCGTTACACACCGTTTGCCTGCCGTACGGAATCTGGAATTGCAATTCCCTGCACGTCGTTCGGCTGTGGCGCGTTTGACAGTAAACGGCCAGAATGCAGCGTGGAGACTGGTTGAAAATTCAGTTGGACGGCCTATGCTTTCTGTTTCGTTCCTGCTGCTTCCGATGAGGAGGTAACAATCAATGTCGCTTGGGAAGGAGAGTTGCTTGAAGCTCCTGCTTCTGTCGATGCTTATCCTGCAACTCGCGTCCGTAAGGCGGGACCCGTCAGTTTCATTGCTATGGAACAGGGACAGATGAAATGGTGGGCGCCGGTAGAGCACCCGGTATCCAATAAGGGTAAGAAACCTGTTCCGGCAGGTGATTTTAAAGCAGTCGATTCAGCCCGATGCACTCCTGTCGATATGCAGAAAGTGTTCAATGCGAATGTAACGGATATTTTCCGCAATGAATACCTGTCGCCGCGTTCTCCGTACACCACGTTGCAGTTGCCCAAACAGGGAATAGGCGAGTGGTGTCATCCGCTGAAGACAGCAGATATAGATGATTCGGGTTTGCGTGCCGCTGTGCGTAAAGGCTTGTTGGAGACAAAGCTCGGGATACCTTTCCGTACTCCTGCCGAAGGGCATAACATAGCTTTCACCTCTCTTTGGGACAATTATCCGGACAGTCTGCAAATTCCCCTGCAAGGCAAGGCTTCCCGTGCCTATTTACTAATGGCAGGCAGTACTAACCACATGCAGTGCCATATCGACAATGGCGTAATCCGTGTGTATTATGAAGACGGTACTTGCGACACCTTGTCTTTGGTAAATCCGGACAACTGGCCACCCATCGAACAGATATTCTTTGAAGATGGAAAGTCTTTTAACCGTCATGCACCGTCTCTCTATCGCCTGCGTCTGAAGACCGGTGAACTGAGCAATAATTTCGGTGAGGAACTTGGCTTTACCGGGTGTCTCGCGAGGTGGACGGTGGTGCCGCCGTACTGTTGGAAATGTCGTTGAATGCAGGGAAAAAGCTTTCGCATCTTGTACTGGAGACGCTCTCCAATGAGGTGGTGATAGGAATAATGGGCATTACGCTTCAACGATGAAACTGTATTTTAAATAAAAGATTATGGAACATTTCAAGAGACTTGCCTTTTGCATGCTTTGCCTCTTTACCTTTATCTGGCAGCTTAGTGCACAAGTTAAGAAGATTCCGCAGTGGGAGCGGTTCGAGATAGTGTTGCAAGGTACTGCCAAAGGAAATCCTTTTGCGGATGCCAGCCTGACTGCTACTTTTTGGCAGCAAGGGGAGATACGGTTAATGTACAGGGATTTTATGATGGCGACGGGCGATATGTTATTCGCTTTATGCCTATAAACCCAGGTGTATGGTACTATTCTATAGATAGTAATATAGCTTCTCTTGCTGGAAAAAGGGAGAGATAGAGTGTATTCCGGCAAAGGCGGATAATCATGGTCCGGTAAAGGTGAGAGGTTTGCACGATTTTGAGTATGCCGATGGTACGGTTTATTATCCTTTGGGGACTACGGCTTATGCTTGGATTCACATGTCGCAGGCAGTGCAGGAAAAAACATTGTCGTCATTGAAGAAAGCACAGTTCAATAAACTGCGGATGTGCGTGTTTCCAAAGAATTACGGTCTTTGCAAAGGAAGAACCGAAATCTATCCATTCTTTGTCAAAGGGCATTCCGACGGGAAACCTGTGTTTGATTTTTACATGTTTTTAATCCTGCTTTTTCCGTCGTTTGGAGAAGCGTATAGACGACCTGCGATATTTGGGCGTTGAGGCGGACTTGATTTTTGTTCCATCCTTATGATAAAGGACGTTGGGGGTTCGATAATATGCCGATGGAGGTGAACGTGGCATATATTAAATATCTGACCGCGCGACTCTCTTCTTTCAGTAATGTGTGGTGGTCGCTGGCGAATGAATATGATTATGTCAAGGCTAAGACCGAGGCGGATTGGGAAACCTTGATACAGACTGTTGTCGTATCAGATCCTTATGGTCATTTATGCTCCATTCACGGGAGTACGGCAACCTATTTCCCCTACTGGATGGAAGAATTGACTCATACCAGCATTCAAGATGAAGCTCCGGTAGAAGACTTCGGACGCGCTTCTATTGTACGTAGTATCTATCGTAAGCCGGTTGTGTTTGATGAAGTATGTTATGAAGGCAACCTGGCTTCCCGTTGGGGACGTTTGAGCGGGCCGGAAATGCTTCATCGTATTTGGCAGGGACTGATAGCGGGTACATATGTCACGCACGGAGAGTGCTATCAGTGGAATGCAGGCAGCATGGATACTATTTTCTGGGCAAAGGGAGGAGAATGGCGCGGTGAATCGTGGAAACGTATTCCTTTTACCCGCAGTCTGCTGGATACGTTGCCGCATCCGTTGCAACTGGCGGATGTCAGTCGTGACCATCGGACGGCTACGGCTGGCGAGGGTTATTATCTGATTTATTTCGGTAAGCAGATACAGGACGAATGGCTGTTCAATCTTCCGGCAAAGAATGCTTCCTACCGAAAAGTGCAAGCTGGTACTAAATACAAAGTGGAAATCATTGATACATGGAATATGACCGTCACAGAATATCGGTACTTTTGAAGTAGGAAAACGATGTGAATTACCGGAAAGTACGTTTGCCGTTGTTGCCATATCTGATGTTGCGCATTACGGTAGCAGATGAATAAATGCCGATATGCGAATATAACAACGTCGGTAAAATAATACGGATGGAGTAAGTGTACAAAACTACATGGATTCGAATATTCATGGTTGTTGTATATGGAGGTGTATCCTTATCTTTGCTGTAAGAAACACTTAAATATAGAATAACCATGAAAACTTTTTTGATTACCCTTTTATGCGTATTTTTTTATTCAGGTTTCTCATCCGGAGCGGATTGGAATGTATCTGTCGCCAAGTACAGGCACGATAAAGTTTGTGCCATCAGTTACACTTTCGATGACGGGTTGGCAGAGCATTATACACTGGCGGCTCCGCAATTGGAACAGCGGGGCTTTCGCGGAACATTTTTCATTAACGGCTCCAAAGTGAATAAGGATGAGCGGCACATAAAAGATACCACCCGTGTGACGTGGCCTCAGTTGAAGGAAATGGCGGAAAAGGGGCATGAAATTTCCAATCATGGATGGGCACACCGTAACTTTGCCAAGTTCCCGTTTGAAGTACTCAAGGAAGATATACTGAAAAACGACAGTGCGATATATGCCCATGTAGGCGTTATGCCCCGTACGTATGCCTATCCCAATAATACGAAACAGGGAGAGGCAATGGCATTTGTAGCCCGAAACCGTGTAGGTACGCGCCTGAAACAACGTTCCGTAGGCAGTAAGCGTACAGCCCGCGATTTGGAGAAGTGGATGGAAACACTGATTAAGACAGGCGATTGGGGCGTGGGCATGACGCACGGTCTGACCTATGGGTACGATGCCTTCGGCAATCCGCAACGCTTATGGGAACATTGGGAACAGGTCAAAGCCAATGAAGACAAGATATGGGTAGGTACTTTCCATGAAGTTGTCTCTTATCTCAAAGAGAGGGAAGCAATCCGCCTCACTGTAACGGAGAAGAAGAATAAGTTACATGTCGTTCCCGAACTGCCATTGGACAAAGAACTTTTTACCGAACCGTTGACAATGGTTGTCGAAGGCGGAACAATGAAAAAAGTATCCGCCAGACAGGGAAAAAAGAAACTCTCCGTACAGCTCCGTTCCGATAAGGCTTTTTTCGATTTCGACCCTTTTGGCGGTGAAATTATAGTAACTATTAGATAGAAGTTCCTCATGGTACGGAGAAAATCATTATTTTTGCCGTAACGACATCGAAACTTATGAGGAACATGAAACAAAGAGCCTGCGGGAGAAGAATTTATACCTTTCTGGTTACGTGCCTTGTTGCAGTAATGAATCTGCAAGGGTATGCTTCCGTCAAGGTACATGTGCAGTATCTGACTACGGCGGACGGATTGTCCAATAACTCCGTCCGTTACATCCATCAGGACAGTAAAGGTTTTATTTGGATGAGTTCGCTGAACGGGCTGAACCGTTATGACGGCAATTCATTCCGCACTTTCCTGCCGAAGAACAACGGGCAGATGTCACTTGCCGACCGGCGTGTAAAGCATTTGTATGAAGACGCCAACGGCTTCTTATGGATATCCACCTCTGCCGACCGTTTCAGTTGTTACGACTTGAAGAGAGATTGTTTCGTGGACTTCACCGGATGTGGGGAACATGAAGACCATTACGGCTATATTACCGTACTGCCTGATGCGGTTTGGCTGTGGGGGCGGGGACAAGGTTGTCGGCTCATACAATATGGGGACGGTAAGTTTGCTTCAAAAGTTTTTAATACGAAAGACGGGCAGCTTCAATCGGATAATGTCCAGTTTGTGTTACAGGACAGTGCCCGGCGGATATGGATCGGTACGGATAAGGGACTTTATTGTTGGAAAGATAATGCGCTGCAGTGTGTCGATAAGTCACACAGCTTCCAGCGTGCCTGTAGCTTTAAAGGCAAGACTTGTTTTATAACCGTTGACGGGGAAATTCGGACTGCCGATAAGGAAGGCAGGCTTTCTTTGGCGGCAAAGTTGCCGGATGTATCTTACGGATTGGACTTGCCGGGTAACTTGGCTGTCGGAAGCCAATGGGTTATTTTCACTTCAGAGGGGAGCTTTGTTTTTGATACGGAGAGCAATATGCTGAGACCCTCACCCCCGGAATGGAATATTCCCGGTGGTGAAGTCTCTGTGGATAACCGGGGGAATTATTGGGTACACAACAAGACGGGCAAGTTGTATTATATCCGGTCGGAGACGGGCGCTGTGAAAGTATTTCAGCTGATGCCTCGGGAAAAGGTGGGCTATATTGATATGGAGCGGTATCATGTAGTGCACGACTCACGTGACATCCTTTGGATTTCAACTTATGGCAACGGACTTTTTACCTACGACCTGCGGACTGACGAGCTCCGCCATTTCAAAGCGGACGACAGCCGTTCTTCATTAATATCGTCCAATGCCCTGCAGTATATTATGGAAGACCGTTCGGGCAGCATCTGGCTAAGCTCCGAATATACGGGGGTGTCTCATTTGAAAGTAGTAAATGAGGGCGCCGTACAATTTTATCCGGAACCGGTGGAATACGACACGGAAACGCATGTAAATAATATCCGTATGCTGGCTACTGCCACTGATGGGGATATTTATCTGGGCACCCGCGATGGAAAGGTGTATGTGTACGATGCCGCCTTGTCCCGTCCGAAAAAGAAAGAAGTGTACGGCAAGAACATATATGCCCTTTGTGAAGATGCCGCAGGCACTCTTTGGTTGGGGAGTCGTGGCAACGGCTTGTATGTGGACGGTAAAAGGTACACCCACCGGGCAGATGATACGAACTCGCTTGCAGCCAATGAAATCTTTTGTATGTTGCATGACAGTAAAGGACGGATGTGGATCGGCACTTTTGGTGGTGGTCTGGAACTTGCCGAACCCGACGGACAGGGCGGTTATAAGTTCCGTCATTTTCTCAATGAATACTATTCGCAGAAACGCATACGCATATTGATTGAGGACAGACAAGGTTGGATTTGGGCGGGAACGAGCGACGGCATATTCGTGTTCCGTCCCGAAGAACTGTTGGCAAATCCTGAAGCCTACCATCATTACAACTGGAGCAATCGGAGCTTGTTGAGCAATGAAGTGCGGCATATAATGCAGGACAGCAAGGGAAATATCTGGATTGCCGAATCCGGTGCGGGATTCTGTATCTGTACGCCCGGCAATGATTACGGTAAGTTGGAGTTTTCTCATTACGGCGTTGCCGATGGTTTGGTAAACAGTATGGTACAGGCTTTCGTGGAAGATGCGGAAAGCAAGGTGTGGATTACCACCGAATATGGCGTTTCCTGTTTTTTCCCCGATTCAAAGACTTTTGAGAATTATTTCTTCTCCAGCGACATGCTGTGCAATGTATACAGCGAAAGCAGTGTGTTGAGACTGCAGGATGGCAGGATTGCCATGGGAACCAACCAAGGAGTCACTGTTGTCAATCCTTTGCAAGTGGAGAGTGTGCGGAATATTCCTTCCGTCACTTTCACGGAACTGAAGCTGAATGGTGTTTCGGTAGCTTCCGATGACCCTAATTCGCCTTTGGAGTATTCTCTTGCTTATGTCCGGGACATCCATCTGCGGCATAATCAGAATTCATTCGGAATTAATTTCTCCACGTTGGATTACTCTGCTACGATTCCGCCGAAGTTCAGCTATAAACTGGAAGGGTACGATAAGGAATGGAGCGTTCCGTCCGCTTTGACTTTTGCCGCCTATAAGAATTTGAAACCGGGTACTTACGACTTTCATGTAAAAGCATGCAACGCCGCCGGGCAATGGGGCGAACAGGATACGACACTCCGGATTGTCATTGCGCCTCCTTTCTGGCGTACCGCCTGGGCCTACCTGCTTTATTTCCTGTTGTTGGCTTTTGTACTTTATACCGTCTATCGCATCATCCGTAACATGAATGACTTGCGCAATAAGATAAAAGTAGAGGAGCAACTCACGGAATACAAGCTGGTGTTCTTTACTAATATCTCCCATGAGTTCCGTACTCCGTTGACGCTGATTCAGGCTGCTTTGGAGAAGATGCACCGTGTAGGCAAGATACCCAAAGAGATGGCTTATTCCGTGAAAGTCATGGATAAGAGTACGCAGCGCATGCTGAGGCTTATCAACCAGTTGCTTGAGTTCAGGAAAATGCAGAACAACAAGCTTGCGCTTTCATTGGAAGAAACCGATGTCATATCGTTCCTTTACGAGATTTATCTGAGCTTCAAGGATGCCGCCGAGTCCAAGAAGATGGATTTCAGGTTTATACCTTCCGTGGCGTCTTATAAAATGTTCATCGATAAGGGTAATCTGGATAAGGTGACTTATAATCTGCTTTCCAATGCATTCAAATATACTCCGTCGGGTGGGAAGATAGACTTTTCCGTGCAGGTGGATGTTACTGCACATAAGCTGGTTATTAAGGTAACCGATTCGGGAGTCGGCATTCCCAAGGAGAAACGCGACCAGCTTTTCAAACGTTTCATGCAGAGCAATTTCTCCGGTAGCAGTGTGGGGGTAGGGCTTCACCTGACCCATGAATTGGTAAATGTCCATAAAGGAACCATAACGTATGATGAAAATCCGGAAGGCGGTTCTGTCTTCACGGTGACGCTTTCTACCGATATTTCGGTGTACGGGGAAAAAGACTTTCTGATACCCAACAATGTCCTGCTCCGTGAGGAGGAAATGGCGCAGAAGCATTTGTCGGACATAGAGAGAGATGAGGTGATGGCTTCCGCTATAAGTGCGGATACCACACCGGATAAGGAAGAGGCGCAGGAGGAAAACCTGCCGGTTGTGCCTTTGAATAAACGGAAGCTATTGATTATAGAAGATGATACAGATGTGCGTGAGTTCTTGAAAGAGGAACTCTCCGTTTACTTTGAAGTAGTGGCAGAAGCCGATGGAAATGCAGGGTTGGAGCGGGCTTATTCGTATGATGCCGATTTGATAATCTGTGATGTCCTGATGCCGGGCCTGTCGGGATTTGAAGTTACCCGGAAACTGAAAAGCGACTTCAATACAAGCCATATTCCTATTATCCTGCTTACCGCCCTGAATGCGCCCGAAAGCCATTTGGAAGGAGTGGAAAGCGGGGCGGATGCCTATATCACGAAGCCGTTCAGTACAAAGCTGCTGTTGGCACGCGTGTTTAAACTGATTGAACAACGGGATAAGCTGCGCGAGAAGTTCTCAAGCGACCTTTCCATGGTACGTCCGGTTATATGCACGACAGATAAGGACAAGGAATTTACCGACAAGCTGACACGTATCGTAGAGGAGCAATTGGAGAATCCTGATTTCACCGTAGATGATTTTGCCTCTATGATGGCATTGGGGCGGACTATATTCTACCGGAAAGTGAAAGGAGTTACCGGTTATGCCTCCCAAAGAGTATCTGCGTGTGATGCGTATGAAGAAAGCTGCGGAGTTGTTGCTGAAAACGGACGTCACTGTTGCGGAGGTGGCCTATCAGGTAGGCATCAATGATCCTTTCTATTTCAGCAAGTGCTTCAAGGCACAGTTCGGCGTGTCTCCTTCGACTTATCAGAAGAATAAGGACAGTGTGTCACAGGCTTGACGGGAGTCGTTGGATGGTATAACCGTCTGTTCCGGCATTGCTATTTGGATAATAGCAATGTGCCTGTTTTTTCGTCTTTTTGGAAATGGATATTGTAATACATTCCGTCTATATCTTCTATGAGCAGTTTGTCGAGCAGGATGGTTTGCAGTTTCTTTCCGGCTTCGGCTATCCTCAGGACACCGCTTGTCTTTTCTCCCGCACCGGAACCACCGTTCCATGAGAGGTGGTACTGGCGCTTTTGACTAAAGTTGCTAAGTGCAATACGGTTGGAAAAGCGGGTAATTCCCCAGCCGTTATCCGTTTCCAACAGAAATGAATTCTCTTCCCAAGAGAATGCGGGAGTGGCTTCTTGAAGCGGGGAAATATTGCCGCCGTCATCTTTACAGGCGGTAAACACGGCCGGTAAGATGATAAACTGAAAGGCGAGGATGAATGTATGAATGATTCTTCTCATGATTATGCTGTTTATATGAATTGTTAAGTATTTATTTGTTCAGGGTGAGTTTCAAGATACCGCCGTAGGTAGAGGTGGCTTTTAAATCCAGTTTGCCGTTGTACGCGGACAAATCGACTGTTCCGTTACTCATGTTTACTTTTTGCCCGTTGATGTAGAACGTAGTGAACTCTTCCGCTCCCGGTCCTTCTATGCAGGCAGTGTTGTCGCTGACGTGAATGGCGGCTTCCATGAGCCAGTCCTTTTCGCCTTCGAACGAATAGCCTATTCGGGCGGTATAAAGCCGGCTGCTTTCCGAAGGTTGCAGAAATGTGATATCCGGCAGACTGCCGTCCGCTTTCCGTTCTGCTGTCAATTGGCCGGCGTCCAGACTAAGGAAATCCGCTTCCGTAAGTGTCATGGCTGCGGGGAGGAAACTGTTATTGGCTATTTGGCAACGGCTTTCGTTAATATCGATGATATGTTTTCCCGCACTTCGCGGGCTGTAAGAGAGATTGTTCGTTAGGATATGTCCGTATCCGGCTACATCGACAGCCTCTTCTATCGACTTGCGGTTGAGCATGCAATAATTGGACGGATTCATATAGCTGCTGTTGTTCGACCAGAGAATGCCGCCCGGATGATGATTGGCATAGAAACCTTTATTGCTGTTGTAATAGGCAATGCAGTTCTTTACTTCGTGCATCGGTATGACTTCGGGGGCCTTGGGAGTGCTGCTCATACCGTATCCGCCTGCCTTGAAGCCGGTACCGTCTCCTGCTTTGTCGGACATGCCGCCCGGCCGGTAACCGTTGTAAAAAGCCCAGCACTGTTCTATCACGACGGCTTGTCCGGAGTGGATGAGGTCGAAGCCGTCGTCGCTGTTCCACCACGCGCGGCAACCTCTGAATACGTTACCGCTGCCGTTGTTGTCGGGGTGTCCGCCGAATCCGTCTACATTACCGCCTTTGCCGCCGTCCGAAACGGTATCATAGTTATTGTAAGCGTCACAGTTCAGTATAAGATTGCCGGCCCCCTTTACCAGATAGAAACCGATTCCCATACCGTCGTGCATGGACAGGTCTTCATAGATGTTGTTATTGCCGCCCCGGTTGCTGAAACATTCCGATTGGGTGTGTCCCACAATGGTAACTTGCGTACCCACCACTTCGATATTCTTGAAATGCAGGTAGGAACCGCTGACATAGAATACGCTGATACGTTTTCCGGCGGGCTTTACGTGAGAGAGGTCGAACACCGGACGTTCGCCCGGGTAGCCGAAATAGCAGATGCGATGCTCATTGTCCGTTCCGCTTTTGTCCATCAGGAATACGCAGGCGTAGATGTTTTCTTTCTCTCCCATGATTTGCGATTCTTTTATGGTATATTTTCCGCCGCGTATATATACGATGTCGCCGGGCGCTGCTTCCGATTGTGCACGTGCTAGCGTTGCGAAGGGAGAATCGATGCTGCCGGCGTTGGCATCGTTGCCATTGGTCGCTACGTAATACTTTTTGGCGTTCAGCATTATCGGCAGGCAGAGCAGAAGGAACAGGGTTTTTAATATTTTCATAATGACAGTTGTTTTTTAATGCTATGGATGCAGTCGGATTTCTTCAGAGGGAACGGCCGTTTCCCTTAAGGGAAACTTCATTTTCCTTTAAGGGAAACTTTGGTTTCCTTGAGGAGAAACGTGCGTTTCCCTTAGGGGAAACAGTTGTTCCTGTCCGGAGAAACGCTCGTTTCCTTCAGGGGGAAACTGCAATTGCTTGTTGTTTAGAACTTTATTCCTTAAATCGGTATCCTCTGAATGTACCTTTCAAATCCGCTCCGAAGTAGAATCCGGGTTGGGTAGGCTGGTTGTAGCCTACATTCTGGGTGGCTATGCTGATACGGTACACAGGGTCTTCGAGGAATGTGTGGAAACGGTATCCCGTGGGAATGGTGCTTACGTATAGACGTAATGCTGTGTTGTCGGTGGTACGTAGCAATACTTCTTCGCGCCAGTCGCCGATGATGTCACCTTGCAGACATGGATTGGATTTGGTTCCGTTATTGCTGGTTGCGCCTTCGAAAGTGACAAGTGGCGTACAGGTTTCCACTCTCCAGTTGTATTTACTGATGACATTCCTGTCGAGCATCTCCCGTAGCAAATCTCCGTCCCACCATACAGCCATGTTTATCGGGAGCTTCTTCACTCTGGGTGCCACAACCTCTCCCTTTATATTGCGTATGCCTTCGGAGCGTGCCGACCACATTTCCACTCCGTGCTGGGTGGGGTCGATGTCCGCTGCCATGCAGCGGCCTACATCCGTGCTGTGCGGCAATTGGAAGATGACCTTTCCGGTGGCTGCGTCTCTGAATGTAGAACCGTCTTTCTTGTTTTCGTGACAAGCCCATAGTTGCAGTTGCGGATTGTCGGGGTCGAATTGTGTAAGATGCAGTGCGTCACCGTGTCCCATGCCTGTGGAGTATAATCCTTTTCCGTTGTGGTCTACGGTCATGGAACCGTACACTATTTCATCGTAACCGTCGCCATCTATATCCGCCACGCGCAGGTTATGGTTGCCTTGACCGGCAAAGTGTTCATTGCCCGGTTGGTCGGTATCGAAAGTCCAGTGATTTTTCAGGTTCTTCCCGTCCCAGTTGAAAGCGGCGAGGACGGTGCGGGCATAATAACCGCGGCACATGACTACGCTGGGATGTATGCCGTCCAGGTAGGCGATACATGCAAGGAAGCGGTCGCTGCGATTGGCACGGTTGTCGCCCCAACCTTTCAGTTCGCCCCGTTGGGGAATGTATTCGATGGATTGCAGGGCTTCTCCCGTCATGCCGGAGAATACGGTGAGGTATTCTTTTCCTTTAAAGATACGTCCCTGGTTGCGGAGTCTCGGTGCGGGGGGTCGGGTATCTCCTTTCTTCTTCCGGGGAGTGTACATTTCTCCCGGTTCGCGGTAGTCGGCTGTGGTATCGCCTATGACATTGCCTTTGCCGTCTATGCTTCCGTCGGCTGTGCGCATTACTATTTCGGCCTTACCGTCATTGTCCAGATCGTAAACCATAAACTGGGTGTAATGGGCGCCGGCACGGATGTTCTTTCCGAGATTGATGCGCCACAGTTGTTCGCCGTTCAGGCGGTAACAATCTATCAGAACTTCGCCGGTATAGCCGTCGTGGGCGTTGTCGTGAGAGTTGCTTGGGTCCCATTTCAAGATGATTTCATATTCTCCATCTCCGTCTACATCGCCTATGGAAGCATCATTGGGCGAATAAGTGTAGGTATCTCCCGCAGGAGTGACACCGTTTGCCGGCTTCTGCATCGGTATTTGGATATAGCCTGTCGGGGCATTGGCGGGTAGGGTATAACGGCCGTTCTTGCGATTGGTTTCTTTTCCTTTCACAACAGGACGTACTTCGTAAGTTGCAGCGTCCGGGCTTGCGTAGGAGTCGTCATATTTTGCCATTACGATATACGTTGAATCCGGTATCCATAGGGTCGGATGAGAGGTATCTCCAAGATACGGTGACGGTAGACGCATCCTTGCGGATAGCAACTACACCCCGTCCGAGGTTTTCGCGTTGCAGTTTCTCGTAGTTGTAATTGGGCTGAGCGTTTCAGGCTCGCAACAATCAGTATCGATGTAATTAGACAAAGCAGGTGTTTTTTCATGTTATCTTTTGCTTCTTGGATTACGGAATATTGTTTTTCGCTGTCAAAAGTAGTGGATATTTTTCTATTAAAGATGTATATATGTACACAAAGCATGGAAAAAGAGTGCTTTACGGATGGTGGATGAAATTACATGCAAAATGGATAAACGTCATGGCAGATTCGGGGTGTATTGTTTACATTTGCAACAAAAAGGGAAATAAACAGGACGGTTTAACTTTAATAATCTAATAAATATTTAATATCATGAAGATGAAAAAGATTTTTTTGACCAGTGCTGTCGCACTGGCTCTGCTAAGCAGTTGCAATAATGATTATGACGGGCAGGATATTGCCGGGACAAAACTTGCGGTATCGGCCAGCATCGACCAGGTGAATACACGCTTGAGCGATAGCGGTAGCGAGTGGACGGAAGGTGATGCAATCGGTGTCAGCGATAATCTCTCCAATCCGAATCTGAATATCAAATATGTGGCGGGTAGTGCTATGGGTGATTTCACCAGTACCACGGGGATTTATATTTTAGGTAATGAGGAAGTGACGTATACGGCTTATTATCCGTATGCCGGCAATGAAGGTGCGTCTGCCGGAGAACTGCAGTTTAAAATTGTTGATGAAAGTGGTAAGTATGCAGGTCATAATGCGGTAGATTTTATGTATGCTACGGGTACGGCTACGCGGAGCAATCCGAAAGTTGCATTCGTGTTCAAGCATCAGATGAGTAAAGTAAGTCTGAATATAACGGATAGCAATGTGCCCGCAACTAAAGCGGAAACTCCTGTCTCCTATACATTGCAAGGAGTGATTATTGATGGAACTTTCAATACCGGAACCGGTGAAATTACACCGGGTAGCACAAAGGGCAATGTGAAAGTAGATGCTGTATTGGGCACTGCTTCTTCTATTATTTTGCCGCCGGTGGCTGCCGGCAGTGCGGCAGAACCTATCCAACTGGTGATCGAGGTAGGAGATAAAATCTATGCTGGAAGTCTGACTCCCGCTTTGGATGCTTCTCAGGAATATAAGTATTCTGTTGATTTGAGTAAGACGGAAAGTGGAGAGAACTTGCAGATTGATTCTCCGACTATAGACGGGTGGACACCTAATGATGAAGGAAATATTGATGTGGAAGAAGAGGTTAATTATAATCCTACGCTTGAGGTAGGCGATTTCCTTTGCAAAGATGGTACAACTATTGATAAAGATTATGATTTGGCTCAATTGGATGAAGCTGTAAAAGCAAGTATTATTGGTGTTGTATATTATGTGGGTAATCCTCAACCTTCGGTATTGTATGAATATGAAGATGCAGTTGATGCCCTTAAGAGAGATTATCCTTTGTGCACGAAAGGACTTGCCGTTGCTATTAGCAATGCACAAGCAGCAGCAGATCGCTTTGCTACAGCTAAATATAACTACAGCGATTGGTTTAAAGCAGAAGGTAATCAAGTCGCAGAGTCTTACATTGGTTCTGCTTTAAACCTGACATCTGTTTTTGACCATATATTGGGTTATAATAATACACGCGTGATGGAACTTGCTGTTACCGATGTAAATGATAATACTTTGACAGGTGCGGAAAACTTTATGACTATACTTACTCAGTATCGTGAGAATAATGTCGTGGCAGGTACTTCTGCGTGGTATCTTCCTTCTTATGCAGAATTGAAGTTGATGCAGGACAATTATGCGGTTGTATCGGCGAGTATGACAAAAGTGGGGGCTTCATTACCACAATATACTGAATTTGCAAGCGCTAATAGTGAAGCATTCTATTGGTCAAGTGACCTTCGCGGTAATTCTTATAATTGGGTATCTCCATTGGCTGATGTGCCGGAAGATACTAATCTGTATGTAGGTCGTACTTCTGGTAATTTGAAAGGTTATTTCCGCTTTGCTCTTGCTTTCTAAACATATCTCGATAATGAAAAAAAGAATATTTGTCTATTCTCTATTGCTTGTGGCAAGTTCCGTGCTTGCCCAAGCTCAAACTTTCAAATTCGATTTCTCGTCCGATAAAAAGGTACAGGAAGGCTTTACTAAAATAACTCCTGCAACTTTATTTAATAATGAGCAGGGCTACGGTTATGATTTTCAGCTAGCTTGGGACGGTAAAAGTAATAAACCGTTCTTTTTTTCAGTGAATGTTCCCGACGGAAATTATAAAGTGACTGTAACGTTAGGGAGTAAGGATGCGGCAGGGAGTACTACTGTTCGCGGTGAATCACGCCGTCTCTTCATCGAAAATCTCAATACCAAGAAAGGAGAGCTCGTAACAGAGACTTTTACAATCAACAAGCGTAATACTATTATCAAGGGAAATCAGAAAGTAAAAATCAAAGAACGTGAGAAGAAAAAATTGAATTGGGACGATAAACTGACTTTGGAGTTTAATGGTGATGCTCCCCGTTTGTCTTCTTTGGTAATTGAAAAAGTGGATAAAATCCCTACCATTTTCCTTTGCGGTAATTCAACGGTTGTAGATAATGATAATGAACCCTGGGCAAGCTGGGGACAGATGATAACCCGTTTTTTTACAGATAAAGTCTGTATAGCCAATTATGCCGAGTCGGGGCTTTCTGCCAATACTTTCATCGGTGGAAAACGTTTGGATAAACTATTGACCCAGATGAAGAAAGGTGATTACCTGCTGGTGGAATTCGGTCATAATGACCAAAAACAGAAGGGACCGGGTAGGGGAGCTTATTATTCTTTCTCCTATTATATCAAGCAATTCATCGATGAGGCCCGTTTGAAGGGCGCATATCCGGTATTGGTGACGCCGACCCGTCGTCGTCAGTATGACAAGGATGGTAAAATCAAGGATACGCATGCCGATTATCCTGCCGCTATCCGGGATATTGCTGCGCGTGAGAATATCCCTGTCATCGACTTGCAGGATATGACAAAAGTGCTTTGCGAAGCAATGGGAGTAGAAGAGTCCAAGCATCTCTATGTGCATTATCCCGCCAATACTTATCCCGGACAGACACAGGAACTGAAAGACAACACGCATTTTAATACCTTTGGAGCTTATGAAGTGGCAAAATGTGTGATTGAGGGAATGAAAAAAGCAAAGCTTCCCATTGTAAAAGATTTAAAAGCGGATTATATTAACTTTGATCCCGCAAAGCCGGATAAGTTTAAGGACTTTAAATGGAACCTGTCACCATTTACAGAGATAGAAAAACCGGACGGAAACTGATAGCTAACAACTTAAATACATAAAATCATGAAAAAGGAAATTATTACATTGGCATTAGCGGCATTTGCTTTGGCTGGAAATGCACAGATTTTGAAGAATGACTTATTGAAAGGATACAAGGAAGGAGATAAACTGGAGAAATCCGTTTATAACGAGAAGACAGCTCCGATTGCCATGAATACGTGGTGTGGAGCATTTTCTTCAAAACCTAATACCAATCCGAGTCCTACCATTGGTAAGGAACTGACTTACGAGGGATATGCGGAAAAAGGTCCGTCCATCAATATAGGCGGCTATCCTGCCGGTACGAAAGGAGCGCGTTTCAGTATTTATTCCATGACTGACGGAAAACAATACGGTCGCGGCACATTCTACTTGTCATGTCTGGTGAATTTCTCCAAGCTCGGAGCAAATGGTATGGCTGATTTCTTGGGACTGAGCGCCAGCTATGTAGGCGGTAGCAATCGTGCCAACATCTATGTGGCTCGTGAAGGCAGTGATAGAATCCGTTTCGGGACAAGCTTGCTGAAAGTGAAAGCTGAAACTACCATGGCTTACGATTATGACAAAACCCATCTGTTGGTGCTGAAACTGGATTATGCCAATCAGAAAGTTTCTTTGTTTGTAGACCCGGAACTGAGTGCGGAAGAACCGGCAGAAGCTTCTTGTATTGCCGAAGGTGATGCGGAGAATGTATTGAAACATGCTATCCGTGCTGTCTCTTTCAGAAACCGTAGCGGTTTCATCGGTAATGTGGGTAATTTCCGTTGGTGCAACAGTTGGGCGGGAATCATTCAGAATGGGGAGTAATTTATGAAACATATTATAGCAAGTTTGTTTATAGCATTTGCCGGCTCGTTGGCTGTAGTGGGACAAAACCACTCGGTTAGCTTGTCCGGCAAATGGGCTTTTCAAATAGACCGTGAGGATAAAGGTATCCGTGAAGAATGGTTTAATAAAACCTTGAACGACCGGATAAATCTGCCTGGGTCAATGCCCGAAAAACTGAAAGGGGATGATGTAACCGTCCGTACCCAGATGGACAGGAAGCCTTTACGATAGCTCTTACTATTTCAACCCTTATATGGAAAAGTACCGTATAGACGGTCAGGTTAAACTTCCTTTTTTTTTCTTACGCCGGACAAGCATTATGTCGGGGTGGCATGGTACCAAAAGAGAGTGACAGTTCCTGATAGTTGGAAAGGAGAACGGGTTGTCCTCTTCTGGAACGTCCTCATATAGAAACTACCGTGTGGATTAATAGGCAGGAAGTTGGTATGCAGAACAGCCTTTGTGTACCCCATGTATATGACCTTACTTCTTATGTAACTCCAGGAAAGAGTTATTTGGTGACTATTCGGGTAGATAACCGGATTAAAGAAATTAACGTAGGTCCGGACTCGCATAGTATCACAGACCAGACACAAGGCAACTGGAATGGTATTGTCGGTAAGATAGAGTTACAATCTACACCGAAAGTCTTTTTTGAGGATATACAGATATACCCCGACCTTGCAGGGAAGAAAGCTCTTGTACGTATGAATGTACGGGCATCTTCTTCAGTAAACGGGGAGATAACTCTTTCTGCGAAGAGCTTTAATACGGATGTCAACCATGAAATTGCTCCGGTATACCAAACCGTTACTGTGCGAAAAGGTGATAATCTGTTTGAAATGGAACTACCGATGGGGCAGGACTTTCTGATATGGGATGAGTTCAGTCCGGCTCTCTATCGTTTAACGGCAACTTTGAAGAATGGAAAACAAATAGAAACGAAGCAAATACAATTCGAATGCGCGAGTTTACGATAAACGGTAAATGGTTTTATATAAACGGGCGTAAGACGATGTTGAGAGGCACTGTTGAAAACTGCGATTTCCCGTTAACAGGATATGCTCCGATGGATGTCGCTTCCTGGGAGCGTGTATTCCGTATTTGTCGTAGTTATGGATTGAATCATATGCGGTTCCATTCTTATTGTCCACCGGAAGCGGCTTTCATCGCTGCTGACCCTTGTAGGCTTTTTATCTTCAACCCGAAGGTCCGAGCTGCCTAATCACGGCCCGAAGCTGGGAATGGACAACCTATTGACAAATATCTTATGGATGAAACCATTGCGCTGACGAAAGCGTATGGTAACTATGCTTCTTACTGTATGCTTGCCTGTGGCAATGAACCTTCCGGCCATTGGGTAAATTGGGTGAGTAAGTTTGTGGATTATTGGAAAACGGCAGACTCCCGTCGTGTATATACAGGAGCATCGGTTGGTGGAAGTTGGAAGTGGCAACCGCATAACCAGTATCATGTAAAGGCTGGTGCTCGGGGTGACATGGGCAAAACGGCAACCGGAAAGTATGTCGGATTACCGTGCTAAAATAGATACGGTAAGGCAGCCTTATGTATCGCATGAGACAGGGCAATGGTGCGTTTTTCCTGATTTTAATGAAATCCGTAAATACACAGGAGTAAACAAAGCTCGAAATTTTGAGATATTCCGGGATATACTGGAAGATAATGATATGGGTGGACAAGCTCATGATTTCATGATGGCATCAGGGAAGTTACAAGCTATTTGTTACAAGCATGAAATAGAGAAAACATTACGTACACCCGATTATGCAGGTTTTCAATTACTGGCATTAAATGATTATTCCGGTCAGGGAACGGCTTTGGTAGGAGTGCTCAATGTGTTTTTCGAAGAAAAAGGATACATCAATGCGGCAGAGTTCAGGCGTTTTTGCAGTCCGACTGTTCCATTAGCACGTATTCCTAAATTTGTGTATACCAATGATGAAAGTTTTCATGCTGATATAGAGATTGCCCATTTCGGGGCAACGCCGTTACGGGAAGCAAGAACCATTTATACGGTTAAGGATGAATATGGTAAAGTCTATGCTCACGGAACAGTCGGTAGTAGTGATATTCCCATAGGTAATCTTTTCTCCTTGGGGAGTGTGGATTTGGACCTGGGTGCTATTGACACTCCTCAGAAATTGAATTTGGAAATATGTATTGAGAATACGAGTGCTGTTAATGATTGGGATTTTTTGGGTGTATCCGGCACATGTGGAGTTGGCAGAAGGTGATGTATATACTACGGATACATTGGATGAACAAGCCATATCTGTGTTGGAACAGGGTGGGAATGTTCTGATTACCGCCGCTGGAAAAGTAAGTTATGGAAAAGAGGTGGTACAGCATTTTACTCCTGTGTTTTGGAATACATCCTGGTTTAAAATGCGTCCACCGCATACTACCGGTATTTTTCTCAATGAATATCATCCGCTGTTTAAGGAATTCCCCACTGAATACCATAGTAATTTGCAATGGTGGGAGTTGTTGAACAAGGCACAAGTGATGCAGTTCACTGATTTTCCGGATGACTTTCAGCCAATTGTTCAGAATATAGATACTTGGTTTATCAGCCGTAAGATAGGAGTTTTGTTTGAAGCGAACGTATTGAGTGGAAAGCTAATGATGACGAGTATGGATATTACTTCACAATTGGAAAAGCGTGTTGCTGCCCGTCAGTTGCATAAAGCTATTTTGGATTATATGAATTCTGATAACTTCCGTCCTTCGACCATTGTGCCTGTTGAACGGGTACAGGAACTGTTTACAAAAGTGGCCGGAATGTAAAATCATATACGAAAGATTCACCGGATGAGTTAAAAACTAAAAATCAATTGAGGGGCATTACTTGGGTAGATGATATTGATTATCTGTTGTATATATCAAGAAAAAGGTTCAGACTTTCACAAGCCCGAACCTTTTTTTACTTATACAAAATTTTCTATGAGAATTTTTTTTATTTAATACCTATTTCCTTTGCCTTTTTACCGGCAATGCCCAAATCAACCAGCTTATTATACATTTTAATTCCTAAATATTCAGCAGATTCTGCAGTAAAATGCAGCCGGTCTTTTTGCAATTCGGCTTTTGGACATGTCTATGACATAGAAATTCTTATCTTCTTTGGCCAGTTTGTAGAGCGCAGTCTCTACGTCAGCACTATATTGCTTATTGCTATGGGCTACCGTGCCGCATATAAAGGGTAATTTTTTGTATTGCTTGTTTCCGGTTTTCTCTACAAGGAAATTACGTACATACGCTATCACGGCTTTTAGATTTTTATAGTAGTTTTTGCCTTTGTGTCGGTCGCTTTCTCCTTGATGCCATAGGAAAGCCTTGATTTCATATCCCTCGGAAAGTTTATCCAATTTATTGTCGATACATGCAGAAATACTCTCTGTAAACGAAAGTAAAAGTGATTTTCCGCCAGTAGCTGTTGAATGGTTGGCCGCAAGCCATTTCGGATCGGCCGACCAATATTTGCCGCTTGTACTGCTACAACCGGTATCAATGGCAGTTCCGCCCAAAGACCATTTTATTACATAGAAGTCTTTTTTGAAGTGCCTGTTCCAGCCAGTAATAAGTTATTGCATCGTATGCCCAGCGACCTGGACGTGAAGGATGGACCATACGGGGCCAGAAAGTTTCAAAACCGTTTGTTTGTATCTTGCCGGCACTTCCGTAGCACCACAGACAATGTTTATATTTGTTTTGTTGGATATAATTAGGTAGTGAGTTGTTCATTACACGTCCGTCTGTGTTTGATTGTCCGGCAGTGATGATAACCGTTGCCGGTTGTTTATCTTTATTTTTTCCGAGAGTTGTCAGTGAGCAGAATACTGCTGCGATTAAAAATATTTTTCTCATGATATGAGTGCTGTTTTGAATTAATACATTATATTTTCAACTTTAACATTGAAGTTGGCATATTGATTTTCTTGTTGCTACAAAGGTAGGCAGGATATACTAGTCTGACATGTATAAATGTACATATTGTTTATATTATTGTGTACCGTTGCGTTTACTTCCGGTTGGATATCGGGTAGTGGCATTTGTATTTGCTAGGCAGTATTTTTTGCAGCCTTTATGTACGCATTTACATGGGTAAGAAATGGCTTCTTGCTACTTTGCCAGCATAGAACTGTAAGTTAGAAAAGAATGATAGATATGAAATTCACAAAATGGTTGTTTATCGGTATTATGTGCTGCTTTATTGTTGCTTGTACAGATAAAGAGATTTTTTGAGGCTGTCGGACCTGAAGAACCGGGAGAGCCCGTAACTCCAGAAGAAGACACTACTGAACCACCTGTCGGTAATGTGCCGGAAAAACGAATGTTATGGGCTTCTATCAATGGTAGAACAGATGCAACAGCCTCGACCTTTTCTAAATATAATGATAAGATATTGGTTAGTTGGCGTTTCTTTCCTACAGATACGGAAGATACGGCTTTTGATCTTTACCGTGCTATTGGAAACGGAGAAGAAGTGAAGTTGAATTCAGAACCGATAGTGGCTACTACCTGTTTTCAGGATATAGGGGCAGACCGGATGCAGGATAATATTTATCGTCTTTGTTACAGTGGTAGTACTGAGACATTGGATACATATACGATGTCTTCTTACCGTGCTTCACAAGGACTTCCTTATATATCCATTCCTCTTGCACATACCGTGAATATAGATCCTCGCCGGATATATGCGGCTAACGATGCCAGTGTGGGTGATTTAGATGGAGATGGAGAATACGAGATTGTTCTGAAACGCTTGCTGGATGATGCTACCGGAGAGGATAAAGACTCAAATACACGTGCTGTCGATATGGGAGTGACGCACTTTATGTTGTTGGAAGCGTATAAAATGGATGGTACGTTTATGTGGCGTATAAAATTAGGTCCGAATGTACTGACCGGAAATGGCAGTTCGTTTGCAGTGTATGACTTCGATGGCGACGGGCGCTGTGAAATAGCACTGCGTACGGCCGAAGGGACTGTTTTCGGAGATGGTAAGGAGATAGGTGATACGGATGGTGATGGTAAGACTGACTACCGCGTATCCGGTGCTAACTATATACATGGCGGGCCTGAATTTCTCTCAGTGATTGAAGGAACCACTGGAAAAGAATTGGCGCGTACCGATTATATAGGGTTGGGCAGTAGTGAAGAGTGGGGGAGATGATTATTATAAACGTTCTAGTAGTTACCGTATCAGGGGTAGCTAAATGTACACAGTTACATACCAATATTATTATAGGACGTGGTTGTTATGCAAAGATTGTAGTGGAAGCATGGACGTTTGTTGGTGGGAAGTTGATGAAAGAGTGGCGTTTTGATACTACCGATGGGAAACATGGAGCTTATGAAGGACAGGGTTATCACAGCATGCGTACAGGTGATGTGGATGGTGATGGCTTGGATGAAATTGTTTATGGTTCTATGACTGTAGATCATACCGGACTGGGTTTGAATAATTGCGGAATGGGGCATGGTGATGCTATTCATCTTGGCAAGTTCGACCCTTCACGTGAAGGGTTGCAGATATGGGCTTGTTATGAAACCGGTGCAACAGGAGCTGCTTTTAGAGATGCGCGTACAGGAAAAGTAATCTGGAAATACCTGGATTCGGATGATGTAGGCCGTTGTATGGTGGCAGATATTGATCCTGATAGTCCGGGATGCGAGATGTGGTGGTACAAAGGAAATGCTCATTCGCCTTCGGGAGAAGACTTGGGTTATGCTCCTGGGTATTGTAATATGGCAATTTGGTGGTCTGGTCTGTTGAACCGTGAGTTGTTGGATAAGACTGTTATCGATAACTCGCGATGTGGCGGACGTTTCTTTCATTGCACCGCTATGGTGTGGTTTCTATCAATTCTTCTAAAAAGCAAATCCTTGTTTCTATGGAGATATAGTGGGTGACTGGCGTGAGGAGATTATCATGCCTACGGCAGATAATCGCGAGTTACGCCTGTTTAGTTCGTGGTATCCTTCTGACTACAGGTTTCCTTACTTGATGAGCGATCGTGGTGTTACGGCAACGGCACAGAACCGGGAAATCAGCGGAACGGTACTGGATGAGACGGGTCAACCAGCTATTGGTGCTACTGTGGTAGTGAAAGGAACAAATAGCATGACGATCACCGGACTGATGGACAGTTCCGGCTTTCCGTACCCAAAGATGCCGGACAGTTGAGATTTCATATGTTGGATATGAAACGGCCAAGTTGGTGTTGAACACTGGAAAAAAGTGTGTATAATGTGAAGCTGAAAGTGGCAGACTTGGCACTGATGAGGTGGTGGTTATCGGTTACGGCACTGCAAAGAAAGGCAATGTAACCGGTTCTACGCTACCTTGAAAGGGGATAAAGTGGCTGATCGCCAGAACGAAAACGTCCTGTCTTCGCTGCAAAGGACAATTGGCGGGCGTGGAGATTACGACAAACAGCGGAGCGCCGGGTGGTGAACTGGAAGTACATATCCGTGGTGCTGCGTCTATCAATGCCAGTGACCAGCCTCTATATGTAGTAGACGGCATTCCTGTAGACGACCTGAATGATTTGAATGCGGATGACATTGAGTCCATTGATGTGCTGAAAGATGCCTCCTTCTTCTGCTATCTATGGTTCGCGTGGCCAACGGCGTTATCCTTTATCAAGACTAAAGAGGCGCAGAAGACCGGTAAGGTGAAAAAAATTTTCCGCTTCTTTCGGTATTCAGCAAATGGAGAAGAAACTGGATGTACTGCAGCACCGGCGAGGTGAAGTTGCCTGCAGCGTTCGGAAAATCAATAACGTATGTCAGGGCGTGTGGTTCAAAAAGGTGCTATGGCTGCACCGATGAAGTTACAGGGAGATGCGTTTGGCTTATGCGGCATTGCGTGAATACATCAGATTATCTTATAAATGATCAAGTGGGACGCGAAGCCCGGATATGGTGACCTGATGACCATCGACTGGCAGATGAGGGTTTCCGCTTTGGCTCCCAAACAGAGATTATACGTTGTCGGTATCTAATTCACACCAGAGCCAGTCACAGTTACCAGAGCTATTGAGGTCAGGTTGTCATAGATCAGAAATTATTGCTTAAAAGTAACACTTCTTGCAAGGAGACTCAGATTTGCGTGCCAATAAAAAACCTATTATTCTTCACAGACTACAATGTTTAACCGTATTACGCTTTGGGTGTTAATGAAACAGCCATGTCGTGGAATAACGTTGAAGAGCGGATGCAGTGGCAGTGCTTTCCATGGTGTTGCCAGGCAGGAGGCGAGGAATCTATCACCAGGTTATTACTAAGCAGATGCTGGGCCCCGGAACTCGTGTCCAGTCCGGTAGCTACTTTGGAACTAAGTCCAAGTATGAAGGAAGATGCGTAAATTAATAGCTTCCACATTTATCCGTACCAAAGTTGTTGACAGTTTTGCGGAAGGCGGAAGTAACAGAGCTCTTATAATTTCCGTACGCAGGCGCGTTTCTTGCCAGTTCTATTTCTAACCCAATTTGGAATGCAGGTGAAGGTTTATTATGCTTTAAAAGCTAATCTTGCCAGCGGGCGTAACCATTCCCTACTTTGTTTCTGGGCGTGCTGAATTGACAACTCTTTTTGGCAGCATACGGTGGGCGCTATGGCGGGTTTTCTCGCTGGAGCGGGCCTGCTTTATTCTTTGGAAATACACCGGCGACGCATTTCCCCGACAATGCGGTGAGAGCTTCGAATATGACCCCAGTATGTGGACTTGACTACGGCTTTACGCCACTATCAGGATCTCCCGGGACAATGCATGAAGCTTCTTTCTTCGGACGTCTGAGGTATAAGATACGATAAATCGGTATTTTGATGATAAAGCCAGTATCCGTCGTGACGGTTTCATTCTAAGTTTGGCAGAATAAACGTTTAGAATTATTTTCCCTGCTGTATCGCGCTTACCGCTTATGGCTTCTAACGAGCGGTTTTTGGCCGGAGGATTTTGTTACAACAAAATTCAATGAAAGTGCGTGGCAGTTGGAGATACCAATGGTAAAACCAACTCTCTCTCACAATGACGAGGAGCTGGCATTGGGACTGATGTCAGGAGTGCAAACTATTCTTTGGTGGTTCATTTGATGAATGGTTGTACCCATGTCATCGCTCGATGTAGAAGATTTGACATGGGAGGGTTTACAGTTTGGAGTCTCAATTCTTGGAATTTCTCTGTTCAACGATCCGGCTTATGCATTCATTTGGATTATTATCAAGAGAAAAACAAAGTGACTTGCTATAAAGTGACTATGCCCAGTATCTTAAGGGTTTCAGCGACATGGCAGGATAAATGCTTAAGAAGTGCAAACAAGGTTTCGAACTGGGCTGCAGAGCTGAGGCCCCAACAGGGGCTGTGCGTTGGAACTGCTTTAAATACCAACACAATAAAATGAGAATTTGACAGACTTGGGTAATAATGACACTGAAATGATACCAGTAACAGTAAAGCAATACAGCTAATA
>VOFI01000512.1_pt1 | contig 48001 bp, 68 predicted proteins | sample 5384131 | NCBI WGS metagenome assembly VOFI01 (sample SAMN12384728, study PRJNA508395) | human gut metagenome | isolation source: healthy gut H | host: Homo sapiens
ATGGAGATTTCACGACCGAGACCTACCGGAAGTTCTACCTACACAAAAGGGAGGAATCGGAAAACGGCAATCTCTATCAAGGCTTTGACATCGCTTTTCGGGACGAAGCCGAGTTCCGGCAGTTCCTGAAGGACTACGAAGGAACGGTGTTCAAGGGAAATTGGGATAATCAAATCGTGTTATGGTGTTTCCGTCGGGAATATGTGTTCTTACCTTCCGCCGAATGGGAAACGTTTAATGCCCCGATCGAAACGAGGAGGCTCAACTTCCACCCCGAACAAGTAAAGATTGTCAAGGACATGGAAAAGCACATCACGTACTTCTACCGAATCAAACCAGATAATTTCTAACACTTAAAATCCAACAGATATGCAAACGACAACAGCGACCAAGGCCGGTAACGCTCCCGACCTGCTTTCCGGTATCCTGAGCGTGCAAGTGAGAAACGAGGACAAGATTACGGAACAAGACCGGCTCTATTGCCAGACGCAGCAAAACCTGCTTTACAAGACACTCGACCGGATTGACCGCTGGTACGCCGTCTTCAAGGAAGAAGCCGAACAATACCAAGCCGAACGTAAGTTCCATTACGAGGAGAACGGCAAGGTATCCATGCGTGATTTCTATACTTACCATAACGACAGGGAAGACTATTCACACAACGAGTTCAAGCCGTTCGACCTTATCAACGATCTGGTGGATAAGAACCGAAACGCCAACGCGAACTTTGCGAACCGCATCATTTCTTATTTCAACAGGACTTACAAAGTGTCGGTTCCTGAATATAAAATAGACGAAAAGAACTTCCGATGGGCTCCCGTCCTGTCTATGACACATATGTCAATGTAGTCATCGAACACTTGGGCGGCAAGAGTTTCCGGGAAACGGCCGTGGAAGAACTGCTCGCACGCCTGAGCAAAGTTGTCAGACCGGCGTACTGGAGCAAAATCAAGACGGAGTTGAAGAAGGACAAGATAATCTTTCCCGAAATCATCCGTTTCGATGAGTTTTCCATGCAATACAACCAAAGGAACAGAATCTCCTACAACTACGGCGGAGAACTGGAAACCCTGTGTGCCGGCATCGCCTACGGTGCGGATGACATACTGAATGGAAATTCAAAGATGATTATCCGTTTTGATGACAACGACATTTCTGTCACAGACTGGTACGACCTTACGACCACCAATGCCGAGCAAATCCGATTCTACAAGAACGGACGTATCGATGTCCGGTTCAAGGACAGTGCGGCAGCCGAAAGTTGTTTCAAGCGTCTGCATCTGGATGAAATCACCCTAAGAGAAAACTGACCATAATAAGAATCCCACAACACCCCGTAAGCCGATCCTTGCGGGGTGTTTTCATTTTCAACGATAAACAGATAAAGCCATGTATGCCATCATTCCCCCAACAGATACCGCAAGGTATGCGTGCCGAAGTCAACGAGAAGATACTTTTCGCCATAGACTCCGGCAAGGACCTCATTCCGGCGGAGAGCATCTACAACTGCTATACCGGTATCGGAGGGCTGCACAACCTCAAACAGTCCGACTTTGCCAGCTACCACGAGTATGCCGAAGCGAAGAAGGAATTTGAGATGGGACAGTTCTTCACCCCGCATGAAATATGCCGGGACATGGTGGATATGCTGTGTCCTGTCTCATCCGAAATGGTTCTTGACATGTGTTGCGGTATGGGCAATTTCTTCAACCATCTGCCCAACCCGCATAATGTCTACGGCTTCGACATAGACGGCAAGGCCGTGTCTGTCGCACGATACCTCTACCCGGAAGCCCATATCGAGAAATGCGATATCCGGCAATACTATCCGGAACAACGTTTCGATGTTATCATCGGCAATCCTCCTTTCAACTTGAAGTTCGACTACAAACTGTCGCAGGAATACTATATGGACAAGGCTTACGATGTGCTCAATCCGGCAGGAATCCTGATGGTCATCGTGCCCTGTTCCTTCATGCAGAGCGGGTTCTGGGAGAAGACACGGATAGCCGGTATAAACGGCAGATTCTCATTTGTCGGTCAGACGAAGTTGGGCCCGTCAGCCTTTGCCGCAGTCGGAGTCCATGACTTCAATGCGAAAATCATGGTATTTCTCCGTAAATCGGTCCACATCGAGATGCAGGCTTACAACGCGGAGGAATTCATAACGGCGGAAGAATTGAAAAAGCGCATCGGCGAGGCCAGGGCGATGAAACACTGGTTGCGTTTCGACCTGATGCGCGAAACCAACCGGATCGACAAGGAAGAACTTGAGCTGTTCGAGTACAAACTTGCCAAGTACATGTACGAGCTGAAGGCGCACGCCAAGTTGAACAAACATATAGACAAGGCGGAAGCGTTGGTCACGAAGTTCCGTAACCAGAAACCGCCTGAGAACGCCACGCGGGAGCAGGTGGAGCAATGGGAGAAGAACAAACTGACCCCGAAGAAAGTGCTTGCCGTCATCCGCAGGTACATCACCTCGCAAAATACTGTACCTCGCAAGGAAGTGGCATTGGTGAAGACCTCATACGGCTTCAAACTGAAACAATATGCTCCGCGACTCCTTGACAAAGTTCCGCACAAGGCGGCAAGTATCAACGACCTCGTGCTGGAACGTACTGAACTGCCCATACCGGAAGTGCCGACAGAAAAGAACATGCATCAAATCCGTGCGGCGGAGAAGCTGATCCGACGCAAGCGGAGAGAGTATGAAATGCAGAACCGGCTGTTCCCGGAAATGGAAGAAGATGACAGGCTGAAAGAATACCTGGACCGGTGTGCATTCATCAACAAGGACGGAGAGACCTGCGAGTTTACCACGCTCCAGAAACACGACCTTAACCTTGTCTTGCAGAAACGCTATGCGCTGCTGAACTGGCAGCAAGGCTCGGGCAAGACGGCCGCCGTGTACCACCGCGCTAAGTACCTGCTCAAATACCGCAAGGTACGGAATGCCGTCATACTGGCTCCCGCCATCGCCACCAACATGACATGGATACCCTTCCTCTCAATGAACAGGGAACAGTTCCGTGTGGCAAGGTGCAATGCCGATCTGGAAACGGTGCCGGAAGGCGTATTCATCGTCCTCTCCACCTCCATGCTCGGCAAGCTGAAACGGGGCTGGCAAGGTTCGTCAAACGCTCCTCAAGAAAACTATGCCTCGTTTTTGACGAATCGGACGAGATAACCAACCCGTCGTCACAGCGTACAAGGCATATCCTCGGACTCTTCCGCCGTCTCAAATACAAGATACTCGATACCGGCACGACCACCCGAAACAACATCGCGGAACTTTACAGCCAGTTCGAGTTATTGTACAACAATTCCGTAAATATGATCTGCTGGAGTAGCCGGGTGTACCACGAGAACAGGGACAAGGAGATAGAGGAAGAAAACAACCCGCATTACGGCGAGCCGTTCCCAGCTTTCAGGGGGCATGTGCTTTTCCGTGCCTGCCACTGTCCGGGAAAATCCACCGTATTCGGCATAGAGAAACAGAACCAGGATGTCTATAACAAGGAGGAGCTTGCAGGCTTATCGGGAAGACCGTCATCACCCGCAAGTTCAGGGACTTTGCAGGAGAAAAATACAAGATACGGACACATACCGTCAGCCCGTCCGACGGAGAGCGCGAGGTTTACCGTGTCATCATCGAGGAATTCTGCCGTATCTGCGAGTTGTATTACAACAGCACGGGTGACACGAAGAAAGATGCCGGACTCCGTCTTATGCGCCAGATCAAGCTGCTTATCAAAGCCTGTTCCGTTCCCCACCTGATAGAGGGTTATTCCGGTGACGGAATTCCGAAAAAGACAAAGTATATCGAGAGACTGATGCGGAAGATTCCCGGCAAGGTGGCCGTAGGCTGCACGTCCATAGCCGCATTCGACCTTTACGAGAGGCATCTCCGCAAATGCTTTCCGACCGCCCGGTATTTGTGGTCAAGGGAGACGTGGCTTTCAAGAAACGGCAAAGCATCGTGACGGAGTTCGATTCCACCGTCAACGGCATACTGGTCTGCACGCAGCAGAGCCTGAGCAGCTCGGTGAACATCCCCACCTGCAACGACGTGATACTCGAATCGCTCCAATGGAACATCCCGAAGATGGAACAGTTCTATTTCCGATTCATCCGCCTTGATTCCAAAGAGCTGAAGGACGTGCATTATGTCACCTATAAGGACTCCGTGGAGCAGAACCTGATGGCGCTGGTGCTTACCAAAGAACGGCTGAACGAGTTTATCAAGACGGGCGAAGTTAAGGAACAGTCCGAAATTTTCGAGGAGTTCGACGTCACCATGTCCGTCATCGAGAGCCTGCTGGTCAGGGAGCGTGACAGCGAAGGGAAAATACATATCAGCTGGGGAAGCCAGCGCATCATGAACTGAAAAATGGAAAAACAAATGAGAAACCGCAGATTCCATTCCACAGGCAAAGGTAGCCCGCACCCTTTTCCGGCAGAGCAAGGTCAGGCCGCAGGCGGTTTTCGGGCAAATCATCCTCGCCGGAGGCTCCGGTATTTCCCCGAAAAACCCTGCACTGCCGGGGCGCGGACCTTTATACGCCTGTGGAATGAAATCCCCGGTTCCGCATCATAAACCGTAATGAAGAATATCATGGACTTGAATCAGGCAGAAGTGGCAGTGACCACGCAGCATCTCATAGACACGAGGCAGGAAAAAGACAGCCTGCTGCAAATGTCCGACTTCGGCGACATGGGGGAATTCCTGTGCACCTGCTCCGAACTGTTTCCCGAAGAGGAAACTCCGGAATACAGGTACACGAAATGGGAGGAAATTCCGGACTCGCTCATCAACATGGAATGGCTGTGTCCCAACTTTTTTGAAATAAGGGAAGCGATGGAACAGCTGGAAGAACCCGACAAGGATTGCTTCTTCGACTGGTGTGACCGTTACGGGTATGACATCAGTACGGAAGACCCGCACCTGCTGGTGGCGCACTATATCGAACTTTATGGAAATGCGGCCTATATCGATGACGAGCCTTGCCCGGACAGCGGGGATGACAGCCTGCTGTACTGCCCGGGCATATCAAGCAACTATTTCGACACGGGCATTCCCCGTTTCGAGGTATTCGATGACAATTACGATTAAAGCATATAAACATATACAAGATGGAAATCAACTTCAAAGGACCGGTAATGCCGGTTGACCCCTATTCGCAAATGGCGTTTGTGGAGATACTGAACATTCTCCTGACGGCAGGGCACATCGTGGATGTGAACAGGTTCCTGATAAACAGGAATGCCAATCCGCTATTCGGTTCGTTGTCAGGATATTTCAGATGGTCATTCTCCGACAACCACTTTACCCTGTGGCAACGGGTGGAATACAACTCGCCGCTCTGCTTCAGCCGGCGCATATTCAGCATCCATTTCGGAACGCTGGCAAGCCGTGACAGGGAAAGGGATAATACGATAATGAACTAAAACATATCAATATGAGTCACCAGATAATTACAAGAATGGCATACAATGCCAAAACCAAGCAGATAGAAACTTGGCAGCATTCCAACAACGTGTGGCCGACAACAGACCATTTTTATGCATTGGATGTGAAAACAGACGAACAGATGTTTGAATTCATAACATTGATAGCAAACGGATTGTGGCAAGGGCGCAAATGGCGTAAAAAGCATTCAAGACACTTTTTGAAGAATATCCGGAATTGGTCAGGTCCTCATACGAGCACGAGCTTAGAGGCCAACCTTGGAAGGCATACTGTGCCATTTGCAAAAAATATGAGGAACTTGCCCAAAGCAAACGCGATGAAATAGTTGCGCGATTCAAGCAACTGGCCGGAATTGTCTGACCCAAACAGATGCAAAATATATGGAAGAGATAAAGATTTCAAACAGACAAATCGCGCTGATGGCTTTCGACCGGTTGCGCAAGGAAGACAAGACAGATTCCGCATTGAAACTCGCACGGTGTATGCTGCATGGCACAAGCATATCTCTTGGCATAGGTGATATCGACTGGGAGATAGACAGGGCAATACAGCAGTGCGGAGGAGTGCCAAGAACAGGATACAGATACACGGCTTATTTCCACTTCAACCGGAATACGGAAATGGAAAAGGAAATATACGACAAGATCGTGAAGGAACTGTATGGTTAGGAAACGAACACGGAGGCGGCCGGAAGGTCGCTTCTGTCATTTATAACGGTATGTACGGGAAAACAAAACCTGCCGTACACAGGTAACAGAAATGGATGAACAGAAAACATTGACATTGGATTTCATCAAATCCCTGATGGAACCGTCCTATACGCTGGTATGGACGGACTATGATGACAATCTTGACAACCATCGCGGACTGATTCAAAAATGCCTTGACAGCAAAAGCCCCGAACATTTGTGGGAAAAGGCGGACGAGTGGTACAGCGATGCCGAATGGGAGGCTGTCCGTGAGATAATCGCCAAATTGAAAGAGGAATGTGCCGTATTCCATGACTTTGACGGGGAAGCGGTCGATGACTTCTTCGATGAACACGAAGATGAAATCCGTGACGAGGTTTACAGTCGAAATGACTCGGATGTGATAAAGGACCTGATAAGGCACACGGATAACATCCCTATCCGAGTGGAAATGCTCTCTAACTATGACTGCATCAACTCCAACTGGTTTGAATCGCAAGGCGGTTACAGGTACGAGGAATCCTACTTCGGGGACATGGTGGACAGCCTTAACCTCAATCCGGCGAGGGTAAAGAAAATTCTGACAGAGCACGGCTACAGGGCTTACGGGCGTTTCCCGAACCGCAAGAACCGGAACGGCAAGGAGCAGGTTTCCTACGAACAATTCTACGAGGAACTTATCAATTCCTGCTGCGGGGCGAACCTGCTGACTTACATCGGCAGGGTAAGCCTGAAAGAGCTGTATGAAGCCGACTTTTCATTGAAAGAGGTCATTATCCCCAAAGGCAACTGTTGCGGACTTTTCAGTTCGACGTATGGTGGTGGAAGCCTGCTTGAAATGGAACTGAAACGGGACGTAAAGCTGAAATTGGAAGTCAAGGACTATCATGGTTTCCGCTTCCGGCTGGATGACGAACGTTCCAAATATGACTGTTCGGTCCGGCATGTATATGGGGTGGACGACTCCTTTTTCGGAGATGCGGTTCGCATTGTATCCTGATAAAATCAACTGATCAACAATCAAATCATAGAAGATTATGACAAAGTATAATGTACAAGTAAGGTACATCTTCGAGGGTACCTACACAGTGGCGGCGGAGGACCGTGAAGAAGCGGAAAGCATGGTGGCGGAAGACTGCGGCCTGGTATTGGGCGGCAACATCCACACAACGCGGGATGACGATGAAGTGACGGACTGGAAGTTCGGTTGTCATCCGGACTTCCAGGTTCTCTCCGTAAGGCAGCGAGGCGGGAAATCCCCCATGTCGGTATTCGGAGACAGGATCGAAGAACTGCGAAAAGACATCATCGAAGCGATACGGCAGTTGCTCCATGACCATGCCATGAATGCGATACGGTTTCCGGAAGAGGAGGATTATGACCCGGTCTGGGTGATATGGTTTAGCAAGAACGGAGCCCCATATGAATGCAGGGTGACAGGACTCCGGGTAACGGCGGACAGCCTGACCGTCCTTGCCGAAGAGAAAGAAAGCGGTGACGAGGTGGAATGTTACAGCCCGTTTGAACTCGGAGCCAGCAACATCGACTGGCTTTCCGGAATGTATGAGGCTGTATGGCAGCAACTGAGAGAGCAGACAAACAAAGTAGAACCACAAACTGAAGAACAATGAAATATCAAGCGGAAAATGCTGTCTCCAGCTTCTTCTACTATATGTGGAACGCCTGGAGCAAGGAAGAATGCAAGGTCGTATTTGGAGATATGTACCGGCACTTCTGGGATAAATGGTCCGCATTGGCGGACAAGTCCATATTCGGCGCGGCGGAACGGTTCTTTGCCGAGTTATCGGAAAACAACCAGAAACTACTCGTGGAACGTGCCGTTGCACTCTATGACGGCAGGGCTTTCAGAAAAGAGCCGGACGATTCCGACATCCTTGTCTGTAAAGAATGCGGTTCACGGCAGTTGGAAATCCAAGCATGGATAAACGCCAATACGGATGAACGTATCAGCTATGTGTATGATGACAATAACGGGCTGTGGTGCGATGGGAAATGGTGCGAAGAATGTGGCGTTCAGGTCTTTTTTTCTGTACCAAGGCGGAGTTCACACAAAAGATGCAGGGCTGGTGGGAGTCGTGCGGTTTTGAAACAAAGGAACAAATCACAGGGTTGAAAGTCTGTGACTCTCCGCCTTCCGAAAATACGCAGACATTCATTGATGCGGCAGACCAATGGTGGAACAGCCGGGACTACGAACATAAACGGGAAATTTACAACAGGTATAATTCTAAAAACGAATAATATGCAGATTAACATCATTGAACAGATTAGCAACTCATGCAGTTGCAGCCATATGGAAGCGCAGGAATACTTGGATTCTGAAATCCGGTACCTGCGCGAGTTGCAAGAGGCGGACGACCTGAGGGAAGATGACATCGAAATGGCGTGCAGCAACCTCGGACTTGACCTTGACAACCAGGAATATTTTATCAACCGCCTCGCAGGGGCATAAATACCTATAGCTATGGCTTATTTTCATAACATACATTCATTGGCGGACCTGAAGAAGGAATACCGCCGCCTGGCATTGCAGCACCACCCGGACAAGGGTGGTGACACTGCCATCATGCAACAGGTGAACACCGAGTTTGAAAGGCTCTTTAAAGTCTGGAAAGACAAACCGGATGTCTCTGCCGCATCAACCGGGTATGAACATGACTATCCGGGTGCCACGGCAAAGGAATATACCGAGTACGTGTATAATGAATACCGTTGGAAAGGTCGCAACTACAAAGGGCAACATGCCCCTGAAATCGTAGAACTTGTGAGAATCTGGCTAAAGGAAACCTATCCGAGATATAAGTTCTCCGTCAGACGGGAGAACTACAATTCCATTTACATCAAACTAATGAGTGCGGACTTTGAGGCGTTCACCAGGGAATCCGGCAAAGTGCAGGATCATATCAACCACTACAACATAGAGCGGAACCCCGATCTTACAGACCGTGCCAAGGAGGTGATGCTGAATGTCTGTGACTTTGTCATGTCATACAACTTCGATGACAGCGATGCGATGACGGATTATTTCCATACCAATTTCTACCTGACATTGGCTATAGGGAGTTACCGGAAGCCTTACAAGGTGGAACTGCCGAAACTTGACTGCAAGGGGAAGGACAAGCCGGAAGTGTTCAAGCATCCCGAAGGTCCGGCACATAAGGCCATCAGGCAGGCGTTGGGCACAGCCCGCTTTGATTTCATCGAACACAGGAGGCATTCCGGCGAAATGATACTCGGAGAAGACCATTACGGCTCACACGGAGAGCATTATTTCTGGCCGAAGGATTATTCAAGCGCGAAACTGGCTCAGAAACGGATCGACAAATTGGAGAAAGCCGGTATTCGGTGCAAGCTTACCGGATATAACGGCGGTTACATTCGTTTTATCGGCTACACTCCCGAAGCAGAAGCGTTACTGGAGAAGGAACGCCAGGAATACATCACCGCCCATCGGCAATGGCAAACCAAACAGACAGTAATCAATTAAACTTATCAATATGGAACCGAACAATTTGAACGAATGGTGGGGCGGACAGCCCGACGGACTGAAACAGGCATTCTCTCTTTTTCCCGATGGACGGTGGAAAGAGGCGGACCTGTATTTGCGAATCAATATCCGTAACTACTGCCTCCTGAAAAAAGGAGGGCTGCTTCCCGAAGACAAGGACCGCTCGATGCTCAGCGAGATTGTCTGTGAGCTGGCCGATACGGAGCTGTGCCGTGCAAATGGAAAGACACTCGAAGACATGTGCGATACGGACGGGGCTTTTCTGGAAGAGTACCAGGAACTGTTCAACCGGATATACGATGAACTGGAAATGAGAATTACGGATTATATGAACGGACAATCAAAAAAAATGTAACAATGAAAGCAAAAGTGTTCAAGTACAAGTCTGACGGGAATACCGTCGTGGCTTCTTATATGGAACTGGAGCCGTATGCGGAGAATGTATATCTCTCCCTGTCGAGAAAGAACGAATACGGGAATGAAGACGATGACTGTTTCCATGTGGTCTGCCGGATTGAAAACGTTTATTTCTCCAGCGGGCAGTATTCACGCCGGTTCCTCAAGGGAGAAGGTTGCAGAGAGGAAGCCGCCACCTATTGCAGGAACTGGATTGCGGATACGCTTCAAAGTGCGGAAAGAGGAGCCTTCGTCAATTTGATCTCCGTCCGCGTGTTCGAAGCTCTCGGACTTGACACCACCCCCCTGGTGCAAGCCCGTGAGGAATATAAAAGAATACAGGAGCAGAAACGCAGGGAGCAGAAGGAGAAAGAGGCGAAAGAGCGCAGAGTGCAGGAAGAGCAACATCAGCGGCTGCTCAATGAACAGAAACAGAAATTCCTGGACGGGGAACGGATCACGGGAGAAATGTTCCTTGAAATCACCGGAAGGGACGGTTTTGACATCCATATCAGAACCAAAGGGACATTCAACAGGCATGTGAGGGGCATTGACAGGAACGGAACCGTCAGTTTCCGGAAAATCAAGGGCTGCCGGACTCCGGACTTTACCGGATGCCATAAGGCCGTGTCCGTCTATCTGGCGTTCATAACAGAAAAAGAGGGCAAATAATTAAATCCGGGGCGGTAACGGTCTGCTCCATGCAGCTGTTACCGCTACCGGCTTCCGGCCTCACAATTCACGGTTCAGCGCCATTGCCAGCGGAAACATCAACCGGTTATAGGCCTTGAGCTTTTGCAAATTCAGTACATATCCGGCATAGGGGCTGGTCAGATCGGTATAGAAGAATACATCGGTAAATCCCGCGTGTTCCTCCACGACTTCACCCTTCAACGGAATCTCCTCCACATTGAACCGCTCCAGAGGCAGTTCTTCCAGACGGGTCTGTTCCGCATTTCCCAACACATTGAGGTTACGGTTAAACAGCACGAATCCTTTCTTCCTGTAATCCACACGCATACCGTACGGACGCTCCACAAGGAAAGCATCCGCCGCTTTCTTTATATAGTTTTCCATAAAACTGAAATTAGAATTGCAAAAATACATCTTTTGTCCGGCAATGGCGAACAAATCAGGAAGAGAATCGCCACAGACCATGCAAAGCACACTACCGTGTATTTTATTTCCTACCCTGCAAAGGTAGTCCCGTGTCCGGTGTACAAGGTCAGGCCCCCGGGGGTTGGCTGAAAGAAAATCATCCTCGCCTGACGGCTGCGGTATTTTCTTTCGCCAAACCTTGCGGGTACTGCCACGGGACAGTCAGGCAGGTGAGAAATAAAAATACCGGCTCCCGGAGCCGGACATGTTTAACAGATAAAATACAATGAATCATGAAAATCCTGAATCAAGAACATTTCGAGAATGTTAAGCGTTATGCCGAATCCATCGGTGACACCTCACTCCAGAAATGCCTGGAACGGTTGAAGAGCTGGGAAGAAAATCCTGACTGTCCCAGCGAAATCTCACTCTACTATGACCATGCCCCGTACTCGTTCGGCTTCACCCAACGCTATCCCGACGGAAGGACGGGCATCGTGGGCGGCCTGCTCTATCACGGAATCCCGGACCGTTCTTTCGCCGTGACACTACAGCCGTTCCATGGATGGCAGATACACACCTGATGAGAGGCAAACGACAATATTAACTTTATAAAATTCAATTCAATATGGAAACGACATTGGCAGTAATGGAAAGACAACAGCAGTTTGACTTCCAGAAAAACGGAATTGAAGTGATGAACTTCGAGACACTTCAACGCACCTATAAAGAGAATGACATCTACAACAATCCGGTGCAGGGCATCTACCATTACCAGGTCATCCGGCGCATGATGGACATCTGCGAGAAATACAATCTCGACTATGAGGTAGAGGAAATCTTCGCTGCCCAGAACAGGAACAAGACACAGCCGGGAGTGAGCATCCTCCCGCAGGTAGAACAGACACATGGTGAAAAAGCCGTGGAAGCCCATATCCTGCGCCGTATTTTCGCTACTATCCGGATCAAGGATTGGGAGACAGACGAGCTGACAACCACACTGGCCGTCGCCTACCACCAGGACGGCATACAGGCAGCCATAGGCCCCTGCGTGAAGATATGCCATAACCAGTGCATCCTCTCACCGCAGCGGAGCATCTGCAATTACGGGAAAAAGAAGGTGACAACCGATGAGCTCTTCGAAACCGTGGACGGCTGGCTGGCCAATTTCGAGGTGAACATGAACGAGGACATCGAAGGATACAGCGGTTGAAACGCGGATTATCCCGATGGAGGAAATCTACCTGTACATCGGCCTGCTGACAGCCTTGCGCGTCTCCCATGACAGTTCGGACAGAAACCTGTCATCCACTGTAGAAACCTACCCGTTGAACCAGAGCCAGATTTCTGTCTTCACGGAAGAGGTGCTGAAACTGGCCATGAGCAAGGACAGATTACCGCATGGGACTTGTACAACATGGCCACAGAGATATACAAGCCCGGAAAGACAGACTTCCCGGCTCTCATTCCGCAGAACGGAGCCATGGCGGAACTCCTGCTTTCCCGTCTGCCGGAAGAGGTGGAAGTACAGGATGCCGTTCCGATAAACTGACATGCAAGCTTCTCAAGCCAAAGAAATAAGGGAGAACCTGACAGTGATAACAACTGAAAGATTCTCCCTTTTTCATTTACTCTTCAAAAAGCAGCATGAATTCCACCTTCCTTCTCCGTTCGATGCTCGGAACCACTTTTCCTTTATAGCACCTGAAAGAGACATATTCCTTGTAAATATTGCGGTCTCCCGACTCCAGCTTCTTTAACAGACGGCTTTTCGGTCTTTTTCCATATCCTTTTAATCTGTAGGGTCCCACATTATATGAAAGGACTGCTGCCAATAAAGAATCACGCCCCAGATAACTGAACATGCGGCACAGCTTACGGAGGTCTTCCCTCAGAATGGAGTCTCCCTGCGCTTTGGAGATGCTGTTGGTAAACCTCTCCCCGGGAAGAACTTTGTGCCCCCACCCGACATAAGGCCAATGCTTTTTCTCTCCATGCCAGCCCTCGAATCGCTTGACACACTCGACCGCAAGACTGAACCTGTCCGGACTTGCCTTTACCGGATTCTCCGCCCTTGAAGGCATACCTGGAAAAAAGACCGTGGCGGAAAGTACCGCAAACCATATTGCTTTTAACTTCATCATAGGCAGGACCGGCTTAGTGTCCGACAATTGTGACCGGCAATTCCTTACTATCCGCAGTCACGACGGAATCCTCGTCCTCCGTCTCGTTGTTGAAGTCAAAAGTCAATTGGTAAAGCTGTGCCGGTTCGCTGTTGTCCTCAAAATAGATGTCAATTGTCTGCTGATCTTCGCATTCAGAAGTGTAGTATAACCTGAACACCTCCCTGTCAAGGGGATAGCGGTCATTGGGCAGCAGCACCATCCCGTCATCCATGCGGAGCGTGCCCTTGCCGTCCGGCTGGAAATAGCGGATGGTGTAGCGGGCATCGGAAAAATGTCCTTCACGTTTGAGTTCACAGCGTATTTCCACCGTCTCGCCTTTTACTATACGTGTGGGAACAGGCATGTTCTCCACCTTGAACGGATAAGACTGCTGTACTTCCATTTCATCAGAACAGGCGGACAACAGCAAAACCGCCAGACCCAGGAACAGGACTGCCACCATTCCGGCCAATCCTCTTTTTTTATTCATTGCATTCATATTCTATCAGATTTTAATACGTTATACTTTATTCGACACTTACAGGAACTTATGTTGCAGGTATTCATTCAGGTCCTTGTAGCCTTTATACAAAGAGGAACAATCCACCAGTTTATCCGCATAGCGTTTACGGAGCGCCTCCAGCGTACGCCGTCCGGCTTCATCCCGGTCCAGATAACAGTTGACCCTCTCGTACCTGTCAAGAATAGGGAACGAGCGTTCCAGCAATGACACCGAGTTCAACACAAGATAGTCGTCTCCATATCCCAGACCGAGTTCCAGCCACGAAAGGCAGTCGATAAACCCCTCGAAGAGGTTGCATGTGTCCGAACCGTTATCCATCAGTGAAATGTCCTTAGGTGACAGGCTGGCCTTGAAAAACCGGTTGCGCAACTCGTATCCGTCGCTGACATTCCTGAATCCGATGGCGAAATACCGTTTCCCGTGCAAGGTATATCTGACTTCCCGACAGTTCGGTACAGCCACATCGCTGCTAATGCCGCGTTCCGCCAGATATCGGAGCAGGACTCTGTTGTATAGAGGCCCGAAGCGTACATTCGTGAAACTCTCCTTCTTGAGGAGATCCTCCCTGTCATTCTCATCAGTGCGGGAAACGGTCTTGTGCTCGGGGGCGAGGCCGCCCCATGTCTCTGTGATGAACCTGGCCTGCGCCTTGAAATCCCCGCTGCCGATAAACTCCCCGGCAAGATTGAATATGTCACCTCCCTGCCCGGTGCCGAAGTCATGCCAGATTTCCTTTCGTACATTCACCTGGAACGAGGCGGTGCGTTCCTCCCGATACGGGGCCAGATACCAGTATTCGTCACCCCGTCTTCTTGCCGGTTCATATCCCATCCTTGCCAGAAAAGCGGCGATAGGGATAGCTTTTATCTCTTCTATAGTCATAGATGGTACAGTTTTAATGGATAATGAATTTGATTCCCAATCCGAATTGGGTTGTAAACAGTTCCAGGAAACTTCCCCACAAGGCACGTTCCCGGATATTGGCAAGCAGGACAATACGGTCTGTCAGGTAAGTCTCAAGTTCCAGGGTTATCGCACCGCCATAGACAAACGCATCCTTGGCGAGCAGCGTTGAGCCGTCATACAGCATCCTGTCTCCCCAATTCACGGTTTCATAGCCGGCCAGTGCGGAACCGCCGATGGAGAGAAAGACCGTCCTGGTCGGGTCCGACAGGAATTTCAGGTAATAGCCGCCTTCTGCCGTGAACTGTGCGCAGGGCACATTCACGTTCCGGTACCCGTAATTCTTCATCAGATACTCGGTACCTATGACCCAACGGTCGGCTCTTTTGGTATATCCTGAAACGGCAAATCCGGCATAATGATTCAAGGGGGATTTCGAGCCGTTCGCAAATCCTCCGCGCAGTTCCACGCCCTTCATCCCGGGCAGGTACCGCTGGGCATGTGCCCGCCCCGGGAACAGGGCAAGCGACACGGCTGTAACGAATAGGAACAGATACTTCTTCATGGCTACTTCACTTTAAGTCCGTTGATAACTCTGGCTCTCACGATATCTTCACTTTCCACGGTGAAGGCTTGTCCACAATCTTGAATGTCACGAAATCCACTTCATAAGGTACGTTGGACCGGTTCCTGATTTGTGTATGAAAGTACAGCAGCCCGTTATGGGTGTAAAGACCGCGCAGCAGGTACTGGATGCCGAACGCCTTGCTCCCGATATGCTTGATGTGCCTTTTGTTGTTCTTGTGGACGGACTTCGAGATGAGATATACCAGTTTCGGAGACTCGCTGCCGAGTTCCTTCAGGTAAATGTCAAGGGCGTTGTTGGGACGGTTCACTTCGCTTCCGTCATGGATGAAATCCTTCATCTCGATGTTCAGCAACAACGGTTCTTCCGCATACTTTACATTGAATGTATAGAAACTTCCGCTTTCGGTTATCACGGACATGTTGGTCTCCTCACGGAAATTCTTTACGGTAGCCTTTACACGGATGACATTTTCCGCACCGTCCGCCTTGCCTGCAATGAGGTTCAGCGATCCGAGGTCCACATAACGCACCGAAGACGGGAAGATGATATGCGTGGTCTTGCCGTAAGTCACTTCCAGACCGTACGGCGGTATCATCCGGTCGAAAGTGAGTTTTCGGGTCAGCCCGTGATAGAGGTCCCCGTCTTCCTCTTTTTGGGGATACACTTCCTTGACCGGTGTGATTCCTTTGTTTACTACCGCTGCGCTGTCGGTTTATCTTCCGGGAGATGTACTGCGAGACACCCTGTATGGCACCCTTCCCGAGTTCGGAAAGCAGCTGGTCGCCTGCAGACTGGTTGGTGATGGAGATGCTCGTGCCGAGATTCTGCCCCAGATTGGCGGCAACCTCCTTGACAGCGTTTGCTTCCATGGATCCCGGAATGAAGATGCCTTCCTGTCCGTCATTGTCATACACGGCAAGTTTTACGGGGATGATGGTACCGCCATATTCCACCTGAAGGATGTTGACGTGAAGCCTTTCTCCCTGTATGCGCCCTTCTCCGATGAGCAAGGAGTTTTTGGGAAGGACATGCTTTCCTACACGCATCGGTTCCAGCAGTCTCATCCTCACACCTTGACCGCTGATTACAGTCTGGTTCCCGTGGATGCAGGCCCGTATGGTATTCCTCACGTCTTTTTCATTCCTGTGGCCAATCGGGGTATGGAATCTTTCCGCCAATCTCCTTCCCGTTAATGACACGGAATCCCGGATCGGTTGCGGCAACGATGATACTACGGGTGTGGAGACCAGCCCGACGGGAACGGCCTTCATGTTTCCATCCCGTCCGGCTTCTTCATCCTCCGGGCGGCTGTCCATCCTTTTGCCGCCATTACCCGGCATGTACTTGGCTGCGAGCTCGTAGGACTTTTCCAAAAGTGCCACCTGTTCCTCATAACCCGGCTGTGCATTCTGTGCGGCAACCGTCTGCTTCAGTTGTTCCACCTCGGCTTTCAAGGCCTCCTTTTCCGGGTCTTCCTGCGGTGACTCGTAAAAGTTGCCGAGAGTCCTGTTGATGTTATTGTAGGTGGAGACGGATGAAGAGCGGGCTTCATTCCTTCTGTCACTTGCACGTGGACTGCCATCCTTGGTATCCGCATCCGATGACAATGCCACGACAGCTCCAGAGTTTTCATCCGCAACACCTGAGAAGTCTCCCAGTGTACGCATTTTTTCCGCCTGTTTGCGCTTTATGTCAGCCTGCTCGTAGGCGGCAATCTTGTCTCCCTCTATGTCGGCTCCCCTCGGGTCAGGCAGTTCGGTATTGAAGCCCGCATTTTTCTCCTCCTTTTGTTTGTCCTCTTCGGACGGTGCGAAAATGAACCACATCGCACCGAGGAAGAGAAGGAACATCCCGGCAAAAACCAGGTATTTCCTGATTTCCAGCCTCTGTTTTAATTTATTAATATCATTACTCATTTTCTTTCTGATTGAATCGGTTAAAAAACTCTTCCATCTCTTGCACCCTTTTATCCGGGAGTGTATCGGCAGGAACGATATCCGGAATGTCCAACGGGGCTATCTCAATGATGTCCCGCTGTACATCTTCCCGCCCGATGTCATAGATGGCACGGAAAATCAGATAGAAATTTCCGAGAGCAAACAGGACAGCCGGCACGATGACTGTCAACATTCTCTTTTCCGGAGAAAGCCCGGCACACAAACCCCGAAGCTTTTCTGCAACGGTTTCCTTGATTTTTACAAACATTTGTTTCATACATTCAAAATTTTAACGGTCATACACTCTTATATCCCTGTTCTCCACCACACGGAAGGCTTCAAGGATGAAACCGTGCGGATTATTGTCGCTGCGGGTGGAGTTCAGCAGCCTGCCACGTGTGACAAGGCTGCGTTCGGTCACACTCTTCTCCCTGATAATGGAGAGTTTCGCATAGGTCACGACCTCATACGGATAGGTATTGAAATCGCACCTGACACTGTCAATCCCAATCCGCTGGCTCATGTTTCCCGAAATGATCCGGTTGTAATATCCCTGCTCTGCCAAATCCACATAATGGGCATAGGCAGAACGGTCGCTGAGGAACATGGCCCGTTGGATATTACCCTCAATCGCGCTTTTGTCAGGGAGACAGCGTAAAGAACAGTTCATGGAACCTCCTGACATGCTCCCTTGCCTCCACCGGGCGGTTCTGCTCCAAGTCCTGTGAAAGGGCCAGCATCAACGACTTGCCTTCATCCAGCACATAGATCTTCTCCCGTTGCGCTTCCGCGAAGCTGTAAGCCTTCCATACTGAAAATCCCACAAGCAGGGTACAGACACACAGATAGACGATACCGAACAGACGCAGCTGCCTGAAACTGGTCTCGATATTCTTCAATGATTTGAATTCCATTCTGTAAATGTTTTATACTGTTATTACTTGATAAGCCTTCCGGCAATGTTTCCCACCGCTGCTCCTGCCGTACCAGCCACCAGGGAACCGGCCTGGGATGCCCTTTGGTTCACATTCTTGAGGTAGTTGCCTGCACCGCCTCCGGCCTGCACAATCCAGTTCGATACGGTCGGGATGGTGAAATACCCGATGATGCCGATAATGAGGAAAGTGATGTAAACCGCGTTTGAACTGTCGGGGATGAAATCCGGATCGGAAAGCCGCTCGATATCCCTCTGTAGCATCAGCACCTGGATTCTCGCCAGCACACTGCTGAACAGGTCGCTGACAGGAAGCCACAGGTAGATGCTGATGTAGCGGACGAACCACTGGCTGAGAGAAGCCTGGAACCCGTCCCAGCAGGAGATGGCAAAGGAAACGGGACCGAGTATCGAAAGGACGATCAGGAAGAATGTCCTCAGCGTGTCGATGACCAGCGCCGCAGCATTGAACAGAAGTTCCAGCAGTTCACGGAAAAAATTCTGTACCGCCTTTTTCATGTTGTACATGGCACGGTCCACATACATCCCGCAGGCTTCTATAGCGTCAAACGCACCCAGCTCGTCCAGCCTGTTGTCAAAAGTCTCCTTGTCGACCAGATAGGCTGTCTCGGGATTCCGTTTCATCGCCTCAATCTCCAGCTTGTCCTTCTGTGCCCGGTACTCGTTCATGTCAAAGGTCTGCGACTCCAATATGGTATGGGTCCCTTTCACGACGGGCGAGAGGATGCTGTTCAGCGTACCCAGAACGAGTGTCGGAAAGAACATGATACAAAGTCCCAGAGCAAAAGGACGTAGAAGCGGAAAGACATCCACGGGTTCGGCACGAGCCAGAGCCTGCCATACACGATATGCCACATAGAAAAGAGCACCCAGCCCGGCAAGCCCTCGGGCGACACCGGTCATCTGTGAGCAGAGTGGCATCATTTCCACATACAGATTCTGTAAAATCTGATGCAGGTTGTCAAAATTTGCAGCCAACAATACCATAAGCATTCGGAATGAGGATTACCAATAACGTTCGTTGGGTGAACCGTAGAGAGCCATTACACGGTCCAGGTCGTTCCGTTTCTTGGCACGCAGGTAGGACACCCCGATATTCTTGTTGGTATAATACTGCACCAGGCTTCGGTTTTGCAGCATGTCGTTGTAGCAGCGGTCGATTATATCCATCCGTTCCTTGTCGTTCATGGACAGGCCGTTCTCGTTGACTACCGTCTTCAGGTCGTTCAGCAGGTGCGCACTCTCTTCCAGCAGTTTGGTGTATCCAAGGGCAATGGCACTCAGTTCTTCCGGTGTAAAATAAGGGTCGCTGAGCATACGCTCGAAGCTGGTGACATAGATGTCCGTGATATCTCCCACCATCAGGATGGTCTGCTGTACCTTGCGGGCATCACGGACAAGGTTCTTGACCTTGCGAAGTCCGTCGTAATACTCCTTGCCCTGCTGGTAGATTTTCACGGTTTCCTGAAAACTATTCGCCATATTGGTGGCAGTGGAGGATGTGTGAACAATGTTCTTGGCGGCATTGATGATGCCCTGTGCCAGATTGCCCGGGTCGGTCACCACCCATTGCGCTTTTGCTGTGAGGCTGACAAGGAAGCAGCCCATGCACAGCATGAGAATTTTCTTTTTCATGATGTTTCTATTTTTAATTGTGAATAATTCTGTTAAAAGTCAGATTCCCATTTTCCGCCCTTTGGACGGCGGGTTCCGGAGGATGGTCCGTTGCGCCTGTCTCGGTCGGTTCTCTATTCCGGAATTCTCCCTCTTGCGTCTGATGGAGGCGAAGAGTTCGTCTGCATACGGCCTGCGTCCGGTCATTCTGACGAAACGGGCATCCAGCTCCCGGTAGGCTTTCTCTGCCTGACACGAGCGTTCCGTCGCGGAAACGTTCTTGTCTATGCCGTACTTGGCGAGAAAGTCAGGACTGATTTGCAGGATGTCGTGAACCACATCCGGTGAGGCCGCAATCCGTCCCAAAATCTCCAGTTCTCCATCCAGTCTTTCCAAATAGAAATCCGGCAGACGGACATCCTTGATGCTTTCCGCAGCCTTTTCCGCATTCCTGCACAGACGGCTTTCCAATATCACCCCCTCATCATATGCCGATTCCGGCCCGGAACGGTTCAGCCTGTCAAGCCTGTCATAATCATCCGCAAGCCCGTACCTGAGTGCCACATACCGTGAAGGTGGCATAAGATGCACGGCCAGGTTGCAGAGTTCCCACATGTCGCTCTCTTTCCGATGGAAGTCCAGAATCCGGACAGATGACCGCACTTCTTGCGGTGACGGACGTTCCTGCTTGCTTTCCGGATTTTCCTTCGAGTAAACATCCTGCATGAATGTGTACATGGCAAGCATTCGGTGGACAGGGACGGCTTCTTCAGGTCTGATATCCATAAGCCGGGAACCGTTCTTCTCCATGAAATAAGTATCTTTCAATGCCTCCATCAGTTCCGACCTGTCCGTTTCCGCCGTTTTTTCCGGTGTCGGGAACAGGTACGAGGCTGACAACAGGCAGGAGACTTGGGTAATCACATCCTCCGACTTCCTGTACCGCCTGACCAGTTCCGACAGCTTCCGGTACTCTTTTTTCCGGACAAGTACCCTTGTCTGTTTCATCACTTCCGTCAACTCCTTGAGGCGCGGCTCGTCCAGATAGCGGCGCTGCTGTTCTTTTATCCATTCTTTCATTTCCATGATTCGTGATTGTTTTTCGGTTTTCATGTGATTCCAATCCCTTTCACCTGGCTTCGCTTGCTATCGGCCAACTGCCTGATGGCAAGCTCTATATTGCCTCCGAGTTTCTCCGTAAGCCGCATCAGCTCAAGTTTTTCGGTCTCTTCAGTGGTGTAGCACATATATTCCTCAAGCGACACCTCGGTGGCATAGACTGCTGACTGTGAGCCTCCGAGACCAATCCACACTTCCTTGTACTTTCGGGAAGGATTGTTTGCCATGTTGATGGAAAGTATCTGCGCCCGCTCCTTGTCGGTCAGACCGAGCAAGGTCTGGATCTCATCGAACTTGTTCATATACTTGCGCTGGTCAAGGAGAATCTTACAGTCACTATTATTAATGATGGTGCCCTTGACTATGGAAGAGGAAATGATGTCCTCCACTTCCTGAGTGACGACCACCGCCTCACCGAAGAACTTGCGGACGGTCTTGAAGAGGTAGCGGATATAGTTGCTCATATTGGCGGATGCCAATGCCTTCCAGCACTCTTCGATAAGGATTATTTTCCGGATACCTTTCAACTTGCGCATCTTGCTGATAAAAGTCTCCATGATGATGATGGTGACAATCGGAAGTAGCACCTTGTTGTCACGGATATTGTCCAGCTCGAAGACAATAAACCGTTTGCCAAGCAAATCAAGCTGTCTGTCGGAATTCAACAGGAAGTCATACTCGCCACCCTTGTAATAAGGTTCCAGCACATTCAGGAATCCCCACACGTCAAAATCCTTCTCACGGGTGCGCTTCTCTTTCAGGATATCCTGATACTCGTCACGGATAAACTCATAGAAAGTATTGAAAGACGGTTTTAGGCCGCTGTCCCTGCGGATTTTCTCCAGAAAAAGATTGACCGCATTAGAGAGTGCCACCTCCTCGGCACGTGTCGGCGGTTCGTCGTCACGTTTCCACAGGGTAAGGATAAGGGTCTTGATGGACTCCTTCTTCTCGATGTCGAAAATACCATCTTCCACATAGAAGGGATTGAAGGCTATCGGATCTTTCTTCGTAGGTGAAATAAATCCCGTCCTCGCCGTGTGTCCTCGCGTGGATCAGGTTGCACAGCCCCTGATAGGAGTTTCCGGTATCCACCAACAGCACATGCGCACCCTGCTCGTAATACTGGCGTACCATGTGGTTGGTGAAAAAGGATTTTCCGCTGCCTGAAGGTCCGAGGATAAATTTGTTACTGTTCGTGATGGTGCCGTTCTTCATCGGAAGGTCTGAAATGTCCAGATGGACCGGCTTTCCGGTCAGACGGTCCACCATACGGATGCCGAACGGGAGAGAGCGAATCCTTATAGGAGGTTTCCCCGATGAACAGGCACAGGGCCTGTTCAATAAAGGTGTGGAAACTCTCCTCGGACGGGAAATCCCCGGCATTGCCGGGTATTGCCGCCCAGAACAGAGTCGGCACGTCCACCGTGTTGTGACGCGGTTTCGCTTCCATCAACGCCAGCTGGCTGCCTACATCGTTCTTGATGCGCTTCAACTTTTCCCGGTCATCGCTCCAGGCCATGACATTGCAGTGTGCGCGGATGGAGGTCAGCCCCTTGCTGTGCGCCTCGTTCAGGTATTCCTCGATCCATTCGCGGTTAATCTGGTTGGAACGGCTGTAACGGGAAAGCGAGTGCATATTCCGCGCAGTCTGCTCGAATTTCCTGAGAATTTCAGCCGAATCATCAATGAAGAGGTACTGGTTCACCACATGGTTGCAGGTAAGCAGAATGCCTATCGGTGCGGCAAAGGACAGGCGACAGTCGCTCCGGTCTGTCGAGAGCCTTTCATACCGGCAATCGGTTGACACGTTCGACGGCAGGTCTTCCGGGTCGGAAAGTGTGTGCAGGCAGAGGTAGTTGTCGCCCACCTTCATTTCCCCGGCACCGAGTGACAGATCCTGCAAGCAGGTAGCATCTTCCTGCGACATGGAAAAATACTTCTCGATGATGCCGGCGGAATTTTTGCTCCCGATGATTTCCTCATCCGTCAGGCGGATGATACGTAGCAGGCCGCTGTCGTTCACGATGCGTTCGAATTGTCCGCAACACTCCATGAACCGGGTGACGGTTTCCTTGTCCTGCATTTCCTTGGGGATAATGAATCCCCTTGTAAGTGCATTGAAACTGCTGGTCGTCCGGCTGTGCTCCTTCGTGGTTTTCGTAAGGAACAGGTAACAGGTATGCTGCAAATACGGCCGCTCGTTGAAATGCCGCTCGAAACTGCGGCTCAGAAAGCTCAGGTCTTCCTTGCAGATATCCGGTTTATATCCCTCTTCGATGAAGAAGTCCTGCTTGTGTACGATGCTGTAGTTCGGCAAGACCTTTACCGCTTTTGCCCAGGTGGAGTGCATGGACTCGTACTCGGCACGTGTCAGCGTGAACAGTTCGGGCAGTTCCACCCGGTATGCCACGGTGATGTCCGAGTCCTTGCTGATGATGCAGCCATTCTCCACGGCCAGCAACGGGAACTTGCTTTCCAGCGTGGCTGTTTTCATTACGTTTCTCATGCTTTTCTGTTTTTGATGGTTGGAGAGAACAACCGAAGGAACTTTCTCCGGTTGATGATGTAGCGGGGATGTCTGCGCAGCGCATGGAGTTTCATAAGGCCCCATTCACCGTATTTCGAGTTCATCCTGAAAGTGCCCCAGACCAGCACCGATGCGGAAACGACCCCGAAACCGATGCAGACCCACTGGTCGATACCTGCCATGTACATGACGACGAAGATTACGAACAACGCGAGCAATCCTCCTGCAAAGATGAACAGGTACTGGCTCTTGAGTCCCTTGAACTCCGGGCTGCGCCCAATCCCCTTGTTGACATTGAATTCCGCCATATTACAGGAAGAATGAGCGTAAGATGGTGGCGGCGACAATCAGGAAGATACACGCACCGAACCAGCTGGCGGCAGTCTTTGAGGTATCCGGGTCGCCTGACGAGAACTTGGAATAGACTTTCACGCCTCCGATAAGGCCGATAACGGCACCGATCATTGAAACCAGCAGCGTCATGGCTGCCAAAAAGAATCTTTTTTTCATGTGTCGAAACTTTTAATTGGTGAGACAAAAAATGATTTCGACTGCGAATATATAATGCTTAATTTATTGATTTACAAACTATACGATATGTGACACCGTATGACATCACGTTACATCGGCAGGGAATTTTCAACCATTCAAAAAGGGTTTTCCCGGCAATATGAAACAGTAAAAACAGGATAAGGAGAAAGCGGCATTTCATTTCTTCCGGCAAAGGTAGCCCCGTGTCCTGAGAAGCCCGGCAAGGCGGCTCTGCGAGCTGGTTGCCGTGAAATAATCATCCTCGCTGCGCTTGCGGTATTTTTTCACGGCAAGCCTTGCGGGATTCCGGACCGGGGCGGAAAAGCCTTCAGGAAATAAAATACCGTTCGGTTTGAATGGATATATGTAAAACAAAAAACAGAAGATAACATGGAAACAAGAAACAATCAGACAGTGGCTTTCACGGGACACCGTAAGGAACGTATTCTGCAAGGGTTTGGAAACGATCCCCGGATACTTGCACAAATCAGGGAAGCTGTGGCTGGAATGGTAATAGAACTGTACGGGCAGGGATACAAGGAATACTACACCGGGATGGCCAGCGGATTTGATATGACTGCTGCGGAGGCGGTCTTGCAGGTCAGGGAGGGATACGAAGGTATCAAGCTCATAGCGGCAGTACCTTTTCGGAAACAGCCCTTGTGGTTTGAAGCGGAAGACCGGCTGTTGTATGCCCGTCTGTTGGAAAGGATGGACCGGGTGGTCATGGTTTCCGAGAATTACCACAAGGGCTGTTACCTGCGCAGGGATGAATACATGGTACGTAAGGCGGATGTTATCGTTGCCTATTGGGACCTCGTACCGAAAGGGGGAACATTCTACACGGTAAGCAAGGCGTTGGAAAGCGGCAAGCCGGTCTCAACCTTTATGAAAGGATGAAATAGCGGCTGTCTGAAAGTGAAAGCCGATCGGCCTTCACACTTCGCTTCTTTTATATTACATTACCTATTCCTCAGAACCGGAAGAGAGGGCACGCTGTTTCCTCCGTTCCTCCTTCTTCGCTTTCTGTTGCTTCTTCTTGACCTCCATTTCAGCCATAATCTGCTTTAAGGGCTTGACCGTTTCCGGCTCTTCCCGTTTGAACCGCTTGAAGTAGATATCCTCGATAAACTGCGGAAGCGGGGTTTTCCACACCTCCTGCCGGTGGTTATCTATCTTGCCGAGCTTGTCGGGATTCAGACCCAATTCACGGGCCATCTGCACCTGCCTGTCCTGCCTGAAAGGCGGTGACGCTTCTGCGCCACCAGCCATTTTTCTAATATCGCTTTTGTCACTGCCATCGTTCATTTTTTTGCAAAGATAGAATTTTGCATTGATTTCTCTTAAATACTTGTTTGTCAGCATTACCTTATAGTCCATAATATATAAGTGCCAATATTGGCAGAAATTTAATATGACGATGGAAATAAAAAAGAGACAGTTGGGATATATATAAATTTCCAAAAACAGGAAAAGGCACACCGATATCACATCGACATGCCTTCTGAAACTATGACAGCAAAAAGAAGCAATTAAACAAATTCATTTATATCGAATGCCTCTGTCTCATTTTTTGTATTATCCATTTCTGAAATTTGTGAGTCATCACAAAGCATACTATCAATAAGATGTCCTATCTTCTTTTTGATAGCGGCTTCTCTCCCCATAAGTCTGGAAACTTCTTCTTCGGATAAATAGATACGTGGGGCACGAATTGCAGGATTTCTTTTTATGCCGAAAGATTCTGCTTCTGACTGCGGTACTGCTTGTTGTTTTTTGTCTTTCATATTCGATTCCATATTTACATGTATTTATTCCAATCAATTCTAATCTGTTCCAAAGATTGTTTTGGCGCCTCTTTTCCATTTGGCATATTTTCCTTAAGCAGTTTTTCCAATTGGCTTTGAGTACTCAATTCGGTTGCAAAGAACCTGAACAGGTCTGTATCCTGAAGTTGATACAGGGTTTCGGCTGCATTTCGGATTTTCTTTCTGTCATCCGTCCCCGAAATAAGCACATCAGCGACATTGTCCAGTTCCTCAAAAGTCAGTGCCCTTGAAAAATCCGGGTCAGGAACACACCCGTCATTTGACATAAGTTCCCGTTTTTCCGATTCTGTCAGTCCCTTTTGTGAAGAGAAGTCATCTATCACATCATCCGGATCTATATCCTCATCCTCCTCTATGGGTTCTTTTTCATAGGTTCAGAACGTGTGGGAGTTTTTCTTGCCACATCCGGGTCTTCAAGATAGACTATTTTCGTCTTGCCGATTACTTCATTGTACTCGTCCAGTGGATTCGGCTGCGTTTCGGTATTCTCTTCATGCCCGACTTTAAGGATATCGTTCTCCGCTTGTGCGATCCACGCTTCAGCCTTGTCCAGTCTTGCCCTATACCGGGCTTTCCTTGCTTTTTCCGCCATCCGCTTTTTGCGTGATTTCCATAACCGGATACGTGCAATACGCATATGACGAAGCTGACTATCCCAAAAATTATAAACTCTCGGACTGAAAATGAACATCCATACCTTATATAATATGTAGGTTGCCGACAGGACTTTTACTGAAAAATAAATTAATGTTGTTTCCATGACTATTGAATTTTAGGGGGTGAAAAACGGTCTTTATACATTCGGGTGATTTCCTCGATGTTGAGTTCTATATGCTCAGCGATGATGTTACTGATATAGCTCGCAATACTTACTTCGGGAGCTATCACATGGAGATAATTCTTTATCTCGTCGTACAGCTTGCGGTTCAGGTACACCTGGATACGTCCTGGCATGGGGGTATTCACCAGATACTTCTGACGAAAGTTACTGTCACATTTGGGCATATTGCAAGGTTTGGAATTTTTCCGGGCAGTTCCTTTTTCCGTATCCTGCCTTTCATTGTTTTCCTCTTCCGGAACCTCAACCACTATGATATCCTCGTTCTCGATGGCATCAGGAATGTCACCGACCATATACCCCCTGATTTTTTCTTCATTCACTTTTACAATTTTCTTTGCCATATCTCAATTACAGGTTAAATTTTACAATCAGTTCGTTTGCCAATTCCTGCAATCCGCTGCCTTTAAGCTGTCCTGCCGGCGGTGGAAGGAGCGAGCAGCGGAAATAGGTACGTGTCCGGGATGACAGTTCCTTGTCATAGCGGCAGAGATCCGGAATGGTTGAGTCTAGAATTTTCAGTCCCTGTTTCTTCATTAGTGCCATATAGTTGTCAAGCACCTCGGTGTTGCTTCTTTTCTTGACCTTGGTCCAGAACAGGAACACGTCTTTTAAGGGAATGTTATTCCGGTTTTCCGCACACTTCATGACGCTTTTAGCAAAGACAAAACTGCTGTCCATGACAAAATTGTCAGCGGCAATGGGGGTCAATACATAATCCACATTGAAAATGGTCTGCAAAACACCGGATATGTCCATAGATCCCGGCAAATCTATGAAAACGATATCAAAATCTGCTTTTGCCGCCAACTCTCCGGCCACCTGGCGTGCATTCTCCGGCTTTGCCTGCCTGATAGGATAAATCCTGCATCCCCTGAGCCTCTGTTCCTCCAGCAACACCATGTACTTCTTGTTTATCTCCACCATCTCCATGTCCCGTTCCCTCAGATTGAACAGGCTGCGCTGGGTGGCGTCACAATCAACGATAGCCACATTCTTGCCCATCGAATAATTCAGGAGACTGGCAAGCGTTACCAACATTGTACTTTTGCCGACCCCACCTTTCTGGTTGCTGACCGCAACGAATAACGGATTCTTCTTCATAACTGAACTTTTTTAATGGTTTATTACACTATTGTTTTACTTGTCTGTTGTTTGCTTTGTGACAAGGTTTGTTAGTGATACGGTTACTTTGTGCTCACCAACCGGCAAACCGACCAACCGATAGTTCTCTGCCCCAACAAAGCAAGTAAACAATCACTGCCCACCTGTTGCAACAAGTGTTTTCGTTAACCGACAATACAACGGACAGCTACTTGACTATTGGTTTGTTTTACCGTTCACGCTGCAAATAAAAGGGTATTTTTTCATACCTCCACCATGTTTCAAGGGAGGTGACGACCTGTGTCACCGATTTGTCATCACGTTACATATAACTCGCTATTTTACAATAGGATAAACCACCATAACTTTGCACCGACAACGAAACGGATACCGCTGCGGGGATTTCCCGAAGCCGAAGAATGAGGCTGAAGGGTCAAACACAATTTGACGGCAGGAAAATTCATGTTCAAGCGAACATAGCAAGTTGTGTTTTGAGGCACCCGAAATGAATTCGGGCACTCAAAACAACTTGCCGCTCGCCCGACGGCTCGGGAGGGATTTCCTCCAAAGTCGTGAATCCGGGACGGAAAATCAGAAACAGGAAATATCAATGCGTATGGAAGAAAACAGAAAGAAAAAATCGACAAAAGGTGTGGGGCGGAAGCCAAAATCCGACCCTGCCGTGCACCGTTATGTGGTACGGTTGAACTCGGAAGAGAACGGGCGTTTCAACATCCAGTTCCAGAAATCCGGATTGAAAGAGCATTCAAAATTTATCAAGGCGATGCTTTTCGGACACGAAATCAAGGTGGTTAAAATCGACAAGGCGACGATGGACTACTACATCCGCCTGACCAATTTCTACCACCAGTTCCAGGGTATCGGCAACAACTACAACCAGACGGTAAAGGCGGTCAAGACCAATTTCGGGGAGAAACGGGCATATGCCCTGCTCCGAAATCTAGAAAAGGCGACCATAGACCTGGTAGTGCTGAGCAAGCGGATTATCATGCTGACCCGTGAGTTTGAAGAAACCTACCTTACCAAAAGGAAAAGGGAGGAGGAATGACATGGTAGCGAAAATCAACAGGGGCGTTTCCCTTTACGGGGCAATCATCTACAACCAGCAGAAAGTGGATGATGCCACGGCACGTATCATTTACGGGAACCGCATGATTGCCGATGTCACCGGCAATCCGGAGCAGGTCATGCGGCAGACGATGTGGGCGTTCGAGAACTACCTGCTTGCCAACAGAAACACGGAAAAGCCCATACTGCACATCTCGCTGAACCCCTCTTTGGATGACCGTCTGACAGACGGACAGTTTGCGGAACTGGCAAAAGAGTATATGCAGAAAATGGGATATGGCGACCAGCCATACATCGTATATATACACGAGGACATAGACCGCCGGCACATCCATATCGTATCCACCTGCGTGAACGAAAAAGGGGAAAAGATTGACGATGCCTATGAGTGGAACCGTTCGATGAAAGCCTGCCGGGAACTGGAACGGAAGTTCGGCTTGAAACAGATCGAGGACAAACGGAAGGAACTGCTGGAACCATACCTCAAAGAAAGCGGACTACCAAAGCGGTGACGTGAAGAAACAAGTATCCAATATCGTCAAGAGCGTATTCGGTACCTACCGTTACCAGTCTTTCGGAGAGTACAGCGCATTGCTTTCCTGTTTCAATATCGAGGCGAAGCAAGTGAAAGGCGAATTTGGTGAAGTACCCTATAACGGTATCGTCTATACCATGACAGATGATACGGGAAAACCGGTATGCACACCCATCAAGTCCTCCCTTATCGGGAAACGCTACGGTTACGAGGGGGTGGAAAAACGTATCGGTTACAACTCCCGCGAGTATAAAGCAAAAAAATGGCAGCCGAAGATACGGAACGAGATTGCCCTTGCCATGCACGGCTGCCGTGGCAACAGGGAGGAATTTGTCCGTCTGCTTGCCAACAAAGGCATAGACGCGGTGTTCCGTGAGAACGATGAAGGACGCATCTATGGCGCGACCTTCATCGACCACAAGAACCGCGAGGTCTATAACGGCTCCCGACTTGGCAAGGAGTTCTCGGCGAATGCCTTTGAACGGCTCTTCAATAATCCGGACAACATCCCCAATGTGGATGCCCCCATGCCGGACACCGGTCTGCAAAGCGGATTCTCCTCCGATATGGAAAGTGCCATCGAACAGGCTTTCGGGATATTCGACCTGGAGGCGAACGGTCCCGACCCGCAGGAAGAGGCTCTTGCCCGAAGGCTGCAACGTAAAAAGAAGAAGAAACGCCGCTCACGCGGAATTTCCTAATTACCGATTTTTCTAATATTAAAATTAGTTCATTATGCAACAGGAAGATGATTTGAGAGGACTGGCCAAAGTCATGGAGTTCATGAGTGCCATTTCCATCGTGTTTATTGTCATCCACGTCTATTGGTTCTGCTACCGATCATTTGTGGATATGGGTATAAATATAGGCGTAGTCGACAAGATACTCCTTAATTTCCAGCGGACGGCGGGACTGTTCAGCAACCTGCTGACAACAAAAGTATTTGCCGTCATATTCCTTGCCCTCTCATGCCTGGGTACCCAAGGAGTGAAAAATCAGGAGATGACATGGGGCAGGATATACGCCGCTTTCCTTTCGGGATTGGTGCTGTTTTTCATGAACTGGTGGATGCTTGACCTGCCGTTCTGCCCGACGGCCAACGCTGTCATATATACGGTAACGCTTACCATAGGGTATATCCTTCTCCTGATGTCGGGTATATGGATCAGTCGTATGCTGAAACACAACCTTATGGAAGATGTCTTCAATACTGCCAACGAGAGTTTCATGCAGGAAACAAGGCTTATGGAGAACGAGTATTCCGTCAACCTGCCCACGAAGTTCGTCTATCAGGGCAAGGAATGGGACGGATGGATCAACGTTGTAAACGTTTTCCGTGCGTCCATCGTACTGGGAACGCCCGGTTCGGGGAAAAGCTATGCAGTGGTAAACAATTACATAAAACAGCAGATTGAGAAATCCTTTGCCATGTATATTTATGATTACAAATTTCCGGACTTGTCCGAGATCGCATACAATCATTTGCTTAAGCACAGGGAGCGTTACAAGGTCAGACCGGAGTTCTATGTAATCAATTTCGATGACCCGCGCCGCAGCCACCGGTGCAATCCCATCAACCCCAAATTCATGGTGGATATATCGGATGCCTACGAAAGTGCCTACACGATAATGCTCAATCTGAACAAGACCTGGATACAGAAACAGGGTGATTTCTTCGTGGAGTCACCGATTATCCTGCTTGCCGCCATCATCTGGTATTTGCGGATTTTCAAGGACGGCAAGTACTGCACGTTCCCTCACGCGATAGAGTTTTTGAACAAGCCGTATGCCGACATTTTCACGATTCTCACCTCTTACCCGTCCCTCGAAAACTATCTTTCCCCCTTTATGGATGCCTGGCAAGGAGGCGCACAGGATCAGTTCCAAGGCCAGATAGCTACTGCGAAAATCCCGCTTTCGAGGATGATTTCACCGCAGCTTTACTGGGTTATGACGGGCGATGACTTCACGTTGGATTTGAATAATCCTGAACATCCGAAAATCCTATGCGTGGGAAATAATCCGGACAGGCAGAATATCTATTCGGCGGCTCTCGGTCTGTATAATTCCCGTATAGTGAAACTGGTAAACAAGAAAGGACAGTTGAAATCCTCCATCATCATAGATGAGCTACCCACGATATATTTTCGGGGTATTGACAATCTGATAGCCACCGCCCGAAGCAACAAGGTGGCAGTCTGTCTCGGCTTCCAGGATTTCTCCCAGCTGACCCGTGACTACGGTGAAAAAGAGGCGAAGGTAATCCAAAATACGGTCGGCAATATATTCAGCGGCCAGGTGGTAGGTGAAACCGCAAAGAGCCTTTCCGAGCGGTTCGGTAAAATCCTGCAACAAAGGCAATCCATCTCCATCAACCGGCAGGATACATCCACCTCCATCAACACGCAGTTGGATTCCCTGATACCGGCATCCAAAATAGCCAATCTCTTTCGCAGGGCACATTCGTGGGCAGCGTGGCGGACAATTTCGGGGAAGAGATAGACCAGAAGATTTTCCATGCACGGATTATTGTCGACAGCGAAAAAGTGGCGGCGGAAACGAAAGCCTACAAGAAGATACCCGTCATCAACGAGTTCAAGGACGAGGACGGCAACGACATCATGCAGCAACAGATAGACCGCAACTATTCACGCATCAAGGCTGACGTACTGCAGATCATTGAGGAAGAGATGGCAAGGATAGCCAATGATCCGGATCTGAAACACCTGATTCCGCAGAAGAAAGATGATAAAAAAAACGAATAGAACAAGTCCGCTCTTTTATTTCAGCCTGCAAAGGTCGTCCCGTGCCATCTGGATTGAGCAAGGCCGAGCCCTTACGGGTTTCCGCAAAAATCTTCCTCGCTTCGCTTGCGGTATTTTTCCGGAAAGCCTTGCACAATCCGGCACGGGACAGTGAGGCAGGCAAGAAATAAAATATCGGCTCACGAGCCGGTGAATGTTTAACTGAATAAAAGAAATATGGCTATGGGCAGAACAAGAGTGGTCAATATCCGCAAGGAAACCTGTGACGTGTACATTGGCAGGGCTGGATATGGCAAGGACGGTTATTTCGGGAATCCGTTCAGACTGGAAGCAACGATGGCAAAAGGCAGTACGCTTGGCCGATACAGGAAATACTTTTATCATCGCCTGAGTACGGATAAAGAGTTCCGCAAGCGGATCGGGAATTTGCAGGGCAAGACATTGGGATGTTTCTGCAAACCGGATCCTTGTCATGGGGACATCATTAAAGAATACCTAGACCGGATGGCTGAAAATGCGAATGAAGCAATCGTCATCGGGCAAATCCATTGGAAAGGATGTGTCTATCCCGTCAGGGAAATAGATGCCGGCAACCATATATTCAGGGTGTCAGTGGAGAGCCTGCGGAATGAACTGGCAAACGATATGCGTAACAGTATATATGAGGCAATGGAAGCCAGCGAAGAGATTGACGGTTACTGTACGGATGAAGAGTTGTGTACGCTGTCAGATACCGATTTGTATAAAATGTATTGTTGAACGAATTATAATGACAAATGAATTATGAGGAAAAGAAGCAATTTCACACCGATGAATAGATTTCATGAGATTATCGACCATTACGGTCTGAAACTGATGGAAGTAGGTGTCAATCACCTGAGAGTATTCTCCGAAGGTCGGAAACTTTTTGATTATTATCCGCTCCGGATGAAACTCTTCGACTACCGGCAATGGCAACAATTGACTTACCCGTCTTTCCTTAACGGTACGGACAAATGGGAAACGGAACTTGACGGCATCATCCAAAGACTGCTGGTATCACCGCAATAAACTTGAAAGTATGAAGGAAAACAATAATATGCCGCTCGTTTGGGACAACATTCCCGAATGGGCGGTTTTTTCATTGGAATACGGAATTGAGGAAGAACTGTTCCTGACCGATGAAGACAAGGATTTGATAACCCGATTCATCGGTGAAAATTTTCCGAACGGATATACCATGTCGGTGGATTGGGAAGCATACAGAGAGTTTGATGCTTACCCGGCCTTTGGGAAACCATGTAAAACGTATGAAGTGACTTTTATAACAGCATAAACCGATTTGAAATGAAAAAGATAACATTAAGCGAATACAACGCCATTCCGGAAGACTACCGTGGAATCTGGACTGTGGAGCGTTGGGACTTGCCGGATTGGGCGGAAATACGCGAAAAGTATATCGGCAAACGTACCATGATGGTCAATGACAACGGCACGTGCCTGTTGGTTGAAGGAATGGGCTTTGAAATCGTGGATGACAGTACATGGAAAAAGCCCGGTGAAGTCAGACAGGAAATTGGCGGCCTTTATCTGAAATTCTACAGCGGGCAAGGACGTGAACCACATTATGCGGATTGCGTCATCCGATGGTGTGACACGCTGGAAACGGTAGAGGTAAGGATTGCTTTGGCTATGGATTCCGACACGAAAAGGATGACGAGATATTCTTCTACTGCAATAGTCTGGAAGACTTGAAATCATTGACGGACAAAGATGGGGAGGATTTTACTGTTGCCGGATGCCTCGATTTCGGCATATATGAAGAACTGTTACAAACAACTTAAAATTATCGGATATGAAAATCAAATGTCAGGAACACTACGACAAGGTGGCGGAATACGCCAAAAGTATTGGCGACACAACCTTTCAGAATTGTATTGAACGCCTCAAACAATGGGAGAAGAACTCTGGCGGCAGGTATGAAATTGAACTATATTGGGATTTCGCGCCGTATTCATTCGGATTTGCGGAAAGGACACCGGATGGAAGAAACGGCATTGTGGGTGGATTGCTATACCATGGCAGACCGGACGAATCTTTTGCCGTAATGATGGAACCATTTCACGGCTGGAGCATTCATACATAAAATTTTTATACCACAAGTTAATCTGCAATTGCGTGAAAAACGGTGCAGGTAAAGTCAAAACTCCCTTTCTGATAAAACCACCCCTGTTACAGCTATTTGTAGCAGGGGTAGATTTATATTTTGGGTGCATTATGCACATTGTCCTTACTATTTTTACACACTATTATGCTACATATTATGGTGGATTCATAATAGATTTCCTTCTGTATCTTTAAGGAAATCTATTATATTAATGATTGATATGCCATCTGTATTCACATGAGAAGGGGTCAAACCTCCCACAATGACTATTTTAGGGAATCCATCTTTGATATGACGAAGGGAATTGGTTTCCTGGTCAATTTTTTCTTGAGTGGGCATATCAAGTGCTGATTGTATGTACACACGTTTATCCCCACTATTGCAAATGAAATCAACTTCCAGTAGTTTTCGCATTTTCTTTCCATCATCATTTGTTATTCTCACTTCCACTTGCCCTACATCAATCGAATACCCTCTGATACGCAGTTCGTTATATATGATATTTTCCATAAGATGACCCCCATCAATTTGACGGTAATTCAGACGGGCATTACGTAGTCCGACATCTTCAAAATAATATTTTGAAGGCGTGTTGATGTAATGCTTTCCTTTGATGTCATATCGAATGGCTTTTTCCAACATAAAGGCATCTTGTAACATTCCAAGATAACTCTGTATGGTTGTATCTGAAATACTATGACCTTTTACGGACTTGAATGTATTTTCAAGGTTTGTCGGATTGGTCAAGCAGCCTATGTTGGAAGCAATAATATCTATAAGTTCACTCAAATCATCATCGTTTCTAATATTGTAACGCTCTTTTTATATCGCGTATATAAGTTCCTTGAAACAAGGATTTTAGATAATTTTCTTTTTCTGTTTTCTTTGAAAAAGATACGACTTGTGGCATTCCTCCATAAATCATATAATCCTGTAGGGCAGAAAGTTCATTTGTGTACTGTCCTGCCTTGAGAAATTCCGAAAAACTCAGTGGATGGACTCTGATTTCATACCCTCGACCACGAAATTCTGTTTTTACATCACTGGACAACATTCGGCTATTGCTTCCTGTTACATATACGTCTGTATTTTTAATTTTCAGATAGCTGTTGAGTACATCTTCAAACTCAGGAACAAGTTGTATTTCATCCAATAGTATGTAATACATATCGTTATCTGTGATATGTCCATCGATGTGATCCAATAATCTGTCCGGCTCTCTGAGGTGTTTATTACGTCGGTCTTCCAAATCAACTTGAATAATGTGCTCTTCATTCACACCGTTTTCAAGTAATGATTGTTTGAATAATTCAAATAGAAGATAAGATTTTCCACAACGGCGTACACCGGTAATAATCTTAATCATTCCGTTGTGCATTACACTTCTTAGCTCTTGCAAATATTTATCCCTTGGTATAATCATGTTGCAAAAGTAGTGAAAATTATCAGTATTACGGTTATTCTATTGGAGAAAAATGGGTAAAAGACCAATTTTCTCCAATAGAAGGCGGATATAAGCGAATCCATGTTCATTATTTGCTCGCATTCATTAAAAATGAACATCCATAGATGAGTGAACAAAAACATTTTTTCATGTATTATCGTTCTGCAAGAGTAATCATTTTCTGATTACTTCTGCGAAATGATTGCAATTTTCTTGGGCTAAAGGTACATTTTTCCATATTCCTCTATAAAAATCCATCATAAGCCACGCTTCACTTGTCAAGTCCCTTTAAGAAGATAACTCGGAGGGACGATACCTTCCACGTTCAGGCCTCCGGTTTTCGGGCAAAAAATTCCCTTCGGTAATTTTTCACCCGAAAAAACGCTCCGGTATCGCCGTCCGAGTTGGAGAAACGTTCCGGGACTTAGCAAGCGAAGCGACCTACGACGCATAGGACAAAACCAAGATACAATCCGGCGGCGGTATTTTGCCGACACCTGATGTCCTAATGGATTATGCTGTCAACATCAACCGCACGTAAATTCTCATCCAGTCCTATGGAGTAACAGAAGGAAGCGGGGACTAAAGACAGCTCGCTCTCCACTCTGCATAATACAGTTTCTCTTTATCGGCTTCGTGTCGTTTGCGGCTTTTCCACCCTTTCCCATTTTCCCGTTCCGCCTTTTTTGTTTTTGGCTTTCCCTTCGCGTATTTCTCTCTCTTCTTTTATCGGACCCGGTACGTTTCTCACACTTTTATCCTTGATTCTTCCGTTTTTCCGCCTTGCGTTTTCTCCCTCTGCGGTGAAACGTGATGACATCCGATGAAACAGATAGTACAACGCATTGAGACATAGTGATTTATCAAATTTATGACTATATATTTGCGGTGACAACAACAGTTATCAACCCTAAAAATTACAGTTATGGCAAAGAAAAATGTAAGGGACGAACCCCCTAAAACGCAAGTCACCGAGAACGCCCAGCTGAGCGACATCGTGTTCATCCTCGACAAGATGGAACTGCTTCTACAGGCAATATCCGACATCGACAAGAACGGCAGGTACAAGACGGTTCCGGCAGACAAGGAGCACCAGAACTCCTTTCTGAAAATCGACCGCTATGCCAACATGTTCGAGAATTTTCCTGAAGAACTTCTGGAGCCAGCTCAAAGACCCGACACGGTTCGGCATCCTCACCGTCAAGGAGGACACGCTGGATAACCCGGAAGTCAGACAGGCAATCGAGGATCTTGCCGCAGGCAGAAAATCAGACGCGGTGGAGGAATTTCTAAAGAAATACGAGATTGTTCCCCGCTCCAAAGAAAACCAAAGTATAAACCATCAAAATCAAGAAGAAATGGCAAAAAAAACTGAGACACAGCAACAGGCCGCTCCGGAAACCGCGCAGCAGCCGAAATACCGCTACAATGAATCCATGATCAACTGGGAGGAGCTGAAGAAATACGGGCTGTCCCGCGAGTATCTTCAGGAACGCGGACTCCTCGACCAGATGCTCAGGGGCTACAAGACCAACCAGGTCGTGCCCATCAGCATGAATTTCGGTTCTGCCGTATTGCGTACCGACGCACGGCTGTCACTCCAGCAGTCCGTGGGAGGTCCCATCGTGCTGGGCATCCACGGTATCCGGCAGAAACCCGAACTCGACCGCCCGTACTTCGGGCATATCTTCTCCGAGGAGGACAAGAAGAATCTGCTTGAGACGGGCAACATGGGGCGTGTCGTGGAACTGAAAGGACGCAACGGCGAATACATCCCCTCTTTTGTCAGCATTGACAAGCTCACCAATGAGGTGGTCGCCATGCGTGCGGAAAATGTCTTCATCCCGAAGGAGATTAAAGGCGTAAAGCTTACCGAGCAGGAGCAGAACGACCTGCGCGAAGGCAAGAAGGTGTTCATCGAGGGTATGATTTCCAACAACGGAAAGGAGTTCGACGCCCACATCCAGATCAACGCCGAGCGCAGGGGCATCGAATATATCTTCGATAACGACAAGCTCTTCAACCGCCAGTCATTGGGTGGCGTGGAACTGACCAAACAGCAGGTTGAAGACCTGAATGCCGGAAAGGCCATTTTCGTGGAGGGAATGGAACGCAAGGACGGTGAGATTTTCTCCTCGTATGTCAAGCTGGACGAAGCGACCGGCAGACCCGCCTATACCCGCTACAACCCCGACTCCCCGGAGGGCGCACGAGAAATTTATATCCCGAACGAGATCAATGGCGTGAAAATCACCGCCGAGGAACAGCAACAGCTCCGCGAGGGCAGGACCATCTTCCTCAACGACATGGTGAACCGCAAGGGCGAGGAGTTCTCCTCGTTCATCAAGGCGGACCTGGAAACCGGACGGCTCAGTTATTCACGCACTCCGGACGGTTTCGAGCAGCGTGCGGAATTCAAGATTCCGGACAAGGTATGGGACGTGGAGCTTACCCGCAAGCAGCGTGCCGACCTCCAGAGCGGGAAGGCCGTGCTGGTCGAGGGCATCAAGGGGTACGACGGAAAGACCATCTCGCAGTATGTCAAGGCGAACTTCAACCAGGGCAGGCTGGACTTCTACAACGAGAACCCCGACCGCAAGCGTGACGCCTCGCAACGAAATGTCGTGGCTGAAACACAGAGACAGGAACAGGGCAGCCGGAAATCCAAAGGCGCAAGTATAGCATGATGCATGAATCAAATGAATGTGGAATCCTAAAAGAAAAGAAATATGGAAATGAACAAGGAAAACAACACGCCTTTCAAGGTAGAGGACGTAAACTGGGACGAACTGGCAGGCATCGGCATCCTGAAGGACGAGCTGGAAATGTCGGGAGAACTCGACACGTTGCTCAAGGGGGAGAAAACGAATGTGATACGGCTCAGCCTGGTGCTGCTCGGTGTGGACGTGGTGATGGACGCCACGCTCCAGCTGGTACGCAAGGACGGCGAACCGCTGCTCGAAATCCTCGGCATCAAACCCATCGGACAACAGTAGCCCCTCCTTATATATAATATGTAAACCGAATGTATAACCGCCGTTTCCCGTCCCTCCGTACGCCGGCAAGCGGGAAACGGCTTGACTTTATCCGAATCATGATAGCAATCATAGCAGAAAAACCGAGTGTCGGTCAGGACATAGCCCGTGTGGTCGGGGCTACAGAAAAAAAGGACGGCTACATAGTGGGAAACGGTTACATGGTGACATGGGCACTGGGACATCTGGTGTCACTGGCCTTACCGGATGCATACGGCTACACGAGAACCGCCGCCGAAGACCTTCCGATGATTCCCGATCCGTTCCGTCTTGTCGTGCGGCAGGTACGCACTGACAGGGGGATGGTGACGGACATCGCAGCCGGCAGGCAGCTCAAGGTCATCGGCGAAGTGCTCGCCGGATGCGAGAGCATCATCGTGGCGACCGATGCCGGACGTGAGGGGGAACTCATCTTCCGGTGGATATATTCTTATTTGGGCTGTACCAAGCTGTTCAAACGGTTGTGGATCTCCTCGCTTACCGACGAGGCCATCCGTGAGGGAATGGCAAGCCTCAAGGAAGGAACTGGATATGACAGCCTGTATGCAGCCGCGGACAGCAGGGCGAAGGCGGACTGGCTGGTGGGCATGAACGCCAGCCGCGCGTTGGCGGCAGCCTCCGGTTCGGCGAACAACTCCATCGGACGGGTACAGACACCGACCCTTGCCATGATATGCGCACGCTTCAAGGAGAACCGTAACTTCGTCTCCACACCATACTGGCAGTTGCATATAGTGCTGAAAAGGGACAACGGGCACCGGCAGTTCATCCACACGAAGGAGTTCAAGGACAAGAATATGGCGGAAGCGGCATACAAGAGTATTACCCCCAGATCGGTGGTAACAATCACTAAAGTGAAGCGAGGGAAGGTATTCCAGCAGGCTCCGCTCCTGTACGATTTGACAGCCCTCCAGAAGGACTGTAATATTCATTACGACCTTCCGGTGGACAAGACCCTTGCCATCACACAGTCCCTGTACGAGAAAAAACTGGTTTCATATCCGAGGACAGGCAGCAGGTATATTCCGCAGGATGTCATGGCGCACATTCCGGTATTGTTGGAAAAGATAACAGCCATGCCGGAGTTCCGTGAGTACAGAAGGAGCTTAGACCTTTCCGCCCTGAATACACGAAGCGTGGATGCCGCAAAAGTGACCGACCACCATGCGCTGATTATCACCGGTATCGCCCTGAGGGATTGTCCGAAGCGGAATCCACGGTTTATACTCTGATAGCCGGCAGAATGCTGGAAGCCTTCTCTCCCCCTTGCGAGAAAGAACTGCTGCTCATGGAGTGCGTATGCGGGGGACTGGACTTCCACTCCCGTTCCACTGTTATCGCCAATCCGGGCTGGCGGGCGGTGTTCTCCCGAAAGGAGGACCGGGAAAAGGACGAGCCGGAAAGAGACGAAGGCACAGCATCTTTTACAGAGGGTGAGGAAATACCGGTCATGGGACATGGACTGTCACAGAAAAAGACATTGCCCAAACCTCTCTATACGGAAGCCACCCTGCTCACGGCTATGGAGAACTGCGGCAAGGAAATCACTAACGGACAGGCACGCGAAGCGGTGAAGGATACGGGTATCGGTACGCCTGCCACCCGTGCCGCCATCATCACGACCCTGCTCAAACGTGACTACATCGAGCGTTCCGGCAAGAACATCCGTCCGACGGAAAAGGGGCTTTACCTCTATGAATCGGTAAAGGACATGATGGTGGCTGACGCGGAGCTGACCGGCACATGGGAAAAGGCGCTGGAACAGATAGAGTGGCGTACCCTCGATCCGGAAGAGCTTCATGCGCTCCATCCGGGAATACACCGGAAAAGTGACCGGCGAGATACTGCGTCTCAAATTCCCGGAACCGTCATCACGCGCCTTTACCTGCCCCAAGTGCAAGACCGGCAACGTGGTGGTGAAGTCCAAGGTCGCAAAATGCGACCGTGAAGGATGCGGACTGCTGGTGTTCCGCCGTTTTCTGAACAAGGAACTGACGGACCAGCATCTCGAACAGCTTTTCTCTTCCGGCTCCACCCGACTGATCAAGGGTTTCAAGGGCAAGAAAGGGGTGTCTTTCGACGCGACAATCATCTTTGACGAAAGTTTTAACCTGAAACTTTCTTTCCAAAATCCAAGGGCGGGAAAGGTAAATGATACCGTCATTCCAATTCCGGGGCAAAGGTAGCGGAACCGCCCGTTTCCACCTGCAAGGTCGGGCCTTCAGGTTTCGGGGGAAAATCATCCTCACTCCCGCTCCGGTATTTTCCCCGAAAACCTTGCCTGTGGAGGCGGTCCGCATACTGGCCCCTGAAATTGGAAATGACATGTTTCACCTTTTAATAGCAAATGATCATGAAAGCAAAGGAATGTATCGAAAAACCGAGAACCGGCAAATGGATAAAAAGAATGGCACTGGCCGCCGCAGCCTTCATAATGTTCAGTTATCTTTATTCAAGAGGGATTTCACCGGTATGGGCGGCAGTCGCCATCGTCTGTTTCAGGGGATTCTTCAGGTTCCTCTATAAAATCGCCTGCCTTCTGGTAGCGGCGGCGATACTTTTCTGCATCCTCAGCTGCCTGGTATTCTGATTCCACCGGCATACAATATCGGGAAATGAAACAAATGCGGCATATAAACCACTGTAACACCTTGCAGGACAGGGCTGTCCCAACGGACGGCTCTTTTGGTATCCCATACTTTATGAAGACAAGGATGACGGGATCAGGGACGGAAAGGAAAGAGAGGCATATACAGCCATTGGCAGACCGGGAACTACAGGGCAAAGTTGGCAAACGCTTCTTTTCGGACGGCAAGGCCGGGACCCTTCGGGTTTCGCGGAAAAATCATCCTCGCCCGGAGGGCTTGCGGTATTTTCCCCGAAAGCCTTGCCTTTCCGGAAGCGTCCGCCGTAAAGCCCATGTAGTTCAACGGGCTGCCAAAGCCCGAGTATTCACAATTAAAATAATAAAGTCATGAATCAAGCAATCATCTCAAGACCGCCGATGGCACCGGTACAGATACCAATGCCGATACCGGCAAGAAGAAAGTACCATGTCCCGGAACCGACCGTCAAATTCCCTCCACGGGAAAAGGGCGGACCCGTACACATCTCCACACTGCTGGACCCGATACTGGAGATAAGCAGTCATCCTGACCGGAACAGGCTGCTGGCGGAGTTCTTCAACAGATAGAAAGAATACGGTTATTCACACTTTAATTCATACAATTATGTTTTTCACAACAATCCACCAGATGATGACCGATGGCGTGGACCTCACGCTCGTCATCCGCAAAGCGAACGGACAACTGACAGTATCGACACTGCCGAAGTCAAACGGGCTGAAGGACGAAGCCCAGAACCACATCGTACCGCTGACCGTCAGCGGACTGCCGCAGGAACTGGACGCCGGATTCCTGCAAGCCATCGCCCGGCCGGTGCAGAAAGCCATGGGACTGATCACCAACATGGCGCAATTCGAGGCGCAGACGGAAAAGGCCGCTTCCGAGAGCAAGGCGGCGAAGGATGCAAAGGCCAAAGAGACGAAAGAGGAGAAGGAGAAACGGGAGAAGTACGAGAAGCATCTCAAGAAAGCTGAGGAACTGATTGCCGCGGGAAACCATAAGGATGCAGTGACGGCTCTCGGACAGGCCCGACTTTATGCCAAGCCGCAGGACCAGAAGAAGATTGACGAGATGCTTGAGCAGCAGAAAAAGGCCATGAACCGGGGAAGCCTGTTCGAGCTGATGGAAGAACCGCCTGCGCCGCAACAGCTTCGGTCACAACCACCGGCAGCAACGGCACAACAGTTGCAGCCTGCACCGCACTGTCCACCGCAATCCCAGGCATCAGGACCGGCGGGCGGACAAATTCCTGACGGGCAGCAGCAGACAATGTGGCCGCCACAGCAGCCTGCGCAAAGGCCGGCACCGCATCAGGCTCCCCCACAGCCGCAATACGCCGGACAACGGCCGATGAGCCACCAGCTCCCTCCACAGCATGCATACGCGGAACAACAGATTTCATACCGGCAGGAACAGGAGCAAAATCCCGAAGACCTCTATCCGTACTATCAGAGGGGACAGGAAGTCCCTACCTACCGCCCGGAAGATTATGAGGAATATCCCGATTTTCCGCAATCCATGTTAGAACCCAATGTTTCACATTATCAAAGCATTTAATATTATGGCATTAGAAATCAAGGGAATGACACGTTCATTCACATTCAAGAAAGGCAACGGGATGGTCACACTCGATGACCCGAACACGTCGGACAGCCCCGAAATGGTCATGAATTATTACTCGAACTTCTATCCGGAACTGACCACGGCGACGGTGCACGGGCCGGTCATCAAGGAAGACAAGGCGGTGTATGAATTCAAAACTACCATCGGGACAAAAGGATAAAAGTAATGGGAAAGGACAATAAAAAACAGAAGAAATCATGTGTACCATTGGACGAACAGCAGGTGGAACGGCTTGCAAGGCTCATCATCGGACAGACCGTACGCAATATCCGTTACGGTACGGACAGGAAAGAAAGGATTACGGCACCGGGGGGTGCCGTTCCTCTTTTCTGAACGCCACGTTTCAGCCAAAACCTTTACCGAGTCTTGTCGTGGAAGATTCCGACGGGAAAAGGCATAATCTCATCACGCGGGAGAACTACGGATTTCTGCGTGACTCCTTCTTCAGATATGCCTATCTGATGGAGAAGGAGGCGGTACATACCCCGGGCCGGACATTCGGGGAAGGGATCGCAAGGCTGCACGAGGAGATGGATGACCTTGTCGGTGAGGGGCTGAACGTCAATATTGAAGAGCAAGACGGACGGTTGCTGTTCAAGCTCTGGAAAGCCCATCATTGGGGAAAACTGACACTGTATTATTTCCCGATGAAGTTCGTGGAGGCTCTCGGATCGGAATTGAGACGTATCTCCATCACGTTCATCCATGAATTGATGAAGGCAAACGGAATACAGACCGTTCTGGATGAGGACGACACGGAATATGTTCTGACCTGGATTTCAGAGGAAGTACCGGAAGAGACTCCGGAGGAAAGGAAAAAACGGCTGAGGCTCCTGCACTCCTACGAGAACGGCAGAATAAAGAGGCTGCTCCAAAGGGTGGAACGCAAGTGCTACTACAAGAACCTGCCGAAGGCACTTGACAGGTATAAAGCCCGGAACGACTACGAACGATCACTGGTTTCCGCCATGAAGGAGGGGCTACAATTCCTGTCACCGAAACGCGGCATCATGGAATACTGCTACGATCCTTTTTATGAGGAGAACCGGAGTTCCACCCCATGTACCTCTACCAACAGATACGTGTGATCTATGACAGTTACGATATGGTGACGGACTATCTCGTGAATTGTTACAATTCCCACAGTAGGGAGACCTACGACATCATACCGGTTACGACACTCGACCTGTCTCCCGAAACGGAAAAGCTGTTCCGCATGGATGACTACCCGGAACGCTTCTTCAAATGGGCGGACAAATTCATCAACATAATAATTTGAACACTATGATGGAAACAAACGAACTTACAAGGACTTTGAAGAACCTGCTTATCCCCAAGGCGGCACTGATTGCCTACGCCTCGGAGGATAACAAGAACTTTTTTTTGGAGATACGGGACATAGATGATCGGGGGAATATGGCGGAAGGCAGGCCTGTGACCCTGGAATTCATGAACGGGCTTGTAAAGGGATATTCGGAAAGGCATAGCAGCACGCCTTACGGAAAAGTACCGTCCAGCCTGATCTATTGCGATTCACGCAAGGGCCGCGAGCGGTATGTATGGTACAATCCCCCGCATAAGCGGATGATGTTCTTCAGCTCCGACCTCAAAATAGAAAATGCGGAATACAACCTGCCGGGAGTGATTTACGAGGCGGGGGAACATGGGATGAGGATATATGCTTACAAGGATGACATGCCCGGCAAGGATACGATGCTATATGTCGCGCCGTTCTTCAACGTGACCGGCTCCAGCGTATGCCTGGGCTCTGCCAATATAGACTTGCCAAAGGACCTGACATACGAAAGCCTGCTGCAATACTGGGAAAAGAAATTCTGGCTGACGGAGTTTTCGCACTTGGGAGGCAACGGAAATCCGACCCGGTCGAACCTTGTGCTAGTAACGAAAGCGGCCAGGAACAAACCATTCGACCTCAAAGAGTTGAAACCGTTGAACAATCTGAAACTTAAAGACATCCTGAAATGAAAAGAGTACACTATATTGACAACTATCTGGTAAGTCCGCAGCATCCGGTAACGGTAAACCTGATCGGAGCGGGAGGAACCGGGTCGCAGGTACTCACCTGCCTGGCACGTCTTGACACAGCTCTGAGGGGACTCGGACACCCGGGACTGTTCGTTACACTGTATGACCCCGACACCGTGACGGAAGCCAACATCGGTCGCCAGCTTTTCGGACCGTCCGACCTGGGACAGAACAAGGCACAATGCCTCGTCACCCGGATAAACAACTTTTTCGGGAATGACTGGAAGGCGCAAGCGGACATCTATCCGGCAGTATTGAAGGATACCAGACGGGACAACCTGGCCAATATCACGATTACCTGTACCGATAACATCAAGTCACGGATCGACTTGTGGAATCTGTTGAGGGCTTTGCCGCAACCGACATACTGCACTTACGAGACCCCCTTGTACTGGATGGATTTCGGAAACACGCAGACCACGGGGCAAGTCGTGCTGGGTACCGTACCGAAGAAAATCAAACAGCCGGCGTCCAAACTTTATGAAACCGTCAATTCGCTAAAAGTCATCACCCGCATGGTGAAATACGCGAGAGTGAAGGAAACCGATTCCGGCCCGAGTTGTTCGCTGGCTGAAGCGTTGGAAAGACAGGACCTGTTTATTAACTCCACACTGGCACAACTCGGATGCGGCATCCTATGGAAGATGTTCCGAAACGGAGTGATCGAGCATAACGGATTGTACCTGAACCTGGACACGATGAAAGTGAACCCGATAATCATATAGACAGGTCAACAGTTATAAATTCTTTCGCTTGAATGGAAAGAGTTCAGGAAACAGCCTCTCCATTTTGAGTTTTCCATTTTCTATATGGCAAGATATTCTTTGCATTGGCTCTGACACTCCGTTTCAAGTCTTCACGCAATATACAGAACGCGGTCTTTTACTTTATCATATTATGTCATATTACTCAATACAATGCTTTAGATAAAAATAATTAAAGCGTCTTTTATCAATCAAGAATAGTTTAGCTGGAGATATACATAACAGCTTGAAGTTTTTTGAATTACTTCCTGTTTTTATTCCATATGTTAAACTAATAATTGATTGTTTATGACTAGTGTAAAAGTAAAATTCAGTCCTTCATCCGTTATCCTTAAAGAGGGAACGGTTCATTATCAAATAATTCATCATTGTAAAAGTACGGCATATCCGCACCGGTTACAAACTGTTTCCAAGTGAGTGGATTTCTGCTTCCGGTGAAATCAATGTCTCGGCAGGAAGTGGAGAAGGCCGAAAAAGCTATCTTGCCGCATTAAAAATCAAATTGATAAAGACCTTTTCCGAATAAAGAAATGCATCAACCGATTGAATCAGGAAGACAGCCCTTTCACTGTGGACCGTATAATAGAACTTTACACTGTTCCTGAAGGGAATTGCACTTTCCTTTTATATGGAAAAGAACTGCTGGTAGAATTGAGGCAGATAGGTAAGGTACGCACAGCCGGCACCTATCAGAATGCCTTGAACAGTTTTGAGCGGTTTCGGGGACACCGGGGCGATATCCCATTGGATGAACTGGATTCCAATCAGATGATAACCTATGAAAGCTGGCTCAAAGGAACCGGTGTCTGTCCGAATACCAGTTCGTATTATATGCGTAACCTCAGGGCCATTTATAACCGGGCCGTGAGTGAAGGGCTTGTTGTTCAACGAAATCCCTTCAAGCATGTCTATACCGGCATAGACAAAACAAAGAAACGGGCGGTTTCCCTCAGCGTGATTCAAAGAATACGGGATTTAGATCTTAATAAAAAGTCTCTCATTTTTGCCAGGGACATCTTTATGTTCAGTTTTTATACACGTGGAATGTCCTTTGTGGATATGGCATTCCTGAAAAGAAAGACCTCAGAATGGAATCTGACCTATCGGAGAAAAACCGATCAGCAATTGTTTATCAAATGGGAAAAGCCAATGCAGGAACTTATTGATAAATACAATACCTCTGAAACTTCCTACCTGCTACCAATTATTCAGAACAATGGTGTGGACGAATGGCATCAATACCAAAATGAAGCGCACCGTATCAACAGAAATTTGAAAACATTGGCAAACAAATAGGTTTAGGTATTCCACTTACCACCTATGTTGCGCGCCATGCTTGGGCCAGCATCGCTCAAAGTAAAAATGTTTCTTTGCCTGTTATCAGTGAGGCACTGGGACATGATTCGGAGCAAACCACCCGAATTTATCTTGCCTCTTTAGACACATCTATTGTAGACAAGGCGAATAGTCTCATTTTGATGTCTATATAAATACCGAAAAAGGTACATATCTTCTTAAGAGAAGTACATCTTTAGTTATAAAGCGATAATAACTTGATAAACAAAGTCATGTTAGAGGATATATGGGGATGATTGTTTTTCATTTTACGCATTATGTTGAAGATTCTTAAAAAATAAGTAGTAAAAAAGTTCACTTTATGCCTTGACTTTTTTAGATTTTTTTCGTACTTTTGCAAACGAAATATACTTCTCTTAAGAAGATAAAGTGACTATCGCTACTCTTTCAATTTCATTATAAAGAAGTACTTCTCTTAAGAAGAGTAGTATGTTTTAGTATAAAGTGAATACTTGCCTTCTAGAATAGCGATGCAAGGGATGATTAAAGGAACAAAAGATTCCTACTTTTTGGAAAGTATTATATAACTGCTTGATTATTAGTAAATAGAATCGATCAAGCAGGATTGGTAATATTTGCCTAAACTAAAGCATTTCGATGGAAAATACTGAATACGCACAATGGTATGTCATGCGTGATTTGAAACGGTGCAATGCTAAAAGCCGGCATACAAACAATTGCAAGAAGCGGGTGTAAAGGTATTTGTCCCCTTGAAGTGGCAAATCATTTTGCAAAAGGATAAAAAGGTACGT
>VOFI01000704.1_pt1 | contig 48001 bp, 89 predicted proteins | sample 5384131 | NCBI WGS metagenome assembly VOFI01 (sample SAMN12384728, study PRJNA508395) | human gut metagenome | isolation source: healthy gut H | host: Homo sapiens
TCGATGAGATCAGAAACTGTCCGGATACAGTGCAGAATTACAGGGTGATTTCCATTTTTTCGGAGGCGGAACCCCATCTCTTCTTACCGGTGAGCAGATTGGGCGGCTGATGGATACGGTCAGGGAAATATTTACGTTGGATGAGGACGCAGAGATCACTATGGAAATGAATCCGGGAACGGTAACGGAAGAAAAACTGCGAAAGTACAGACAGGCAGGGGTGAACCGTCTGAGTATCGGTCTGCAGTCGGTCAATGATGAGGAACTTCGTCTGCTTGGAAGAATCCATACTTATGAAGAATTTCTGGAAGCATATCATCTGGCGAGAGCCAATGGTTTTGCAAATATCAATGTAGACCTGATCTCGGCAATTCCGGGGCAGACGGTGGAAAGCTGGAGGCGTACACTGGAGCAGGTAATGGCACTTTTCCCGGAACATATTTCTGCATATAGTCTGATCTTGGAAGAGGGAACAACTTTCTATAAAAAATATGTAGAAGACGAGGCAAAAAGAAGGCCAAAGCTTCCGGATGAGGATGCGGAGCGTCAGATGTACTGGGATACAGAAACGCTGATGGAGAAGAACGGATATCACCGTTACGAGATTTCAATTATGCTAAGGAGGGATATGCCTGCCGGCACAACCTGGGATATTGGGAGAGAATTCCGTATCTGGGATTTGGAATTGGTGCGGCATCTCTGGTTCCCGGGGATCTGATTGGAAAATGCAGGAAGCTGAAAGGAAAAATGAGTCGCTACACGAACCCGGATCAGTTAAGGGAGTATGCACATTCCTACAGGAACAAATTTCAGGCAGAGCTTCTGACAGAAACTGAGGAGATGGAGGAATTTATGTTTCTTGGACTGCGGAAAATGAACGGAATCTCAAAAAGAATTTTCAGAGTATTTTTGGGAAAAGTCTGGAGGATATTTACGGTGAACCGATCTGCAAACTGGAAAGCTTAAAGCTTCTTGAGCAGGATGATGACAGAGTATGGCTTACAAAACGGGGGATCGATGTCAGCAACAGTGTGTTTGTAGAGTTTCTGCTGGAAGAGTAAAATTTGGAAAATCAGAAAAATATAAAGTATACTTGACAAATAGGTTTTATAGGCATATAATGACATCATCGAGTTAAACCTATCAAAACAGTAGGAAAGAAAGGAGAACTTACGATGTCAAAAAATTTATAATGGTGCTTTAGAGCTTGTTGGAAATACTCCTCTTGTAGAGGTGAAAAATATTGAAGAAGAATTAGGATTAGAGGCAAGAATCCTTGTGAAACTGGAATATTTTAACCCGGCCGGAAGTGTAAAAGACAGAATTGCCAAAGCAATGATCGAGGATGCTGAGGAAAAAGGATTATTAAAAGAAGGTTCTGTTATCATTGAGCCTACTTCGGGAAATACGGGAATCGGCCTTGCATCGATTGCAAACAGTCAAAGGATACCGTATCATTCTTACTATGCCGGAGACAATGAGTGTAGAAAGAAGAAATATCCTGAAAGCATACGGAGCAGAGATTGTTCTGACAGAAGGCGTAAAGGGAATGAAGGGTGCGATTGAAAAAGCAGATGAACTTGCAAAAGAGATCCCGGGCGCTATATCCCTGGACAGTTTGTTAATCCGGCTAATCGGGAAGTACACAGAAAGACAACCGGACCAGAGATCTGGAAGGATACAGACGGAGAAGTAGATCTGTTTATCGCAGGTGTTGGTACAGGTGGAACACTGACCGGTGTCGGCGAATATCTGAAATCCCAGAATCCGGATGTGAAGATCGTTGCATTGGAGCCTGCAAGCTCACCGGTACTTTCTACAGGAAAGGTGGTCCTCACAAGATTCAGGGAATCGGAGCAGGATTTGTACCGGACGTACTCAACACAACTGTATATGATGAAATATTTACTGTAGAAAATGATGACGCTTTTGCAACAGGAAAGCTGCTTTGCAAAGAAAGAGGGAATCCTGGTAGGAATTTCTTCGGGAGCCGCACTTATGGAGCGATCGAACTTGCAAAACGTCCGGAAAACAAAGGAAAGACGATTGTGGCACTGCTTCCGGATACCGGAGACAGATATTACTCCACACCGCTCTTCACGGAGTAGAATATGAATTTTTCAAAGAAAAGCAGATACGGACTTCGGGCACTGATCGACCTGTCCGTATACTCAAAAGAATCCCATGTTGCACTTGCAAAGAATTGCAGAGCGTAACAGTATTTCACCGCAGTATCTGGAACAGGTATTTGCGGTACTCAGAAAAGCCGGAATCATTAAAAGCGTGAAAGGACCGCAGGGGGATACCTGTTGGCGAAGCCTGCCACAAAGATTTCGGTTGCGGAAATATTACGTGCGCTGGAAGGTGATTATCTCATCGAAGAAGAGGATGTAGAAGGCGCCGAGAACGGAAGAGTGCGGCTCAGGCTGTACAGAGTGAAGTTATCGAACGTCTGAACAGAGGACTACAGGATATCCTTGAGAATCTGTTTCTCTCTGACCTCGAACAAAAAATATCAGGAATACAGTGAATACAGTCAGGATATGTACTATATATAATAGAAGAAATGCACACCATCAGACCGGGAGGCTGGGGTGTGTATTTTTTGTTTGACGGTCGGGTGGGGAGTTTGGGAGGAAGGGAGCAGGCGGTTCAGGCAGAAAAGAAGGGATTCCGATTCAATCGGCAAACCATTCCGATGAGCCTCCGAAAGCAATCATTGTGTCAGAAATGGCTTCCACAATGATTTGAGTCTCATCTACATTGCCTCAAATGAATTGGAATCCCTTCTTTTTCTGCCTGGTCGCCCTGCCCCTTTCCTCCCAAACTCCCCACCCTCTTCCTGGAAGACAGAAAACATACAGACGGGACGCCCCAGTCTGATGATGTGCGGAAAAAACCGGTTGCTCCAGCCAGTTGTTGGTTAAGTGGAAGTGTGGAGCTCCCAGAAAGTAGAAAATGCATCATCTCAAAACAGCCTAATCCCAAAATTCGCAGACAAAAACAGCGTAGTCCCAGAAAGTAGAAAATACATCATCTTCAAACAGTCCGATCCCAATATTTGCGGACGAAAATGGCGCGACCATTAAGTCCCGCCCCACGCAATACAGTATTGTTAAAGAAGCAAGTAAATCCTTTATAGTATGTCCTGTAAGCGCCCAAATCAAGTCGATTATTATAGGCTTAGTGAGGTTCCACCGGGATATGCTGTCGGATTCCAATTCATTTGAGGCAATGGGAGGAGACTCAGAACATTATGGAAGCCTTTGCTGACATAATGTTCGCTTTCAGAGGCTCATCGGAATGGTTTGCCGATTGAATTGGAATCCGACAGCATATCCGGGTGGAACCGGACTAAAAATAAAAAAAATCATAAACCCTGTTGACAAAGTGAATAGTAAGTGGTACATTTATAAGCGTAGAAAATGTTAGCACTCAGACATAACGAGTGCTAATAACAAAAAGGAGGTAGCATATGGAAGCCATACAGGAACTTAGTGAGCGGAAGACGAAGATCTTACATGCAATCATTAAGAACTATCTTGAGACCGGTGAGCCTGTGGGATCCAGAACGATTTCAAGTATACGGATTTGAATTTAAGTTCGGCAACGATCCGGAATGAGATGGCAGATCTCGAAGAGCTTGGCTATATCATGCAGCCTCACACATCAGCAGGAAGGATTCCGTCGGATAAAGGTTACAGATGGTATGTGGATATGCTGATGAGCCAGAAAGAACAGGAGATTACCGAAATCAAAGGTCAGATGCTTGAGAAGGCTGACAAGATGGAAGAACTTCTGAAGCAGGTTGCAAAAGGTTCTTGCGAACAACACGAATTATGCGACGATGATTTCGACTCCGACTTACAACGGGAACAAATTAAAATTTATCCAGCTTTCACAGGTTGATGACCATCAGCTGATCGTTGTGATCGTGATGGAAGGCAACATTGTAAAGAACCAGATCGTGACACTGGATGAGCGCTCAGCAATGAAGCACTATTGAAGCTGAATATGCTTCTGAATACTTCGCTGAATGGAACTTCACTAGAGCAGATCAATCTGGGAGTGATTGCAAGACTGAAAGAACAGGCAGGGATCCACAGTGGTGTGATGAGCAGTGTCCTGGATGCAGTAGCGAATGTGATCCAGCTGGATGACGACATGGAGATTTACACCAGTGGCGCGACGAATATTTTCAAGTATCCGGAGCTTAGTGATAAGCAGAGCGCACAGGAGATCATCAGTGCTTTTGAAGAAAAGCGCCAACTTTTGCCGCTCTGGTAACAAAGTCAATGGCAAACGGCGGTGAAGACAGAGACATTCAGGTATACATCGGAGATGAATCGAATGTGGAGAACATGAAAGACTGCAGTGTAGTCACAGCAACATATGAGTTGGGCGAGGGCATGCAGGGAACCATCGGAATCATCGGACCGAAGCGAATGGATTATGAACATGTCATGAAGACGCTTAAGACACTGATGGCAGAGCTGGATGACATATTCCACAGGGATGAGCCGAAAAAGCTCGAATAAGAAGTAAGAAAGGTGGAAGAACCATTGGATAAAAAGATGAGTAATGAAGAAATGGTAAAAGAAGCAGTGGAAGAAGCAAAGAAAGTCTGCGGAGGCAGAAGCCAAAGAGCAGGAACCGGAAGAAACCGAAGCAACAGAGGAAGAAGCTGTTGGTAAAGAGACGAATTCGAAGATACTGAAGAACCAAAGAAAAAGAAGCTGTTTGAAAAGAAGAATAAAAAAGATAAAAAGGATGAGCAGATCGCAGATCTGACAGACAAACTTACGAGACACATGGCTGAGTTCGATAATTACAGAAAGCGTACTGAAAAAGAAAAGTCAGCGATGTATGAGATCGGAGCCAAAGATGTTGTAGAAAAAATTCTTCCGATTGTAGACAACTTTGAACGCGGACTTCAGTCCGTACCGGAAGAAAAGAAAGATGATCCGTTCGTAGATGGAATGGATAAGATTTACAAACAGTTGATGACCACCCTGGATGGTATCGGTGTGAAACCGATTGAAGCAGTGGGTAAGGAATTTGATCCGAACTTCCACAACGCAGTAATGCATGTGGAGGATGAAGAACTTGGTGAAAATGTAGTAGCCGAGGAATTCCAGAAAGGATATATGTACCGTGACTCAGTCGTAAGACACAGCATGGTAAAGGTAGCAAACTAAGATATACCGTGTACCGCATTTACGATACACTTTATATAAATAACAAAGCAAAAATACAATTTTTATTATATTAACAGGAGGTCTTCATAATGGGCAAAATCATTGGTATTGACTTAGGTACAACAAACAGTTGTGTAGCAGTAATGGAAGGTGGACAGCCGGTCGTAATCGCAAATACAGAAGGAGCAAGAACAACACCATCAGTAGTAGCTTTTACAAAAGACAGGAGAACGTCTTGTAGGTGAACCTGCAAAACGTCAGGCAGTAACAAATGCTGACAAGACTATTTCATCTATCAAGCGTGAGATGGGTACAGATCATAAAGTAGACATCGATGGAAAGAAATATTCTCCACAGGAAATTTCAGCTATGATCCTTCAGAAATTGAAAGCAGATGCAGAAGGATATCTTGGAGAAAAAGTTACGGAAGCAGTTATCACTGTTCCGGCTTACTTCAACGATGCTCAGCGTCAGGCTACAAAAGATGCAGGTAAGATTGCAGGTCTTGATGTAAAACGTATCATCAACGAGCCTACAGCAAGCAGCTCTTGCATATGGACTTGACAATGAAAAAAGAACAGAAGATCATGGTATACGACCTTGGCGGTGGTACATTTGATGTATCTGTTATCGAGATCGGTGACGGCGTTATCGAAGTTCTTTCTACAGCTGGTAACAACAGACTTGGTGGAGATGACTTCGACCAGAAGATCACAGATTATATGCTTGCAGATTTCAAGGCAAAAGAAGGCGTAGACCTGTCAACAGACAGAATGGCACTTCAGAGACTGAAAGAAGCACTGAAAAAGCAAAGAAAGAACTTTCTTCTGCAACAACAACAAGCATTAACCTTCCGTTCATCACAGCAACAGCTGAAGGACCGAAGCATTTTGATATGACTCTTACAAGAGCTAAATTCGATGAACTGACACGTGACCTTGTAGAAAAAGACACAGGAACCGGTAAGACGTGCACTTTCTGATGCAGGACTTACAGCAAAGAGACTTAGGTCAGGTACTTCTTGTTGGTGGATCTACACGTATCCCGGCAGTTCAGGAAGAAGTAAAACGTCTGACAGGAAAAGAACCAAGTAAATCGCTTAACCCGGATGAATGTGTAGCCATCGGTGCTTCCGTTCAGGGCGGAAAGCTGGCCGGCGATGCAGGCGCAGGCGATATCCTTCTTCTGGATGTAACTCCACTTTCACTTTCTATCGAAACAATGGGTGGTGTAGCTACGAGACTGATTGAAAGAAATACCACTATCCCTACCAAGAAGAGCCAGATTTTCTCCACAGCAGCTGATAACCAGACTGCAGTTGACATCAATGTTCTTCAGGGTGAAAGACAGTTTGCAAAAGATAATAAATCTTTGGGCCAGTTCAGACTGGATGGTATCCCGCCGGCTCCACGTGGAATCCCACAGATCGAAGTAACTTTTGATATCGATGCAAACGGTATTGTAAATGTATCTGCCAAGGATCTGGGTACAGGAAAAGAACAGCATATCACTATTACAGCAGGCTCCAATATGTCTGATGCTGAAATCGATAAGGCTGTAGAAAGAAGCGCAGAATTTGAAGCTCAGGATAAGAAACGTAAAGAAGCAATCGATGCTAAGAACGATGCCGACGCTATGGTATTCCAGACAGAAAAAGCACTTGGCGAAGTTGGAGATAAGATCGATGCAAAGCAGACAAAGCAACAGTAGAAGCTGACGTACAGGCTCTGAAAGATCTGCTTGCGAAAGCGAATACAGAAGAACTTACAGATGCTCAGGTTGCAGAAATCAAAGCAGGAAAAGAAAAACTGATGGAAAGCGCTCAGAAACTGTTCACAAAGGTTTACGAACAGGCAGGCGCACAGGCTGGTCAGGCAGGATACCACAGGCAGGACCTGCACCAGAAGCAAGGACCGGCTCCGGAAGGATTTAACGGAGATGACGTAGTTGACGGAGATTACAAAGAAGTTTAATCCGTAAGATAAGATGAGAAACTGCAAAGGCGGCATTATACCGTCTTGCAGATTTCATGTATCATAAATAAAAATAGTTTTTTATGACATAAAAAGCCTCCGGTTAGGTGAACTGCATGTGCAAAGAAGATGTTGCAGAGAGCCGGCGCGGGCATGAGAATGTGCCAGGGTACATTCTGTATTAAAATACTTTGAGAAATATCTAAGTGAGGTAGGATTATGGCAGAGGCAAAAAGGGATTATTATGAGATCCTGGGCGTATCACGAGATGCGGATGATGCGACTCTGAAAAAAGCATACAGAGCTTTGGCGAAAAATATCACCCGGATATGAATCCAGGAGATGCAGAAGCCGAAAAGAAGTTCAAGGAGGCTTCTGAAGCCTATGCTGTTCTGAGTGATGCAGACAAACGGCGTCAGTACGATCAGTTTGGTCATGCGACGTTTGAAGGCGGTGCAGGCGGAGCCGGTGGATATGGCGGTTTTGATTTTAACGGGGCAGACTTTGGTGATATTTTTGGTGATATTTTTGGTGATCTGTTTGGCGGTGGCAGAAGAGGCGGACGTGCGAACAATGGTCCGATGAAAGGCGCCAATATCCGTAAAGGTGTCCGGATTACATTTGAGGAAGCAATTTTGGATGCGAGAAGGAACTGGATATCGTTCTGAAAGATCCATGTACAAAGTGTAATGGAACAGGAGCAAAACCGGGAACAAGTCCGGAGACCTGTTCAAAATGTGGTGGAAAAGGTCAGGTTGTTTATACATCACAGTCGTTCTTCGGAACGGTGCAGAATGTGCAGACCTGTCCGGACTGTCATGGAACGGGTAAGATCATTCGTGAGAAATGTCCGGACTGTGGTGGAACAGGCTATACTTCAAGTCGCAAGAAGATCAAAGTCACAATCCCGGCAGGTATTGACAATGGTCAGAGCATCCGCATCCGTGAGAAGGGTGAACCGGGTGTGAATGGCGGACCGAGGGGAGATCTTCTGGTAGAAGTTACGGTTTCCAGACATCCAATCTTCCAGAGACAGGATGTTCATATTTTCTCAACTGCACCAATTTCGTTTGCGCAGGCGCACTTGGTGGTGATGTGCGAATCAAGACGGTTGATGGTGATGTGATCTATACCGTAAAACCGGGAACTAAGACTGATACAAAAGTACGCCTGAAAGGAAAAGGGTACCTTCTTTGAGAAATCCTCAGGTCAGAGGTGATCATTATGTGACGCTGGTTATTCAGACCCCGGAAAAATTAAGTCCGGAAGCCAAAGAAGTGCTTAGACATTTTGATCAGTTGACAGGAAATACACTGAACCAGGAAGAGCCGGCTTCTGAATCGAAGGGTAAAGCTAAGAAAAAAAAGGGTTCATGGATAAGTTAAAGAAACATTTGAAGAATAATAAAAAGGTGGTCGCGAAAAACTCGATTGAATTTTTCACAGCCACCTTTTTTTTTTTCTTCTTCGTCTTCCAGTTCTCCTCCGATGACACCTCCGAGAACGGCAGTGAAAGAAGCAACAACGACAGCGGCGATGATTGCTACACCGATCAGTGCTACTAAAATACCCATAACACGTACCTCCTTTTCTCGTCTTTTTATAGTATAACACGGAGGCAAGTAAAATTAAATGAAAAAATGTGACTTTTTTTCATTTAGTATGCTATAATGTCAAAGAGCAAATGATAACACAGCGTATTGTCAGTTTTGCGGATTTAAAATAGTAAGGCTTAGCGGTTAAGGAGGGCAAACCAATATGGCACTGAAAAAACAGATAAAAAGAAACAAAGGCAGCAGAGGTAAAGGCGAGCGGCAGAAACTAAAGAAGAAGTAAAAAACAGCAGTTAAAGCAAAGAGAAGATAAAGTCAGCGAAAAAGTAGAAGAAGTAAAAGAAACTGCTAAAAAGAAGCACAGCCGAAAGAAGTAAAGGCTACTGTTGAAAAGAAAGCGCAGGAGGTAAAAAAAGCTGCAGGAGAAGTGAAAAAAACAGTAGAAGAAACAGCTGAAAAAAGCTGCAAAAGAAGTGAAGAAAACTGCAGAGAAAGTTACAAAAAGAAGTAAAGAAAGCAAAGACACAAAAAAACAACAGCAAAAAAATCTGCGGCAAAGAAAGAAATCAAAACAGAAGTTGTTCTTCAGTATGGTGAAAAAAGTAAACACAAAAGATATGATTGCTTCAGTAAAAAGACTGGACAAAACAGAAACATAAAATTTCCGAGATCAAGAGTATTGAGCTTTATGTAAAACCGGAAGATTATGCAGTATACTATGTAATCAATGGCGAACATACCGGAAAAGTATGGTTATAAGATAAGACTGAAAGATTTAGTCCGAACCGCAATCTTTATTGAACGGTTCGGATTTTTTTTTAAGGAGAGAGGTAAAATGCAAAAGTTTATACAGTATACCCCGACAGAAATCCTGTTTGGAGAAAATGCACAGGCAGAAGTTGGGAAAGAAGTTAAGAAATGGGGCGGAAGCCGTGTATTTATCGTATATGGCGGTGGAAGTGTAAAGAAAAGCGGACTTCTTGCGCAGGTAGAAGAAGCCCTGGAAAAAGAAGGACTTGCTTATGAGGAATTTGGCGGAGTAAAGCCAAATCCCCGGATGGCATATGCACAGGAAGGCGTTGAGAAAGCAATTGAGTTCGGTGCGGATTTTCTTCTTGCAGTAGGCGGTGGAAGTTCTATTGATACAGCAAAGGCAATCGCCCATGGTGTGGCAAACCCGGACTGGTCTCTGGAGGAAATCTGGGGAGGTGAAATCATACTTACCAGATCGACACCGGTAGGATGCGTACTTACGATTGCGGCGAAAGAGGAAGTGAAACAAGCGATTCCGCAGTTCTGACAAACGAAGAAACAGGGAAAAAGGGAGGAATCAGCACTAGCCTGAACCGCCCGAAGTTTGCGATTATGAATCCGGTTCTTACCTATACGCTTCCAAAATATCAGATTGCGTGCGGAATCGTGGATATCATGATGCATACACTGGAGCGATATTTTATTCCAAATACGAGAATTCAGACAACAGATGAGATTGCAGAGGGAGTTCTGCGGGTTGTGATTGAAAATGGAAAGAAAGGTCTGGAGAATCCGACAGACTACGATGCCATGAGTGAAATCATGTGGGCAGGAAGCCTTTCACATAATGGTCTGACAGGTCTCGGAAGAGCAAAAGATTTTTCTGTACATAAGCTCGGACATGCACTTGGTGCAAAATATGATAAGGCGCATGGTGCAACCCTTTCAGCTGTCTGGGGATCCTGGGCAGAATATGTCTATAAAAACGATGAAGAAAGATTTGCGCATTACGCAAAAAAAAGTATGGGGCGTAGAGGAAGAAGATGTGGCGAAAGCCGCAAAAGAGGGAATTCGCCGGACGGTAGAATATTTCCGTGAGATTCATATGCCGACAAATTTAAAGGAACTGGAGATCGGAGAAGTATCAGAGGAAGATCTGCGGGAACTTTCTATGGCGGCGACATTAAATGATACCGTAAAACTTTCAAAAATCAAAGAACTTACTGCCGAAGATGTATACCAGATTTTTCGGAAAGCAGCAGGAAAATAAGATGGAAATAAATAAGAGAAAGTTTTACAGACAAGTGTTCGCACTTGTAATTCCAATGGCACTTCAGAATCTGATCAATGTGGGTGTGACGGCGGCAGACGTGCTGATGCTTGGAAGAGTCAGCGAAAAAGTTCTTTCAGGTGCATCCCTTGCAGGGCAGATACAGTTTGTCATGACACTGATCCTTTTCGGTACAACATCAGGTGCAACGGTTTTGACCGCACAGTACTGGGGAAAGAAAGATACACAGACGATTGAAAAAATCCTTGGAATGGGAATGACCATCGGTGTCAGCTGTGCGACTCTTTTTACCATTGTTGCGGAAATCATTCCGGAAGTGCTTTGCTTCACATCTATACCAGTGACCCGGCCGTGATCGCAGAAGGTGTGAAATATTTGCGGATCGTGGCGCTTTCCTATGTCCTGATGGCGGCAACGCAGGTCTATCTTTACATTATGCGGAGTATCGAGCAGGTTGTGATTGCAACGGTTGTCTACAGCGCGTCACTAATTTGTAATGTCCTGGTAAATGCGCTTCTTATTTTTGGCTTATTTGGTTTACCGAAGATGGGAATTATGGGTGCGGCAATCGGAACTCTGACAGCAAGGATCGTAGAACTTATCATTGTAATCTGGTATGCAAAAGTAAAAAACCATGACGTTAGATTTCACCCGGTCTATATGCGTAAGATCGACAAGGTGCTTCTAAAAGACTTTCTGATTTATGCGAGTCCGGTGATCTTGAATGAAATGATGTGGGGACTTGGTTCTACTGCGAATACAGCAGTGATCGGTCATCTGGGAAGTGCTTTGCGGTGGCAGCAAATTCTGTTGCTCAGGTTGCAAGACAGCTGGCAACGGTGGTTGCCTTTTGGTGTATCCAATGCGACGGCCATTTATCTTGGTAAGACCATCGGTGCAAAAGAGTTTCATCTGGCAAAAGAATATGGAAAAAGATTTTTGTGGCTGAGTATTATTACCGGTGCGGTAGGAGGCGGCATCATTCTGATTGCTCCGATTGCAAATCATGTGATGACACTCTCACAGGAAGCGCAGGGGTATCTTTATTTTATGTTTTTGTTATGTCTTACTTTTACACTCTGCCAGGCGATCAATACGACCCTTGTGGTGGGTGTATTCCGGGCAGGAGGAGATACCAGGTTTGGTCTGATCCTGGATGTGTCTACCATGTGGGGATGCTCTATTCTGCTGGGTATGATCGCTGCCTTTGTCTTTCATGCGCCGGTACAGGTTGTTTATATCCTTCTGATGAGTGATGAGGTGATCAAAGTACCGATCACAGTCATGCGCTACCGGAGCTATAAATGGATTCAGAATGTGACGAGAGAAAAGCAGAGCTGGCATAACATTGTATGCGAAAATAAATTTGGAATTTTGAGGCAGATGTGATATGCTAGAGAAAGAATATATTTGAAAAGGAGATTTATAACATGAAATTAGTATCAACAGAAAAAGCACCAAAAGCACTTGAGACCATATTCCCAGGGATATGTACACGGGGGAATCCTTTATTCAGCAGGACAGATTGCGATCAATCCGGCTACTGACACCGTAGAAGCAGATACCATCGAGGGACAGGCTGATCAGGTATGCAAGAATATCGGAGCGATCCTTGAAGAAGCAGGAACTTCTTTTGATAAAGTATTAAAGACGACTTGTTTCCTTGCTGATATGGGAGACTTCGCTGCATTTAACGAAGTTTATGCAAAATATTTCACATCAAAACCAGCCAGAAGCTGTGTTGCTGTGAAGACACTTCCAAAGAATCTTCTTTGCGAAATTGAAGTGATCGCAGTAGTAGAAGAATAGGATTTATAAATCCTAAAAATTAGGAGGTTTGGCGTTATGGCAGAAGAGCAAAACAGCGGATGTTCGCCGGAATCATGTTCTTCCTGTGCACATGCGGGTTCATGCAAAGCAGTGCGAAGAAAGATCTGAAAGCACCGGCAAATCCGTATTCACAGGTAAAAAAAGTAATTGGAGTAGTCAGTGGTAAAGGTGGAGTCGGCAAATCAATGGTGACAGCATCTCTTGCACGTATGATGGTACAGCAGGGATATTCGGTTGGTATCCTGGATGCGGACATCACCGGTCCGTCCATCCCGAAAATGTATGGAGTGCATGGAAGTGCAGTCGGAAGCGAGGCGGGAATGTTCCCGTGCGTTGCAGAAGACGGCACGAAGATCATGTCGGTCAATCTACTTCTGGAACACGAATCAGATCCTGTCATCTGGAGAGGACCGGTGATCGCAGGAGTAGTAACCCAGTTCTGGACTGATGTAATGTGGGGAGATCTGGATTTTTATTTGTCGATATGCCGCCGGGAACCGGTGATGTACCGCTTACCGTATTCCAGTCCCTTCCGGTAGAAGGCATCGTGATCGTAACTTCTCCGCAGGATCTGGTACAGATGATCGTAGAGAAAGCTTACAATATGGCAAAGAAGATGAACATACCGGTTCTCGGACTCGTGGAGAACTACAGTTATCTGGAATGTCCGGACTGTGGAAAGAAAATATCTGTATTTGGGGAAAGCCACATTGACGAGTTGCAGAAAAACTTGGGGTAGAAGTACTCGGAAAGATGCCGATCGATCCGAAACTTGCCGAGATTGTAGAACAGGAGAAGTTCTATGAGGCAGACAACCAGTATCTTAAAAACATCATTGACAAGTTCAATTAAGAAGAAAGCTCCGGCGAGGTGATGATCGCCGGGGCTTTTTAGCTATAGAGGCACGGAAAATGTGAAAAGCCATATCATGACAGGACGGATACAATTGGCAAAGGAACATGTGTTTATGGTATGATAACAGGTAGCAAAAAGCGGAGGCAGAAAGAACATGGACGAGAATCTCCCGGTGATCCGGATTTCGGTGCGAAACCTTGTGGAGTTTATTTTAAGAGAAGGGGATATTGACAATCGAACAGGAGGCGGACAAGATCCGGAGAATATGCAGATGGGAAGTCGGATTCACCGGAAGATCCAGAGACAGATGGGATCGGATTATCAGGCGGAGGTACCTCTTAAGACAGAGATTGTCTGTGATGGGTTTACTTTGAAAATAGAAGGACGTGCCGATGGACTGATTCATACAAAAGAGCAGGTCATGGTAGATGAGATCAAAGGGTGTTCTGCGGGAACTTGACCGGGTGCAGGAGCCGGCAGGCATTCATCTGGCACAGGCAAAATGTTATGCCAGCATGGTAGCAGAACAGGAAGGGGCGGATGAGATCGGGGTACAGATGACCTATTGCCAGATGGAGACGGAAGAGGTGAAAAGGTTTCAGTATTCTTATCAGAGTAACGAACTGAAAGTCTGGTTCGATGAAGTTATTCGACAGTATAAAAAATGGGCAAAGTTCCAGATTGAATGGAGAAAGGCAAGAAACGCATCTATTAAAGGGATTGAATTTCCGTTTCCATATCGTAAAGGGCAGAGAGCTTGCGGTATCTGTTTACCGGACGATTCTTCGGAAGAAAAAAGTTGTTCATCCAGGCACCAACCGGAGTGGGGAAGACGATTTCAACGGTATTTCCGGCAGTGAAAGCGGTTGGAGAAGAACTGGGTGAGAAGATTTTTTTATCTGACGGCAAAGACAATCACCCGGACGGTGGCGGAGCAGGCATTCAAAACCTTACGGGAACAGAATCTGAAGTTCAAGGTGATCACTTTAACGGCAAAAGAAAAAATCTGTTTCTGTGAGGAGACAAGCCGCAATCCGGATGACTGCCCATATGCCAAAGGGCATTTTGACCGGGTAAATGACGCGGTCTATGAGCTTTGATGCAGGAAGATGTGATGAGCCGGGAAGTGTTGGAAGCGCAGGCAAGAAAGCATAAGGTCTGTCCATTTGAAATGGCACTGGATGTGTCGACCTGGGTGGATGGTGTGATCTGCGATTATAATTATGTGTTTGACCCGGATGCCCGGCTCAGGCGTTTCTTTGCAGAAGGTGGCGCTGGAGGATATTTGTTTCTGATCGATGAGGCACACAATCTGGTCGAACGTGGACGGCAGATGTACAGTGCAGAGTTATGCAAGGAGGACTTTCTTGCGGTGAAGAAACTGGTAAAGGGAGAAGCACCGCGGTTTGCAAAAGACTGGAGGCATGCAATAAGATTCTTCTGGCAATGAAAAAAGAGTGTGAAAACTATAAGGTGCTGGACAATATTTCGCATTTTGGAATCCAGCTTATGAATGTACTATCTGAGACAGACCGGTATCTCGAGGAATGTGTGGATAAAGAAGTCCGGGAAACCGTATTGGATTTTTATTTTCAAGTGAGGTCTTTCCTGAATATATATGATGGGTTGGATGAGAACTATGTCATCTATACGGAGTATCAGGAGAATGGAAGATTTGTTCTGAAGTTGTTTTGTGTTAACCCGGCGGCAAATCTGCAGAAATGTCTGGATAAGGGGAACAGTGCTGTATTCTTTTCGGCAACACTTCTGCCAATCCAGTATTACAAAAGACTTCTGAGTACGGAAAAAGACAACTATGCGGTCTACATTGATTCTTCGTTTGATACAAAGAAGAGACTGCTTATGAATGGTGTGGATGTGAGTACCCGTTACACCATGCGTTCAGGGAAATGTATCAACGATATGCGACATACATTTTCCGGGTAGTGAAAGCAAAAATGGGGAATTACCTGATTTTTTTCCCGTCTTACCGGTTTATGGAAGATGTGTATCAGGAATTTACACAGCTTCTTGCATCAGATGAAGAAGAGATGGAACTGGTTATTCAGCAGAAGCACATGGATGAAGAAGAACGGGAAAATTTCCTGCGTGCATTTGAAATGGGAAGAGAGAAAAAGTCTGATCGGTTTTGGAGTTCTTGGCGGGATTTTCTCAGAAGGAATCGATCTGACAAATGAGAAGCTGATCGGGACACTGATCATCGGAACAGGGCTTCCGCAGGTGTGCAATGAGCAGGGAAATCCTGAAAAGCTATTTTGACCAGAAGGGACTTTACGGATTTGACTATGCTTACCGGTATCCGGGGATGAACAAGGTTTTGCAGGCGGCAGGAAGGGTGATCCGCACAGAGGATGACCGCGGAGTGATACTTCTTCTGGATGAGCGTTTTCAGAGGGAGAAGGGGAAAGAGATTTTCCCGAAAGAATGGGCGGACTGTGAAAGATGCCGGTTAGACATTGTGGAAGAAAAAATCCGTCTGTTCTGGGAAAAACAGACGGATAATTAAGAAACTTTTATGCATTAAAGTAATCCAGAAATGCCTGTGTCGCGCGGGAAACCGGAACATGTCCGTTCCATGCGGCAACCAGCTGACGCTTTGGAAGTTGTTCTTCGGTCTGGACGACAAAGAGTTGGTCGGAATTCTTTGGTACACAGTAGTCCGGAATAAAAGCGATGCCAAGTCCGATCCGTGCGAGATCGATCAGAAGATCGTTCTTTGCTCAGCTCGATTTCAGGAACCAGATCCAACTGATCTTTGCTGGAAGAGAGAATGCAGAAATTCACTGGTTGTACTTTTTCTGTCCAGCATGATGATCGGATAACGCGCAGTTCTTTGAGGGAAAGCTTTTTCCCCTGCAGTTCCGCAAAGGACTGGTTTGCGATAAAGACATCGTGAAAATCACGGATCTTTCGGAAGGAGGCAAGACTGCCAAGGTAAACGTTCGGATAGTTAGCGACAATGAGATCTACCTGACGGTTCTCCAGAAGTTCCGTACACTTGATCGAAGTGGCATTGGTCACTTTATATGTGCGTTAGGGAAAGCTTTGTGGAAACGCTCCAGATAAGGAACCAGAAAATACCGGCAGATGGTGTCGCTGGCACCGATGCGGATCTGGCCGCCGGTAGAGGCTGTTTCCATGATCTGGGATTCCCCACGCTTGATCAGGCTGATCGCCGGTTCGATATGGCGCAGAAGAATCTCTCCTTCCGGGGTGAGCTGAACTTTTTGTGCTTCGGATGAAAAGAACCTGATCCAGTTTCTTTTCCAGTGCTTTAATGGACTGGCTGACAGCGGACTGTGAAATAAAGAGAGCGCTTGGAAGCCTCGGAAAAGCTCAGCGTCACCGCTACATGGTAAAATACCTTATAAAGTTCATAGTTAATATCCATTATTAGTCCTCCTTATAAAACCTATTAGTATTATAAGTGATAAAAAATGAAATTTCAAGAGAAAACCATTTTTGACAAATGAAGACAGGGTTGCTAAACTATAGACAAAAAGAGAAGGAGAAAAAGGATGGCAAAAAAGAAATGGCTGCATAAAATCCTGGCGATTTTGCCGAGTATTTCACTGATCGTGATCCTGCTGATCAGCAGTTTTGAGATCGGTGCATACGGAGACTGGAATTTTTATGAAAAGAATATGAAAAATATAAGGTAGCGGATGAACTTTATATGGAGATGCCGGATATCATGAAGGTGACAAAATTCATGATGTCTTATTTGCGGGGCAACGAGAAGAAACTGAGTATTGAGACGGAAGTGGAAGGAAATATACAGGATTTTTTTCAATGAGAAGGACCGGCTTCATATGGCAGATGTGCAGGGACTTTTTTCTTGGCGGACTTGCAATCCGGAGGGAGCGATCATCGTACTGCTTTTTCAATGGCGGCACTTGTGCTTATGAAAGCAGACTGGAAGAGACTGATCCCGCAGATGTATCAGCGGGTGCTGGCGGTATTTCTGGCACTTACCGCGGTGGCAGGATTTCTGTTCTCAAGAGACTTTAACAAATATTTCGTGATCTTTCATCATATTTTCTTTAACAATAACTTATGGATCCTTGATCCGGCAGAAGACTATATGATCCGGATGCTTCCGGAGGGCTTTTTTCTATGATATGGTGATGAGGATCGGAAGTATTTTTTGCTGTGTTTTTAATCGTATCTTTTGTCTGCAGTATTGTCCAGAAAAAGATAAATAAGAGATGCGATTCACGGTAATTGTAATAAATAAGATATACTTATAAAAAGATTTAGTTATATTTATTGTACTTATAAAAGGTGATGTGGTAAAATAAAAATCGAGGAAACTGCCGTTATGCCGGATCAAGGCATGCGGTTTCAATATTACTATCAAAGCTAATGGAGGAAATTATGGGCGTAAAACGTGTATATGTGGAGAAAAAACCAGAATTTGCAGTACAGGCTAAAGAACTTCGCCATGAGGTGAAGAGTTATCTTGGAATTAAGACGGTGAAGAATGTACGTGTACTGATCCGCTATGATGTGGAAAATCTTTCTGATGCAACATTTGAAAGAGCATGCAACGGTGTGTTTGCAGAACCACCGGTAGATGTGCTTTACAGAGAGGACTTCCCGCGCGAAGAAAGTGACCACATTTTTCTGTAGAATTTCTTCCTGGACAGTTTGACCAGAGAGCAGATTCTGCTGTTCAGTGCGTACAGTTTATCAAAGAGGATGAGCTGCCGGTTATCAAGACAGCGACCACTTATGTGATCGAAGGTGAGATCAGCGAAGAAGAGATGGAAGCTATCAAGGCACACTGCATCAACCCGGTGGATTCCAGAGAGACAGGACTTGAAAAACCGGAGACACTGGTTACGAAATTCGAGGAACCTGCAGATGTAAAGATTTTGACGGATTCAAAGATATGCCGGAAGCGGAACTGAAAGAGTTATACAGTTCTCTTGGACTTGCCATGACATTCAAGGATTTCCAGCATATCCAGCATTATTTCAAAGTGGAGGAACACAGAGATCCATCTATGACAGAGATCCGTGTTCTGGATACTTACTGGTCTGACCACTGCCGTCATACAACATTCTCAACAGAACTTACAGAAGTTTCCTTTGGAGACGGCGATTACAGAAAGCCGATGGAAGATACTTATAAAGAATACCTTCAGACACACAGCGAGATTTTTAAAGGGCGTGAGGACAAATTTGTATGTCTGATGGATCTTGCATTGATGGCTATGAGAAAGCTGAAAAAAGAAGGCAAGCTTCAGGATCAGGAAGAATCCGATGAGATCAATGCCTGCAGTATCGTTGTCCCGGTTGAAGTAGATGGTGTGGAAGAAGAGTGGCTTGTCAACTTCAAGAACGAGACGCACAACCATCCGACCGAGATCGAACCATTTGGTGGTGCAGCTACCTGTCTTGGTGGTGCGATCCGTGACCCGTTATCAGGACGTTCCTATGTATATCAGGCAATGCGTGTAACCGGTGCAAAGAGATCCGACCGTATCTGTAAAAGAGACGATGAAAGGAAAACTGCCGCAGAAGAAACTGGTGCGTAGTGCAGCACACGGATACAGCTCATATGGTAATCAGATCGGACTTGCAACCGGACTGGTAAAAGAGATCTATCATCCGGATTATGTGGCAAAGAGAATGGAGATCGGTGCGGTTATGGGTGCTGCTCCGAGACGTGCAGTTATCCGTGAAAATTCGGATCCGGGAGATATCATCATTCTTCTTGGCGGACGTACCGGACGTGATGGCTGTGGTGGAGCAACCGGTTCTTCCAAAGTTCATACCGAAGAATCCATCGAGACATGTGGAGCTGAGGTTCAGAAGGGTAATGCGCCGACCGAACGTAAAATCCAGAGACTGTTCCGCAGAGAGGAAGTCAGCTGCCTGATCAAAAAGTGTAATGACTTCGGAGCAGGCGGAGTGTCTGTTGCGATCGGAGAACTTGCAGATGGTCTTCAGATCAATCTGGACAAAGTACCGAAAAAATATGCAGGTCTTGACGGAACAGAGATTGCAATTTCTGAATCCCAGGAGCGTATGGCTGTTGTGGTAGATCCGAAGGATGTAGATGAATTCCTTGGCTATGCAAAAGAAGAGAATCTGGAGGCGGTAAAGGTTGCAGTTGTTACCGAAGATCCGAGACTTGTTCTTTCATGGAGAGGAAAAGAGATTGTAAATATTTCCCGTGCCTTCCTGAACACCAACGGTGCACACCAGGAGACAACGGTTAAAGTTGATATTCCTTCAAGAGAAGATACCATCCTTAAGAAACAGGTTGAGGTTGGCGATGTAAAAGAAAAATGGCTGGATACTCTGAAAGATCTGAATGTATGCTCGCAGAGGTCTGGTTGAGATGTTCGACGGATCCATCGGAGCAGGCTCAGTTTTCATGCCTCACGGTGGAAAATACCAGATGACAGAGACGCAGAGTATGGTTGCAAAGCTTCCGGTTATGCATGGTAAATGCGATACCGTTACGATGATGAGCTATGGTTATGATCCGTATCTCTCCAGCTGGAGTCCGTATCACGGAGCTGTCTATGCTGTCACAGAGTCTATGGCTAAGATCGTGGCTTGTGGTGGAGATTACAGCAAGATCCGTTTTACATTCCAGGAATATTTCCGCAGAATGACAGAGGATCCGGAAAGATGGAGTCAGCCATTTGCAAAGCACTGCTTGGTGCATATAAGGCACAGATTGCTTACGGACTTCCGTCAATCGGAGGAAAGGACAGCATGTCCGGAACATTTGAACATATCGATGTACCGCCGACACTCGTATCCTTTGCAGTTGACATTGCCAAAGAAGGAGATATCATTACTCCGGAACTGAAAAAAGCAGGTAATAAACTTGTATGGATGAAGATTGAAAAAGATGAATATGAGCTTCCGGTATATGAACAGGTAATGGATCAGTACGGTAAGTTCGCTGATGATATCCACAACGGAAAGATCGTATCGGCTTACGCACTTGACCGCCATGGAGTGATCGCGGCTGTAAGTAAGATGGCATTTGGTAACGGAATGGGTGTGAAGATCGAACACAGCATGGATGCAAGAGAACTTTTTGCACCTGCATTCGGTGACATCGTAGCAGAAGTTCCGGCAGACAAGGTTGGAGAACTCTCCATTTCTTACACTGTGATCGGTGAAGTGACAGATGATGCGAAATTCGCATTTGGAAATACAGAAATCACACTGAAAGAAGCAGAAGATGCATGGACAGGAACTCTGGAACAGGTATTCCGTACGGTATCTGACGAAGCTTCTGACGAAAAGGTAGAATCTCCGCTGTATGATACAAAAGACATTGTGATCTGCGGACACAAGATTGCACAGCCGACTGTATTTATTCCGGTATTCCCAGGAACAAACTGTGAGTATGACAGTGCAAAAGCATTTGAAAGAGCAGGTGCAAAGGTCATCACAAAAGTATTCCGTAACATGGATGCAGAGATATCGTAGATTCTGTGAATACATTTGAAAAAAGAAATTGCAAAATCCCAGATCATCAGGTTCCCGGGTGGATTCTCCGCTGGTAACGAACCGGATGGTTCCGCGAAAGTCTTTGCAACTGCATTCCAGAATGCAAAACTCAAAGAAGCAGTAGAAAAACTTCTGAACGAAAGAGATGGTCTTGTACTTGGTATTTGTAACGGATTCCAGACACTGGTTAAACTTGGTCTGGTTCCTTACGGAGAAGTTGTGGGACAGACACCGGATTCTCCGACACTGACCTACAATACCATCGGACGCCATATTTCCAAGATGGTTTACACGAAAGTTGTTACCAACAAGTCACCATGGCTGCAGGGGGCAGAGCTTGGCGGAGTTTATACCAATCCGGCATCCCACGGAGAGGGACGTTTTGTTGCAAGTGAAGAATGGCTTGACAAGCTCTTTGCAAACGGACAGGTTGCAACACAGTACTGTGACCTTGACGGAAATGTATCTATGGACGAAGAATGGAACGTCAATGGCTCTTATCGCGCAATTGAAGGTATTACAAGTCCGGATGGCCGTGTGCTTGGTAAGATGGCACATTCAGAACGTCGTGCAGATTCCGTGGCAATCAATATTTATGGTGAACAGGATATGAAGATCTTTGAATCTGGTGTGAAATATTTCAAATAAGACGGGAAATCTGGAATAAAATGCTTCGAATGAGACGAAAATGCAAGATTGTCGACACGAACTTGCAAAAAAGAGAAGAAGTATCAAGAAAAAAAAAATGAAAATCAGCTGTATTTGAAACAAAAATGTAGTGGAAATTCATAAAAATTGAAAAATATGCAAAAAATCTTGACACAGGCGCCTGAATGCTTTACTCTGTTAAAGAACAAAGGTGTTCGGAGGGACAGACATTTGTTTGTCCCTCTTTTTAGCAAAGAAGTGTGCAAAGTCACATTTTTGTAAAAAAGAACATTCAGGAGGTATTGAGTAGTATGTCTTATGTTGATGAAGTAATTGAACTTGTAGTAAAGAAAAACCCAGATGAACCAGAATTTCATCAGGCAGTCAAAGAGGTTCTGGAATCTCTTCGTGCAGTTGTAGAAGCTCATGAAGAAGAATACAGAAGAGACGCTCTTCTTGAAAGACTTGTTGAGCCGGAAAGACAGATCAAATTCCGCGTACCGTGGGTAGATGATAAAGGTCAGGTTCAGGTTAATACAGGATACCGTGTACAGTTTAACAGTGCAATTGGATCGGACCATATAAAGGAGGATTGCGTCTTCATCCTTCAGTAAATATCGGAATTATCAAATTCCTTGGATTCGAACAGATCTTCAAAAACTCTCTGACAGGTCTTCCGATCGGTGGAGGTAAAGGTGGATCAGATTTCGATCCGAAAGGAAAATCAGATCGTGAAGTTATGGCATTCTGCCAGAGCTTTATGACAGAGCTTTGCAAATATATCGGAGCAGACACAGATGTACCGGCCGGAGATATCGGAACAGGTGCAAGAGAGATCGGATATATGTATGGACAGTACAAGAGAATCCGTGGATTATCAGAAGGTGTTCTTACAGGTAAAGGACTCAGCTACGGTGGATCCCTTGCACGTACAGAAGCTACAGGATACGGACTTCTGTATTTTACACGCGAAATGCTCAAACTTGCAGGAAAAGACATCGCTGGCAAGACAGTTGCTGTTTCCGGAGCCGGTAACGTTGCTATTTACGCAATTGAAAAAGCACAGCAGATGGGTGCAAAAGTTGTAACATGCGCGACTCTACAGGATGGGTTTATGATCCGGAAGGAATCGATGTTGCAAAAGCACTGAAAGAAATCAAAGAAGTGAAGAGAGCAAGACTTACAGAATACAAGAACTACCGTGCAAATTCAGAATATCATGAAGGACGCGGTGTATGGTCAGTAAAAGTTGATATCGCTCTTCCTTGTGCAACACAGAACGAACTTCATCTGGAAGATGCAAAACAGCTTGTTGCAAACGGATGCTTCGCAGTAGCAGAAGGCGCTAATATGCCCACCACTCTGGAAGCTACCGAGTATCTTCAGAAGAACGGTGTATGGTTCGCTCCTGGTAAAGCTTCTAATGCCGGTGGTGTTGCTACATCCGCTCTTGAAATGTCCCAGAACAGCGAAAGATTAAGCTGGACATTTGAAGAAGTTGATGCAAAACTTCAGAACATCATGGTAAATATCTGCCACAACGCGACAGACGCAGCAAAACGTTACGGAGCAGAAGGAAACTATGTAGTAGGTGCTAACATTGCCGGATTTGAAAAAGTTGTAGACGCAATGCAGGCTCAGGGAATTGTATAAGACATATCCTCTATGTAAAATATAATCAGAAAGACGAAAATGTTGAATGATATAGGTTGTGTGGGCGGTCGCTGGAAAAAGAATCTAAACGATTTTTTCCGGCGCTTGTCTGTTCAATGGTATCGAATGAAAAATGGTAAAAATAAAACAAAAAATGAAAAAAATAGTTGACATTTAGAAGTAGATAATTGTATAATAACGAAGTCGGTTGTAAAACGGACGAACATATGGGATCATAGCTCAGCTGGGAGAGCATCTGCCTTACAAGCAGAGGGTCATAGGTTCGAGCCCTATGTATCCCATTTCGCGAGAAAGTTTTTTAAAGTCGAAAACATTGAACGCGAAATGTGACGAGCACTTCGTGCGATGCACACAGCTCTGAAGAGCTGGTACAAAAAACATATCATATGGCGGGATAGCTCAGTTGGCTAGAGCACGCGGTTCATACCCGCGGTGTCGCTGGTTCAAATCCAGTTCCCGCTACTACAAGAAGGAGCCCTTGTGTGGGGCTTCTTTTTGCGTTATATCTATATTATCATTCATGAAACGCTGAATATCATTTGCCATATTCCAACTTTTATACTCAAACTATAAAATTCACAAATATTAAACTACAAGCGATCCATTGCCTTAAAATTTCCCAACAAAGTACCCCTCCAATACAAAAAGCCATTGATAAATCCCCAATTGCATAGGTGCTTAAACTCAACATTTCCCAGGCAGCCGCTCCCAAGCGCTGCCGTCTTTTCAGAGAAAGTCAGCAGGAGGAGAAAAAATATCCCACCAGATTCCATGTTTGGACAAAGGAATCCGGTGGGATATTTTTTCTCCTCCTGCGTCCCCTCTGAACACCCGCACCATTTCACCTGCCTCCCAACAAAACCTATGCAATCCCCCAAAGATGTGATAAAATATCCCTAGATTACGACAAAACGGAGGAATTTTCATATGACATCTAAGACAAAGCAGATCATCATGGCTGCAATCGGCGCATATCTGGTATATACCGGCATATCACTTGTGAAGGACACAATTGTCGGAGAACCGAAAAACCAGATCCTTTTTATTCTGGTCGGAGTATTTTTTGCACTGTTTGGACTGGCTACGATTATCTGGAATATAAGAACAATCGTAAAAGAGACAAAAGCAGAAATTCAGGGTACAATTGCAGGGGCAGAAGAAAACGAAGATGGCGAAGAAGCGGCAAAAAAGGTTTCTTCAGGGAAAGGAGTTGCAGACGTTCATGTAGGAGCTGATACAAAAGAAGAGAAGTCTGCGGATAAAGAAGAAAGGAAAGAAACAGCTGCTGAAGAAAAAGCGGAAGACGGTGAAAAAGAAAAAGAAAGCAGAAGATGATACAGAAGCGGTAAAAGACGAAGAAAAGAAAACTGTGGAGGACAAAGAAGATAAGAAAGCAGAAGAGGTGCCGGAAGAAAAGAGCGACAAAAAAAAGCAGATGACAGACAGGAAGGGAGAAGTGTAGAAGATGCGTGTTGGAATGGGATATGATGTTCATAAACTGACAGAAGGAAGAAAGCTGATTCTTGGTGGGGTAGAGATCCCATATGAAAAGGGATTGTTAGGACATTCAGATGCTGATGTACTTTTGCATGCAATCATGGATGCCCTGCTTGGGCGGCATCACTTGGAGATATCGGAAAGCATTTTCCGGATTCGGATCCTGCTTATAAAGGAATTTCCAGTATTAAGCTTCTGGAGCATGTAGGAAAGCTGCTGGATGATCATATGTATGTAATTGAGAATATTGATGCGACGATCATTGCGCAGAGACCGAAGATGCGCCCACATATCGAGCAGATGGAAAAGAATATTGCAGAAGCACTGCATATTGAAACGAATCAGGTAAATGTCAAGGCAACGACGGAAGAAGGTCTTGGATTTACCGGAAGTGGGGAAGGAATTTCTTCACAGGCAATCTGTGCAATCGAAAACTGACTAATTTCAGCAGTGTAGACGTAGCGACACCTGCAGGTGGTCGCGCAGGCTGTGGAGGTTGTGCGACAAGACAGATGTAGATCAAGTCTGAATAGAAAGGCACGGCGAAAAAGTAAAATGAAGATACTGAAAAAACTGAAGTCGAAAGAACGTGGGCTTACAAGAACACTGTGGGAACAGGTATTTACAGAAGATACGAAAGAATTTCTGGACTACTATTACACAGAAAAGACGAAGAATAACGAAATCTATGTGATCGAGACAGATCACGATATCCGGGCGATGATGCAGCTGAATCCTTATGTAATACAGATGGGGAAAAAAAGGCAGTAGAGAGCAGATACATTGTTGCAGTTGCAACAGAGCCTCTTTATCGGCACAGAGGTTATATGGCAGAATTATTAAGCAAGACAGCAAGAGATCTGTATCAGCAAAAAATGCCATTCTTTTTCCTGATGCCCGCAAGTGAGAAAATTTACTATCCACATAATTACCGGTTTATCTATGCAGCCGATGTGTGGAGTGCAAAAGGAACAGACGGGAAAGAACTGACAATACAGAAGATCGTGGAATTGCAGAACGATTCCGGCGTGAGACTCAGAAAGGCAGAGGAAAAAGACTGTAAAAAGCTGGGAGATTTTGCGGAAGAAGTTCTGGAAAACAGAAAATACAGGTATATACCAAACGGGATCTGAGCTTATTATATGCGCCTTTTGAAGGAACAGGAAAGTGAAAAAGGCGGAATCCTGATCGCAGAGCAGGATGGAGAGATGCGAGGAATCCTTGTTTTTGATGAAGAAGATGGGCTTGCAGTAAGAGAGCCATTGCTCTGAAAGGGATATGAAGATGTTTTTGATAAGGCAGGAGTCATCCTCAAAAAAAGAAGAAAGAAAAAACCGTTGATCATGGCACGGCTTTTGAATGTAGAAAGTCTTCTGTCTTCAATGGTGTGCAAAGAAGAGATGGATCTGGAGTTTGTTCTGTATGATCCGATTATCCGGGAAAATAACTGTCTGTTTATGCTAAAAGGCAATGAAGAACATCTTGTAGTCCGGACAAGGACAGCACACACCGGCAAAGATGATGCTGTGCAGAAGATCAGTATTGATGCGCTTACATCGATTGTATTTGGCTATAAAGAGCTGGAAAAAGATTGAAGAGGAAGAAAAAGAGATCTTTTCAGCAGAATTCAAAGAAGAAATCAGTAAATTGATGCCGTTTTCTCCTGTTTTTATCAACGAGATTGTCTGATAAGCGGGTTGACAAAATAGAAAAAAAATCGCATACTATATGTACTAGACATGAATGAAACTGAAAAGACGGAGAACGAAAAGAGTAGTTATCCTCAGAGTTCCATCAGAGAGGATCTGTCATCGGCTGAAAGCAGATCTGGGAGCAGGGATGATGAAGTGCATTCGGGAGTTGACCGGGCGAACGTGAAAGTGAAGATTTTACAAGTAGCCGGGTACGTGTGGCAGACGTTACAGGCCGTGAGAGAAAAGCAGGAGAGTCGCTTTTAATTTAGAGTGGAACTGCGGAAACTTCGTCTCTTTTTTGAGACGGAGTTTTTTTTATTTCACAGGAAATTCCAAATCAGAGGTGAATGAAATGGGAGTTATTTCCTATATCAAAGAAGAAATCAAAGTAGTAAAAGAACGAGATCCGGCTATCAAATCGGATATAGAAGTACTTCTGTATCCAAGCTTTTAAGGTAATGCTTCATTACAGGATCGCACATAAGCTGTATCTGAAAAACACTATTTTCTGGCACGGTGGGTGTCACAGCGTGGTGTCAGAAAGACAGGAATTGAGATCCATCCGGGAGCAACCATTGGAAAGGGGCTTTTTATCGACCATGGAAGTGGCGTTATCATCGGCGAGACTGCAATCCTGGGTGATAATATTACACTGTATCAGGGAGTAACCCTGGGTGGTACAGGAAAAGAGCAGGGTAAGCGCCATCCAACGCTGGAAGACAATGTTATGGTCAGTGCCGGTGCGAAGGTCATCGGTTCCTTTTTACAATTGGAAAGAATTCCAAGATCGGAGCAGGATCTGTTGTTATCGAGGAAGTACCTCCGAACTGTACCGTTGTCGGTGTCCCGGGAAGAATTGTACGCATGGGTGACCAGAAAGTTCCGCGTGCTGACCTGGATCAGATCCATCTGCCAGATCCGGTATGGAATGATATCCGTCATGTCTTCAGACAGACAATATCCGTCTTTGAAAAAGATCAAAGATTGAAAGAAAACGAAAAAAAAAATTCGAAAAGCAGAAAGAAAAAAAAAGGAGAACTTTATGAAAGTATTTACAATACTTTATCGAAAAACAAAAAGAAGAATTTCGTTCCTCTGGAAGAAGGAAAGGTAAGTATGTATGTATGCGGTCCGACCGTATACAACTTTATCCATATCGGAAATGCAAGACCAATGATCGTTTTTGATACCTTCCGCCGTTATATGGAGTACAAAGGCTATGATGTGAACTATGTGTCAAATTTTACCGATGTGGACGATAAGATCATCAAAAAAGCAAATGAAGAACAGGTATCCGCGCAGGAAATTTCACAGCGCTATATTGCAGAGTGCAAAAAGGATATGGCAGGAATGAATGTAAAGCCTGCAACCAAGCATCCGCTTGCTACAGAGGAGATCTGCGGTATGGTAGAGATGATCTCTGAACTGATCGACAAAGGGTTATGCTTATGCAAAAAGAACGGAACCGTTTATTTCAGCACAAGAAAATTTAAAGACTATGGAAAATTATCCCACAAGAATCTGGATGATCTCCGTTCCGGTGGACGTTCTCTTCTGGTAAGCGGTGAGGATGAAAAAGAAGATCCGCTGGATTTCGTACTCTGGAAGCCGAAAAAAAGGAGAACCTTTCTGGAAGTCACCATGGTCAGACGGACGTCCGGGATGGCATATTGAGTGTTCTGTGATGTCGAGGAAATATCTTGGCGAACAGATTGATATCCATGCAGGTGGAGAAGATCTGATCTTCCCGCATCATGAAAATGAAATCGCACAGAGTGAAGCCGCTAACGGTAAAGAATTTGCAAGATACTGGATGCACAATGCATTCCTGAACATTGACAACCGCAAGATGTCAAAATCACTCGGAAACTTCCGTACGGTAAGAGAGATCAGCGAGCAGTATGACCTCCAGGTGCTTCGTTTCTTCATGCTGAGTGCACATTACAGAAGCCCGCTGAACTTCAGTGCAGAGCTGATGGAAGCATCCAAGAACGGTCTGGAGAGAATTCTCAATGCAACCGATAATCTGAAACATCTTATCGCTTCAGTGGCAAAGAGAAGAGATGAGTGCCGAAGAAAAAGAAGCATTTTCAAAAACTGATGCATATGTAGAAGAATTTGAAAAAGCAATGGATGATGATTTCAAATACAGCAGACGCAATCGCAGCAATCTTTGAACTTGTAAAATATGCAAATACCACTGCGACAGCAGAAAGCTCAAAGGAATATCTCCGGGGATTACTGGACAGAATCGTAAAACTCGGTGATGTCCTGGGACTGATCCTGGATAAGAAGGAAGAACTTCTGGATGCAGATATTGAGAAACTGATCGAAGAGCGTCAGGCAAAGAAGAAAAAGCAAAATTTTGCAAGAGCCGATGCAATCCGTGACGAGCTTCTGGAAAAGGGAATTATCCTGAAGGATACCAGAGAAGGAGTACAATGGAAAAAAGCGTAGAATTTGAAATTGCTGATATATAAAGAAGTGTTTGAGATGAAAGAGGTGGAGCCGGAAGGCTATTCACCTCTTACCCTGGCTTATAGGGGACAGCATTTATGATCTGATCATCAAGACAAAGGTGATCAGCGAAGGAAATAAACAGGTAAAAAAAATTACATCAGGAGACAAGCAGTATGGTGCAGGCGTCTGCCCAGTCAGAGATGATGCGTGCCCTTCAGCCATTGCTTACTGAAGAAGAGCATGCTGTTTACAGAAGAGGCCGAAATGCTAAATCAGTATCGCCGGCAAAGAACCAGTCACTGACCGATTACCGACGTGCAACCGGATTTGAAGCGTTGATGGGATGGCTTTACCTGAAAAGAGAATGGAAAAGAATGGCAGATCTGATCAAGATCGGTCTGGATCACTTAAGCGAATGCGAAGAAGAAAAAGAAGCAGGAGAAATAGAATGGAAGAAAAAAGATGAACAGTCAGCAGATCGAGGGAAGAAATGCAGTAATGGAAGCATTTCGCTCCGGGAAACTCGATTGACAAAGTATATATTCTTGACGGATGTCAGGACGGACCGATCAGAAGTATCGTAAGAGAAGCAAAAAAAGCATGATACGATCCTGAATTTTGTAACCAAAGAACGTCTGAACCAGATTTCAGAGACCGGAAGACATCAGGGGGTCATTGCACAGGGCGACTTACGAGTATGCACAGGTGGAAGATATGCTGGAGCTTGCAAAACAGAAAGGGGAAGATCCTTTCCTGATCCTTCTGGACAATATTGAGGATCCACATAATCTCGGCGCGATCATCCGTACTGCCAATCTTGCAGGTGCGCATGGTGTGATCATTCCGAAGCACCGCGCAGCAGGTCTTACTGCAACCGTTGCAAAGACATCAGCAGGTGCGCTGAATTACACACCGGTAGCAAAAAGTCACCAATCTGGTGAAAACCATGGAAGAACTGAAAGAAAAGGGACTCTGGTTCGTCTGTGCAGATATGGATGGGGATGTGATGTACCGCGTGAATCTGAAAGGACCGATTGGTCTGGTGACCGGAAACGAAGGCGAAGGTGTTGGACGTCTGGTAAAAAGAAACCTGTGATATGACTGCAGCCATTCCGATGAAGGGAGATATTGACTCCCTGAATGCGTCTGTGGCGACAGGTGTCCTTGCCTATGAGATCGTGCGTCAGCGCATGAGTTAGGAAAATCGGAGAATGAAAATGGATCTGGGGAAAATGACGGATGAGAGCTGATTGAACTGCTTCGGGAAGGTAAGACCGAGATCACGGATTATCTGATGGAAAAATACAAAGACATGGTACGCAAACAAGCGCGTGCCATGTATCTGTGGGGCGGAGAAAATGATGATCTGATCCAGGAGGGGATGATCGGTCTTTTAAAGCGGTGCAGGATTATGATCCGAAAGAAGGTGCAAGCTTTTCAAGTTTTGCCGGAGTTTGTGTGTCACGCCAGATGTATACGGCGATTAAGGCTTCACAGCGGAAAAAACATCTGCCGCTCAATTCCTATGTGTCGATTTACGCGTCTGCCAGTGACAATCCGGAGGAGAACGGGCTTTCCATAGTAGATACGATCGAAGCAGGGAAAGAGAGTAATCCGGAGCTGATGATTCTTGGAGAAGAGTATACGAATGCATTTGAAGAGGAACTGAAAGAAAAATTAAGTAAGCTGGAGCGAAAGGTGCTGTATCTTCATCTACAGGGAATGGAGTATCTGAAGATTGCAGAATTTATGGACAAAAGTCCGAAGACGATCGACAATGCCCTGCAGCGGATCAAAGCGAAAGCACGCCAGCTTCTGGAAGAAAAGCGCCGGTCTGAAAAAAGTAAAAATATAGTTTTAAAATTGTTGACAAAGCAAAGCAGTGATATGCTATATTAAATGAGTCGCGAAAATGCGCAGGCCGCCTTGGCTCAGTCGGTAGAGCGTCGCCTTGGTAAGGCGGAGGTCGGCGGTTCGATTCCGCTAGGCAGCTTATATATTTAAGAAGCAGAGTTGTATTTCCGGTTGGAAGGTACAATGTCTGCTTTTTTTTCACTTGTCCGTGTGTAGAAAGTGTGATAAACTAAAGGACATGAATCAAAACTGTCCACAGGACAATGATTGAGATGCATGACAAGAAAAAGACTGCCATATAATGGCAGATTATGAAGTAATAGAGAGATGCGAGGAGGAACTTCAATGGCAGAAGAAGCTGTATCAAAGAATTTTATAGAACAGGAAATTGAAAAAGATCTTGCAGAAGGCGTATACGATCATGTATGTACCCGTTTCCCACCGGAACCGAACGGATACCTTCACATCGGACATGCAAAGTCTATCCTTTTAAACTACGGACTTGCACAGAAATATAACGGAACATTCCATATGCGTTTTGATGATACCAACCCGACAAAGGAAAAGACTGAGTTCGTTGAGTCTATCAAAGCGGATATCAAGTGGCTGGGTGCTGACTGGGGAGATCACCTTTACTTTGCATCTGATTATTTTGATCAGATGTATGAGTATGCGATCAAACTGATCAAGAAAGGAAAAGCTTATGTCTGTGACCTGACAGCGGATCAGATCCGTGAGTACAGAGGAACTTTGACAGAGCCGGGAAAAGACAGCCCGTACCGTGACAGAAGTGTGGAAGAGAACCTGGAGCTTTTTGAAAATATGCGTGCAGGCAAGTATGCAGACGGAGAGAAGGTTCTCCGTGCGAAGATAGATATGGCATCACCGAATATCAATATGAGAGATCCGATCCTCTACCGTGTAGCCCGTATGACACATCATAATACCGGTGATAAATGGTGCATCTACCCGATGTATGACTTTGCACATCCGCTCTCTGATGCAATCGAAGGAATCACTCATTCCATCTGTACGCTGGAATTTGAAGATCACAGACCGCTTTATGACTGGGTAGTAAGAGAATGTGAATTTGCAAATCCACCGCGTCAGATCGAATTTGCAAAATTATACCTGACGAACGTAGTTACAGGAAAGCGTTACATCAAGAAACTTGTAGAAGATAAGATCGTAGACGGATGGGATGATCCGAGACTGGTTTCTATCGCAAAGCACTTCGTCGCCGTGGATTCACACCGGAATCTATCAAGATGTTCGTTGACCTGTGCGGAGTTTCCAAAGCACAGAGCTCTGTAGATTATGCAATGCTCGAGTACTGCATTCGTGAGGACCTGAAGCTGAAACGTCCGCGTATGATGGCGATCCTTGATCCGATCAAGCTCGTGATCGATAACTATCCGGAAGGACAGATTGAATATCTGGATGCACCGAATAATCTTGAGAATGAAGAACTTGGAAGCCGTCAGCTTCCATTTGGAAGAGAGCTTTATATTGAAAGGGAAGACTTTATGGAAGAGCCTCCCAGAAAATATTTCCGTCTGTTCCCCGGCAATGAAGTACGCCTGATGGGCGCTTACTTCGTAACTTGTACCGGATGTGAAAAAGATGAAAACGGCAATGTGACCGTTGTTCACTGTACCTATGATCCGGAGACAAAGAGCGGTTCCGGATTCACAGGAAGAAAAGTAAAAGGAACGATCCACTGGGTAGAGGCAAGTACAGCACTTCCGGCAACCGTAAGACTGTATGAGAATCTGATCGACGAAGAAAAGGGTGTCTACAATAAAGAAGACGGTTCCCTGAACCTGAATCCGAATTCTCTTACAGAGAAAGAAATCTTTTGTAGAATCAAACTTTGCAGATGCAAAAGCATATGAAAGCTTCCAGTTTGTACGTCAGGGATATTTCTGCGTGGATTCTCATGATTCGTCTAAAGAACATCTGGTATTTAACAGAATCGTTTCGCTGAAGAGTTCATTCAAGCTGCCAAAATAAAGAAAGCAGTCTTGCTCAGAATTTAATTGCAAATAATGTGTTAGTCGACAGTTTTTGAAAAGAAATGGCAATGAAAAACCCGGTAAGAATGAAAAAAATTCTTCCGGGTTTTGGTTTTATGCAGAAAATGATAAGCTGTAAGAAAAGTTCTTTCTTAAACTTCTTCTGAAGCCGGATCGGATTCTTCGGAATCAGTTTCCGGTGTCTGGGAAGCGGCTTCTGGTCCGGCTTCTGCATCGTCAGTTTTTTCTTCAGACTCTTCAGAGGTTTCTTCCTTTGCAGAAGATGGAGTAAGAGTTGTGTAACCACGCTCAGGCACTTCGCCAAGATCATCATCCAGTTCAAAATCATCCTCTTCAAAAGAGTCATCGAACTCGTCTTCCGGTTCTTCATTATGTCGGTTCTTTAACCAGTAATATGCACCGGCACCAGCCGCGCCTGGCAAGAATCAGTCCGAGCAGGATTTTACCAAAATTTTTAGCCATGTTGTTGCTCCTTTCTTGATCTCGTCCTGTCAGATATGGCAGATGAGATAGTTCGTCATGAAATATAGTATACATGAATAATTTTATTGTAATACTTTTTATTTGAAAAGGGAAAGTAAAATATTTATAAAAGAACCAGAAAAACAACAAAAATAAGGAAGTGTTGTACGATTATAAGCAGCTGGAATGTTGTGAAAGAATAAAAAATTGTGTTACGATATAGAATAGTATCTAAAGAGAGGAAGACCGCGCATGAGAGAATTTACAAAATACCATGATACCAGCAAGTCAGTCAAAGAACGTGCCAAGACAAAAGTATTTGGTGCAGTGTACAGCCATACCGCGATTATTCTTCTGCTGATTCTTCTTCAGATTGGTATTATGGTTCTCACTTTTTACATATCTGGGAAATTACAGTACCTATATGAACGGAGTGATGTCCCTTCTCTCCTTTATTACAGCGATTTATATTTTTAATGAAAAAGGGAATCCGGCGTTTAAGATGACGTGGATCCTGTTTGTGTTCCCTTGTCCCGGTGGTCGGAGTTGGATTTTATCTGTTTACAAAAGCAGGGATCGGAACTAAATATCTGGGTGCCAGACTGGAGAAGCTTCGAGTGGAGACTGAACCTTATATGCAAAGAGAATGAATATGTCGTCCATGCGATGAAAGGTGGAAGGGTTGCGAATGCCAATCTGTCACATTTTCTTTATAACCAGGTGGGATTTCCGACTTATGGGAACTCACAGGCACAGTATTTTCCACTGGGAGATGACAAATTTCCGGTTCTGATCGAGGAATTGAATAAGGCAGAAAAATTTATTTTCATGGAATATTTTATTATCGGAGAAGGATATGTGTGGGACACTGTCCTGGAGGCCCTGCGTAAAAAGGTGAAAGAGGGCGTGGAAGTACGCCTGATGTATGACGGAACCTGCAGTATCAGCCTTTTGCCGTATGAGTATCCGAAGCAGCTCAGGGAATATGGAATCCAGTGCAAGGAATTTGGACCGATTGTACCCATCCTTTCTACCAGCCAGAATAACCGGGATCACCGGAAAATCTGTGTGGTTGACGGAAAGGTTGCATTTACCGGAGGTGTCAATCTGGCAGATGAATATATCAACAAGAAAGTCCGGTTCGGACACTGGAAAGATACAGCGATCAAAATCGAAGGCGATGCCGTGCAGAGTTTTACCATGATGTTCCTGCAGATGTGGAATATTACGGAGAGACAGCCGGAGGATTATGCAAAGTATCTGACAGAAAAGCGACCGGGGGTTCATGAATGAAAGACTGGGTTACATCATCCCATATGGAGACAGTCCGTTTGACCATGAGAATGTAGGAGAAGAAGTGTATTTCCACATCCTGAATCATGCCAAGAAGTATGTGCATATTATGACACCGTATCTGATCCTGGACAATGAGATGATTGATGCGCTGACAAGAGTGCAGCCAAAAGGTGGAATAGAAGTGCAGATTATTATGCCACATATTCCGGATAAGCCGTATGCATTTTATCTTGCGAAGACTTATTATGAGGAACTGATCGCAGGTGGGGTAGAGATCTATGAGTATACACCTGGATTTGTACATGCGAAAGTATTTGTATCTGATGATGATACGGCAACAGTAGGCAGTATCAATCTGGATTTCCGGAGTCTCTATCTGCATTTTGAATGCGGTGTTTTCATTTACCGCAATCCGGTGGTGCGTGATATTGAAAAAGATTTCCAGGAGACCCTTGCAAAATGCCAGAAGGTGACGATGACGGAGGTCAGAAACCGGAGCACTTTTTGTGAAAATATATGGTCAGGTTTTAAGAATTGTGGCACCGCTGATGTAGGAAAACACTCAGAGAGCAGTAAAATCAAGAAAAATGCGGAATTTTCGGGAAGTAGCTGAAAATAAGAGTGTACTTTTTATTTGAAATGTAGTATAATTCAATCGGTGTCTTTATAAGGGACATTGATTATATTTATAAGTAGGAGTTATCCCGATGAAAAGAGGGATGACACTGTGGAGATATTTCACAGATAGCCAAGAACACGCAGGAGGATTTATTATGGTTAGAGCAATTGTAGGTGCTAACTGGGGTGACGAAGGAAAGGGTAAGATTACGGATATGCTTGCCGAAAAAGCAGATATTATCATCCGTTTCCAGGGCGGAAGTAATGCAGGCCATACCATTATCAATGATTACGGCAAATTCGCTCTTCATACATTACCGTCAGGAGTTTTCTACGGACATACAACCAGTATCATCGGCAATGGTGTCGCTGTAGATATCCCGGTTCTTTTCAAGGAAATCCAGTCAATCATTGACAGAGATGTTCCGATGCCGAAGATTCTGGTGTCAGACCGTGCACAGATGGTGATGTCTTATCACAAGAATTTTGATGCATATGAGGAAGAGAGACTGGGCGGAAAGTCGTTCGGATCTACAAAGTCTGGTATTGCACCGTTCTATTCAGACAAGTATGCAAAGATCGGTTTCCAGATCAGCGAGCTTTTTGAAGACGAAGCTGAACTTAGAGAAAAGGTAAACCGTGTAGCAGAGCAGAAGAATGTTATGCTGGAACACCTTTATCACAAACCGTTAATCAATCCTGATGATTTATATAACGAACTGATGGAATACAAAGAAATGGTAGCACCGTATGTATGTAACGTTTCTCTGTATCTTGACGAAGCCCTCAAGGAAGGAAAAGAAATCCTTCTGGAAGGACAGCTGGGAACACTGAAAGATCCGGATCACGGAATCTATCCGATGGTTACATCCTCCTCCACGCTGGCAGCTTACGGTGCAATCGGTGCAGGACTCCCGCCGTATGAGATCAAACAGATCGTTACAGTATGTAAAGCATACTCAAGTGCAGTAGGAGCAGGTGCCTTTGTAAGTGAGATTTTTGGCGAAGAAGCAGATGAACTTAGAAGACGCGGTGGAGACGGCGGAGAATTCGGCGCAACAACCGGTCGCCCGAGACGTATGGGATGGTTTGACTGTGTAGCATCCAAATATGGATGCCGTATGCAGGGAGCTACAGATGTAGCATTTACTGTTGTTGATGTACTTGGATACCTGGATGAAATTCCGGTATGTGTAGGATACGAGATTGACGGAGAAGTTACAACAGAATTCCCGACAACACATCTTCTTGAGAAAGCAAAACCAGTATTCAAAAAACTTCCGGGATGGAAATGTGATATCCGTGGAATTAAGAAATACGAAGATCTTCCGGAGAACTGCAGAAACTACATTGAGTTTATCGAAAAAGAAATCGGATACCCGATCACAATGGTTTCTAATGGACCGGGAAGACATGATATCATCTTCAGAAATAAATAGGAATATAAAAAAGGGGCAGGGCTTTTTAAGTCCTGCCTCATTTTTATGGTAAATTATCAAATTGTGATAATGGTTGGTTATGTATTACAGTAAGTACACTCCGCGGGATGCGGTTTCTTCGAGGACGTCGTCCGGCCAGATGGAGGACTGGACTTCTCCGATGTGGGCTTTGCGGAGATAGAACATACAGATTCGGGATTGTCCGATTCCGCCTCCGACTGTGTACGGAAGTTTTCCGTTCAGTAATGCTTTCTGAAATCCATCTCGGCGCGTTCTTCGCGGCCGGCTTCCTTTAACTGACGGCGGAGTGCATCTTCATCGACACGGATACCCATGGAAGAAAGCTCCAGTGCGATATCGAGTACCGGATAGTAGACGATGATATCACCGTTCAGTTCCCAGTCATCGTAGTCCGGTGCACGTCCGTCATGACGCTGTCCGGAGGCAAGGGTCTTACCGATCTGTTTGATGAATACGGCACCTTTGGCTTTGGCAAAGTGGTATTCACGTTCCTTTGGAGTCTTATCCGGATACATGTCTTCCAGTTCCTGGGATGTGATGAAGCTGATTTCATCCGGAAGGAATTCTTCAATATAATTGTAACGGCGTGCCATGTAGGCTTCGGTTTCTTTGAGTGCACTGTATACTTTTCCTACAGTGTATTCCAGTGTCTCCATGTTGCGTTCTTCTTTGGAATTACTTTTTCCCAGTCCCACTGGTCCACGTAGCAGGAATGTAAGTTGTCAAGTTCTTCATCTCTGCGGATCGCGTTCATATTTGTATAAAGTCCTTCTCCTGAATGAAAGCCGTAGCGCTTTAAGGCGTAACGTTTCCATTTTGCAAGAGAGTGGACGATCTCAACTTCGCGGTCTTCCTGTTCTTTGATGCCAAATGCAACCGGGCGTTCTACTCCGTTCAGGTTATCGTTCAGTCCGGATTCCGGGCGGACGAAAAGAGGAGCGGATACACGCGTCAGATGCAGAGATTTGGCAAGTGCGCGTTCAAAGTGGTCTTTTTACTTCTTTGATAGCCACTTCAGTCTCGCGGATCGTAAGTGGAGAATGGTAATTCTCCGGTATCTGCAAATTGTTCATGATGTTCTTCCTTTCTTACTACTCACTATGTCTAGTTTAGTGAATTGACGTGGTGTTGTCAATCATATTTTCTTAAGAAACAACTTATGATTTTTTTAGAGAATCTCCATAGTAAGGTCACAGAACACGGCTATACTCTTAAAATAAAAAAGATGATGAATGTTTTTGAGGATTGCGAGAGTGTAAAGCACGTAGCAATCTGGTATCATCATAAAAAGAAAAAGTCATAAATCAGAAAATAAGAACATATATTAAAGATGTCGGGGAAATGCCGGATGAGGCTTATACCAGAAGGCAGACAGACGAAAAAACTGTAGACAGGGAGGTAACAAGATATGCAGAAAGAGAAGAATATCAGCACACAGGAAGTCATTTCGATGGAAGAATATCTAAATAAGAGACAGAAGATTAGAGAACAGGAGAAAAAAACGATTGGGGGGCAGATTCGGCGAAGAGAAAAGCCCTGCCTGGATGATGGCAGAGCTTTATGTATGAGATGTTAATATTCACTGTGAAAGTCGTCATCATTCCTGTGAATCAGACGATAAACCAGGATGTAGGCGTAACTCATAACCGGCACAAGAATCGTGCAGGCAACAGATGCTTTTCAGAAGTCCTAATGATCTGGATTTGTCGATAAATGCAAATACCAGAGTGCTGACGTACATCAGGAACAGAAGAATTGCACAGATAAGAGCCGCAAAACGCTTGAATTTTTTCATAACAACCACCTTCGTACTGTACTTTATCTCTATTATATAGATAAAAAAACAATTTCTACAAGAAAATGTTTTGCAAACAGTCGAAAAAAATGCTGTATGATATATGAAGTGATAAAGAACAAAAGGAGAATTTACAGTATGAGTACATTATTAGAACAGTGGAGAGATACCGCTTACTCGAAAGAGATGGATAAAGCTTCTCTGCAGAAATTCTGGGGAACCTATTTCCAGACTGAAAAAGAGATCTATGAAAAGCTGCTTGAGAATCCGGACGAAGAAGTAAAAAGGAACTGTAAAGGAACTTGCTGAAAAATATGGCATTAATGTATTTACAATGACAGGATTCCTTGATGGAATCAATGACAGCCTGAAAGTGGCTAATCCAATTGAAACAATGGATGAGGACACTGAGGTAAGTCTTTGTTTTGACAAAGAGCTTCTTTACAAGAACATGGTAGATGCAAAAGCTGACTGGCTGTATGAACTGCCACAGTGGGATAAGATTTTTACAGAAGAAAAGAAAAAAGTCCTTTACAAAGAACAGAAAAAACGCACGTACAATCCACGTAGAAAAGAAAGTTTATCCAAACGATCCATGTCCGTGCGGAAGCGGTAAAAAAATATAAAAATGCTGTGGTAAGAACAAATAAGTTCTGATAGAAATTTTCAATACATTTTTTTGAACGTGTTGACAAATGAAAATCCCATGGTATAATGTTAGCAAATGCGATGAAGAGAAGAGTAGAACGCAGAAAAATCCCAGAGAGAGAGGTCTTAGGCTGAGAGCCTCTTATTACAGAAGCGTTTGAAGACCACCTCCGAGCGTACTGTAAAAACAGTCCGGCTGGATACCGTTATCATCCACAAAGAGGTCCTGAAATCAGGACAAGCGGGGGTGGAACCGCGGGTATACAAAGTAACTCGTCCTCTGCAAAAGAGATAATCTGTTGCAGAGGTTTTTTATTTTAAAAGTTAAGTTGTCTGGAAAAGATGTACTAGAAAAATTTGAAGGAGCATATTGCACAAAAGAAATTCAGCCAATTCACTTTTTGCGCAATGGAATTGGATGAATTTCTTTTGTGCAATATGCGGTCTTGAATTACAGACAGTAGCTTTTACAGAAAGGATGATCTAATGGAAAGTATTTACGATTGTTTCAAGCTGAACAATGATATGAAAATCCCATGCGTTGGTTTTGGAACTTACAAAGCAAAGAGAAGGGAATAACGTAGAGGTTTTAAAGACTGCCATAGAAGCGGGATATCGCTATTTTGATACTGCATCCTTTTATCAGACCGAAGATTTTTAGGGCAGGCGATCCGTGAAAGCAATCTTCCAAGAGAGGATTTTTTCCTTGTATCCAAGATGTGGAAAGATGAAATGGGATATCAGCAGACAAAGGATGCATTAGAAAAGAGTCTGAAAAGACTTGGTACCGATTATCTGGACATCTATCTGATCCACTGGCCAAGACCGTCGGCTGACTGTGAGAACTGGAAAGAACTGGATCTTGAGACCTGGAGGGCGATGGAAGAACTTCAGAAAGAAGGAAAAATCCGGGGACTTGGACTCAGCAATTTTCTTCCGCACCATATTAAGAACATTCTGGAGAATGGAACAGTAAAACCAGTTGTCAACCAGCTGGAACTGCATCCGGGTTATATGAAAACAGGTTGCACAGCAGTATTGTAAAGAGCATGGTATTCAGATGCAGGCATGGAGCCCGATCGGAAGACGGCGGATTCTGGAAGATGGACTGATCCTTGAACTTGCCGGAAAGTATCAGGTTTCACCGGCGTGGCCTGTGTCTGAGATTCCTGCTTCAGAATGATATCATTCCGCTTCCGAAATCATCTTCGATGGAGCGGATGAAACAGAATATGGATTGTTCCATTTTGAGATCAGCGAAGAGGATGTATCGAGACTGGCAACTATGCCACAGGCAGGATGGTCAGGAGAACATCCGGATCCGGAGCTTGCACAGAAAAATGTTGTATAATCAGAAATTATAAAATAAAGAGAGGAACAAAAAGACTATGAAAATCACATTAAAAGATGGATCAAGCAAAGAATATGCACAGAGCATGTCTGTAATTGATATTGCAAAAGATATCAGTGAAGGACTTGCAAAGGGTTGCAACAGCAGGAGAAGTTGACGGAGAAGTTGTTGATTTAAGAACTGTGATCGACAAAGACTGTGAGCTGAACATTCTTACATTCAATGATGAAAAAGGAAAAGGTGCATTCCGTCACACAACATCTCACATTATGGCACAGGCAATCAAGAGACTGTATCCGGATACAAAACTTGCGATCGGACCTTCAATTGAAGACGGATTCTATTATGATATTGACCGTGAGACTCCGCTTGTAGCAGAAGACCTGGAAAAGATCGAAGCTGAGATGAAGAAAATCGTTAAAGAAGATCTTCCAATTAAACAGTATACAATGCCAAGAGCGGAAGCAATCGCATATTTTAAAGAAAAAGATGAACCATATAAAGTGGAACTGATCGAAGACCTTCCGGAAGATTCCGTAATCAGCTTCTATTCACAGGGAGAATTTACAGATCTTTGTGCAGGACCTCACCTTATGACAACCAAACCGGTAAAAGCATTCAAGCTTACCAGCATTGCAGGAGCTTACTGGCGCGGAAGTGAAAAGAATAAGATGCTTCAGAGAGTTTATGGTACTTCCTATCCGAAGAAAGCAGAGCTCGAAGAGTACCTCCACATGATCGAGGAAGCAAAGAAACGTGACCACAGAAAACTCGGAAAAGAACTTGGACTTTTCATGATGAGAGAAGAAGGACCGGGATTTCCATTCTTCCTTCCAAAAGGAATGGAACTGAAGAACCAGTCTTCTTGATTACTGGAGAGATTCACAAAAAAGCCGGCTATGTTGAAATTTCAACACCGATTATGTTGAGCCGCCATCTCTGGGAAACATCAGGACATTGGGATCACTACAAAGACAATATGTATACAACTGTCATCGATGATGAAGATTTCGCTATCAAACCAATGAACTGCCCGGGAGGAATTCTTGTATATGAATCTGAACCACGTTCATACCGTGACCTTCCGCTTCGTATGGGAGAACTCGGACTGGTTCACCGTCATGAAAAATCAGGACAGCTTCATGGACTGATGCGTGTAAGATGCTTTTACACAGGATGATGCACATATCTTCATGACACCAGAGCAGGTACGTGATGAGATCAAAGGCGTTGTAAAACTGATCAATGAAGTTTACAGCCTGTTTGGATTTAAATACCATGTGGAGCTTTCTACAAGACCGGAGGACAGCATGGGAAGTGATGAAGATTGGGATATGGCTACTGAAGCTCTTCGTGGCGCATTGGACGATCTGGGACTTCCATATGTAGTAAATGAAGGAGATGGAGCGTTCTACGGACCGAAGATCGACTTCCATCTTGAGGACTCCATCGGAAGAACCTGGCAGTGTGGTACTATCCAGCTTGATTTCCAGCTTCCGCTCAGATTTAACCTTGAATACACAGGAGCAGATGGTGAGAAACATCGTCCGATCATGATCCATCGTGTTAATCTTCGGATCGATCGAAAGATTTATCGGTATTTTGATCGAGCATTTTGCAGGTGCATTCCCAACATGGCTTGCTCCTGTACAGGTGAAGGTGCTTCCGATTTCTGATAAATATATGGATTATGCACAGAAGGTTCTGGATGAACTGAATAATTCAGGTGTTCGTGCAGAAATTGATACACGTGCAGAGAAGATCGGATACAAGATACGTGAAGCACAGATGAAGAAGATCCCGTATATGCTGGTTGTCGGAGCAAAAGAAGAAGAGGACGGACTGGTATCTATAAGAAGCCGTTTTGAAGGGGATGAAGGACAGAAGTCACTGACGGACTTTCTTGCAAAGAATCAAGATGGAGATCCAGGCCAAAACAGCAAGGGAAGTAAAAAAAGAAGACGATAAATAGAGTTTTAAATAAAATCTGAATAAGAAATAAAACTTTCGGGCATAATGATACTGATTTTCAAAAAGGAGGTAACATTATGCCTGAATTAAAATGTACAGTACAGACATGTATGCACAACAAAGATTTTTATTGTGATCTGAACGCAATTACGGTGGGAGGAAAATCTGCACGGAAAGTCGCAGAGACAAGCTGTGACAGCTTTGAAGAAAGAAAAAGCGGCACCTACAGTAATGTGACTGGTGAGGGGGTCCGACAAGCAAGATCGACTGCAAGGCCACGGAGTGCCAGTATAATAAGGAATGCCAGTGCCATGCAGGAAAGATCAGTGTGGAGGCAGCAAGGCATGCAGCTGTGATGAGACGGAATGTGCAACTTTCAGTTGTGGATGTGCGTAGATGAAAGTGATGGGTGTGGAGAGTTTCTCCTGCACCTGTTTGTTTGTGTGCAAGGAATGAGAGAAAAGGTGCGAAAAGGATGGTTGGGGAGGTTGACGGGGGTGTTAGAAAGAAGGTATAATAAAAATCGGACTTTTTGAAGAAAGACAGGGAAATTAAATGGAAAAAAAAAGACAATGTAGAGAAAGGGGTTTCGGGAAGCCGGAAGAGAAGAAATCGGCGGAAGCGTATTATGAAAAGCGTCCGGAATTTGGTAACAGAGGCCGTCAAAGATTTTGCTGCATTTCAGGAAGGGATTACCTTTTTCCTTGTTATTGCGGCTTGTGTGATCTTTTATTTTCTGTTACTCGAATAGAGGATATATCAGTAGGTGTCAGTAAAGTAATTGATGTGTTAAAGCCGATCCTATACGGAATGGTGATCGCATATTTGCTGAATCCGATCGTAAAGCAGATTGACCGGTGGCTGATTCCACAATTAAAAAAGAAAATGTCTCAGGAAAAGGCAAAGAAGGTTTCGCGTAGTGTCGGTGTTTTTTTGCAGCGCTGGTTATGCTTTGCTTGCTTTGATCCTGGCACTGTGCAATATGCTGATTCCGGAACTTTATAAAAGTATCCGTGACATGGTTCAGACTCTGCCGGGACAGATCAGTGATATGGTTACGAAGATCATAAGTATCCAGAAAGATACCAGTCCTGCCGGAGTCATGGCACGTAACCTGTTAGAAAAGGGATCGGATGCATTACAGAACTGGATCAAACAGGATCTTTTAACCAAGGTTAATGAAGTGATGTCAAACCTGACGGTTGGGATCATCAATTTTGTCAGTGAGATCCTGAATTTTCTGATTGGTCTTATTGTATCAGTCTATATTCTGTTCAGTAAGGAAACATTTTCCGCACAGAGTAAAAAGATCGTCTATGCAGTGTTCCGTACAGATCATGCCAATATGATCCTGCATCTGACAAAGAAAAGCAATGAGATTTTCGGTGGATTTATTATTGGAAAGATCATTGATTCTATGATTATCGGAGTGCTTTGCTTCTTTGGACTTACGCTCCTGAAGATGCCGTACATACTTTTGATCAGTGTAATCGTTGGTGTGACCAATGTCATTCCTTTCTTTCGGACCGTATATCGGTGCTATTCCGAGTGCCGTTCTGATTTTTGCTGAATGATCCGATCAAGGGCTTGTCTTTCCTGATCTTCATTCTTGTCTTGCAGCAGCTTGATGGAAATGTGATCGGACCGAAGATTTTGGGCAATTCGACCGGATTATCTGCATTCTGGGTTGTATTTTCAATCCTGCTCGGAGGCGGTCTGTTTGGATTTGTAGGAATGATCATGGGCGTACCTACATTTGCAGTAGTTTATTATATTATTACAATGCTGATCAATCATTTGCTGGAGAAGAAAAAGCTTCCGCTTCAGACTTCGGAATATGGGGAAAAAGAGTTATGTGGATGATAGCGGAAGATTTGTCGGAGAAAATCCGGAAGAAAAATGATACAGCGGTAAAAAAGGGAAAATAAAAAAAGAGAGGAAGTAAGCAGAAATGCCAATTCGTGTACAGAATGACCTTCCGGTAAAAGAAATACTGGAAAAAGAAAATATATTTGTAATGGATGAGAACCGTGCGGTTCATCAGGACATCCGTCCGATCAAGATCGGACTTCTGAATCTTATGCCACTGAAAAGGAGGATACAGAACTTCAGCTTCTGCGCTCCCTTTCCAATACACCGCGCAGGTTGACATTGTGTTTTTGGCAGTGAAAAATCATGTTTCAAAGAATACTTCAGCGAATCACCTGAACCGGTTTTATGAGAATTTTGAAAATGTAAAAAGATCAGAAATTTGACGGATTTATCATCACCGGAGCTCCGGTGGAACAAATGCCTTTTGAAGAGGTGGATTACTGGGAAGAGCTTGTAGAGATCATGGAGTGGACAAAGACGCATGTTACTTCAACGATCCATCTCTGCTGGGGAGCACAGGCAAAGACTTTTTTATTATCATTATGGGATTAATAAAGTACAGCTGGACAAAAAGCTTTTCGGTATCTTTGAACATAAGGTTATGAACCGTAAGATTCCTCTGGTACGTGGATTTGATGATGTATTTTATGCACCGCATTCGAGACATACAGATGTGCCAATTGAGAAGATCCGTGCAGATGAGAGACTGATGATTCTGGCAGAGTCGGAAAAGGCAGGAGCATACCTTATCATGGCACAGAATGGAAGACAGATTTTTGTGATGGGACATCCGGAGTACGACCGGGTGACACTGGATCAGGAGTATAAGCGGGATCTGAGCAAAGGACTTCCGATTGAAATGCCGGAGAATTATTATCCAGACAATGACAGCACACAGAAGCCACTTCTTACATGGAGAGCACATGGTAACTGTATGTATGCAAACTGGCTGAATTACTATGTTTACCAGGCAACCCCGTATGATATGGTGGGGACACCGGATTTTCATTAGGATTCAGATAGAATTTCATATACCGATATCCTGAAAGGCATATCAGAAAGTACTATGTTTCAGAAGAGAAATCCTTTGCTATAATAGGAAAGCAAAAAAAATAAGCGGGAGGAAAAATATGTTATTGGAGCAGAAAACAACTGATTTTTTGGAACAGCTCTCATCGTCAGCACCGATTCCGGGAGGTGGCGGTGCATCGGCAGCAGTCGGAGCGTTCGCATCAGCTTTGGGACTTATGGTTACAAATCTGACTGTCGGAAAAAAGAAATATGCGGATGTTGAAGAAGAAATTCTAGAGATAAGAGAAAAACTTGAGCAGAAGAAGCAGGATCTGTCCGGATGGTAGATGAAGATGCCGAGGCTTTTGAACCACTGGCAAAGGCTTACAGAATGCCAAAAGAGACAGAGGAAGAACAGGCAGAGAAGGAAAAAAGTTATGGAGGCCGCACTTAAAAATGCGGCAGAAGCACCACTGTGTATCATGAAAACAATTGTAGATACTATGGAGATGATCCGGGTACTGGGGGAAAAAGGAAGCAGGCTTGCTGTCAGCGATGCAGGAGTTGCAATCCTCTTTGCACAGGCAGCCCTTGAAGGAGCTTCTCTTAATATTTTTATCAATACAAAGATGATGAAGGATCAGGAAGAAGCTGAAAGACTGAATTATCGGGCTGATCAACTGATTGCGACAGGCAAAGAACTGAAAGAGACAACTTATGATGCTGTACTTAAGGGTATCAGACCATAACAGATAAGACAGACAGGAGGAAGACATGAGCATACAGATGCGAGGGGCTGAAGTGGCAAAAGCCATGAAAGAAAAGCTGATCAGAGAAAGAGAAGAGTTGAATGCGGCGGGAGTAAATCCATGCCTTACGATCATTCGGGTAGGAGCGAAAGAAAATGATCTTGCCTACGAACGTGGAGCAAAAAAAGAGAATGGAAATGATCGGAATCGAGTGCCGCATTGCAGAACTGCCAGAAGATATTTCACAGGAAGAATTTGAGGATGCTTTCTGTAAGATCAATAAAGATCCGGAGGTTCACGGGATCCTTTTTGTTCCAGCCTTCCGGAGCGACTCGATGTAGAGAAGATCAGACAGATGATCGACCCGGCAAAGGATATGGATGGAATGAGTCCTGTAAATCTTGCAAAAATATTCGAAGGTGACAGAACTGCTTATGCGCCTTGTACTTCTGAGGCAGTGATGCACATTATGAATCACTATGGAATTGAACTCCAGGGGAAAAAGAGTGACCGTCATCGGAAGAAGCATGGTTGTTGGAAAACCGCTTTCCATGCTGATGCTTGGACAGAATGCAACTGTAACTATCTGCCATTCACGCACAAAAGATCTGGCGGACAGATGTCGCGAAGCAGAGATAATAGTAGCTGCGATCGGACGGGCAAACCATATCACCGCCGATATGATTGCCGAAGGAGCGGTGGTAGCGGATGTCGGAATCAACGTACTGGAAGACGGAACCCTCTGTGGAGATGTGGACTACGAAAATGTCCGGGAAAAAGTATCCCATATCACACCGGTTCCGGGAGGAGTAGGAAACGTCACAACCTCTGTACTCGCCTCTCACGTGCTGCGTGCCGCCCGTATAGGTCAGAACGAACCCGGACAACGCAGAGGGTAACACCGCCTCTCTGTCGAACACAATACAAATGGGTGAAGAACAGTTACAGCCGGTAACAGAGTGCCCCGGAAGAGAAAAAATCCTATAGATTCAACTTGAATCTATAGGATTTTTTCTCCTCCGGGGTGGCATAGACTACATTTATTTTTCGCCCATCTCTGGTGGAATCTTTTCTAACAACTGTCGGATATTATCACGGATCAATCGTTTATAATTATCAGGAAGCGGTGTGATCATATCCAGGATCTCGGCATTGATCGGATCCTTTGAATGAATTGAATCATCCAGGTAGTCACAGATCAGATAATCAAATTTGACATCTAATGCTTCTGAAAAATTAAGCATGGTTGCAAAGGATGTTGCCTGGGCGCCATTTTCAATCCGGCTTATCGTTGTCTCATCAAGATTTAGTTTTTCTGCTAGTCTTTGCCTGTGTAAGACCGGCTTTGTGACGTGCCTGCCGAACGCGTGTACCGAAATTCTTTTCCATGCTGTATCTCTCCTTCATAAAAGTAGTGTAGCATTTCAATTTGAAAAAGAATGATATTATATGCAAGTTAACTTTACAAAAACGCCATGATAGGATATGATTAAAAAAAGGGGGAGAGAGATGGATTGGGAATCGTACAGAACAGATATTGAGGCGATAAAGCTTGCGGTGAATGAATGTGAAAGACTTGGAGTGGATAAAGAAGAACTCCTCATAATCAGTATTTACCGTTTGTATGAATTTTATAAAACAGAAGACGACAGAGTCTATCTTCTGGGGGCATTATTGCATCTTAAGGCTTATCTTGAGCTGGGGATGGAATATGAAAAGAACCGTAAGATTTTTTTCGCTGATTTTAGATAATTACGGGGTATGTTATCAGGATATTTTTCAATGGAGTGAAAAAATCTGAAAAATTCCAAAAAACCAGGTTGACAAACAGAGAATAAAGAGGTAATATATTAACCATAAATTGTAAAACCGTTGAGAAAGAGGAGTAGGTTATCGAACGATATCACAGAGAGCAAGCAGGCGGTGGGATTGCTGTATGGAGTTGATA
>VOFI01000981.1_pt1 | contig 48001 bp, 84 predicted proteins | sample 5384131 | NCBI WGS metagenome assembly VOFI01 (sample SAMN12384728, study PRJNA508395) | human gut metagenome | isolation source: healthy gut H | host: Homo sapiens
GGCCTCCGTCAAAGTGGTGGCGTCGGCAATGGCAAACGGTATATTGAATCTTCTTCTGCAGTTCCGCGGCCCGTGGGGCCAATCGGCAAAATATTGCTCCTGCAGTTCCACATCGGGCTCCTCCGAAGTAGACCCGCTTATAGTGGTTATATACCGCCACCGACAGGGCAATCTTGGCCTCCTCCTGGCCCACAATGTAGCCATCCATAAAGGTCTTGATCTCCCTGGGGTGGGCGGCGTCTCCGGTACCCGGAGCTTTGTCGCTTCTGGCTGGGGGGGGTGTAGTCGTCGTCCAGCAGAGAGCCGCAAAGGCGGACACGCAGTCGCTGCAAAATACACACCGGGTCCGAAATCATCCGCTCCACCTGGGTCTCGCGTTTGCCGCAGAAGGAGCAGCGGATTCCCTGTTCATCGCGTCTTGCCATGAAAATCCTCCGATTTCATCAGCGGGTGGTCAGGACCTATGAAGTTGTCCCGCTCGCAGTCGGCAGTCACAACTTCCACCGGCTTGCCGGTGCAGTTCGCCAGGATTTCGTTCATCCGCTTCTTGATGGTCTCCAGCCGCTTCAGGTGCAGCGCCATATCCGTCACCTGGCCCTGGGTCCCGGCAGAGGGCTGATGGATCATCACCTCCGCATTGGGCAGCGCCATCCGCTTGCCCTTTTGGTCCCCGGCAGCCAGCAGGAAGGCTCCCATGGAGGCGGCCATACCCACACAAATGGTGGCCACGTCGCATTTCACATACTGCATGGTGTCAAAAATCGCCATACCAGCCGTGACACTGCCGCCGGGGCTGTTGATGTAGAACTGAATGTCCTTGTCAGGGTCCTGAGACTCCAGATACAGCAGCTGGGCCACTACCAGACTGGCAGTGGTATCGTTCACTTCCTCTGACAGGAAAATAATGCGGTCATTCAGCAGCCGGGAAAAAATGTCATACCTCCGCTCCCCGCGGCTGGTCTGCTCCACAACGTAAGGTACCATACTCATCGTCCAAATCTCCTTTCCAAACTGAGACATTCTAACCGGGAAAGTGGAAGATTATTCCTCTGTCTTGGACGCTTCTTCCGCTTTGGGCTGCACCGCAACGGCAGACTCCGCAATCAACTTGACCGCCTTGCGGACCTGGAGATCCTGACGCAGGCTGTCTACGCCAGCCAGGGCCTTGACCCGCTCCAGCTCCATGTGATAGGCATCGGCCAAGTTCTGGTACTCAGCCTCCACTTCCTCCTCAGAGACCTCCAGATGCTCGGCCTCAATGATGGCCCGCAGGGTCACCTCAGCCCGTGCCTGCTTCTCTGCGGCGGGACGGAAGGCCTTGCGCATGGTGTTGAGGTCGCCGCCCATCATCTTGGCATACTGCTCGATGCTCATGCCGCTGTTCTGGAGCTGAAACGCGAAGTTGTTCATCTGGCGGTCCAGCTCCTCTTCCACCAGGGACTCGGGCAATTCCATGGTGGCGTTCTCCGCTTTTTCCACAGCCGCCGTCTCAAAGGCCTGCTCCACTGCTTTGGACCGCTCTGCCAGCTCCTTGGTCCGGATGTCGGCGCGCAGCTCGTCAGGGTGTCAAATTCCGATACGTCCTTGGCAAACTCATCGTCCTTGGCGGGAATCCGCTCCACGGTGATGCTGTTCACCTTTACATGGAACACCACGGGCTTACCAGCCAACTCCTTGGCGTGGTAATCCTCGAGGGAAGGTCACATCCAGGTCCTTCTCCTCGCCAGCGGACATGCCCACAACCTGGGCTTCAAAGCCGGGGATGAAGGAGCCGGAGCCCAGGACCAGGTCAAAAGCCCTCTCCCTTGCCACCCTCAAAGGGCACGCCGTTCTCAAATCCCTCAAAGTCAATGTTGGCCGTATCGCCACTTTCTGCAGGGCGCTCTACAGTCTCCCGGCTGGCCACATTCTTGGCCATGCGGTCCAGCTCCGCTTCCACCTCGTCATCGGTCACAGTGGGCTCCACCTTCTCCACCTCCAGGCCCTTATACTGGCCCAAAGTCACTTCGGGGTAGAGGTCAGTCTCCAGGACGATGGTGGCAGAACCGTCTTCCGCAATGTCCATGTTGAGGAGGCTGGGACGGCCCACAGCCTTCAGTTCCTGCTCCACAACCGCAAACTGGTAAACCTGGGGGAAGATCTCCTCCAGACCATCTTCATAGAACACGTGCGCGCCGTAAATGGACTCAATGAGCTTCCGGGGCGCCTTTCCCTTGCGGAAACCGGGGAGCTGGATCTCTTTCCGGGCCTTCAGGTAAGCTTTGTTGGCGCCGGCGTCCATCAGATCCCGCTCAATCTCCAGGGTAATTTTGGCCTTGGAGCCCTCTTTTCGATGTTCTTTACGTTCATGTTGTTTTTGTCCTCCTATATTGCGGCCGCCGGAGCGGCCATCCTGATTTACAAATTCACAAAGCTGCGTGTTGGTATCCGCCCTATTCTAGCAAATTGGCGGCGGATTGTCCACCATTTTCTTGTATTTCTTCCGAAATAATCTTGGCTGGGCGGAAATTTAGGTAATCTGCTGCCAGCAGGCGGAACTCCACTCCGTCCCACAGGCCTTCCATGGCCAGCTTGTGACTGATCCCATGGAGATGGCCGTAATAGCAGGCCCGCACGTCATAGCGGCGCAGCGAGCTCCAGAATCTCCGGGCACTCGTAGCCCCCGGTACCGGGGCGGATAGTGGAGGAAGCACAGCTTGGTTCGGTCCCCCCGCCGCCTGCAAGGAGGCCTCCAGGCGGCAAAGCTCCCGGCGAAACACCTTCTCGTCATGCTGGCCGCTGCGTTCCTCTTCAAAAAACCAGCCCCGAGTCCCGCACAGAGCATATTCATTATAAAAGTAACAGTTGTTGTGGAGTACATACAGATCCTGAAAGCCGTTTTCCTCGCAGAACCGGTAGAATTTGGAAGCGGTGGTCCACCAATAATCGTGGTTCCCCTTCAGAATGATTTTCCGCCCGGGAATCCGGTTGATCCAGGCAAAATCTGCCCTTGCCTGGTTCAGATCCATCCCCAGGTGAGGTCTCCCAACAGCACTGTGGTATCCCCCGGCCTGATGACGCTGACTCCCTGGTTCAGCTTCTCCAGGTAGCCCTCCCAGACGCCGCCAAACACATCCATCGGTTTGGCCACTCCCAGGGACAGGTGCAGGTCACCCATCGCATACAGTGCCATTCAGTCCCCTCCCGGTGCAGAGCCGCCTGGCGCTGCAGACCGTCGATCTGCCCCACAATGTTCTCCACCGGCTTGCCCAAGGAGGCAAGCACCTCCTCCCCCAGCGCAGGGGGCTCTCCTCCGCCAGGAGCAGGGCCCGGCGTCCCCTCTCCGGCCAGAGCCCGGTAATCCATCAGCCCTCCGTAGACCAGGGCGCTGTAGGGACTCAGGAGATAGTCTGAGGTTTCAAAATTCTGGGGATCAAGGCCCCGGGCCGGCCGGCGCTCACCACACTGACGGAGAAGCCCGCCCGCAGGCTGGCCTGCTGCTCTGGATTCAGGGCAAAGGTGCCTCGCCGGCTTCTGGTCCCGCTATACAGCTCTGCCGTCTGGGGACCCAGGGTCTGGCTCACCAGCCGCTCCAGATTGAGGGAAGCCCCACATCCAAAAAGGGGCAGTCTGGTGGCCGTGCAGTCGCCGCTCAGCCGCAGCCCCCCGGTGCAGCAGCTCCCAGGGGGGCGCCGTTGTCGTTGCAGACGCAGATCACATCCCCCAGTGGAAGGCCCATCCGCCGGGCATACCAGGCCGCCACCGCCATGGTAAACTCCCGGAGGCAGCCGCCAGCTGCACCGTCTCCCCAGCCGCAGCCAACCGGACCGGCAAAGGGCTCCGTAAAGGCCGAACAGCAGCGCAATGTCCACCGCCACAAAGGGCCAGTTCCCCTGGAGCGAAGCTTGGAGCCCAGTCGGTCACACAGGCCGCACCGAAGCCCCTGGAAAGACCCTGTTTTCCGGTCCCACAGCTCCGCCACCGCAATTTTATATCGAATATACACTGGCTCCGGGCACACCCCCTCCGGCTCCTGGAGGTCACACCCCCGCAGGCGCAACGGGAAGAACTGATTGAGAATTTCAGCCACACACTCCCAAAAGGGCAGTGCTACCAGGGCAGCCAGCCCCTTTCGGTCATATTGGGGCAACGTCATAGGCACAAAGAGCCCCCCGTCGGGGCCGGTTGCCCGCTCCAGGGTGGCCTGGGCCGTATAGGTGACCGTCCGGTCTAAGGTCGTTACATAGAGCATGATTCCATCACCCGCATCCCATTGTTCCAAAAAAGATCCTCCAGCACCGGCTGGGGCACGCCGTGATCCGCCAGGGCCGGGCCAGCGCAGGGTAATCATCCACCCCGCCAAAGCCCTCCGGTAGGCGTTCGCAGCCGTCCAGGTCGCCTCCCAGGGGCGATGTGCTTCCGCCGTCCAGCTCCAGCCAATGGAGCACATGGCGGCAGGCCGCCTCCAGGGTCACAGGCTCCTCCCCCAGAAATCCGGTGTAGAGATTGAGCCCCGCCACACCCCGGTCTGGCAAATGGCCCGGAACATCTCATCCGTCAGGTTCCGGCTCACCGGATACACCCGGCGGCTGTTGGAGTGGCTGGCGCAGACGGGGCCGGAGGTGATGTCCATCACATCCCAGAATCCCTCGTCGCTGAGGTGACTCACATCCAGCGCCATGCCATAACCCTGGGCCCGGCGCACATATTCCTTCCCCTGCCGGGTGAGGCCCCCGCCGGTCTGGTGAGATCCGGCCAAGGGATTGGATTCATTCCAGGTGAGGGTGGTCATGCGGAAGCCCAAAGCCGCCAGCTCCTCCAGCCGGCCCGGGTCAAAGCCGATCCCGGCGGGCCCCTCCAGAGAAAACACCGCGGCGATCTTTCCATCGTCCACCGCCTGGCGAATTTCCGCCGGGGTCCTGGCCTGACGATTCTGTCCCGGTTTTCCTCCAGCTCCCGCTGGAGGTTCTCCAGCATGGCGCGGAAAATCATCTCCGGCGAACACACTCCCGTGGGATCCATGCCGGGCGTGGTAAAAAGGCAAAGAGCTGGGCGTAGCCAGCCAGCTTTCCGCCCCGCTCCAGGTCGATGTGGCCCTGCCGCTTTCTGAGCCGCTCCACCGGGCGGCAGTGGTTGTCCAGCAGCTCCAGGGCGGTATCGCAGTGCAAATCAAACACAGGCAAATTCATTGAAACGCATCCTCCCAATGGCAGATCTGCGGCCGCCGGTGGCCAGGCCCTCCGGGGCGTAGATCTCAATCACGTCAAATCTCGGCTGCTTGCCGGTGGGATGCTGGCTGAGCCACAGCTGGGCAGTGGTTCTCAGCCGGTTCTGCTTTCTGTGGTCCACATACTCCATGGCAGCGGCGAAGCGGTCGGACTTCCGCAGCTTCACCTCCACAAATACCACATACGTCCGGTTCTCCACAATGAGATCCACCTCGCCGAAGCGGCGCTGGTAGTTGCATGCCACCAGAACATACCGCTTTTTTCGCAGATATTCCGCCGCCAGCGCCTCCCCCAGGGACCCAGCAGATTATTTCCCGGCATAGAATTTTTTCAAAAGCTCTGTCGGTGGATGGGGCAGGGACCAAACTCCTCCAGGGCGGCATAGTGTCGCTTGGTACCATAGCCCTTATGTACCTCAAACCCATATTGGGGGTACTGCTCCGCCATTTTCAGCATGATGTCATCCCGGTACACCTTGGCCAGGATGGAGGCGCGGCAATGCTGGCGCTGGAGGCGTCCCCCTTCACAATCAGCTTTGTAGGCAGTTCCAGTCCGGGTCCCGGTTTCCATCCACCAGGGCCATCTGGGGTCTGCAAGAGAGCCCGCCACTGCCCGGCCCATAGCCAGGAACGTGGCCTGGAGAATGTTGACGGCGTCAATCTCCTCTTGAGAGGCCAGGGCAATGTGCCAGGCAACGGCGCAGGCTTGAATCTTTTTTTTTTTCATAGAGCTCCCGGCGCTTTTTGTCCGTGAGCTTCTTGGAATCGTTGAGGCCGGGCAAAGCCTCATCCAAATTCAAATCCCGGGGCAGTACCACCGCCGCAGCACACCGGCTCCCGCCAGGGGCCCCCGGCCGGCCTCGTCCACGCCGCATACCAGCTCCGCCCCTTCTTCCCAACAGGCCCGCTCATAGGCCCACAAATCCACTTGACTCATACCTTTTCCTCCGGCATTTCCAAGGTAAACCGGCCCAGCTTGCAGCTCCGGAATTCCTCCAGCAGCACCCGGGCCATACGTTCGGTGTCAATTTCCCCCCCTGGCCAGGAGGAAGCCCCGCTTCCTGCCCTGCGCCTCCAGCAGGGCATACCCCTGGGCATCCTCTGGCAGTCCATCCAGCTTATACCGGTCCCGCAGGGCCTGGGGGTACCTGGCCCAGAGCAGCTCCATCAGGCGCAGGGCCAGGCCCTCGGTATCCAGAATGTCGTCTTTCACTGCCCCAGTATAGGCCAGGTGCAGGCCCACCTCGGGATCTTCAAATTTGGGCCAGAGAATGCCAGGCGTGTCTAAGAGCAAGCAGGCTCTCGTCCACCGTCACCCACTGCTTGCCCGGGTCACACCGGGCCGGTTTTCCGCCTTGGCGCCTTTTCGACCGGAAATCTGGTTGATGAAGGTGGATTTGCCCACGTTGGGGATCCCCACCACCATGATTTTCAGCGGCCGGTTTTGGCCCTTGGCCGCATTCCGGGCCAGCTTCTCCTGCAACAACCCCGGACAGCAGGGCCAAAGCGTGCCCAGACCCTTGCGGCTCTTGCAGTCTGTGGCCACAGCGGCCAGATGCTCCCGGCGAAAGAACTCGCACCAGGCCCGGGTGGCGGCGGGATCGGCCATATCCATCCGGTTCAGAATTACCAGCCGGGGCTTGGCGCCGCACAGGGCAGCGATGTCCGGGTTCCGGCTGGACACGGGAATTCGGGCGTCCAGCAGCTCACACACCCCATCCACCAGCTTCAGGTCCTGCTCCATCTGACGGCGGGTCTTGGTCATGTGGCCGGGATACCACTGAATGTTCATAGAATCCATACCTGCTCCTTTATGAGACAGCGCCAATGCGGCCAAAGTCCCGGGTATTTTGCACCTCGTCATAGCCCGGCAGCATCACAAAGAGCACCTTTCCCAGAATGTACCGGGTGTCCACCTGCCCGATGGCCGCCATACGGCTGTCGGAGGAATTGTTGCGGTTGTCTCCCATAAGGAAGACATGCCCCTCCTCCACTGTAAGGGGAAGGTGACGCCCCGGCTGTCAAATTGCAGGTAGGTGGGCTCGTTGATATAGTCCTCCTGGAGGGCAACGCCGTCCACATAGACAACGCCCATGGTAAAGTCAATGTCCACCGTCTGCCCTGCCGTGGCAATGACCCGCTTCACAATGGGCTCGTCATCAAACTGGGGTGCCAGGGCTACCACCACGTCCCCATTCTGAATGTCCGAGTCAGAATAAAACACATTGCTGAGGAGGGCCACATAGTCCGTATCCACTAAGGTCGGGTACATAGACGGGCCGGACACAGAGACCACCCGCAGCGCAAAGACGAAGAGAATGGTGACGAACACCAGAATGTACACCAGGTCATGGAGCAGTGTATAGCACTCCATCCAGAACGAGGATCTCTCCGTTTTGGAAGCGGGAGCATTTTCCCGAATTTCCTCCTCCGGCCGCTCCTCCGGAGTCATATCATGCTTTGGTTCCTTCATGCTGATCATCCTTTTAACTATTGGTTTTTCTTCTATTATACACGAAATGGAAAGCCGCGAAAAGGGGTAATCCCTCTTTTTTTCGGCAAGATTGGAAAAAGGGCGCACCGCAAGAAACGGCGCGCCCATTGACTGGACGAAAGTTTACACTTTCTCTTTGACCTTGGCAGCCTTGCCGAAGCGATTGCGGAGGTAGTACAGCTTGGCCCGGCGAACCTTGCCGTGCCGGACGGTCTCCACCTTCACAACCCGGGGCCATGCACCGGGAATACCTTCGCAGCCAACGCCGTAGAAATCCGGCGGACGGTGATGGTCTCCCCCAATGCCGCCGTGCTTGCGGGCAATGATGGTGCCCTCGAACACCTGAATTCTCTCGCGGGTACCTTCGGTGATCTTCTGGTGCACCCGGACGGTGTCGCCCACCCGCATCTCAGGCAGCTCGGGCTTCATGTATTGGCTGGTCAGTGCCTTCATCAAATCCATTGTCATGTTCTCCTTCCAATGAGGCGTTCATGCCCGCGTGACACCGGCGCACAAACGGCCCGGCGCGGCAGAGGACACACCTGTTTTCAGACCGGCCTATTTTACCATGTCCCACTGGAAAAAGCAAGCACTTTTTTGCACTTTTTTGTGTTCTTTCTGTTGTAGGATCTACCATGATGTGTGACGCCAGGCACATTCCCACAGCACGACTACAATGCCTGCGGCGCTTTTCCGGATTGAGAGAAAAAAGTGACAAATAGGGATGGCCTGTGACCATACCACCCATCGCTGGCGCGGCCGCTTTGGACGGAGGTTCTTCTTATTGCGTTTCGTCATGCTTTACGGGCTGCAATTTGCCAATGGCGTCGTACAGGGCCTTTCGCTCCGCTTGCTGCATATTGCTCAGATAGAGGATGGTTTTTCTAACTGATTTTTGAGAATTTTACAATGGTCGGCTAATTTGTCACGGGCATCTGCCCTCCATTGTGTTTGATAAATCCGGTATAAACACATATTGCAAATATTCCGTGCCCAGCAGTCTCTGCAGGTTTCCCGGCCCAACTTGGTATACATCTCCAGTTCATCTACCGCCGGCTTGGATGCCTGCAAATCAGAAATCCCCCAGGAAAATGTTATCCAGTAGCATGTACTTGCCGGGAATAAACATATGACAGGGGTAAATATCTCCGTTGGCGCGATGGTCAGGGATTGGAGGCCTGCTTCGCAGAGATAGTCCTGCCCTTCTTTTCATATTCAGCCTTCGGCTCGTCTGGATTACAAACTGCCGGAGCATCAGAGGAACTTCCTCATACTTTTTTTCAAGAAACAGCAGGGCAAGGCTTCGGTTATCTTGCGCTATTCTTGCTGCAGCCCCTTCATAGGTCGGCTCAAAAGTAGGGTCGCTACAGTCGCAATCGCATAAATAGATGCCGGAGATTCCCAGCTCCTCCTGCAAAAGCTGCTACGGTTTTCCTCTCTGGACAGTCCGGCTCTTTCGTGAATTGCTGTATAGGTTGCCTCCACCATGGCAGGTTCAATCCCGTGCGCCCGTAGCTTCTGAAGATTTCGGAGTACCAGGTCATGAGTCTTGTAGCCGTTGGGAAGACCCGAAGCTGATCATTGATTTCAGCAGGTCCATCGATACTGATTGTGACGTGAATCCGATAGCGATGTAGCACCTTCATGCATTTTTGAGAAATTGAAATGCAATTTGTAATGATAAAAAATTCTGGGCTTTCCTGCATTTGACCGCACGCGACGAGTCGGGCACATTCGTCACAAATGGCTTCCATCGTGTCTGGAAGCGTAGAGGGTTCCCCACCAAAAAAAGGCAATTTTGGATATTTTATGAATGCCCTGTTGGACCAGAATCCGGATGATGCGTCTGCCTTGCTCCGGAGTGAGACGGACGGTTTTGCTGTCCATAGGTTCCACCCTCGGCAAAAAGCAGTACCGGCGGCGCAGGTTGCGGCTGTTCTGTAGCAGGATTTCCAGTTGGTAGAGTTCCCCTGTGTCCAAATATGTGGGTGTTCGCTGTAAAAAGGTGCGCTGGTCGTTGTGAAATGCCTCCCGCAGCTTTGATTCCAGTGCTTCCCACTCCTCAGCCGGCAAACTCCTCGCACGCGCGCTGCCGCTGCTTATCCCGCTATGAGCCTTGCGGCGGAGGCGCCAGGCGAACCACACCATTGCTTTTTGGATCATAGAGCACGCCGTAGGGCATTGCCTCATCCGTCAGAACTTGGATCCTCGCCAGCCAACCCCTGGGGATGCTCCATTCATCATCAGTGATACGCAAGGCTTCCTCCTGCCCATTCCGGTAAGCTCTTCCGATGATGGTGTCCTGGGAGGAGGCCACCAAAAAAATCAGTGGCTCCAAATACCCCTGCCTGCCGGGCCAACTTTATTACATTCAACTCAAAACACCGGTCCAGCTGGGAAAAATGCAAATTCCCTTGACTGGGATGGGTGTGCAAAAATACAAACAACCGGTTTGCTTTTGAGCGGATCGCAGCGCCGCCAACACAAAGTGGGGATCCAGGTCCAGCTGCGCCTCCGTGCTGGACTGGACGTAGGACTGTAGATCCACGAAGCTTTCCAGGAAAACGCACCGCTGTGATAGGCTCCCTCCAACAAAAAGGCCCGCTCTTTCTGCTCTGCTTTGCACTGTTCCCGCAGGGCAGGCAGGTGGTCCCGATCAATCAGTACCATGTCAGTTCCTCCCCCAATCAATGCAGCGCCAGCAGCTGCTTGCGTTGGGGGGCTGAGACTTCCGTAGGAGCCGTGCTCCAGAAGCTCGCCCTGTTCCAGCACCAGGACCTCGTCATAAGCTTCCAGCAGCTCTTGATTCGTGCGATGCGTGATGGCAATCAAGGTTAGGCCTTCCTTTTCCAGAAGGACCTGGTTGATTTGAGATGCGGTCTGTGGATCCAAGCTGGCCGTGGCCTCGTCCACCAGCATAACCTCCGTGCCCCGGGCAAAGGCCCGGGCAATGGCAATGCTGCTGCTGCTCGCCGCCGGACAAGTTCCGGCCGTTTTCCTCCACCATAGAGTCCAGCCCATGGCCCATCCGCTCCACTACCTGGGTAAGACCTGCGTCGTGAATCGCTTGCCATACCTGCTCATCAGGGCAGTCCTGGAACATGGTGATGTTATTGCGAATGGTATCTTCAAACAGGAATACCTTTTGATGAATCATCGCCACGTGCTGGTAGAGGCTCTGCCTGTCGATGTCATCCAAGCAGACGCCGTCAAAGTAGATTCCCCAGTATATTCCGAATAGTAGCCCATGAGTAGGCGAATCAAGGTGGTTTCAGCCCGTGGAGAACTTCCTTGCTCTCCTCATAAGAGAAGCGCAGGCCTTCCACTTGAATCTGCCCGACTTTGGCAATGGATACCTTCTCCGTTGCCTCTACCTGCTCCCTCTCCATCCAGCACGGCTACCACTCTGGCAATCACCGGCTTGACGGTCTTGTATTCCAACAGCTGGGATGTAATCTGCCTGGCAGGATTTATGACATAATTGGCAATTTGTAAGGCGCCCAGAAGAATTCCCATAGTAATTTCGCCTTGGATCACCAGATAGGCACAAAAGATCATCTGTACGATACAGCCGAAATACACCAGGCCCTCACTGATGGCAATGGACTTTCCTTGGGTAATCCGCATCCGAAAAGCGTCCGCTTCTACACGGTCGAACGTACTGCTGCTTTTCTCCTGGATTTTTCTCCTCCACGCCGAAGCTTTTGATGACCTCAAAGCCAGTGAAGGTGTCCTTGATTTCCGCATTCATCCCATCCAGGGATTCCATATATTTCTGCTGCGCCGCTGCGGCACGTTTGCCAATGAACAGGGGAGGGAGAAATTGCAGCGCAGTGGTTACCACGCAAATCAGTGCGTTCAAGGATTATAGATCAGCAGCGCCACCAAGCATACGCTTGCGCAAATGACATTACCCGCAGTTTGAGGCAGCAGGCGAAAGACCATTTCATCAATTTTCCGCACGTCATTATTTAAAATGGAAATATACTTTGCGCTATTTTCACTGTTAAATGCATTGATATCATAATGCAGAATCCTGTTCATCAAATCCTTTTCCAAAGCTCCATTTGCGGCTCGCAAAAAACGGGCGCGGAAATAGCTGTCGCCATATTCCGTCAGCATACACACCAGCAAAAAAGTGACGCCCAGAATCAGCATAGACTGAATTCCGGTCAGTCCCTCTGCCGCATAGACCGTATCGGCCATATGTTTCATAAAGAAGGACCAAAATACCAAACTCAGAGCCATAAAAAGGTCTGCCAGCATCCACAATACAAGTTTTCCTCTGTATCTCTTAAAATAACGACCCATTGAAGCACCCTCCCTTTTCCCTTAGGCTTGAAAGAATGTTTTTGACCGTGGACGGCAGGGTGTTGCTCTGCCGCCCACGTGCTCTGGATTAGGTTTTTTGGTGTGTTGCCGCACGATCCGATTCATGCACCGCACCAGCCAAGCGTGCAGCTCATGTCTGCCAGCATGGCCTCGTCGCTACGGGAGATATTCTCCATCTCGACAGCGAGCAAATCCTGAATCTTCATGATGTAGCGCTCCTTTCTCTTTGTTTTGCAAGGCGGCGTACCCTGCACAATCCTATGATAGCAGCTTCTCTTCAGAAATTCCATTGCAAATCTGGCAACTTTTTTTCTCCGTGTCTGCAATGTCATTTTTTGCGATATACGGATATCCTCCTTCTGCAAGATGTAGCCAGGCTTGACATTTTGCGGCATGCTCTAAAAAGAGGTAAGCGATATGAAAACTTGTTTTGAAAACATTTTGATGTGTTACTTCGCTGATGCTTCTCGTAACAGTAACCATTCTTGTTGATAGCAGGCGGGTATTGGCGATTGGAAATGAATTTCCAATCATTGCCCGCTATTGCGAATTTTATTTAATTAATATTAATTAGATTTTCATATCCATATTAAGCGATTCTGTACAGTGCGCTAAAAATGCGCTTTTGGCCCATAGTATCTCCTGACAGAATTGCTACAGCGTAGGCCTCCTGGAAGCAGTGAATAACTTTTTTTTCCAATTTTCACCCTCACGTTGCTGGACGGTATGTTCTTGTTGCTCTAAATTCCACGCTATGTTGTATAACAAAGTTGATAACCACATACTGTCCTGATATGCTATAGCAGTTTGCAAACATTGAAGTGCCATGGAACTAGATTCGTCATACAGACCGCAATTGCCTAGGCAGTGAATCATTTGCAGGCTAACTAATACATAGAGGCCTTCGCAAAGACACAGGATTTGCACCTGTGCTTTCTAGACACCGATGGGCATATTTTTGCAATGGAAAGCGCTTGTGCTACTTTGCCCTGCTCCTTGTAACACCGGGACAGATGGCACAGCAATAGGATCTCATGGGTAGAGAGAATACACGTATGCCATTGGCTAATTTTCTCAAAATTTAATGGAATTGTGTTATGCAATTCGTTCATTAGCATCTTGGCCTTTTCATCTTGAGATGACCATTTCTGCCGATTGCTGGGAGGGTGCTTTTGAATTGCAACTTCCTCCATTGCAAAATATTGACAGTTGGTACTTGTACTTTGGATATGTTCCCGCATTTGTTCTGGTAACTGCGCCGCCTGGGTTGCATCGCCGACCAATCTGCCCCGGCTGATTTTGCTTCGCAGGAAATAGTCGTCATAGTGCTCGGACATGACTTGGTAGTCATATCGCTCTCCAGACATGTTAACCCTGCGCAAAGAGACCCTGGCGCACCTTCTTGTGCAGGGAGCTCCCACGATTTTCGATCCGGGACAGGGTGCTGACGTCACAAATACCATCGGCGGCATCCTCCTGAGATAATCCCAGTAACTTCCGTCGCTCCCGGATTACCTGGTTCAGGCAGTAGACATTACCCCGTTCCATATAGGGAACCAGTAGCTTCACCTGGGCCGGACCTTGGGCTTGCAAAGACGTTCAACCAATGCAGCAATTGCTGCGGCTCCTGCTCTGTCCGGCCCATAGCAGTAAACAGCCGTTGCTTCCATTCCAGCAGGCACTCATAGGCGTATAGCCGCTTTTCCTGAGACAGCTCCCGCGCTGGCCCTCTCACAGATGGCAAGAGCTTCTGCCAAACGCCCCTGCCGGAATTCCGCCTCAATGACATGGCAAGCTACATAGGGAAATAAATATACCCGCTCCCGGGCGTCATAACGGCGCTGGCACAGCAGCCTGCAAGAGCCCTGATAATCCCCGGATACGGCTTCCAGGCCGTCCAGCCGCTCCCGCAGCTCCAAATAAGTCAGCAGCAGCCCATCCCTCATTTTGACTCAAAAGCTGGGGCTCTCCGTGGTCTATCAGAGACGGTTGGTTAAGAGGAGCGCCGCCAGAGCCAAACCCCGCAGCTTCTTCTGCGGCTGCCCCTGAAGGGCGCGGAGGTTGAGCCTGGCAGTCTGGAGAAACTGATGTTCCAACACATCTGTAGCCTGGTACGCTTGAATCGCCGCTGCTGCCAAGCTTACCTCGCCTGCGGAAAGATGCCTCCAAATGCTCTGCCGCCGCAGCCATTGCTGGTACTCGTTCCAGTCCAGGATGCGGTCGAAGCGCTCAACAGGCTTCCCCAGTCGCTGAAGGAGCGCATCTGTCAAGAGCTTACCGGCTTCCCGCTCGCCATTTTCCACCCGGCACAGATAAGACTTTGTGCACAGGCCTTGGGCCAACTGCTCCAGTGAAACTCCCTCATAGGCCCGGACTTGCCCGATATAGCAGCCCATGCGGTCTATTTGCTTTTCTGAATTTCCGTTGGCGTCTCCTAACAAACACATCCCTCCCTTGTCAGATGAAATTCCACATTGATGCTTCGAACTTGCAGCGTACAGAACTTGCAGAGAGAATACCTTTGGGGGAAATTACATTGAAATATTTTACAGCAAAAAAGGAAGAGTTTTCAAGGCCTCCGCTTTGAAAAATCAGGGCAAAATTGTAGAATTTACAATGATGTGTGACGCGAGCCGGGGAGCTATGGAAATGTGGAAAACCGCTATGCGGTTTCCGCTTTTCTTACCAAAAGTCTGTAACTCATCATTGACAAACCTACATTTTTGCACTTTTTTCCTTCCCCAAGGTTCTCTGCATATGCGTAGGGAGCGGTCTTGACCGCTCCGCCTGCACTGCGGTTGCCCTGGAAATGGAAACCAGGGTGATGACAACCGCCCCCGCCCATGATATCATATGTTGGATTACACTTGCGGAGGTGGTTTTGTGGAATTTCATTGGCTTTACCGGCCGCTCACCGCCCATCCCTTCCAGAATACGGCCCTGTACCGGGAGGTCCCCCCAAATCCGGCTCTGGCGCCTTGGGTACGGTGCTTGGGGGACCGACCGGCCTGTCACCCAGGAGCCTGAGCGGACCCTGGTGACGCCGGACACCTGTATGGATCTAATCCTGAAATCCGGCAGGCGGGAGCGCCGGTCACCTGCCGCTTCTGCGGGATCAACGACCGCCCGTTTGAAAGCGTCTCCCCCGGCGGGCAACTGTTCCATCTTTGGCGTCCGGTTTTACCCCTGGGCGCTGGCACTCTTCTGTGAAGATTCCCTGGCAAATTCAAAAACAAAATATTTCCCGGGGAATCCCTCTTCCCCCGGCTGTGCCGGGAGTTGGCCCCGGTCATGGAGGCCCAGCCCACCCTGGAGGGCCGGGCGCAGGCCGCTGGCACGCTGCTGCTGTCCCGTCTCCGCCTGGACCGGTGCAGCGAACCCCTGCTCCAGGCCTCCTGGGAGCTTCTCCGCAGCCGGGGCAGCCTGCGCATGGAGCAGCTGAGCCGAAGCCTTCATGTGAGCACCCGGCAGCTGGAGCGGCTGTTTCAGACCCACATGGGCCTGTCTCCCAAGACATTTGCCTGTCTGATGCGTTACCAGTTTTTGTGGTGTGACGCTCTGCGCCCCGGGTTTGACATTCAGGATGCTGTCTTCCGGTATGGCTTTACCGATCAGTCCCATCTGCTCCATGACTTCAAAAATTCCACACCATGACCCTCCCCAGGCCCAAACCCGGGCCTGGAAGGATGTCGGATTTTACAAGAAAAAAGCGGGGCTGAACGGTAACATAGAGAAAACAGGAAAGGAGAACTCTATGGAACCATTCAGCTGCTGCGGTACAGACTGCAGCCAGTGCAGCCTACCTGGGGAAGGTCTGCCGGGGCTGCACCCAATCCCAGGGACGCCCCTTCTACAGTCCCGACGCTCCCTGCGCCATCTACCAGTGCGCCGTCCTGGAGCGGGGCAACACCGGGTGCGGCGGATGCCAGGCCCTCCCCTGCGCCATCTGGCGGGCCACCCGGGATCCCCAATTCACCGACGAGGCATTTGAAGAAAACATTCGGGAACGGATGAATAACCTGGAAAAAAGCGGAGGCTCGACATTTATGAAATACATCTGCACCCTATTGGTCGTGGAACATATGGAGCGGTCCAAGCAATTTTACCGGGAGGTCCTGGGACAGGAGGTGGTATCCGATCTGGGGGCCAATGTAACCCCTCTCCTGCGGCCTGTCCCTGCAAACCATGGATTCCTGGAAGCAATTCACCCGGCTGGAGCAGATCTCCCTGGGTCATAACGCCAGCGAACTCTACTTTTGAAACCGAAGATCTGGATGCCTTCGAAGAACGGCTCCGGTCCATGCCCATTTCCTATGTCCACCCTGTTCACCAGCAGCCCTGGGGCCAACGGGCCATGCGCTTTTATGATCCCTGACGGCCACATCATTGAAGTCGGTGAAACCATGCCCAGTGTGGTTCGCCGCTTTCCTGGCCCAGGGGCTTACCCTGGAGGAGGTGGCCCAGCGTATGGACGTCCCGCTGGAGTACCTGACAAACGACCCTCAGGAGCCGTAGACCTGGGGGGCTCACACTCCCTGGAGCACACCCCTATACTGCCCCAAAAGAACCAGACCGGACCTGGATCCTTTTGGGGCAGCTTTTTGCCCCACGTAATCCAGCCCTTGCCTCTTGCGAATGGCGCTACCAGATGCACCTGGACAAACGCAAATATATCGACTGCCAGCAATGGGAGCGCTCCTGTAGCAGTGGGAGGGGCAATCATATCCCAGATGATGCTCCGGTGTCTTTTTTAAACGGTCATAAGACCGGGAATTATGGAAAACGGTCCCAAAACCACGTATTTTAAAGATTTTCTTAATTTGTTCTAAACCCTTGCAGACTGCTGATGCCTGTGCTATGATAATGCCATTCCAATGAAGAGAGGTAGCGCGTATGCTCCGAATTGAACACTTCACTAAGACCTACGGCGCCAAAACCGCTGTGGATGATCTGAGCCTGCACATCGCCCCAGGGGAGATCTTCGGTTTCATCGGCCACAACGGAGCCGGAAAAACCACCACGCTGAAAGCCTGCTGCGGCATTCTCCAATTGACCAAGGGCGATATTTTTGTGGCCGGGCATTCCATCCAAAAAAGAGCCCCTGGCCTGCAAGCAGGAGCTTGCCTACATACCGGACAATCCAGACCTGTACGATTTCCTCACCGGCCTGCAATACCTGAACTTTGTGGCCGACATATACGGCGTGTCCCAAGCAGACCGCACCACCCGCATCCGGAAGTATGGCGAGCTCCTGGGCATGACCGACGACCTGGCCCAGCCCATCTCCGACTGCTCCCACGGCATGAAGCAGAAGATCGCCCTCATCTCCGCCCTGCTCCACAATCCCAAGCTGATCCTCATGGACGAGCCCTTTGGGGGCTGGATCCCCTGGCCTCCATCAGCTGAAACAAGTCATGGCGCAAAGACTGCGCCTCGGGCGGGGCCATCTTCTTCTCCACCCACGTGCTGGAGGTGGCGGAAAAACTGTGTCACAAAGTGGCCATCATCAAGGGCGGCCGCCTGGTGGCGTCCGGTTCCATGGAAGAGGTCCGGGGCCAAGCTTCTCTGGAACAGGTGTTCCTGGAGCTGGAGGGACAGGCATGACAAAGGCACTTCTTCGGGTCCGCTTCCGGGCCCTGTTTCACCTCCATGCTCCGCCAGGGCCGACGCGGGAAGCGGGCCGGCATGACCGTTCTGTTCATTCTGCTCTTTGCCTATGTGGGCGTGGTCTTCTGCGGGATGTTTGCCCTGATGTTCAGCCAGCTGGCGCCCGCCTACCATACTGCCGGGCTGGACTGGCTGTATTTCGCTACGGCCGGGCTGATGGCCCTGGGGCTTTCGGTCTTCGGCAGCGTCTTTGCCACCCAAAGCCAGATTTACGACGCCAAAGACAACTGGCTCCTCCTGTCTATGCCCATTCCCCCAAGACCATTCTCCTGAGCCGGGTGCCTCTGCTGGCCCTGAACGGAGTCTTCTCCCTGGTGGTATTGGGTCCTGCAGGCGTGATTTACGGCACTATGGTTGGCTTCACTCCCCTGGGCGTTGCCGCCTTTGTGTTATGCTGCCTGGGGCTCATCCTCCTGTCCCAGTCTCTGTGCTGTCTGCTGGGCTGGCTACTCCATCTCCTCCTCGGCCGGATCAATAAGTCTTTGGCGTCGGCCATTTACATGGTCCTGTTCCTGGGGCTGTACTTCTACCTCTACAGCCAGGCAGGCAATATCCTCAATGCCATGGCCGCAGGCGGCGCCAGCATGGCCAGCACCCTGCGCAGCTGGGTATGGCCCCTCTCCGCCATGGGTCAGGCCTCTATGGGAAATCTCACCCATCTGGCCGCTTTCCTGGGTATTTGCGCCGTGGTCACCGGTCTGGCTTACTGGTTCCTCTCCGTCACCTTCCTGGGCTCCACCGCCATGCGCGCACCGGGCGGCGGAAGAAAGTGGATTACCGGGGTCTGCGGGCCGGTTCTGTGGTCCACGCTCTGATGTTCAAAGAGCGCAAGCGGTTTTTGGGTAGTCCGGTGTACCTCACCAACATGGGGCTGGGGCTTGTGATGATCCTGGCATTGGCCGTGGCCGGCGCCATATTCCGGGAGCAGGTACTGGAGTTCCTGGCACTCATTCCCGGCATGTCCCTGCTGACGCCCCTCATCATCTGTGCATTTTTGGGCTTCCTGGTGAGTACCGCCTGCATTTCTACCCCGTCGGTGTCTCTGGAGGGGAAATGCATTTGGATTCTCAAGTCTCTGCCCCTGTCCTCCCGGGCAGATTCTCCTGGCCAAGCTCCGGTTCCACAACATGCTTCTGGTGCCCGTGGCCATGGTCTCCGGCTTGATTTCTGGGGCTGTTGTGTGGCCTCCTTGGCATGGTCTGCGGCCTCCCGGTGGGCCCGGCTGGACTGGCTCACAGAGGCCCATCCCTGCAAGCAGTCTGTGGCCCTGGTGGTCACCATGCTGGGCCAGACCGCCCTGCTGCTGGCAGGCGGTCTCCTCTATGGTCTCCTCCTGCGCACCATCGTCACCCCCACAGAATTCCTGGCCCTCTTCACCCTCCTCACCGCCCTCCTCTGCCTAGTCTTGTACCGTGCCCTCGTCACCTGGGGCGTGGGGAAGTGGGAGGCGCTGTAAAGAAATCTCCGATTTTCCCCATTGCGTAAAACGCCTCGGCTTCCCACAGGAGGCCGAGGCGTTTCTAGTACGCCCCAGCTTTCTACTAAAAGCAGGAGCGCTCAATGCGCTAAGCAAACTGATTTTAAATTCAAGTATTATAAAATTATGGTATTCCTCCCATAGGGGCGCACAGTGTGCGCCCGGCGGCAAAACCTTCTGTTCTTACCAGATTTCCGGCGAATTCGCAGGTTTTTCCCAGCGGGCGCACACTGTGCGCCCCTACAGGTCCTTCGCACGACTCCGGCAAGCGCTCCGGGTCAGGAGGTTTGCTTCAAAATCTCCCGGCGGAGGCGGGTCATGATGCGTTTTTCCAGGCGGGAGATGTAGGACTGGGAGATGCCCATGAGGTCCGCCACCTCTTTTTGGGTTTTTTCCCGGCGGCCGGCCAGGCCGAAGCGGAGGACCACGATGTTCTTCTCTCGCTCCGGAAGCTTCTCCAGGGCCTCCCGGAGAAGTTGCTGGTCCACCAGATCCTCCAGCGGTCTGGAAATGAGGTCGCTGTCCGTGCCCAGGACGTCAGATAAGAGCAGCTCGTTGCCGTCCCAGTCGGTATTGATGGGCTCATCCAGAGACACCTCCGTCTTCTGGTTGGCAATCTTCCGGATGTGCATCAGGATCTCATTTTCGATGCACCGGGGGGCATAGGTGGCCAGCTTGATGTTCTTGTCCGTCCGGTAGGTGCCCACCGCCTTGATGAGCCCGATCGTGCCGATGGAAATCAGGTCCTCGATGTTTACCCCTGTGTTTTTCAAACCGGCGGGCAATGTAGACCACTAGGCGGAGATTGCGCTCGATGAGGACGCTCTTTGCCTCCTGCTCCCCCGCTTCCATCCGGATCAGGTATTCCTGCTCCTGGGCCGTGGGCAAGGGCGGCGGCAGTACATCGCTGCCGCCTATGTAATAGATGCTACCCGGCTCCCCCAAAGTCCCAGGCGCTGCAATAGAGTTCTCCAAAATTTATGCATACTGTCCCCCTCCTGTCAAAGCCTCGTATTCTCCCGCCGCCGACAGCCGGTCCGGCGCAAAGGCCACCAGGGAGCCGGCGGGTTTGCCCCCCAATGGTCACCTGGTCGCACTGAACGGCCAGAAGCAGGCCGCCCGCCCCCACCGCCCGGTAGGGAATGAGACGGCATTTGACCGTGGGAGCCTGGGTGTGGAGCGCCTCCAGCGCCTGACCCGGGTCCCGAAGCTGGTCCCGTCGGATGGGCAGGAGCCGCTCCCGCCGTGTCATACTGGGCGACCAGCACCCGCTGGCCGCTGAAGGGATCGGACAAGGTGTTGCCCGAATCCCGGAGGGCCGTGAGCGCACCCGCTTGCTCCCCAAGGCGATGGACACCGGCACCAGTTGCCCGGCGTGGCGCATTCCCCGGAGAAACAGCCGGCACAGCAGCGCCAGAGCTCCAGCGCCCAGAACCAGAGACCAGAAGCTTTGGAGTCGCAGGCAGAGCGCCAGGCCGCCCAATGCCAGGCTGAGGCCCAGAAACAGCATCCCCTGGCGGGCTGCTGCCGCCCCAGGCCGAAGGCCGCCGCCACCATGAGTCCCAAAAACACCACGCGCCAGAGATTGCCCGCCAGAAAACCCAACCCCGGCAGGACGCACGCCCCGGCGTAGAGGGCGCCCACCGCCGCCCCGGCCCCCAGCCGCCATGGCGCCAAACGCGCTCCCGTGAGCCGCGCCGTGGCCCGAAACAGGCCGTAATTCACGGCAAAATTCAAAAGTACCACCAGATCCAGATATACCTTCAATGGATGTTCCCCTCCTTCATACCATGGGACGGCCTACCAGGAAATTCCAATCGTTTTGGTGGACTCCGTAAACAGAACGGCTTGGTCATCCCCTTTGGTGGGTTGGTCGGGATCCTTGGTCTGGCTCCAGTATACCGGGCGGGAGACAAAAACAGGTCGCAATCCCCAGGGGGATTGCGGCCTGTCTCAGTCAGGAACCGGTGCCATGTGCAAAAAGAAAGCCCCATTCCACCGGAGGCTCCAAATTTTCCAGACGAACCGGGCGGGGCTGTCCCACATCCCGTCGAAGGATTTTTTCATTCCGGCTGCTTGTCCACCCGTTTTCCCTCCCGGAAGACGGCGCGGATGCTTTTCTCCGCCTTGAACCGGGGCGTCATCACCTCCCGGCCACAGCCCAGACAGCGCAGACGGAAGTCCATGCCGGTGCGCGGCACCTGCCACCGCTTCTCCCCACAGGGGTGCGTTTTCTTCATTTCCAGTACATCATTGAGACGAATGTCCATGGGATCCTCCTTTCAGCATAGCCCGGCGGCGCCGGACATAGAATGGGACAGATCGGATTTTTTGAAAGTGAGGGAATCGATATGTCGACCTATCGTCCGGAGGGGCTGCAAAATCTGCCCATCCCCACCCCCGGAGGCCCTGCGCCGGGCCGGGGAGCCGGGAAATTTTTCAGGCCATGTGTATCAAATGCGATGAATTCCACAATCTGGTGGTTGATCTGGGAAGTCTCCGGGGACTCATCCCCCGGGAGGAGACTGCCCTGGGCATTGCTGACGGCGCCCGGGAGATTGCCATTTTGTCCCGGGTGGGAAAGCCGGTGTGTTTCCAGGTGCTGGGCTTCACCTCCGACGGCACCGTCCTGCTCTCCCTGGCGAGCGGCCCAGGCCGAGGCCCTGGACTACTTCCTGGAGCATCTGCGGCCCGGGGACATTCTGCCCAGTGTGGTCCAGAATCCCGCCAGCTTTGGCACCTTCTGCGACATCGGCTGCGGGGTCACCGCGCTTATGAGCATTGAGCGATGCTCGGTCTCCCGGATCACCCATTGCAACCAGCGGTTTTCCCCAGGCCAGAAGATTTACACCGCCATCTTGGGGATCGACCGGGAGGCCAAGCGGATCAGCCTGACCCATCAGGGGAGCTCCTGGGTACCTGGGCCGAGAATGCCGCCGGATTCCGAGCCGGACAGGCCGTCACCGGCATCGTACGGAGCGTTCAGCCCTATGGCGCATTCATAGAGCTGGCTCCCAATCTCTCCGGCCTGGCGGAGCCTGAGGGCAACCTGGAGCCTGGCCAGATGGTAAGCGTATACATCCGCTCCATTCTGCCGGACAAGCAGAAGATCAAGCTCACGGTTCTGGAGCAGCTGGACCCCAGGCATGTGCCGCCCCGGCTCCTGCGGTACTACCGGACGGTGGGCCGTCTGGACCGCTGGGAGTATGCCCCAGGCAGCGGAACCGTTACGGTTTTTGATCTCTTGCCAATACCGCTTGGCCGCCTGCTCCAGCTTATTGGGGCCGTATTCATAGTACACCGTCCCCACCAAATTGTCCGGCAGATACTGCTGGGCCGTCCAGTGGTTGGGAAAATCGTGGGGGTACAGATAGCCCTGCTCCCGCTCCATGGTGTAGGAATCGGCGTGTACATTTTGCAAATGCCGGGAAATCCCGCCCTTACCCCGGCGCACATCCTGCAGGGCCCGGTCTATAGCCAGATAGGCGGAGTTGGACTTGGGCGAGGTTGCCATGAGCACCACCGCATCCCCCAAGGGAATCGGGCCTCCGGCAGCCCCAACATGTTGGCTGCGTCCACACAGGCCTTCACAATGGGAATGATCTGAGGATAGGCCAGGCCCACGTCCTCACAGGCAATGACCATGGGCCGCCGGCAGGCAGAGATCAGGTCTCCCGCCTCCAAAAGCCGGGCCAGATAGTGCACCGCCGCATCGGGATCCGATCCCCGAATGGACTTTTGCAGGGCAGACAGCAGATCATAATGGTTGTCTCCATCCCGGTCATACCGCATGGCGGAGCGCTGGGCCACCGCCCTGGCATCCGCCAGGGTGAGGGTCAGGTCCTTTGCGCTGGGATCAGCCGCCGAGAAGAGGACCTCCAGGGCGTTGAGCGCCTTCCTCAAGTCTCCTCCGCAAGCGGCAGCCACATACTCCAGAGCCCCCTCCTCTGCCGTTACCGTGAGGCCGGAGCGCTGGGCCATCACCCGCAACGGCCCGGTCCATGGCCTGCTTTGCACCGCCTGGGGGCCCAGCTGCTTGAATTCAAAAATGGTAGAGCGGCTCAGAATGGCGTTAAAAATGTAAAAATAGGGATTCTCGGTGGTGGAGGCGATGAGGGTGATCTTCCCGTTTTCAATGTGCTCCAACAGGGACTCTTTGCTGCTTTTTGTTGAAGGATTGGATCTCATCCAGATAAAGGAGCACCCCGTCCGGAGCCATGAGGGTATCTAGCTGGGACACAATGTCTTTGATGTCCGCTGTGGAGGCTGTGGTGGCGTTGAGTCGGTACAGCTTCCGCCGGGTCCGCTGGGCGATGATGTTGGCCACCGTGGTCTTCCCGGTGCCAGAGGGGCCATAGAAAATCAGATTTGGAATGTTCCCGGAATCGATGAGCCGCCGGAGCACAGCGCCGGGGCCCAAAATGTGCTCCTGCCCCACCACATCATCCAAAGTGGTCGGGCGAATCCAATCCGCCAGAGGCTGATACATGACGCTCCCCCTTATCCTTGGAGACCACGGGCCTGTCGGTCCATGTCTTCTATGACGATGTCAAAAATCTCCCCCAGGCTGGCGCAGTACTTCAGCACAAGCCACGGCTCATTGGTGTGAAAATGAATTTTGATCAAATTCTCATCTCCCACAACCAGGAGGCAGTCCCCGGAAAATGGGCGCAGAAGTAGCCGGAAATTGCATCTTCATCCAAGCGCTTCCCTTCAATCAGCAATTGGGTGTCGTAACGATACTCCATACCTCGCCCTCCATTTTATGCTTCTTTCAAATGTGTAGGCCACGGGAAAGGCCATACTTCAGCGAATTCGCACGACGTGATCCGCAGGCGAATACATGGGGCCCCGCCCCTATGAAAAGGATCAAGAAAGGTTAGAAAAAATGCTCCAAATCCTAGGATTTGGAGCATTTTAGGTGCAGTTGAGCAATCCAAATCCGAACCGAGTTTCTCCTTGTCCAGTGCCAATTTTAGGTCATCAATAGTAATGGTGTCTGTCCCGTCCTTGTAGTTGAAGGTGATCACCATTTTATCATCGTACAGGAAAATCGCGTTGATGAAGGTGTCAATGAGCATCTTGCGGTGGCTCTGTTGCCGCACGTCCAGCTTGCGGAAGCGGTGGAGCCAGAAGGTCATAAACTCCGCGCTGACCTTTGGCTTTGTCAGCTTTTCGTTGGCAATCTTGATTTCCAAGTCCTCTTTCACGGCCTCCAGTTCCTCCAACCTCCCCTTTGCGGACTTGGTGAGGATGCCCTGCTGGATGGCGTTCAGCAAGTTTTGAATGGCTGTGTCTGTCTCCCGTAGCTGTTGTTCATACAGCGGCAGGCTGGTGCTTTCTCTGTCCTGCAAATCCATCAGCATGGACACGATGGCCTCGATTGCTTTGTCGTCCATGACCATTTTCATGGTTTCATTGACCACCAGATCCTCTACCCATTCCTTGCAGACGGGTTTCTTATGGCAGTCCCCACGCTTCTTTTTGACGGTCACGCACTTGTAGTGGTGGTGAACATTCCCGGTGTTGCTGGTGCCGCGCTCGCCGCAGAGGTAGGCTCCGCAGTAGCTGCAGAACAGTTTTGTGGTCAACAGATAATCGTCCTCGGCCTTGTGACGGGCCGGGGCTTTTTGTTCTTCGCCAGCTTTTCCTGCACCCCCTGTTTGCCAAGTGCGATGTGCGTGTTATCATTTTGCTTTTCCGAAGTGCTTATATGCCAATACGCCGATTGGAAGGAAGTAGGCACACCAGAAAAGAAGCGCAATCGTACCTCCGTTACCGGTTTTTCGCTTGCCATGCTCACGAATACGCCTGTCATTGGCATAATAACGCGCCTGACGAAAAAACCTCCATGTATCAGCATCAGGCGTTTCAACCACTTGTCCCATTCACTGTTTGATTTGATGGAAAGGCCAATGAAAAAGGTTGAAAGCGCCATCATTCCATATCCAAGAAGGTCGTAATTGAAAAGCAGTCCGCCCTGCTGAAATCCAATATCTTAACCGCTTGCTCGTTTAATTCTTCCAGTCTTACAGTTGTGGTCTGCGCAAAGTATACCACAAAAATCAATACCGCATATATTGCGGAAAAATCATTCCTATGCTTGCGGATACCCGCTGTTCCTCACAGCATTCATGGTGAAAGCCCGCCGCCATCATAATATAACCTATCGGCAAAAACATACACACGAGATATGAACCAAACGAAAAGTCCGCTATCAGGCATATGGCAAAAAGGAAAACTGTAATCGCAACGATTGCTGACCCTATCCTCGGTATTAACTTATCCATCTTATTCCCCTTTAAATTTCAATTTCGCGTTCTGTTAATCAGCTCTGCGTTTTGCCTCCTCGCCATTTCTGTTTGCTGCTTTTTGGGAGCGTCTTTGTAAGAATTAAAGCATAAGCAGCAGTGATTGCAATCAGTGCCAGATGAAAAACCATGCGCTTTTCTATCGTCAATCCTGCTTCATTTGCGAAGACGCTTGCAATGTTTATGACAGCGTGGGTTATGATGCAGGGAAGCAAACTCCCGCCGCGATCAAACAAGATGACAAACAGGAATCCGATCACGATTGCTCCTGTGACCTGAAACAAATCCTCCACCAATTCCGCGCCGCTGCCATTCACTAGATTCAGTAAATGGCCCAGGCCAAAGGTGACGCTGGAAATGATAATTGCCAGCGTTTCATTTCCCTTGCGATGGCCTTGAACAGAAAGCCCCGAAAAATCACTTCCTCCACAAAACCGACGCACAGCATACAGACGATATAGCAAACCGTATCCGCCAGGGAAAATTCACGGCGGCTCCGTTCCAGAAGTTTCTTGTCATCAGGACAAGCAGCGGAATGTAGTAAAGGAACCTGCGGGCAGGTACATATGTTTTACATATTCCGTAATAACTTAGTAGCCCATTTTTCTTTATGAACATGAAAAGGGCTGTCGCCTGTAAGAAACAGAAAACTGCGCTGGCCGCATATTCGATCCCGATGATTTCGTTGATTGGATACGCCAGAGATTGCAAAACACAGTAAATCGCAATCCAGGCAAAGGAGAAGATTAGCGCACTTTTTTCATATAGCTTTTCATTTTCTTTCCTCCTCTATTGCCAAAACTGCTCCCCCGAAAAGCCCGTTCCAGATGACATGCCACCACGCTTTCTTCAAACTCCAACGCGTTGTTGGCGATGATACTGGCGTAGCCGTGGGCAAAAAAAGAGCTATGGTCACAAAGACCTTCTTCGTTTCTTCCATACTCATATCCATCGCTGCTTGCATAGCGTTGAGGACAGGTTTGAGTTCTTCAGAGTCTACCATCTCCAGCAGATTATTCTCCACGGCAAAGCCCGACTGGAACAGGAAGCGGAACAGGTTGGGTTCTTTGATGGCGAATCGGATGTAGTTCATACCAATGCCCAGCATCACCCCGTCCTGTGGTTTTTGTATGTTCATCAGATATTCCGTGTGATACCAATCTGTCTTCTCATAGACTGCTCGCTTCAGTTCCTCAATGGTGGAAAAATGGTACATGACTGGCTGTGTAGAGCATCCCAATCGCTGGGAGACCGTCCGGGCGTTGATGTTCTCCGCACCCTGTTCACGAGCTATCGCAAAGGCGGCATCCACCACCATCTCCCGTGTGTTTTCGCTTTCGGTGGCAATTTGCATTCCCTCTTATCATAATTCAGATTATATAATGAGAATTATAAGCGCTTGGAACAGCGTTGTCAACCCCCTCGAATGAAATTTTACAAAAAATGAGCAGGAGAATGGTGATGCCTCACTTTGCAGACACCATTCGCTCCCTGTGAGTAAATCGTGTCTGCATTTTTATTTCACGGAGGAAAGGGGCGTGCCTTTGGGACAGAGAAAGAAGCTCATCAACCACACCGGCATCCCGCAGTATGAGATCGAGAAGATCGCGCGGTGCATCCTGCCAGACATCCTCGCCGACTATGACAGCGAGGAAGGCCAGAGGGAGTTTGCCGCATGGAAAGCACAGCGGGAGCAGGGTCAGACACAAGACATCAGTACCTAACTTATTTCTGGTAACAGCGAGAACCATTGCCCTCTCCATACAAAAGAGCGGCGATGATACGGTCTGGCATCATCGCCGCTTTTTCATGCCCTTTAAGGGGTTGGCTTCGGTGCTTTGGGCTTCTTCCTCGGCCCTCGCGGTTTAGATTCCGGGCGCTTGACAACGCCGTTGTAAAAATGGGTATCCTCAAACCTCTCACAAAAAACCAATAATCCGAACCCATCCCCTACGGGGAAAATCGGGTTCGGATTATCTGGGTTTGGTGCGCGAGGCGGGACTTGAACCCGCACGTGCGTAATGCACACTAGAACCTGAATCTAGCGAGTCTGCCAATTCCACCACTCGCGCATTTGGCAGTTCTTTGCGGTCCCACTTGACCGCCTCCATATACTACCACAGGATCCGCAGTTTGTCAACAAAAATTTTTCTTGATTTTTGTTTTTTGCGGAGCGGCATATGGGTACTGCACATGGACTGTTTGGAAGTGACAGAGCAACATGTGTCCTTAACGCAACATGGCGGCGATCTCCGCTTTCGGACGATAACCCACGGCCGACGCCACAGCTTTCCCATTTTTGAACAGCACCAACATGGGGATGCTGGATACCCGGAAACGCATAGCAAGCTCTGCTTGCTCATCCACATTGACTTTCCCCACCTTGACAGTGCCTGCGTACTCTTCTGCAATCTCGTGAAGCACGGAGGAAAGCATTTTTTGCACGGCCCACACCATGCCGCCCAGAAATCCACCAACACAGGTTGATCCGAACCGAGGACCTCTTTTTCAAAATTGCTCTTTGTGATTGTAACTTCTTTCATATCATAACCCCCTTCATCATACATGGATCTCCTTGCGATTTTTTATCTTACAAATTGCCTGGGTCATCGTCCCCATGGGGCAGAACGCGCACCATGTTCTCGGACGATACAGCACCATGACGATCAGGCCCAGCAGCAGAGGTCAGCATCAAGCTGTAAAAGCCAAAGCTAAACTGCGCCACCCAATCAGATACGGTTCCTGGGGTATAGGTCCAACCCCATGGAATCCGGAAGGTCAAAAAAGAGCTGAATCGTTTCGCGCAGGGATGCCCCACCCGCTCCCACCAGATAGGTCTGGAAGACCATATTTCCAAACATCGTCAGGAAAAAAGCGAGAAAGCCATAGCGGAACCACTTGGACGACAGCCAACCAGGAGTCAAACGATTGCGAGAGCACTTCAAATCACAACCCAGCTTGTGGAAGAGCTGGCCTCGACCGCAGAGACGGTTACAGAAGAACTTGTTCCCACCGAAGATTGCCAAGACCAGCGGAAGCAAAAAGTCGATCATCCCCAACCAAGCAAACAGGATATTGAAAAATCCAAGAGCAAAGTACACGATTGTCATAATCCAAAGGTAGTCATACCAGCGTTTCTTTTTTCATACTTTGACCCTCTCCTTCAGCTTGATACAGCCCACTGGGCAGAGGTTTGCACACTTTCCACAGCCAATACAAAGCGTTTCATGAATGTTGACATAACAGCCCCGATAGACGACCGCAGCATTTCGAGGGCAGACATTTTGGCAAGCTCCGCAGGCAACGCACCTGGTTTTGTCTACAACCGCAATTCGTTTTGACAGCATTTCATTTCCTCCTTGTCATTCCTCTCGGGACTTATAGTACAGCATACAGTGGCAGTAGCCCTCAAATGCAGGATCCCTGATCTGTTCCCGAAATTCCTGACACATACATTTCGTTTCCTCTGTGCGCTCCCTGCGGCAGGGGGCAGTAACCGCCAGTTTGTTTCAGCCCTTCTTTCACTGTGGAGACGATTTCCAGATCGGGATTGAGCGTAATCTTCATTGGTCGATACCTCCAGTCACATTGTCGTTGTTCACGGGTGGATCCTCTTGCGAAAAAGCTCCCAGTGTTTGCGCTCCAACACTCCTTTCAAATGGTAATTATATGTTAACATCTGCCAAATAGAAATACCGTGACGCAGTCACATGGTCGCAAAAATCCGGCTCAACGGATGAGCCGGATTCTTGGATTCGTCATTCGATCAGCTTTCGCAGATCATCCGGGGACTTCAGACCAATAGAGCCCCGGCGCATCTCCACCAAACCATCGGTGGCGGGGTCTCCCTCATAGAGCCGGAACAGCGTGACCTCACGTCCCTCCTCAGAAAGAAGATACGTACGGATTTCTCCTTGTAAAACCAACGCCATGCCAAGACAATCATACAGATCGCTGTGGATGAATTGGCCTTTTTCATAGCGCTAAATGGCCGCGTTGTGACGCACCAGTTCTTGCTCCACTGCGGAAAGCGTATCCCAGTAAAGGAAGCTGTGTCAGATACTCCATTGCCCGCTCTACGCGCTCTTTGTGTCATGCTTTTCCATGGCAGCTGTGGGTTCCATCACCGTGTCCGCCGCAGGCGTGTGTCTGCCGCCATGTCCGCCGCAGGCATGTGTTTCGCCATCATGGTCATGGTGATTACAGCGGACATGGGGATCGTAGTGCAGGGTCCCCGCCAGCAGCGATTTGACGGCATCGTCTGCGCTTGCCGCTGACGCCACCATAAAGCTGAATGCCCGCCTCAGCCAGCGCCGCCTGTGCGCCACCGCCAATGCCGCCACAGATCAAAACATCCACACCATTTTGCGCAAAAGAAAACCCGCCAAAGCTCCATGGCCGCTGCCATTGGTCGGAATCACCTGGGCCGATGTGACCGTTCCCTCGGATACATCATAGATCTTGAATTGTTCCGTGTGTCCAAAATGCTGAAATACCTGTCCATTTTCGTAAGTTACTGCAATTTTCATTTTTCAATCTCCATTCATTTTATTTTTTGTGTTAATATATTATAATTTTGCCGCGCAGCTGCAACATCTTTTCAGGTAACTGCAGGCCACGGTACACAGCAAATCTTGGGGCATTGATATGCAAGTCCCCCCCTGTTTGTAATTATATAATAGCACGTAAATCAAGCTCTGCATGTAATCCAGTCACAGATCAAGCCGTCGCAGTCGCAACCAGTTCCCCGCGACGAGTCAGGCGAAAAAACAGCGCAGCATACCACAAGACTGCACTTGTAAAAAAACACCGGAGCAAATTTGCTCCGGTGTGGTGCAAGAGAGGAGACTCGAACTCCCACGGCGGTTGCCACACGCACCTCAAACGTGCTTGTCTACCTATTCCAACACTCTTGCGTTTGCCTTACAGCCTTGTTATTATAGCGAATGCAGCGGTTCTTGTCAACACCTTTTTTGACAGAACCGCTGGCAGTTACGAACAACTCTGTGGAGTTCCCACAGGTCTTTCTCTTGCTTTGCGCATATCCTGTGCTGGACTACGTTCTAGATCCCTGTTAGGAAAAATAGCAAATATGTCATTGACAGCAAATAGCATATCTTCTATAATTAAGCCAATAGAAAATGCACGACATAGAAGAGCATAAACCGGCCAACTTTCACACAACCTATCAAGGCTTTAACGGAGTGCTTAATCTAGACGGGGAACTGTGTTGAGGTGAGATGCCTAAAAAGCAAATGAAGTATATCACCGCTTGGGCAGACATCCACAAAGACGAACTTCTAGCCAACTGGACGCTTGCCATAGAAGAGCAGCCTCTCTATAAAATCGACCCTCTTCGTGAAACCTAGGGAACTGGAGGTAATTCGATGGAAAATATCTGCCATTCCGGAAATCCTGTTCCTACTGTCAAAGCTGTGACCGCAACGCCGGATTACATGTTGCACCTCACCTTTGGCAATGGAGAAACACGGATCTACGATGCCCGTCCCCTGTTAACCAAAAACATTTTCTTTCCTTTACGAGAGCCTGCATTTTTCTTGCGGGCTTTTTGCAGACGGCTGTTCTGTCGCTTGGAACGATGACATCGACCTCGACCCCTTGTCATCTTTACGAATGCAGTACTCCAACCGGAGGTGCAACCGATGTCTGAACAGTGTTCCGCCCTCATCGATCGGATCATCGTCTTACGCAAAGCAAAAGGACTTTCCCAGAAAGAACTCTCTGCCCGTTGTGGTATGACACAATCCGTGATTGCCCGAATTGAGCGTAAGAAAAGCACCCCCACAATCTCAACCTTTGTAAAGATTGCTGATGCCCTGGGTGCTAAACTCACTATATGCAGTGTGGAATAAGGCAAGCGGCTGGGAATGACACACCCGCCGCTTCCGAATGGACCCATAAAAACATGCCAGTGATTGCCAAACTAGCTCCACTGTCTGCCGATCGTTCCCTACTCCGCTTGTTAAAAAAGCCGCCTTGCAAAGCAAGGCGGCTTTTTGGCGGAGTGAGAGATTTGAACTCGCGCGCTTTTTACACGCCTACTCCCTTAGCAGGGGAGCCCCTTCGGCCTCTTGGGTATCACTCCGAATCAAAGAACCTATGAACTTGGGCGGAAGGATGTGGCGGAGAGAGTGGGATTCGAACCCACGGCTCATTGCTGAGTCACTGGTTTTCAAGACCAGCTCCTTAAACCGCTCGGACATCTCTCCGTATCAGAGACCTCAACATTCTACCATATCCGCAGTCTCTTGTCAACCAAAAATGTGAAATTTTCACAGGGGAACGCCTTCCCCCGCTTGATTCCTGTTCTGGGGCGCGACTGGGTCGCGCCCCAGAATCCATCTCACTCTTCCACGTCCTCTGTGGAGAATTCCAGGACCTCGCCGCAGATGGGGCAAGTGATGCTTTGCCGTGCTCCAGGGTCTCTTCGTCGAAGTCAATGACTTCCCCGCACTTGCAGGTCACTTCATAGACGGTAGTATCGTCCAGGTCGTAATCATCCTCCTCGGAGAAGTCGTCCTCGTCGTCCAGGTCGTCCTCGTCGTCGAAGTCATCTTCCTCATCGGAGATATACTCGTAAAGTCCGTCCAGATCCTCTTCGATTTCATCCAGCTCTTCGGACATGGACGTGGTGACATCTTCCACATAGCCAACCGCCTGCGCCATATCGGCCATCAGGTTCACCATGGCGGACAGCGGCTTTCCTTCATTGGTCTCGGTGTCCAGATTCATGCCTTCCATCAGGCCCTTCAGGTATGCGGATTTCTCAGAAAGTGTCATAATAATTCTCCTTACTTGTGGAACTCAGGCCTTGAGCGGCCCAGATATTCGCCGGTCCGGGTATCGATGTTGATCTTGTCGCCCTCATTGATGAAGGGGCACCTTCACCTCGGCGCCGGTCTCCAGGGTGGCGGGGCTTCAGAGCGTTGGTGGCGGTGTTGCCAGCAAAGCCGGGATCGGTCTTGGTGACCACCAGGTCCACAAAGTTGGGGGCTTCCACGCCGAACACATTGCCCTTGTAGGACATGACGGTGCAGGTGTCGTTCTCCTTCACGAACCGGAAGCTGTCGTCCAGGACGCTCTTCTCAATGGGGTCATCTCGTAGGACTCCATGTCCATAAAGTAATACAGGTCGCCGTCGGGTAGGAATACTCCATCTTCTTCCGCTCAATGTAGGCGGTGGGATATTTATCGTTGGGGTTGAAGGTGGTCTCCGTCACACCGCCGGTGATCACGTTCTTCATCTTCACGCGGACGAAAGCCGCGCCCTTGCCGGGCTTCACGTGCTGAAACTCTACAATCTGCATGACCTTACCATCCATGTCGAAGGTAACGCCATTTCTAAAATCGCTGACAGAAATCATACATTTCTCCTCCTAGTGTGCCACCGGCAAACGGGCGTATACCGGTTCTCAGAAAATACCTGCTCTATTTTAACTGATTGCTCCGGGGATTGCAAGGCTATTTATGCATTTTTCCCAGAAATTACGATTAAATTCTTAGGACTGCGAGTGATGACCCGGCAAGTTCCCTCTTCAAAAATCACAACATCCTCAATCCGGACGCCGAACTTTCCGGGCAGATAAATTCCAGGCTCTGCCGAGCACACTGCGCCGACGGGCATGGGGGCCTTCCTGCGGGATTGCAGTTTGGCGCCTCGTGGATCTCAGGCCCAGGCTGTGACCATAGCCGTGGCCAAAATAATCGCCATAGCCTGCATCTGCAATGACCTTCCGGGCGGCGCCATCCACCTCGCTGCCGGACACGCCGGCTTTGGAAGCGGCGATGCCGGCCAACTGTGCTTCCAGGACGGTGTTGTAAACCCGCTCCATCTCCCTCTGTGGCGTAGCCCAGGGCTACGGTACGGGTCATGTCGGAGCAGTAGCCTTCATAGAGGACGCCAAAGTCCATGGTGATGAAGTCCCCCTCCTGCAGCGCCCGGTCTCCGGGAACGCCGTGGGGCATGCTGGTGTTGGGGCCGGAGACTACAATGGGATCAAAGGACAGGCCGTCGGCCCCGTTTTTATACAGGCAATAAATGAGCTCCGCGCAAAGCTCCTTCTCCGTCATCCCCACCCGGATCCGGGTCAGGACCTGGGAAAAGGCCTTGTCTGTGATCTCCTGAGCCTTCTCCATCAGGCGCGCTCGCTGGGTTCTTTCTGGGCGCGGAAGGCATTGATGGCCTTCTGGCAAGGTTTCAGAGCGGCGTTCAGCTTCTCTTCATAGGTGCGGAACTCCTCTACCGTCATGTAGCTCTCTTCAAAGCCCAGGGTCTTCACGCCAAACTCTGCGCAGGCCTCATTGATGCGGGCAGAGTAGGTGTGCTCCCGGTCCACCGCCAGGACCTCAAAGCCCTTCAGATTCTTCTCTGCCGACTCGGTATACCGGCTGTCTGTAAAATACCGGCAACCGGACCGGGAAACCAGGGCCACGCCCTCGGCGATGTCAAACTCCGCCGCATAATGGCGGCTGTACCGGCTGGTGAGCAGAAGGCCGTCCAGCTCACCTCCCAGCAGGGACTTGTACTTATCCAAATTTTTCATAATTGCACGTTCCTTCCTTTCGCACAAAATATTACAGGTAGCTCCAGTACATGGCGCAGACGCAGCCATATGGTATGGTTATGAATTGCAGAAACCAAAATGGCATATACGCCAGCACAGTTCGCGCCCAGTACATCGGTATAAATCTGGTCCCCCCACCAGGGCGCACTGGGAGGGCGGAATCCCATACTGCCGCAGGCACTGGCCAATCCCTTTTTTTGGAAGGGCTTGCGGGCATGGGAAATGCAGGCAAAGGCCATACCGGCTGCAGAATGTCTTCACACGGTCCTTCTTGCTATTGGACACCACGCAGATCTGAATCCTGACTGGGCCAGGTCATGGAGCCATTGCTCCATCTCCGGCGATGGCGTGTCGGTGGTGTAGGGGACAATGGTGTTGTCAAAGTCCAGCATGAGCAGTCGGATGCCCTGACGGTGTAGGTACTCCGGCGAGATCTGGGTGAGGGCAGGGAAAAATTGCCTTGGGCAGCAGAGAGATACGCATAGGGAACCTCGCACACACATAAGTATAAGCATGATTCTACGTGATTATATCACAGCCGGGAGGCGTTGTCCATTGTCTATTCCCCTATATCTTGCCATGACGGCGGCAGATTTTTTTCCACGGCCCAGGCCATGCCGCCCCGCATTGCCTGGATGGCAATGCACTTCTCCGTCTCCGGCCCGGGACTCAGCAGCCGCCCCCACAGGCTCCCGCCGGGCAGCCTGATCCTGCTGGATGACCAGACGCCCTGGAACGGTCACAGCTTGGAGGCTGTGTGCCAGGAAACCACCGACGTACTGCTGCGCACCGGCGCTGCCGGCCTTCTGCTGGACTTTGAGCGGCCGCCTACCGACGAGACCGCCTGCCTGGCCCAATGTCTCATCCAATGCTGCCAGGAGGCAGGCTGTCCCATTGGGATGCCCCCGGACTACCTAGGATCCGGCGGAGGGCGCCGTCTTCCTCCCCCACTTCCCTGCCACCGCACCCCGGAACAGGCGCTGGCGCCGTATCACGGGCGTGAAATCTGGCTGGAAGCCGCCGCTGGCGGATGCCAGGTCACCCTGGGGGCGGACACACCTGCCATCTGCCCCGGCAGACCCCCGCCACCTGGCGGCAGAGTCCGAACGGTTCATCGCATTTACCGACCCACACCTATGCTTTGCCGTTACTTTAGCTACCCAACAGACAGTGGGCTGCAACTGGCTCTCTATGATACAGAGGAAACCCTTGCAGAAGCTGAGACCGCTGTCAGGCCCTGGGCGTCACCCTGGCAATCGGAATCTGGCGGCAGCTGGCATTCTGACGGCACGGAATATCACGGAAAAGCGGCACCTGGGGGAACCCAAGTGCCGCTTCTCATCAACACAAGAAGAGAGACAAAATCAATAGAACTTTCTCTTGTTTTTCCGAGCAGCCTCAGACTTCTGCTTCCGCTTCAGGCTGGGACTCACGTAATGCTCTCTTTTTCTTGACTTCGGCGATGACGCCTTCTTTGGCGCAGCTACGCTTAAATCTTCTCAGAGCGCTTTCCAGAGATTCGTTCTCTTTTACGCGAATTTCAGACATTGATTTCCCTCCCTCCAACACATCCGGCTCAATCCAGGATGCTTTCAGGGCCATTTCCATGGCTTTTAGCATTATACACAAAATTCCTCAAAATGTCAAGTAAAATTTACAGTTTTTGCCGCTGGAATCTGAGGCGCTCACAAACTCGCCAGTGTCCGGTAGAGGACCGTAGCCGTTTGCGCGCGGGTGGCCTGCGCCTTGGGGGGCCAGGGTGGTGGCGGTTACGCCGTTGATCACCTGGTTTGCCACGGCCCACTGCATGGACTCCCGGGCAAACTTGCTGATCTTGTCCCCATCATCAAAGTCTGACAGGCTATCCCGGAGGCCATTGTCCGCCTCCTGACTGCGGACATAGCGGAACAGCATGGTCACCAGCTGCTCCCGGCTGATGTCCTGATTGGGCCGGAAGGTACCGTCTGGATAGCCGTTGGCCACCTGGACCTCCTCCGCCCAGGCCACTGCCTGGGAATAATACCGGTCCTCTCCCACGTCTGTGAAATGCGTCTGCCCGGTCACAGCGGGGCTTCCGGCATAGCGGTACAGCATGGTCACCAGCATCCCGCGGGTCAGGCTCTGGTTGGGACCAAACCGATTCTCCGTAATCCCCTTGATGACCCCCGGGCATAGCAGTCATCCACCGCATCGGAATAATAGGCCGTGCCACTGGTGTCAATAAAAACCCGGGAGATGACAACCTCGGTATGTTGGCCGCAGTACAGGCACTCTCCCATCCCCAGGCCATCTCTGGTTGCCGTAGCCGCCTGTGTCACCTCCAGCCGGTTGGGATCAACCTTATGATCCGTCACGGCCACCACCCCGGTCTCAAAGTCGGGTATAGACGGTGAGGCTGTCTGTATGGCTACCGCAGGTGGCTGTGAGGACGGTGTCCGCCTCGGCATTCGGCGCCTGGAAGCCCCATAAGCCCGGATTGGCGCCCCGGTCCATGGCCCCCTGGAAGCTATCGTTCTGGCTGGTCACTGTGTAGCTCCGGTCCGCCGTAGTGTGATAGGGCCGGTACCGCAGACCTACAGAGAACGACGCTCCCAAGCCCGTCGCGATCCGGTCGGGGTAGCCATTCACCTCTTGGACGTAGAGGTCGATCCCCTCAGAGGAATCTCCCGGTCGCTGAGATACAGGTCCGCATGGGACATGGCTACCGGTTCCCCTTTCCCATTTTTTAGAAGAAACAGCACCGTATAATCCCCTGGGGTCAGGCCCTTGGTCTCCCACACAAAAATCTGTCACCTTGGAAGCCCCTTGCAGGGGAAAGATGCCCGCTGCTGACCAGGTCCTTTGTCTTGTCCATGGTCTCGTATGTCCCTTGATAAACTTCCAACACCTGCAGGCCATCCGTCAGCCCAACGTCATTCAAGCCGCATGGACTGCCCCGTCACCGCACTGACCATAGGTCAATCGTAGGGCAGGATGAAGTTGCCGGAGGTCTCGGCCTGGGGGCTGCAAATTCCCCCATCGGGTCATCCCTTCCAGAGATGCCGTCTCTGGGGTTCTTCGGGTGATTCTCTGCTCCTGTGCGTTAGAGGCCCCTGCTGTGCCACTCATGGTCAACTACCAGGATCAGCAGTACAGCAACCACTCGTTTCAACATGGATACCGCTCCTTTCGTAATTGCATCCTTCGCCAAAAAGCAGGTGCGGCACAACCGCCCCTGCTTTTTGGGCTTTGATAAGCGTGTTGATCATAACACACATTTCTACCAATTGCAAGTTTCGTTATAAAAGCGGAGGATGTTTCCAGCACCCCGTTTTATTTGACAATGAGATTGACCAGCTTGTTCTTTAACACGATGGTCCTGACAATCCGGCTGCCCTGCTTTTTCCAGGAAGCGGGAGACCTTCTCATCCGCCTGGGCGGCGGCAATGACCGCCTCATCCGGCGAATCAGCCTCCACGTGGATGGCGCCACGGAGCTGCCGTTGACCTGGACTGCCATGTCGATTTCCGCATCCCGGCACATGGCCTCGTCATAGACCGGCCAGGGGAGACGGAGCAGATGCCTGCAAAGCCATGATTTTCCCAAATCTCGTCGCAGATGTGGGGAGCGAAGGGGCTGAGGAGCTGGAGGAAAGTCCGAAGCTCCGCCCGGTTGCGCCCTTGTCTCCGAACTGGTTCAGGAGGGTCATGAGGGCGGCAATGGCCGTGTTGGGCTTTCAGATTGTCAATGTCGGAGGTGACCTTTTTGATGGTCTTGTGCATGGCAGAGGCGTTGGCTGCCGAGGCCTGGGCATCGTCCTGTACGCTCTCTCCCAGGGTCCAGACCCGGTCCAGGAACCGCTTGCAGCCCTTGACCGCATTGGCAGACCAGGAGGCGCCTTCTCAAAGTCACCGATGAACATGATATAGGTCCGCATGGTGTCGGCGCCATAGGACTCGATGACGTCGGTGGGATTGATCACATTGCCCAGAGACTTGGACATTTTCACGCCGCCCTCGCCCAGGATCATGCCGTGGCTGGTACGCTTCTGATACGGCTCCTTGGTGGGTACGATACCGATGTCGTAGAGGAATTTATGCCAGAAACGGGAATAGAGCAGGTGGAGCGTCGTGTGCTCCATGCCGCCGTTGTACCAATCCACAGGGCAGACCAGTAATCCAGATTTTCCTTGGACGCCAGCTCCTTGTCGTTATGGGGATCCATATAGCGCAGGTAGTACCAGGAGGAACCGGCCCACTGGGGCATGGTGTCCGTCTCCCCTTGGCCGGGCCACCAGTGGGGGCAGGTGGTGTTCACCCAGTCGGTCATCGCGGACAGAGGGCTGTCCCCGTCGTCCGGTGGGCTCGTAGCTCTCCACCTCCGGCAGGAGCAGGCGACTCACACTCAGGCAGGGCCACAGGGCCGCACTTGGGGCAGTGGACAATGGGGATGGGTTCTCCCCAATACCGCTGGCAGGGAGAAAACCCAGTCCCGGAGCTTGAAATTCACCTTGGCATGGCCAATGCCCTGGTCCTCCAGCCATTTGGTGATGACGGGAATGGCCTCTTTCACCGTAAGGCCGTTGAGGGAAGTCGGAATTCACCAGAATGCCGGTGTCGTCCTTCAGGGTGAAGGCCGCCTCTTCCACGTTTCCGCCCTTGACCACCTCGATGATCTCACAGCCAAACGCCTTGGCAAAGGCCCAGTCCCGGTCGTCGTGGGCGGGCACCGCCATAATGGCGCCGGTGCCGTAGGTGGCCAGCACATAGTCGGAGATGAAAATGGGAATTTCCTTGCCGTTCACCGGATTGATTCCCCGGACGCCCCGGAGCATGACGCCAGTTTTCTCCTTGTTGAGCTCTGTGCGTTCCATGTCGGACTTGGCGGCGGCGGCGGCGGCCTGGTAGGCCTGAACCTCCCCGGCATTCTCAACCGGTCCATCCACTTCTCCAGGAGGGCATGCTCTGGAGACAACACCATGTAAGTCGCACCGAAGAGGGTGTCCGGCCGGGTGGTATAGATCAAAATGTCGTCGCCCAAGGTGGAGCGGAAGGTGACCTCGGCGCCATGGCTCCGGCCAATCCAGTTCTTCTGCTGGAGCTTCACCCGCTCAATGTAGTCCAGACCCTCCAGGTCGTCGATGAGCCGGTCGGCATACTTGGTAATCCGCAGCATCCACTGGCTCTTCTCCTTCCGGACCACCGGTGCGCCGCAGCGCTCGCAGACGCCCTCTACCACTTCCTCATTGGCCAGGACGCACTTGCGGCTGGTGCACCAGTTCACCGGCATGGAGGTCTTATAGGCCAGGCCGTGCTTGAACAGCTGGAGGAAAATCCACTGGGTCCACTTGTAATACTGAGGATCCGTGGTGTTGATCTCCCGGTCCCAGTCGAAGCTATAGCCCAGGGCCTTCAGCTGACTGCGGAAGGTGGCAATGTTCTGCTCCGTCACAATCCGGGGATGGATGTGGTTCTGAATGGCGAAGTTCTCCGTAGGCAGACCGAAGGCGTCGTAGCCGATGGGGAAGAGCACATTGTAGCCATCCATCCGCTTCTTCCGGGCGATCACGTCCATGGCGGTGTAGGGCCGACAGTGACCCACGTGAAGGCCTGCGCCGGAGGGGTATGGGAACTCAAACAGGGCATAGAACTTCTCCTTTTCGCCGCCGTTTTTGTGTGGCGTACAGGTTCTGCTCCTCCCAAACTTTTTGCCATTTTAACTCAATGGATTTAAAATCGTATGTCATATGCTTGCCCTCTCTCTAATGTTCCTGTTCTCCCAGGACCTCGCTTAAGGGGATGGTCTCTCCCCGTCGCTCCAAAGACGCTCCAGATCATAAAACTGCCGGGCTTCGTTGGTAAACACGTGAATCACCACACAGCCAAAATCCAACAGCTCCCAGGTGTTGCCCCGGTGGGCCCTCCCGGCCCAGCATGGTCTCCCCAGATCCTCCAGAGTTGCCTCGACGTAATCGCACAAGGTCTTCACATGGGTGTTGGAGGTGCCGGTGCAGATGAGAAAATAGTCCGCCAGGGTCGTCACATCTCCCACACGAATCAGCTGAATGCCCACGCCTTTTTTTGCTGTCCAGCGCTCTGGTTGCAGCGGCCACTTCTTTTGATGTTAACATAGGTTTTCTCCTTTTTTTATTTCATTCGTTTTTCGGCAAGTTCGGACTGCCTGCGGCGGATGGAAATCCGCCCATGCCCTTCTCACATGCCAGTGCGCTGCATGCACTCTGCCTGGAGGGATGCAATGGCTTCCAGGGAATCCTGGGCCACCCGGCGACCCTGGCTGCGGAGCATGTCCACGGTCATCTCAAGCCCATCAGAACCGCTCGGTCCAGATCCTCCGCCACTGCCGCCCGGAGCCGCTCCCACCCGGGAAATCCCGGTTGGGCTCCATATAGTCCGCAATATAAAGGATCTTTTGCAGGGGAATTCATATGGCCGCATGGCCAGTGGTGTGGCTGGCAATGGCCTCAAACACCCCATCGTTTTCTCCAAAAATCTTCCTGGCCACCCATGCGCCGGTGGTGGCGTGAAGGGTCTTGGGATTGTCCCGGCTGAAGGGGGCCAGGGCAATGCCATATTCCTGGCACAGCTGCAGCTGCAATTCCGGCAGCAGGGCCTTGGTCACGTCGTGAAGAAGCCCTGCCCGGGCCGCATCCCTGGGATTGGCCCCATGTATTGCTCCGCCAGCTTCGCCGCCGTGTCCCGGCAGCCCAACACATGGGGCACCCGTTTGGGGTCCAACAGACGGACCACCTCGGCCTCAGGCCCTCCATAGAGAGTCCCCGCAGGTCCCGGTTGACTCCGTAAAGGCCCTGGGCCTGAATCCGCTCCAGCACGGCAGGCTCCAGCATCTCCCCCACTGCCTGGAAGGTGAGCATCCGCCGCACATCGGTGGAAGCCATGGGGAGCGCCCTGTTTTCAAAAATCGCACCTGCCCGCCCAAATTCTCCTGAATGTACCGGGCCTGGGCCTGGAGCTCCTGCTGCAGCTTGGGCTCCTCGCACTCCCCGCAAGCATCACCACCAGGGTGGCCTGGCGGCAGATTTTCTCCGGCTCTCGCCACCGGGGGAGGCCAGGAGCATATCTGTGCCCATCAGGAAAAACAGCTCGTCTTTCGGGATAGGCCTGGCGCAGCAGGGTCATGGTATCGGCCGTGTAGCTCCTGCCCTCCCGCAGAAGCTCCAGGTCAGAAGCCTCCGCCTTGCCAATCGCCTGGGCCGCCAGACGCACCAGCTCCAGGCGCTCCCATGCCGAAGGGGTCCCCTCCGGCATGGTCTTGTGGGGCGGACAGCGGTCAGGAATGAGCAGAAGCTTGTCCAGATTCAGAAGCTCCACTGCCTGCCGCGCCGCCTGCATGTGTCCTCGATGGGGCGGGTTAAACGTCCCGCCGTAGATGCCAATTCTGCTCATGACCTCACCTCACGATTTTCTGTTACGGCTTTTCCTGCCGTCCCATTGCCTTTTCCTTCTCCCGCTCAATGGCCCGGTCGATGGCCGTCTGGCGGAAGTAAGCGTTGCGCCGCTCCCGCTCGGCCTGAGCCGCCTTGCGGCGGGCCCGGGCTCCCTTGCGCACGGGATTGGACTTGGCCACGGGGACGGGGCCAGCTTCGCCCTGCCCACCTGATTTCTCTCCCGTTTCAGCCGCTCAGACTCCCGGTATAAGACGAATCGAAAGCCCACGGCACATACCGGCTCGGCGCCGGTCGCCGCGCACAGAGCGTCCAGCGCTTCCCCTGGCGGTCAGGAAGGAGGCCTCCAGCGCCCGGCCCTTGATCAGTTCTCTGGCCTCCAGCTGGGTCACAGCCTCCAGCACCACCTGTTCTGTCACGCCGCCTTTTCCCACAATGAGGGTGGTCTCAGGCCATTGGCTTGGGCCCGCAGCTCGGCTCTCTCTTTACTGGTCAGCATATTCCGCCTCCTGACATAATTTCTCATAGAATAACTTCAGGGCAACCGCCCGGTGGGAGACCTGGTTTTTCCCCGGCAGTCAGCTCCGCAAAGGTTTTACCCGCAGGGGATAGTAGAAAATGGGGTCGTAGCCGAAGCCGCCTGCTCCATGGGCCTGCCGCAGAAGCTCCCCATGGGCTTCTCCCCTGGCCTGGATCATCCGGCCATCGGGATACACCAGGGTAATCACAGAAACAAATTGGGCCTGACGCTGTCCGTCCGGCACTTGCTGGCGTGTTTTTCAGCAGGAGCGGCGGCCGGCCCCAGTCGTCCAGGGAGGGGTCGTCCCCGTACCGGGCCGAATGCACCCCGGGGCGCCTCCCAATGCGTTCACCGCAATGCCGAGTCGTCCGCCAGAGCCGGCAGGCCGGTGGCCTCCATGACGGCGTGGGCCTTGAGGAAGGAGTTTTCCTCAAAGGTCTGCCCCGTCTCCTCCACCTCCACATCCACACCCAGGTCGGATTCCAGCACCAGCTCTATATTCAGCGGCTTCAGAATCGCGCTGATTTCCACCAGCTTATGAGGATTCTTGCTGGCCAGCACTACTTTCATACCAATTCCCCAAAACTTTTTTCTCTAACGCAATCAGCTCCCGGCAGCCTTTGCCGCAGAGCCGAAGGAGCTTCTGCTCCTCTTCCAGGGTAAAGGGCCGCCCTTCCCCGGTGCCCTGCACTTCAATCAGGTTGCCGTTGCCATTCATCACACAGTTGAGGTCGACTGCCGCCCGGCTGTCTTCCACATAGCACAGATCCAGCATGGCCTCTCCGCCCACAATTCCGGCGGAAATACCCGCCACATAGTTCCGAATGGGCAGCTTCTCCAGGAGGCCCCGGGTCATAAGGCCGCGACAGGCCAGGACCAGGGCCACAAAGCCCCCGGTCACCGATGCGGTCCGGGTGCCTCCGTCCCCCTGGAGCACGTCGCAGTCGATGGTGATGGTCCGGATCCCCAGAGCCTCCAGATCCACTGCCGCCCGGAGGGCCCGGCCCACCAGGCGCTGAATCTCCGCACTCCGGGGGCCAGCTTCAGCTTGGAGACGTCCCGCTTACTCCGCTCCCGGTTGGCTCTGGGGAGCATGGAGTACTCTGCCGTCACCCAGCCCCCTTACTCACATGGGGCGGAACCCGCTCCTCCACCGAGGCATTGCACAGCACCACCGTGTCTCCCGCCCGGACGAGGCAGCTGCCTTCGGCAAACTTCGTAAAGCCCAGCTCCAGGGTCACGGGCCGGAGCTGATCCAGCGCTCTTCCATCCTGTCTCAATCTCATCACCTCACAGAAGGGCATTGACGAAGTCTCTGGCGTCAAAGGGCATCAGATCCTCCGCCTTCTCCCCCACGCCGATGTACTTCACCGGAATTTGCAGGGCGTCCGCTACGGCGATGACGATGCCGCCCTTGGCCGTGCCGTCCAGCTTGGTGAGGGCCATGGCCGTCACGCCGGCAATTTCCTTAAACTGCTTGGCCTGTAAAAGGCCGTTCTGCCCCGTGGTGGCATCCAGCACCAGCAGGACCTCCTTTGTCCGCATCCGGCAGCTCCCGGTCGATGATCCGGGAGATCTTGCTCAGCTCGTTCATCAGATTGGCCTTGTTGTGCAGCCGCCCGGCGGTGTCGCAGAGGATCACGTCGGCGTTTCTGGACTGCTGGCGCCTGAATGCCGTCAAACACCACGGCGGCGGGATCTGCCCCTCATGTTGGCGGACGATGTCCGCGCCGGTGCGTCCAGCCCAGATCTCCAGCTGGTCCGCGGCGGCAGCCCGGAAGGTATCGCCGGCGCACATCAGCACCTTTTTCCCCTGGTCCCCCAGCTGCTTGGCCAGCTTGCCGATGGTGGTGGTCTTCCCCACCCCGTTGACACCGATGACCAGCACCACGGGCGGGTGCCCAGACGCAGGCGGGTGTCCCCACATCCAGCATCTCCACCAGAATGTCTTTGAGGGCGGTCTTGGCGTCCTCCGGCTCCCCCGGATTTTTTCTTCCCGGACCCGGTTGCGCAGGGCTTCCACCGCTCTTCCGGCGGTCTCCCACCCAGGTCTGCCAGGATCAGACACTCCTCCAGCTCGTCGTAAAACTCGTCGTCAGATTGGAAAAGCCGGAAAACACATTGCCCAGGGTCTCGGCCATGGCTTTTCTGGTTTTGGTCCAGGCCTTCTTTGATTTTACTGAAAAATCCCATTGTTTTTCTCCTCAATTCTGATATCCCATGACTTCCATGGTCACCCAGGGATGGGCTTTGCTCCCATCCTCCAAACTGTAGCGGCTCCTATTCCATGATGCCCAATTCCTGCTCCATCTGATTCAGATCCATGTGGAGAATCTTGGAGACGCCCTGCTCCTGCATGGTGACGCCGTAGAGGACGTCTGCCGCCTCCATGGTGCCCCGCCGGTGGGTGATGACGATGAATTGGGTCTTTTTGGCACAGGTGGTGCAGATAGCTGGAGTACCGCTCCACATTCCGGTCGTCCAAGGCGGCGTCAATCTCGTCCAGCATGCAGAAGGGGTGTGGGCCGCACCTTCATAATGGAGAAGTACAGGGCGATGGCCACAAAGGCCTTCTCCCCGCCGGAGAGCAGGGGTGATGGTCTTCAGCTGCTTGCCGGGGGCTGCACCCGGATTTCGATGCCGCAGGTCAGTGGATTGTCCGGGTCCTCCAGGACCAGGGCGCCCTTGCCGCCGCCGAACATCTCGGTAAAGGTCTGTTGGAAATACTGGTCAATTTTTGAAACTCCGTCACGAAGATGGAGGTCATTTCCGTGTGGTGATGTTCCGAATGATGCTCTCCAGCTCCCGTTTGGCGGTGAGCACATCGTCCCGCTGGGCGGTGAGGTAGGAATACCGCTCATTGACCCGGGCGTACTCTTCAATGGCCCCAGGTTGGGGGTGCCCAAGGCGGCAATTTTCCGCTTCAGCTCCCCGATCCGCCGGTTGCCTGCCGGCACGGATTCCAGCTCCGCCCGCTCCTGGGCGGCAGTGGAGGGGGTGAGGCCATAGGTGTCCCACAGCCGGTCGATGACCTGCCGCTCTTCCAGGGCGGTGGTTACTTTTTTTGCTCCAGGAGGGCACAGGCCCGCTCCATGGTGAGAATGGATTTATTTTTGTCCTGGGCCTCCCGCTCCGGTCCGGGTTTTTCCGGCCTCGGTCTGGGCCGGGCATCCAGGGGCTTGCTGGGCGCCTGGCGGGCTTCTCCCGTCTTCTCCTGGTTGGCCGCCCGGTCCCGGCTCACCCGGTCCAGATCCTCCTGGATCCGGGCGGTATCGGCTTCCGTGGCCTCCAGGATCGCCAGCTTTCTGGGCCCGGTCTCCCTCCAGGGAGGCGCACAGGGACTCCAACCGCTCCACATTTTCTGTGGCGGACCGGCGCTCAGCCTCCAGGGCGAGCCATGTCCGTCTTGTTTGCGGCCATCCGGCCGGTGAGGATCTCAGTCTGGCGGCGGCGTCGACTGGTCCTGACTGGGCTCTCCAGGGTGCTCTCTGCATCGGTCAGCTGATATCGACAGTGTCTCCAGCTGGCCCCGAAGGGGCTGGCCGCCCGTCCCGGCATCGGCCTGGTGGCGGGCGGAGGGTCTCCATCTCCCGCCCGGCGGAGGCCGCCGCGATCTCCCAGGGCCTGGAGGAGCACATGGTGCTGCTTCTCCTCTACGTTCCAGCCGCAGAACCTCGTCTTCTGCGGCCCGGTGCTCCCGGGTGGCGGTCTAACTCAAATTCTGTCTGCTCCACCGCCCGCTGGGCCTCAGCCAGGGCGGTCTCGGTCGTCTTCTGAGCTTGCAGGGCAATCTCCTGGGCGCTCAGGCGCTTGAAGCTCGTTGGCCCGGGACAGGAAGCCCGCCTCTTTGGCCACAGAGCCGCCGGTCATGGAGCCGCCGGGGTTCATGACCTGGCCGTCCAGGGTGACGATCTTAAACCGGCTGCGGTATTGCCGGGCCATGGCGATGGCGCTGTCTCCTCCACAATGACCGTCCGGCCCAGGAGGTTCTCCACCACGCCCCGGTACCGGTCTTCACAGCGGACCAGCCGGGAGGCCACTCCCACAAAGCCCCGGCAACTGTCGACTCCGGACTCCTGCAAAGAGCGGGGAGTCATGGCGCTGAGGGGGCAGGAAGGTGGCCCGGCCGCCTCCCCGTGCGCTTCAAAAAAACCCAATGGTGCCTTGGCATCGGCTTCCCGCATCCACCACAATCTGCTGCATGGCGGCGCCCAGGGCGTCTCTATGGCCGTGGTAAACCGGTCCTCGGTGTGAATGAGGTGGGATACGGGGCCGTGGATATGCAGAAGGCCACCCCGCCGGCTCTCCTGCATGATGCTGCGGACCGACTTGTTATAACTCTCAAAATCCTCTTCCATGGCCCGGTAGACCCGGGCCTTGGCTGAGACGGAATCCAGCTGGCTGGTCTGCCGCCGCAGCTCCTCCCGGAGGCCATCCGGCGCTGCCCGCCCGGACTGGCGCAGCTGGTAAGCCGTCCATGGCGTTGGTCAGGGGTTTGGACCCGGCTCCGACAGGACTGCAGGGCCTTCTGGCAGGTATCCAGGGCGCTCTGGGCCTGGGCCTGCCGCTGCTGCCGGCGTCCAGATCGGCTGGAGATCCTCCATCCGGCTCTGGGCCTGGCGGACGGATTCCTCCAGGGCGGCCAAATCCGCCTGCCGCCCGGCGATATCCGCCTGGAGGGTCGACTGGCGCCACGCAGCTCAGATACTGCTTGGTAATGCCCTCGGCGTTGGCGGTGAGGCGCTGGATCTGCTGATTTCCTCAAAAGCCCGACGGAGCTCCTGGAGCTCTTGGTCAATGGCGGCAATCCGGTTCCGGCTGTCTGCAATCTGCTGGACAATGCCAGAGCTTCGGCCCTCCTGCTGGCTCAGCTCCTCCCGGATCCGGTCTGCATTTTTTTGTTGGTTGTTGCGGATGTTCCCTTGCAGGAGGGCAACCTGCCCGTCCAGCTGCCGGTCGGAGGCTTCCAGCGCCGTCACCTGCTCCCGGACGGACTCCAGGGCGGCGTCCTGCTCCCGCAAGCGTCGCTCAGCTCCTCGGCCTTCCGGTACAGGCCCTCCAGGGCCATGTGCTCCTGCTCCAGCACGAACGAAAGGAGGTATAGTCTTCCTCAGCCTTCTTCGGCCGCCGCCAGCTTGTCCAGATTTTCCAGCCAGACGGCAATCTCCAGGCCCCGGGCTCCGCCTTGTATTCCAAATAGTTCCTGGCCTCTTGACTGGAGCCGCAGGGGGTCCAGCTGAAGCTCAGCTCGGAGACCTTGTCCCCAATGCGCAGGGGTTGTCTTCCGTAGTCAGGAGCTTCCCGCTCCGTCTCCTCTTGCGGTGACGGTATTTGGAGATTCCGCCGCCTCCTCGAAAATCTCCCGACGGTCGGTGCTCTTCACCGCCAGGATCTCGTCAATGCGGCCTTGGCTGACGTTGGAATATCCCTCCCGGCCCAGGCCGGTGTCCATAAACAGCTCGTGGATGTCCCGCAGGCGGGCTGATTGCTTGTTGATATAAAATTCGCTGTCCCCAGAGCGGTAGTACCGCCGGGTGACCATAACCTCATCCGTGTCATAAGGGAGGGCCCGGTCGGTGTTGTCCAAGGTCAGGGTGGCCTCCGCAAAGCCCACTGGCGCCCGCTTCTGGGTGCCGCCAAAGATCACGTCTTCCATCTTCGCTCCCCGCAGGGTCTTGGTACTCTGCTCGCCCATCACCCAGAGGATGGAGTCGGAGATGTTGGATTTACCACTCGCCATTGGGACCCACAATGGCTGTGATGTCGCTGCTGGTGAATCGTCGTCTTATCAGGGAAGACTTGAAGCCCTGAATCTCCAGTGATTTCAGATGCACAATGGAACCTCGCCGTCTCTTTTTCTTAGGTATCCAGTTCATTATACCAATTTTTTCCGTGCAATTGCAAGTAATTTTCCGCTTCTACTCAGAGCAACTGCATGGACTTTTTCATGCGTGTACTGGCGTAGAGAACAGACAGGTGAGAAGGCATCTGGCGGTGCAGGCGGAGC
>VOFI01001051.1_pt1 | contig 48001 bp, 49 predicted proteins | sample 5384131 | NCBI WGS metagenome assembly VOFI01 (sample SAMN12384728, study PRJNA508395) | human gut metagenome | isolation source: healthy gut H | host: Homo sapiens
ATATCCCATTTATTAGTAAAAGGTACGCTGATGTGGACGTCCATTTGGGAGGTTTGTAACGGATCTATATTGAATATTCCTGAGTTTGTGATTTGTACAATAGGTTCTGATACCTGAAATGCCAACAATGAAACACATCTTTCGGGGTTGATATTTAGTTCGTTAGAAACCAACCTCAGTGGAAGAACATATTGAATCTGGTCATAATCGGACAATTCGACTATTTTTTCAGGATGATAGGTTATATAACCGCACATTTCATTTTTATTTAGTAAAAATTCAATGTTGGACAATTCATAACAGTTTTCCGGTAACATTTGATAATTGGTTCTGTCTTCTCTGTTCAGAGAGTCTAGTAAATTGGGATCTATCATGAATTTTACTTTTCCTGACATATCGCTTAATCCGCCTCGTTGTACCCAAAGCTCTGCTTGATAACTTTCTCCTACATTGAATGATTTTTGTATATTCAGTGTATTGATAGCAACAGATACTAGGCTATCTGCTTTATCTGCGATCTCAAAGTTCTCGTTACAACTTGCTGTCAGTATCAAAAATACTATGGTTACCAGTATGGAGTATATTTTTTTCATCTTTTTTTATTTTAAGTCATGAAACATAATGTTGATTTACCATCCCGGATTTTGAACAAGCAGTTCAGTTTTCTTCATTTCATCGTCTGGGATAGGATATAAGTACATTTTACGTCTGAAGACAATCGGGCTAGCTTCTACTTCTTCGTAGAATTTGTCTTCTGCCGCATTCATATTCATGCCATGAACATATCCGAATTGACGCCCTTCTCCATCCTGGTCTGCTATCATCCAACGGCGAACATCGAAATAACGTTGTCCTTCCGTTGCCAATTCGATGCGTCTTTCACGTTGAATTGCGAGTCTTTGCAACTCTTGATTTCCCTCAATGGCAGGGTTGAGTTCTTCAATATTCGACAAACCGGCACGCTGGCGTACTTTGTTTAAATAGGTCAGAACATGTTCGTCCTGAGGATCAATTTCATTAACAGCTTCTGCATACAATAAATAAAGATCTGCAAGACGGAAGATGATAGAAGGGCGGAACTTGTTTTGAACCCCCGGAGATTTCATGCTAACTTCCCTGTTAAATCTTTTGTATAGCATATAACCAGTATGAGTATAAATTGTGCCGCTTAATTCATTGGGGCTTCCTTTGTGGAATTGAGTTACGTTGTTTGTTACATGCCATCTCCTATTTTGGAAAAATACTGTATTATAGAAACGTGCTTCCCGATTGAGGAACCGATTGCTGACATTGTTGGCCACTTGTACTTCTTTGCTTCCGGCTTTAACAGTCTCAGTGTATTTGTCAAACCCTTCGGTTGTATATAATGTGGATTGTGGTAAATAACTTGTTGCTTGTATCGGGAGACCGTCCTTCATATAAAAGTCGTCTACGAGTTCTTGTGTGACACCAATGCAACCCATTCCGTTTTGTTCACTTCTTGGGGTACATCTACGGTCGAACATGTCATTTGTCATTCCACCCCATGAAGTTGCTGCAGTAGCCCATATAATTTCTTTATTATATGTTTGGAAAAGATCGTATATATCTTGTGAAGGATTACCCGTATTCAGCAATTCATAATTACCTTCCTCATCTGCAAATTTTATGAATTCTTCTAAAGCAGCTACCGCTTTATTCCATTTATTAGGATCTTTATCAGGAAAAAGTCTTGTCCCATCCAAATTAGTTACGGCTAGCGCTTCTTTGTATTCGCCATTGAATAACTTACTGGCTGCATATACCCACATTTTAGCTTTTACAGCCAGAGCTACGCCTTTGGTTGGCCATGCATTATGCTGGTCGTCATCATGTAATGCCTTTTGAGGCAGCTCTTTGGCTACTGCTGTTAGTTCTTCGTCCAAATAGCTGATTACTTCATCTATGGTATTTCGGGGCAGATCCAGATTATCTTCTCTTTCGAGAATTAAATCTTTTACCAAAGGAATAGCACCATATTGTTCGAAAAGCAAATAGTGATAATAGGCTCTCATGAATCTTACATTAGCCTTCATCTCTGTTAGTTCTTCTTCCGTCAGTACATCAACATGGGTTCCATTTGCCGCTATTGGTTTGGCGTGGGCCAAGAATATATTTGCTTGTCTGATTTCTTTATAGCATGTACCCCAACGGTGAAAACTCATGTTAGCTGCATTTTTATCTGTTTTGTTATAGAGTTTTGCATCTCCATATCCAACAGTTAATTCATCACACATACCTGCCCAAGGATTTTTAAATCCTGTGATACTTCCAGCAGCTGCGGTAATTCCTGAATAATCTGGAATAGAAGTAAATATGTTTGCATACCATCTTCGGGTATAAGATACATTATCGAAAATTTCATCCAATGAACGGAGATTTCCGGCTAACTCATCAGATACATTCAGATAATCGCAAGAATAAATATTGCACAATGCAAAAGCAGCTATCAGTATTTTCTTATATAGTTTCTTCATTGTTTTCATATTTTATAGATTTAATTAAAATGTAAAGTCTATTCCTAAGGTAAAGGTACGATTCTTAGGGTATACGTTTCCTCCATTTGCATTTCCTGCTTCCGGATCGAAATACTTAAGGTTATCCCACAAAGCAAGATTATATCCCATTACATAAATTCTGGCAGCCTGAACATTAAATTTCTTCAAGAATTGTTTGGGCAGTTGATAACCGAATTCCATGTTTTTTAATCGTAAGAAACCTCCATTACGAAGCCACCATGTGCTTGCCACTTGATTATTGGCGTTGTTGGCATTATCTTTATGTAGGCGTGGCATTAATACATTTTGACTTGGATTACTCTCAGTCCAACGGTCCAATGCGAAAGTACGATAACTGGATTGGTCTACTCCCCATGCAAATGGATACCAACCTTCCGGAGTATTTCCTCCTAATAAAACAGAACAGTTTCCGGTACCTTGGAAGAATACACTAGCATAAAATCCTTTATATTCGATGTTTAATCCAAATCCGTAAACGATCTCAGGTACATTAGGATGTCCCACGCCTACTACTTTATCATAGGAATCGATAACTCCGTCACCATTCACATCTTTGTATTTAATATCACCGGGGCCAAGCAATCCACCTAGAGTGCTTTGAGGCAGTTCCGGGCGTAATGTATAGCTTTCAATACCATTACTGTTCTTATTGATGATGAAATCTTCTTTTGTGTATAAGCGTTCGGCTATATAGAGGTTATTTTCATTAATTCGTTTACCTGTTCGTTCCATCCATGGATATTTTTGTGGTAATTCATCATATTCTTTTATCTCATTTCTGGCAAATGTAAATGTCCCTCTTGCACTTAGTTTTACTTTACCAATTTGATGATGAGCATTCAAAGACATATCTACACCATGGTTGGATACGATTCCATAGTTAGCATATTGGTTGACACGAAAACCACTTAATGTTGGTGTCGTTTTTCTTTGCATCAGGATATTGCTTCTTTCGGAACGGAAATAGTCGAATACAATATCTATCTTGTTGTTGAAAAGTCCTAAGTCGAAACCATAGTTTTGTTTTTTCTCAATTTCCCAACCAATATCTAACGTTTCCGGAAATCCTTCGATGATACCTTGTCCTATAGAATTAGTACCTCCGTTACTACCTATTCCTTGTGACCATGAACCTGCATTCATAGAGAAAGTAGGACGGTAGATAAAACGGTCACTGGTAGTGTCGTTACCAGTTTTACCGACAGAAGCTCTTAATTTGATTTTGTTTATATAGTTTTTTAAAACTCCGGGGTAAAAAGGCTCATTTGACAAATAATAAGCCAGTCCTACAGCCGGGAAAAAACCGAAACGATGATTCTTGGCAAATGCTTCTGAACCCGTATATCCAAAATTTCCTTCAAGGAAATAACGTCCGTCATAAGAGTAACTAAAACGCCCTACTAACCCTTGCTTGCGATAGGGGAGAGGTTGAGTCTTGAGTTGTGTTTCTTTTTGCATATATAGCAACATACCACTTACATCATGCTTCTCTGCAAAAATACGTTTGTAGTTGATAGCTGCATCAATATATATTTTCTTTTGCGCTTCAATACCATTGTCCTTCAAATCGCTCAAATCCGGTGTTCCTGATACAACTTGGATGAATGTTAAGTTACCGTTCTCATCTCTACCTGTTGCATGATAACGGGAAGGATTGTATGAACGTATGGATTTGAATGTTGCATCAAAGTCATAGCTGACATTTACTTTGGCGCTAAGTCCCTTGGTGATGAAATCGAGTTTTTGTCTAACGCCAACTTTGGATTGAATACCTGTTCTCCATTGGCGGGTATAACCGGAATTCATTAACAGATTGTATGGATTCCTCATATTAACTCCTCGTTCCTGTTCATAAGTGGCTACTGTTCCGTCACTATATACAGCAGGAAAACAATAAGGAGGAGTAATCAACATAGAGCGGAAAATAGTAGATGAAGATTCACCCGGATAATTGCCTATCAAGTATTGTCCTGCTAAGTCAATAGATACTAGTGTTGTAGAGGTGACATCCATATCAATGTTTGAACGCAGATTAAAACGGTCCAAGCCAATATTGGTATCGTATTTTTCTGTAGGATTACCTTTATATATACCACTTTCTGTATAATAGGCACCAGATACGAAATATCTGGAACGTGCCGAACCGCCACGCACATTCAATGTATACCGGTGATTATGTGTATTCTTTCTAAGCAGTTCACCTATCCAGTCTGTATCCGGATAAAGATCACGGTCTGTACTAGTACGAAACTTTTCTATTAATTCAGCGCTGAATAAATCGGGTTCCCCGTCATTATTTAATGCTTCATTATATAAACTTAAATAATCAGCAGAACCTACAAATTCAGGCAGACGTTGTGGACTTGAAATGGAGTGTTCTGTTTTAAATGTAATTTTAGGTTTTTCGTCCTTACCGCGTTTGGTTGTAACTAATATAACGCCATTTGCTCCTTCAGCACCATAAATAGCAGTTGCGGCAGCATCTTTTAATACTGAGAATGTTTCAATCTCATCCGGTTCAATATCGGTGATTTTACGAGGAACACCATCTACTAAGACTAAAGGGGTTGATGCGGAACTGTTAGATGCGAATGTGCTGATACCGCGAATCCAGAATTCTGCATCATCGTATCCTGGTTCACCGGAACGTTGTACGGCAATTAAACCGGATACTTGTCCTGCCAGATTGTTGGTCAAATTTCGAGTCGGGGCAGCGATTTCCGAAGGCTTTACCGAACTCATGGATACCACGACGCTCTCTTTTTTTTGTTGTCCATAACCGATGACAACTACTTCGTCCAATGCTTTGGTGTCTTCGCGTAACCGGATGTTAATGTTGCGCCGTCCGTTAATCTTGATTTCTTCTGTTGCGTAGCCCAGGAAAGAAACTATAAGAATATCATTTTTGTTAGGGACACTAATGGAATATCGTCCATCCATATCTGAGATTCCTCCTAATGTTGTTCCTTTTACTTTTACTGAAACGCCAATCATGGACTCTCCTTGTGCATCGGTTATTACACCGGTGACTGTAAATTTGTTACTTTGTTGTTGGCTGTTTGGTTGTTCGCCTTTATGGTAAATTGTGATTTGTCGGTCGTTGATGCTGTAAGTATTATCTGTACCGAGAAATAGCTGGTCCAAAATAGCGCTCACTTGCTGATTTTTTACATCAATATTTACCTTACGATTCGTATCGATGATTTGGTCCATGTAGAAAATTATGTATTCACTATTTTTTTCAATTTCTTGAAAGACTTGTTTCACAGTCTTTTGAGAGGTCTTCATTGTGAATAATTTGCTTTGCGAATACGAATTTGTTGCCAAGCAATGCCCTATTCCTATCAGTAGAAAAAATGAAAAGAACTTCATAATTAGCAATAATTGTTTTTCTTCAGTCTTTTTTAGACTGAATAATTGGTGTTTTTCCATACTTTTATAACGAATTAGATTATTAATATTTAAACGTGTAAGTAATTTAATTTAAGGTCGGGTGATATGCGGGTATTATCCGGCCTTATCATTTTCTAGGAAGTCATATTTTCATAGGCTATTAATTTATTTAGATTTGACATTAATATAGATTTTCTCATTTGATTCTGTTATTTGAGCCGGGACGGTTTGAATCAGCGTATGCAACACATCATCTAGTTCTTCTTTCAGATCTAGCTTGCCACTACAAGTAATATTAGCAAGCTGTTTGTCGGTAATGATTGTCTTACCATAGTACTTGCTGAGTTTTTTTGTAATAATTTCCAACCTCTCTTTTTTGAATTGGTAAAATCCATCTTTCCAAGCTATGTATTTGTACGCTGATACCTTGCTGATCATTATATGCAAGTAAATTGTTTGGTGATAAAGTTTTCGTTTCGTTATTGTTAGTCTTTACTTCTACTTTTCCAGTGACAAGTACTACTGTTTGTATATTCTCTTTTTCGTATGCACAAACGTTAAAAGTAGTACCTAATACCTGTATGTCCATTTTATTCGTTTTTACAATAAATGGTCGACTTTTGTCGTGATAAACATCTAGGAAGGCTTCACCTTCTACATAAATCTCCCGTTTGTTCTTCATAAATTCAACCGGATAAACAACTCGTGAACTGGCGCTTAGCCAAATACGTGTCCCGTCAGAAAAAGTAATTGACGAGCGTTTTCCGGCCGGCACTATTAATTGATTATAAGTATCTTTTTTCTTATCGTTTTCAGTTTCCTGATTAATGGTTTGAGAATTGACATTTAATTTTCCCTGTTGGTTGTAATGTAGCTTACTTTCTTTACCTTGTATAGCTATCTGTTTCTTTTCGGATAGAATCAAAAGGGTTTGATTAGTAGAGACATCAGGTTTCTTTACTGCGACTATATCAGATTTTTCCATGCACTCGCTTGTCTGATAAATATTTTGCAGATACCAACCACTTACAAGGAAGACAACAATGCAAGCTGCAGCTAAAGTGCGGTATAGAATGCGTCTCTTTCTTTTGTTCTGTATTTCCAAACGATTCTGATCGGATATACATTTCCAAATGGAATCTACTTTTTGTTGAGGCAGATAGGGTTTAGGAACATGACGGAGAATATGTAGAAAATTACGCGCAATAGCTATTTCCTTAGCTAACTGCTTGTTTTCTTGAGCTAATTTATCCCAAAACATAATACTTTCCGGAGTCGGATGTTGTTCCGATTCTAAAAATAAGCATCATTGAGTAATGAGTCTGCTTTATAATTATTATAGTCTATTTTTGAATCCATTTTATGCGTTGTTTATATAAGGACAACTCAAAAAATGGAATCTACTCACTGAACTTGTATTTTTTTTAAAGAAAATGCATTTTTTGTGTTTCTCTGAAGAAAGTGGTCAAGATACTTATCCATGCGATGCATTCAGGTGTTCCGAAAGTATCTCTTACTTTTTGTAGTGAGCGTTGAAGTAAATTGTAGGCTGATTGATAATTAATGTCCATAATCTGACATATTTCATCATATTCCATTTCTTCTATAAAACGATAATATATGATTTCTCGTTGTCTGGGAGTTAGCACATGGAGTATTTTTTTGATTTCATTAATTTGTTCGCGACGTTCTTCTTCATTGATAAAGTCATTCTCTGTTATATATTGTTCTTCCATAGAGTAGAAGTTGAAGGCATAGGATTCTTCTGAACGCTCTTTACTGAAAACATTATAGATACTGTTTTTAAGAGAAATCATCAGATAGATTTTTACATTTTGGGGTATACTTAATTTATTTTTATTCTTGTATATTCTTATAAATACATCTTGTATACAGTCTTTTATCACTTCTGTGTCAGGAGTGATTTGTAATCCATATTGATACAGTAATTGAATATGGTGTGTATAAAGCCAACTATAAGCTTCATCATTGCCTTCGAGAAAAAGTTTCCATTTAATATAACTTTCGTCTTGAATTTGCATAGATGTTAATTTTTAAATTCCGGTATCTACCGGACTTTTATCAGGAAATAACGGGCTATAAAGAATTGTCTGTTTTAATACCTGTAACTTACCGTCTTTCACAAACTTTTCACCACGTTCGGAAAGATGATCAATCATAGCTTGACGAAGCTCATTTAATTGCTGTTTGTATTTTTTATCTGTTACTACATTCTTTTAGTTCATGAGGGTCTTTCGAGAGATCAAACAGCTCTTCTGTCCCGGTGTGAAAACGCCAGATATATTTTATTTTTCCGTCGGTTAATGCACACCAATAATTGTCAGGACTATAGCAAGTCGCATGTTCTAAATCTATGTATTTCCTCCATTGATCGGTTTTACCTTCCATTAACCGGAGTAAAGATTGACCGTCCATATCTTGCGGGATAGAACTTCCGGCTATTTCAAGGAAAGTTGGTAATAAATCACGCAATTCTACCGGTTGGGTAATTTTGTTTCCTTTAGTAAAGTGATAGCTAGCCGGCCATTTAACGATATAAGGAACATGTACCGAACCTTGGTAAGGGTACGTTTTACGCCAATGATAATGGTCTCCTAACATATCACCGTGATCAGAAATGTAGCAGATAAGTGCATTGTCATATATACCTTTTTCTTTCAAAGTTTTAATTACTTTACCTATCTCTTCGTCAATAAATGTCACATTAGCATAATAGTGCCTCCGTGAGTCTTTTGCATATTCGTCACCGAAATTACCATAAGGAGCATCTTTTTTCACTTTTTGAGGATCCTTTAGTTTGGCATACGGCTTATCTTTACACCATTCTCCTATCCAAGGTGCAGGTATATCCCGGTTCGCGTATTCGTCCAATAAACGTTGGGGAGGATCATAAGGACTATGTGGACGGGCAAAGGATATTTTCAAGAACAATGGTTGGTTATTGATACCTTCGTAATTGCGAATCATTTCGCAAGCCATTTCTCCTGTCCATGCTGTGGGATGCAATCGTTCCGGAAGTTTATAAGTAGCTGCTCCATGGTCATTCCAACCGATATGAGTAGAATCCGGGTTTAAGCCGGGAGCTTGCATTTGGAACCATAATCGATAGTCACTGATAAAATCGGGACTTTCTACGCGTCCGCTTTCATCAACTAATGTTCCCCGAAATCCATGCAGAGCCTTTTGAGGATACCAGTGCATTTTACCAATACCAAAGCTGTAGTAGTTTAAGTCTCCCAACATACGAGGCATCTCATAACGGTATTGGCTGGCTACCCTGCCGTATCCTAGCATACCATGATGCCAGGGAGAAAGTCCGGTCAATAATCCGGAACGTGCCGGTGTACTACTAGGGGTAGAAGAATAACCGTTTGTAAAGAGTGTACCGTCTTCTGCCAAAGCGTCCATATTCGGAGAAATGACAGAAGTATTTCCCATACAATTCATGGCATCTCCACGATGTTGGTCGGATACAATTAAAATGATATGAGGACGTGTTGAAGTTTGGGCAAAAGAAGTTGCGGAAGGATATAAACTCCCGTAGTCGCAAGTAATGAGCTTTTTAATAAAAAAGGATGTTTTCATATTCTAAAGGATATCGTGTTTCCCATTTGACAAAAGTACAATTTCTTTTTGAATAAAAGAAAAATAGCCGTATTTTTACACTTCTTAAGAATCTCTTGACTAGTTATAAAAAAGAGTGACGCTATCACATACGGATAACGTCACTCTTTGCTTCTTATGGCGTCATAATCCTGACCGGATATCGACACTCTTTTTTCTACTTCAATAAAAACTCATCAATTGCTTTCTTGTAAGTTGCTTTGTCAGCAGCTCCACGGAAAAGCTGGGGATCTCCTTTCATGGGGATGAATACGAACAACGGAATACTTGTTGCATTGAACAGGGCAGCCAGTTCTTTCTGCTTATCTACATTTACTTTGTAGATTACAATTTTCCCGGCATATTCTTTTGCCAATTCTTTCATAATAGGAGCTGTTTGGCGGCAAGGTCCACACCAGTCGGCATATAAATCGATAATGGCAGGCTTGTCGCCTTTGTATTTCCACTCTTTTGACTTTTCATAATCGAAGACGTCTTTCAGAAACATTTCTTTATTCATTACGACGACTTCTCCGTTACCTGTTACTTCTTTTTTACCTTGTTTGGCTTCAGCTCTGTCATTGAACGCGTATACGATTACGCTTACCATGACGAGTGCTACCATGACTAATACTTTCTTCATTCGTTATTTATCTTTTTATGTATAATGCCGTTCTATTACCCCTTGTAATTCACTGCTATGAATTACACCGGAATGTCTCCATACCGCTTCTCCATTTTTGAACAGGATAAAGGTTGGTACAGCTTGTATACGATATTTTGTAGCCAAGTCTTCATGTTGGTCAACGTCTATCTTGACAATACGGGCCTTATCACCTACAACTAATTTTAGCTCTTCTAAAACCGGTTTCATTGCTTTGCAAGGTCCACACCATCCTGCAAAGAAATCAACTAAAACGGGCACTGGTGACTGTATTAAATCTTCAAATTTTTCCATAATCTTTTCTTTCTTAGAGTTAAAAAGCAGTCTTTGAAGACCGCAAATATAATTTCTATTTTATTATATAACGGGAAAATGCTGTTTTTGTTCATCGAATAGTAACCGGAGAGTCATTCTGTTGTAATCTGAAAACGGGAGTTTTGCATATCGAAAAGTAACGGGAGTTAAAGTTATGAACTAAATAATAATCGCTATATGAAATTCTTATTTATTGTTCAAGGTGAGGGGAGAGGACATCTGACACAGGCTATCACCCTCGAAGATATGTTGCAGCGTAATGGGCATGAGGTTGTAGAAGTATTAGTCGGTAAAAGTTCCTCACGCACATTACCAGGTTTTTTCAATCGGAGTATTCATGCACCGGTGAAGCGTTTTATCAGTCCGAATTTTCTGCCTACGACAGATAATAAGCGAGTGAATCTAAAGAAAAGTTTAGCTTATAATTTATTGAAACTACCGGAATATTTCCGTAGTATGTACTATATAAATCAACGGATTAAGGAGACAGGGGCGGAAGTCGTCATCAACTTCTACGAACTTCTGACCGGACTTACCTATGCGTTCTTCCGTCCCTCTGTTCCGTATATTTGTATTGGACATCAATATTTGTTTCTACATCGTGATTTTCAGTTTCCGGATAAGAGTCCGGTCCAGTTATGGATGTTGCGTTTCTTTACACGAATGACGGCTCTTAGATCATCAAAGAAGTTAGCTCTATCTTTCAGGGAAATGGAACGGGATGATGAACATCAGATTGTTGTGGTACCTCCTTTGATTCGCCGGGAAATAACGGCAATCCAGCCGGAAGAAGGAAATTATATTCATGGATATATGGTAAATGCCGGTTTTGCAGATACAGTGGAGAGTTTTCACACAATGCATCCGGAAGTTCCTTTAAGATTTTTCTGGGATAAGACGGAGACAGAGGAAGTAGTACGGGTGGACGAAACATTGAGTTATCATCAGATTGATGATGTGAAGTTTCTTAATGGAATGGCGAACTGCAGGGCTTATGCCAGTACGGCAGGTTTCGAGTCTATTTGTGAAGCGATGTATCTTGGCAAACCGGTATTAATGGTTCCGGCGCATATCGAACAGGATTGTAATGCTTATGATGCAATGATAGCAGGGGCAGGAATTATCGGTGATTCGTTTGAACTGGAGTCCTTGCTTCGTTTTGCGGGAAAATATATTCCAAATCGTGATTTCATTTATTGGGCACGCAGTTGCGAGCGTCGGATTATTCTTGAATTGGAAAAACTGGCTACTTCACAATCAGAAATAACCTCAATACCAACATATACTAATTATTTACCAATATGAAACTAAACAGAACGGATTATGTGCTTGAACGCGCATCAGACGGTGGCTATTATGCTTGGCTGACTGTAAATATGCAATGTAATGCTTATGGAGAGTCTCCTGATGAGGCTATTCGGAACCTGGAAGAATCAATGAATGAGATAATTGATGAAATGTATATGGTGGAAGATTTTGTCTAATGAATAATGTGAAATGAAAAACGGATAATGAAACAGAACCCGGTTTCATTATCCGTTTTCAATAAATGATTTTTCTATTGTTCACAGATAGTCAGTTCATCAATGATATGGGATGCTCCCGCAAATTTATCTATGATAAACAGAGTATAACGAATATCAACGCAGGCAGCGCGCTGTGATGAAGGTCGGAAAGCGATATCACCTGTCAGTCCTTCAAAGTTACGGTCAAAAGCAGTTCCTATCAACTGGCCTTTACTGTTGAAAACCGGGCTACCGGAGTTTCCTCCTGTGTTGTCGGTGTTTACAATAAAGCAGACCGGCATCTCACCGTTTTTGCCGTACTGTCCATAGTCTTTAGAGTTATACAACTCTTTCAACTTTTGCGGTACTACAAATTCCCAGTTACCCGGATCCTCTTTTTCCATAACTCCTTTGAGAGTGGTATGAGCATCATACACTACACCGTCTGCAGGTTCATAAGGAAGCACTTGTCCGTAAGTCAGTCGTAAGGTTGAGTTCGCGTCCGGATAAATAGGTGTTCCTTTTTCCTGTCTCATGTCCATCATGCCTTTCACCCATACTTTATGAGCTGCGTCATAGTTCTGATTGGCTTCTTTCATGGCAATGGCTGTTTTCAGAATTCCGTCGGTAATTGAATATTTGAATAGGATCATCCAGTCATATCCGATTTTATATAAACTAGGCTTTTTGATGAACTTCTCAAAATTCTTTTGATTACCGAAAATTGAGTTATCAAAGCACGCATCTACAAATGCATCTATGTTGCCTTTGAAGCGGGAGTCAATGATTTCGAATATATTGATTCTTTGTTCTGCCGGAATATAGTTAGCATAAGTTTTGAGCATTTCTTTAGCTACCATTCGTTCTACTTCCGGGAAAGGAACAGAAGCAAAATATTTTTCACCTTCCTGTTTCAAGTTTTGGGCAGCTTCTTTTATTTTCTCTTTATCTTTTGATTTTAGTGCGGTGGCCAGTGCTGTTGTAGAGGGGATGCGCATAAAGTCGAGCGCTGTGACAAGTGCTTCGTTGATAGCCTGTTGGTGATATAATGCGTCACGTCGGTGAGCTACAATAGAGCGAATCTCGTCAAAAGCTTTCTGATAAGAGTTATCTCCTTTTTCACGGCCGCGGGCCAATAGTTCTTCTTGCTGCGCACGTTTGGTATCCAATACTTTAAGACGCACCAGCCCTTCGTTCATGCCAATAGCATTCTTCCAATAGTTGGCTGATGATGCATATTTGCTGGCGTAATGAATACGCACAGCAGGATCTTTAAGCATTTGTTCCATAAGTACTTTCTGACGGGCACCGCGTACATGCTGGCGCATGAAATTAGTCGTCTGCATCCGTTCTTCTACTTCGTCGGAAATCATGTACCGCCAGTTACGTCCGGGAAATCCCATGACAAAAGTGAAATCACCTTCCTGTACTCCGGCAAGGCTAATGGTCAAGTGTTTCTTTACGTGCAAAGGAACATTGTCTTTGGAATACTCTGCCGGTTTTCCGTTCTTATCCGCATAGATACGGAAAAGGGAAAAGTCGCCGGTGTGACGCGGCCACATCCAGTTGTCAGTATCCGCTCCAAATTTTCCAATAGAAGAAGGAGGGGCACCTACCATGCGAATGTCGCTATACACGGTTTTTACAAACAGATAATATTTATTTCCTCCATAAAAGGCTTTGAGTTCCAACTTGGTAGTAGGAGTTATTTCAATGTTTTCTGCTTTTGCAAAAACGTTCTGCTACTTTGTTGAGGTAAGTCGGAGACAGATAATTAGTTCCTTCCGGGTCTTTGTCTTTCTTTAGTTGTTCGTTGACGTAGTCGGTTACATCAAGAATACGGTCGATAAAAGTAACCTTGAGTCCTGGTGTAGGAAGTTCTGCGTCGCGGTTCATTGCCCAAAAACCTTCTGTCAGATAGTCATGCTCTACATTACTATGTTGCTGGATAGCTCCATAACCGCAGTGATGATTAGTCAGCACCAGTCCTTCGGAAGAGATAACTTCTCCCGTACATCCTCCTCCGAAGTGTACAACAGCGTCTTTCAGAGAAAGCCCGTTCGCATTGTATACTTCTTCAATCGGAATTTCAAGACCGAGTTCTCGCATGGCAATCTCATTCTGAGTTTTCAGATCGGTTAGCATCCACATGCCTTCGTCGGCGTGGATGCTAAGAGTTGCCAGTGAAAATAGGACAAATAGGATTTGTTTTCTCATTTATTCTACGATTGTCATTTCATTGATTAGGTGTCCGCAGTTTCCTAACTTTTCCAGAATGAACAGGACATAACGGATATCCAGGTTAATACAACGTTGCAGGTTGTTGTCGAAGTTGATGTCACCGCTCAATGATTCCCAGTTGCCATCAAAAGCACAACCGATCAGTTCTCCGTTTTCATTCAATACCGGGCTGCCGGAGTTACCACCGGTGATGTCGATTGTCGACAGGAAGCAGACAGGCATATCACCGTTTGGCAATGCATAGCGGCCATAATCTTTCTTCTCAATCAGCTCTTTCAGTTTGGCGGGTACAACGAATTCACGGTCTTCCGGATTTTCTTTTTCAAGAATTCCTTTAGTGGTGGTGTAATAGTTGTAGTGTACTCCGTCTTTCGGATCGTAAGGTTTCACGTTACCATAAGTCAGACGAATGGTAAAGTTGCATCCGGATAAGAAGGAACTGGCTGTTTCATTTCGCCAAGACCACGGATATAGGTCTTGTGAAGTAAAGTCAACTCTTTATCCATATCTTCTAATTGAGAAACAATTTTCTCAAATTGGTCATATTTAGACTGACAGTATTGCAAAGCCAAATCATTATCGATAGCCTTTACAGACGGTTTCTTGACAAACTTCTCAAAGTTCTCACGGTTAGAGAAAATAGAGTTGTCATACATATCATCGACAAACTTGTCATAGTTACCTTTATATTTCTGCTCAATGACTTTGTAGATAGACAGACGCTGGTCTGCCGGAATCATTTCTGCATAAAGGGGAAATAAAACTTTAGCTACTTTACGGTCTACCTCATGGTCATAGTCCTTATTGTGAATACTTTCATACGTATCTTTCAGCGCTTCGATACGTACTTTTATCAGAGAATCATTCTTCTCTATCAATGCTTCACGTGTCTTAGCCAGCATGACACTTCCAAATTCGATTGCTCCGAAGAACGTTTCTCTCAGACAGGTGAACTGATAGTTGAGAGGTGCTGTCTTAGCTACCAGATCATCTATTTTTTTCACTACCGTTGCATAATCAGCATTATTCTTTTCCTTTGCAAATTCTGCAAATTTAGCTTCTTGTGCAGCTTTCGTACCCAATACATCGTTGTCGATGATTGCCCTGTTCATTCCGATAGAATTTTTCCAGTAGTTACTGGAACCGGCATATTTGTTTGCATACTGGATGCGGATTTTATCACTTGCATTCATCACTTCCTTCAAAACAGCCAGACGTGCACCACGAATACGGATACGCGGGTCGTTTTCCGATTCCATGCGTTCTTTTACTTCTGATACGGTCAGATAACGGCTTGTACTTCCGGGGAATCCCATAATCATTGCATAATCTCCTTCTTTCAAACCTTTGATGGAGATAGACAAATGTTTCTTTGTTTTCAGAGGAGTATTGTTTGCGCTGTATTCTGCCGGTTCACCGTTCGCATCTGCATAGATACGGAACATGGAGAAATCACCGGTGTGGCGCGGCCACATCCAGTTGTCTGTCTCGCCACCGAACTTACCGATAGAGGAGGGGGGAGCAGCTACCATACGTACATCCGGATATATTTTCTTATAGAAAAGATAGAATTTGTTTCCGGCATAAAATGGAAGTGCTTGTGGAACGATTCCTTTTTTATCTTTCAGATCGCTTTTATTGTAAAGCTCGTTGGCCAGTTTCTGAAGAAAAGCACTACTGAAAGATTCAGATTCGGTGATTTCTTTAGCGGCAATCTTGGCATTGACAATATCCGTGATATCTTCGATACGTTCGATAAATGTGAACTTCAATCCCGGAGTCGGAAGCTCCTTGTCTCTGGAAGTAGCCCAGAAACCGTCTGTCAGGTAGTCATGTTCAACACTACTATGTTGCTGGATGGAAGCGTAGCCACAGTGGTGATTGGTCAGAATTCAAACCTTCGGGTGAGATAATTTCTCCCGTACATCCGCCTCCGAATATACCTACTGCATCTTTTAAAGAAACGCCGTTCGGATTATATAGGTCCTGTGCTTCCAGTTTTAATCCTTGTTTTTTCATCATGTCTATGGAGTGTTGCTGTTGCATCAGTTGCAATAGCCACATACCCTCATCCGCTTTAACGGAGCATACAATGAGCGCTGCCAGCGCTAATAGATAAAGTCTTAGTCTGTTCATTTATTTAATGATAAAATTTGAATATATGATTGGTTAGTCTTCAATTTCCAATTCTCCGTTTTTCAATGCTTCCATAATATTAGCAGGCGGACGTTGGTTCATCAGTTCGTTTTTCATGTAGTCCATGTAAGGAGCTACATGTTGGAAGAACTGATAGTATCCTTTACATAAGTAATTCAATCCGGGTTCGCCTTCCGCTGTCTGGCTGAAGCGATTTTTCGGGCATTCTCCGTTGCAGGCAAACAGGAACTCACATTCCTTGCATTGAGTAGGGAGAGACTGATATTTCATGTTTCCGAACTTGTGTTGACGTTCGCTATGCATCATTTCTACAAGTGTCTGGCTGTATATGTTTCCCAGTTTATATTCAGGGAATACAAAGTGGTCGCAAGAATAAACATCTCCGTTGAATTCCATAACACCAGCGTGTCCGCAGGTCTTCGCCATTGTACAAATGCCAGGTTGTTCACCTACCCAGTTTGCTAAGGTGGAGTCGAATATCTGTATGTAGTATTTGCCTACATCTTCTTTCACCCATTCATCGAAAAGGGTACAGAGAAATTTACCCCATTGTTCGGGGGTGATAGAGAAATCTGCCAGTTCACCTTTTTGGTTTTCTGCAAGAGAAGCGAGGTGGCGGCCGTCCTGATGTTCAAGGATACGTTCAACGATAGGTGCAAATTGGATATATTTGCAGTCTATCTCCTTGAAGAAATGATAAAAATCCAGTGGATAGTCAGCATTGAAGTCATTAATAACTGCCATTGCATTCCATTCTACCCCATGTTTTTTTCAAAAGATTGATCCCTTGCATCACTTTGACGAAGGAGGGCTTCCCCATTTTATTTTTACGATATTCATCGTGAAATTCTTGAGGTCCATCAATCGAAACGCCTACCAGCCAGTTGTTTTCACGGAAGAACTCGCACCATTCGTCGGTGAGCATGGTTCCGTTGGTTTGGATGCAGTTGTCGATCGTTCGTCCGCGGGCATACTTTCTTTTGTAGTTCCATCGCCTTTTTATAGAAGGAGAGCGGGCGCATCAGTGTTTCTCCTCCGTGCCAGGTGAAAAGTACCTGTGGCATGGTTTGTGAGTTGATGTACTCGTCGATAAACTTTTCCAGAAGTTCATCGCTCATTACGTGTTTCAGATTGTCTTTGTATAGGTTGGCCTTTTCCAAATAATAGCAATACTCGCATGCTAGGTTGCATACGGCACCTACAGGCTTTACCATTACATAAAGCGGTTTGGCAAAAGGGGCAAATGTTGATGTTTTCATGACTGCAAAATTAGATAAACTAAATGAAAAAAATAGCCTTATACCTATGTTTATAAGGATTATTAAAGAAAAGACTCTTACAAGATTTAAATATTGATAAAATGTTTCTTTGAATTCTGAATCAGTTGTACCTTTGTACCCAGAATTTAATGAATAGATGAACGTGAATAAAATTTTGCCTTTTTTGCTTTTGCTTCCGTTTCTGGCTTCCTGTACTAGTAAGTATAGGATAGAAGGAACATCTTCAGTAAACAGTCTGGATGGAAAGATGCTGTATCTTAAGTCCCTGCGTGATGGAGAGTGGGTGAAGCTGGATTCAGCTGAAGTAGTGCATGGTCTGTTTTCAATGAAAGGGAAAATAGATTCCGTACAGATGGTGACGCTTTATATGGATGAAGAAAGCATTATGCCGATTGTATTGGAAAGCGGTAAGATTAAAGTTACCATTAGCAATACGGATTTAAAAGCAGCAGGAACTTCCTTGAATGCAGCACTGTATGACTTCATTGACAAAAGAAATGCATTGGAAGAAAGTATTGGGGAGCTGGAACAAAAGGAAACTCGTATGGTAATGGAAGGGAATGATTTGGAAGAAATTCATGCACAGCTGATGGTGGAAGGTGATTCGCTGATGACGGCAATGAACCAGTATGTGAAGACGTTCATTTCAGATAATTATGAGAATGTGTTGGGACCTAGCGTATTTATGATGCTTTGTAGTTCTTTGCCCTATCCTATTATGACTCCGCAGATTGATGATATAATCAAGGATGCTCCTTATTCTTTTAAAGACAATAAGCTGGTTAGAGAGTTCCTGTCTAAAGCAAGAGAAAACATGAAGTTGATAGAAGAACATCAACGGTTGGAGCAAAATACATCAACGAATAAATAAGTCAGGAGATTTTTTTTGTATATTTGTGCAAAAGCTCCAGATAAAATGAAAACGACTGTTAGTGTATTCGCCGCTTTCTTTTTTATTTTAGTCTTATCGGTTTCTTGTCAGGGAGATCCGGGTGATTTTAATACGACTTTTTCTGAAATAGAAAAGTTGATGAATACGTAGCCCGCGATACAGCCTTGTATCATGGTAGAGTAATGCTGGAGTCTGCCCACATATAATACATATATTATCGGTCTTGGTCTTCGTTTTTTACCATTCCTTTATATTTCTCCGGAAGTGCACTCTCTACGGCAGTATAGGCTTCGGCCATAGTAGCTTTGATATTCTCCATTCCTTTTCCTTTGGGAGGAATAGGATCGTGAATTGTCAGGATCATGCGATGGCGGTGTATCCATTTTCCGGTACGTGGCAGGATTTCAAACGAACCGTCAATGGTGACAGGTACAACAGCTAGTTGTAAATCATCCGCTAACTGAAAAGCTCCCTTCTTGAAATATCCCATGTGTCCTGTGAAAGTACGTGCTCCTTCGGGGAAAAAACAACCAGAGAAACACCGTCTTTCAACGAGGCTTTAGCCTGTTGAATGGTCTCCAACACTTTTTTCGGTCCCGAACGGTCTACGAAGATATGTCCTGCGCTTTCACAGGCTTTTCCTACGAACGGCAGTTTGCGCAGGCTTTTTTTCATCATCCACTTAAAGTTTCTTCCGATGAAGCCGTAAATAAGGAAAATATCAAATGAACCCTGATGGTTAGGGACGAAAATATAGGATGTCTTGCCGTGTAACTTTTCACGTCCACGAATCTTTACAGGAATTAATAGAAAAAGACAAATTAATTGTGACCATATCTTCCCCGGATAATATCCCCAAAAGTGGGCTCCTCCCAAGAGAGAACCTACAATAGTGACGATTGCCGTGAGGATGGTCAACACTAATAAAATAGGCAAAGCGATGCAAATCTGATAAATATAATACAGTATCTTCATAGGGTTGGATTTTTATCCTGCAAATATACATGATTATTTGGTAAAAAAGAGAGGTGGATACGATATAATCTTTTTGATTGTACTATTTTTGTATCTTATTATATGAGATAGTTACAAAAATATGATACGTATATTACATACTGCCGACTGGCATTTGGGGCAAACTTTCTTCGGGTATGACCGTGCCGGTGAACATGAAGTCTTTTTGAACTGGCTGGCCGGAGAAATTCGTGAAAGGGAGATTGATGCACTGATTATAGCCGGAGACGTTTTTGATGTTTCCAATCCTTCTGCTGCGTCTCAAAGCCTGTATTATCATTTTATTTATCGAGTGACGGCGGAGAATCCCACTCTTCAGATTGTGATTGTTGCCGGCAATCATGACTCTGCGGCGCGGTTGGAAGCTCCTTTACCCTTGCTGCAAGCGATGCGGACGGAGGTTCGGGGGGTAGTACGCAAGTCGGACGATGGGGAAATTGATTACGATCATTTGACGGTTGAGTTAAAGAACCGTGACGGGGAGGTGGAATTGCTTTGTATGGCAGTTCCTTTTTTGCGGCAGGGAGATTATCCGACAGTCCCGACAGAAGGTAATCCGTATGCGGAGGGAGTCCGGGAGCTTTATACGCAGCTTTTGCAAAGGCTATGGAAGCGACGGAAAGAGAATCAATCTATACTTGCTATCGGCCATTTACAGGCTATCGGTTCGGAGATTGCGGAGAAAGATTATAGCGAACGGACAGTGATTGGTGGTTTGGAATGTGTGTCACCTGATGCATTTTCCGAACAAATTGCTTATACGGCTCTTGGTCATATTCATAAGGCGCAACGCGTATCCGGCAGGGAGAATGTGAGATATGCCGGAAGTCCCATTCCGATGTCTTTTGCAGAGAAGCATTATCATCACGGGGTCGTGGAAGTGACTTTCGACGGAGGGTGTGCGGTAGATATAATGCGGGTGGAATGCCCGAGGTTAATACCTTTGATGAGCGTGCCGAATGGAGAACCTGCGTCTCCGGAAATTGTGTTGGAAATCTTGAAAGAGTTGCCGGTAACGGAAGGAGCAGCACCTTATCTGGAGGTAAAAGTGTTGTTGGATGAACCGGAGCCAATGCTCCGGCAGGAAGTTGAGGAAGCATTGGCTGATAAAAATTATCGGTTGGCGCGTATTGTCTCTACTTATCGTAATGAAACGGGAAATGCAGAGAAGGAAAATGAGAATTGGAAAAGAGGATTACAGGAAATGTCTCCGTTGCAGATCGCTCAATCTGCATTTGAAAAGATTTATCAGGTGGAAATGCCTGAGGAGTTGACGGACTTGTTTCAGGAAGCCTATCTGGCTGCTACACGTAAAGAGGAGGAAGAATGAAGATATTAGCGATACGATTGAAAAATCTTACTTCGATAGAAGGAGCGGTAGAAGTTGATTTTGCAATGGAGCCGTTGAACTCGGCAGGAATATTTGCGATTTCAGGTGCTACGGGAGCTGGCAAATCTACTTTATTAGATGCATTGTGTCTGGCATTGTATGATAAAGCACCTCGTTTTGCAAATTCGGTAGAAAGTATAAATTTGGCGGATGTAGGAGATAATCAGATTAATCAGTCGGATGTAAGGAATCTGCTTCGTCGTGGTACGACCGACGGATATGCAGAGGTTGATTTCTTAGGAGTCGATGGTCATAGATACCGTTCTCGCTGGTCGGTGAGACGGACAAGAAATAAGGTGAGCGGTTCCTTGCAACCACAAACGATGGATGTGAAAGAGCTGGATACAGGGAAAGAGTTTCAAGGAACCAAAAAGGAACTGCTGGCTCAACTGACAGAATTGGTGGGTTTGACGTATGAGCAGTTTACCCGGACTGTCTTATTGGCTCAAAATGATTTTTCTACATTCTTGAAATCGAAGGGAGCCGCAAAAGCCGAACTGCTTGAAAAATTGACGGGAACCGGTGTTTATTCCCGTATTTCTCAGGAAGTTTTTTTACGAAATAAGTTGGTACAGGAAGAAGTGACTACGATTCAAAATAGAATGAGTGTAATCGACCTCTTGCCGGAGGAAGAACTTCTTGCTTTACAGAAAGAGAAAGAATTGCTGATTGCGAAACGTGCAGTGGGGATTCAATTACTGGCGGAACAGAATGCCCGGTTGAACATTGTCCGTTCGTTAAAGATGCAGGAGGAACTTTGGAAAAAGAAGCAACAGGAAGAACAAGGCGAAGAGGCAAAGTTGAGACTCCTGCAGGAAACACTGGCTTCACAGGAAGAAGGGTTGGTACGTTTCAATGCACAATGGGAAGCTATACAACCGGATTTGAAGAAAGCCCGTCAGTTGGATGTGCAGATACAGTCTCAACAGGAAGGCTATAATCAGTTGCGGCAGATATTGGAAACAGCTTGCGGGCAGGTGGCGGAGCAGGAAAAGAAGATGCGGATGGCAACGAAACAGTTGCAGGGAGCTTATCGTTCATTAAATCGTTTGTTGACGAATACGGAAACGGAGTCGTTGCCGCTTGAACAAGTAGAGGATATTCTACAGCAGGAAGAAGATAAACTGAAAGCCGCCATAAAAGCCAATGGGGAACGACTGGTCCGGCTAAATGCTTTTGATTATGTATCATTAGACGAAGAACAGAAGAAACTACAAAAAGAACTGGTTCGCCAACAGAATGTCCGGCAGTTGACTGAGTCGCAGGAGAAAGTGAAAACAGAAATAGTAAGACTGGAGAAAGAAACGGTTGATTGTTCGACGCAGTTAACAGAACAGGAAGCGACACGAAAAACGATTCAGCGTCTTTATGAAAATGCCCGTATGGCAGTGGGAAAAGACGTGAAAGCATTGCGTCAACAGTTACAGGAAGGAGAAGCTTGTCCGGTTTGCGGCAGTACGTCACATCCTTATCACCGGGAACAGGAAGTAGTGGATATTCTTTTCCGAAATATAGAGCAGGAGTATAATACGGTGGTGATTGCCTGTCAGCAAACAAATAATCAGCATATAGCCCTGCAACGTGATCTGGCGCATCAAAAAACTGTTGCCGGACAGATCAAAGAACAGTTATCCATATGGCAGAAAGAAGAAATTCATGCAGGAAACGAAGAACAGATACAGAACCGTTTACAGGAATTGGCAAAACGTATTCAGGAGTATAGTAGTCTCTATACGGAGTGGCAACAAAATGATGAGACGATAAAGAAGATACGTGTCCATTGTGAGGCTTTGCGTGAAAATGTTTCCCAATGTCGTTTGACTATGCAGCAAGTTTCGTCCGCTAAAGAACAGTTGGCACTATTACAAAACGCTGCTTCTGCCGAACAGAAACGCTTTGAAGTAGTAGAGAAAGCGTTGGATACACTTCGTCAGGAACGGTCGCAATTATTAAAAGGAAAGAGTGCGGATGAAGCGGAAGCCGCTGTAGCCAAAAGGGAAAAAGAGCTGACTCATGCTTTAGACGGGGCTCGGTTGGGAGTAGAAACTTCGCACAACCGTCTTTTAGGTTTACAAGGGGAAATGAAACAGATTGCCGCAACTGTCGGGGAATTGCAGGAGCAACAGAAAAAGATTGAATCTCCCGAACAACTTCCCGAAATAATAAAGCAACAGCAGGAAGACAATCTAAATACGGAACGTAGCCTTTCTGCTATCGAAGTCCGCCTGTTGCAACAGGCAAAAAATAAAGTAACAGCCGAACTGATAGCTAAAGAGCTGGCCGAAAAGCAATTGATTGCCGAACGTTGGGCTAAACTGAACAAGTTGATCGGTAGTGCCGACGGAGCAAAGTTCAAAGTTATAGCACAAAGCTATACATTGAATTTATTGTTACTTCATGCCAACAAGCATTTGTCTTATCTATCCAAACGCTATAAATTGCAGCAAGTACCCGGCACTTTGGCGCTTCAGGTGATTGATTGCGATATGTGTGATGAAATACGGACCGTATATTCTCTTTCAGGAGGTGAGTCGTTTCTGATATCTTTGGCATTGGCACTGGGACTGTCCTCGCTGTCGAGCAACAACCTGAAAGTAGAATCTCTTTTTATTGATGAAGGATTCGGCTCTTTGGATGCGGAAAGTTTGCGTACAGCGATGGAAGCATTGGAACAATTACAGATGCAGGGACGGAAAATAGGAGTAATTTCTCATGTACAGGAGATGAGTGAACGGATTTCTGTTCAGGTGCAGGTACATAAGAAAGTGAATGGAAAGAGTGTGCTTACCGTCGTAGGGTAAGCACAGTGATTTCCGGCCAGGCGCCGAAACGGAAAGGTAATCCCACGTAGCCGATTCCTACATTGACGTAAAGCCCGCGAGTACCTTCCAAATACATCCCTCCCCATTCCGGATAAATATAAACGGAAGGGGAATAATTGCCCAGTTGCAACTGCATGGCGTGGGTATGTCCTGCCAACATTAAATCTATATCCGATTCCGGAAGTACTTCCCGTCTCCAATGTGTCGGGTTATGGCTTAAAAAGTAGCTTGAACATTCCTTCGATTCCTGCTTTCGCTTTTGGAAGGTCGCCATGTTGCGAAAAGGGAGGTTCTCCTTGGTTTTCTACTCCGATAAGGGCGATGCTGTCATTGCCTTGAATCAGAAATGTATGTTCGTTGTTTAATAACTTCCAGCCCATAGCTGCCTGCCTTTGTTTAAGTTCGATCAGATTATTGTCCTGATCTTGTTTGCTTTTCCAATGAAAATAAGGTCCGTAATCATGGTTTCCAAAGTATGGAATAAACTCCATCTCCGGCTTTCAGGCCGGCTAGTATTTCCTGGAAATCATTCAGCTCGACAGCCCGGTGATTTACCAGATCTCCGGTGAAAACAATCAGGTCGGGTTGCTGGGCATTCACTAAATCCACTAACTTCCGAATAGCAGGAGTGTTTCCTTGCCAACTGCCGATATGAAGGTCGGATAACTGTACAATACGATAACCGTCGAAAGCCTGCGGGAGTCGGGGAGAGGTGTAAGTGACTTCTTTTACTTCAAACCGGGTTCGTCCGACAAAAGAGCCGTAGAGAATCATAACAATACTAAGTACGGCCAGTGTCAGTCCGGTGCATATAAACGGTGTGCGCGGCCAGCGAAGCCATTTATGAAAAGGGATTCCGAGTACGGTAAATAAGACCAGCAATAGTTTGGGAGCTGTAAACAGGAAAAAGATGATAGAGAACCACCCGATGTCCTGTGTATGGCGTTCCGCAAAAGCATTGTTGGCAAAGTAAACCAAGTAAAGAAGCCCTGCGGTTAGCAAGAAACTGGGTACCCAGTAAAGAACGCGTAACCACCATTTTGCGGTGAGACGAACAATGAATCTCAAGTAAAGATAGAGTTTACATTAATTCGTTTAATTCACTTAAATTCTTTTTGATTTCGTGGATACGGTTCAGGAATTTCTTGCGATAAATCCATAGAATGAGTATAAGACCTCCTCCCCACAACAGGATGAAGAACAGAATCATACCTATTCCGTATTGCCATATCTGCCAGTAGACGAAAGAAAGAATGGCAAGTATCAGGAGGAAAGCGGTGGCAATCAGCCGTTCTCTGATTGTCCAGTGATGAATGCGGTTGACACGGGCAATCACTTCCACAAGAGGCATTTCGTCTATTTGAGTCCGTTGGAGGAAACGGGTGGTGACGATATCCCAGCAAAGAGCGGGAATCCATGCGAAAATGATAATGATGTAGATCGGGTTTAATCTGTTGTGCAGTATCACTTCCGTCAAAAATAAGATCAGTATCGGCAGAGAAATCAGAATAAGCTTGATGTTCAGTCTGGCAATGGCATGGATACCTTTGTCCGCATGCCTTATCAGCTTTCAAGCTCTTCTTCTTTGATGAACTCTTTATCTTTCAAGTGCTCATCCAGGGCATTCCAAGATTTTTTCAGTTCTTCCAGTTCCATATATCTTATTCCTCCTTTTTCATTCTTTTAAGTTTGTCTTTGATACGGCTTAGTTTGGTAGCTATGTTAGTCACCGTCAATCCGGTGATTTCTGCTATTTCCTCGTAGCTTTTATCTTCAAGATAAAGCAGGATAATTGATTTGTCGAGTTGTCCCAGTTGGTTAATCATCTGATAAAGCTGTTTCAGCATTTCATTGATAGGGTCATGTGCTTCTATTGTCCGGTCAATGTCTTTGGTGAGGCTGATAATTTCCGGTACATTCTTCTCTTTACGATAAAAACTGATACAAGTGTTCAGGGCGATACGGTAAATCCATGTCGATATTTTACATTCTTTCCTGAATTTAGGATAAGCTTTCCAGAGGTTCAGTACTACATCCTGATAGAGGTCGTTGAGCGGAGCGTTGGGATGAGTATACAGATAGCATACTTTGTAGATTACCCGCTCATATTCGCGTATAACCGACAAGAACTCTTGCTCAATAGGGTTGTTTGCCTCTGTTGTTTGTTCTCTCATGAAGTCTATGATTGCTTTTCTGGTTAGTTAGTCGTGAGAAAAGGAGAAAAATCACACGAAGATGCAAGCTATTGCAGATTGGCTGCCAGGAATTTGCGCATTTCTTCAATACTTCTTCTCCGGCGGCGGGCATAGTCTTCGAGTTGGTCTTCTCCGATCTTTCCGACAGAAAAATATTCGGATACAGGATGTGCAAACATCAGGCCGCACACCGATGCATGAGGATACATTGCCCCGTTTTCAGTCAGTGAAATGCCGATCTGTTTCATGTCCAGCAGTTCGTCCAGCAGGAAGTTGACGGACTGATCCGGCAAAGAAGGATAACCGACGGCAGGACGGATGCCTTGATATTTCTCGACTAATAAGTCCGCCATGCCTAAATTTTCGTCTTTCGCGTATCCCCACGCTTCTTTTCTCACATACTCGTGCATTTTTTCTGTGGCTGCTTCCGCAAGTCGGTCAGAAAGGGTTTGTACGAGCAAATGTTTGTAAGGATCCTGTTCGTATAGTCCTTCCATGTCTGCGTCAATGGAAGAAGCGAAAGCTCCCAACGTATCCGGAATGCCGGAAGAAAGCGGACGGATGAAGTCACTCAGGCAAAGGAAAGGACTTCCGTCCTTCTTAGGTGTTTGCTGACGGAGTAAGGGAAAGACCATGAACTGATTCTCTGCTTTTTCAATTACCAGATTATCCCCGTCGGAGTTTGCCTTACACAACTTGAAGATTGTTCTGACCTCATAGTCCCGGTCGAGTACATCCAGCATACGGTTTGCCTCCTTGAACAGTTGCATGGCTTCCGAAGCCTTGTTACGTTCCTCTACCGGAAAGGAGGCCAGCCACATGGCACGGCAGGCATCGCAACCATGAATATTGGCGATAGCTGCATAGCGAGGTTGGAATCCCCAGGCATGGAAAAAGTAAATCCAATTGATGTAGGGGGTAACGGTATGTATTTTATAAGATAGAATAGTGCTCATAAGTTTGCCGATGACGAATTATATTTATCTGAATCTTAATTCTTGTCCACGATAAGTTTCGTCTATTTTTCCGTTATCGTATAACAGGTGACCGTTCACAAATGTTTTCTCCACTTTCCAGTTGAAGGTATGACCTTCCAGCGGACTCCATTGGCATTTGCTTACAATGCAATCCGTTGTTACTGTCCATTTGGAGTTGGGACGTACTAATACAAGGTCTGCCTGATAACCTTTATGGATAAATCCGCGATTATTTATTTCATACATTTGAGCAGGCGCATGAGACATCTTTTCTACTATTTTCTCGATAGAGAAGATACCTTTATCTACAAGTTCCAGCATACTGGCCAGAGAGAATTGGATCATTGGCATTCCGGACATCGCTTTCAAAGCGCCTCCCTCTTTTTCGCTTAGCAGATGCGGGGCATGATCGGTCGCAATGGCGTCGATCAGACCGCTGTTGACAGCCTCCTGCAAAGCCTTCCGGTCTTCTGCCGTTTTGATGGCAGGGTTACATTTGATGCGTGCTCCTAAAGTCTGATAATCATCTTCCGTGAAAAGTAAGTGAGAAACACAAGCTTCCGCCGTAATTCGCTTCGTTATCAAAGGAGCGTCGGAAAATAAATCCAGTTCTCTGGCTGTGGAAATATGCATGATGTGCAAGCGGGCATTTGCCTCACGTGCCAGTTGTACTGCCAGTTCGGAGGAACGGTAACAAGCTTCTTCCGAACGGATAACCGGATGAAGGGTCAAAGGCACATCGTCCCCGTATGCTTTTTTATATTTGTCTGTATTTTCTTTGATAATTCCCTGGTCCTCACAATGGGCGGCGATAAGTAAATCGGTTCCGCCGAATATATTGCGCAGGCTGGCCATCCGGTCTACCAGCATATTGCCTGTGCTTGATCCCATAAATACTTTACGCCACAAACCCGGTGTTTGTCCAGTTGTGCAAACTGGGTATAGTTATTGTTCGTTGCCCCGAAGTAGCAGGAATAGTTGACTGCCGACTTCCCGGCCAATAGAAGTAAGTTTCTCCTCCAGAGCCTCCAACGTCGTAGTCTGCGGATTCGTATTCGGCATATCCATGATAGAGGTGACACCTCCGGCGGCCGCAGCACGACTTTCTGTGGTGATATCTGCCTTATGAGTCAGTCCGGGATCGCGGAAATGCACGTGTTCGTCGATAGCACCCGGCAAAAGATAACACCCGGTTGCGTCTATGATTTCATCGCAAGGTGTAGTTGTTTTTTCTTCTCCGGTCAGTATTTCGGCAATCTTCTCGCCTTCAATAACAACAGAACCCAGAACTTTTCTTCCTTCGTTGACAACAACGGCGTTTTGAATCAGTGTACGTTTCATTTCTTTTGGTGGGAATTTGTGGAACCAACTATTTACTTTTAATTTTATCACTCCAAATATGGCTTCTCCGAAGATACTGCTGTTCATTTTAGAAGTCCCTAACTCACGATTGATGAAGATAACGGGAACCTCGATAATTTTGAAACCACATTTATAAGCAGTGAATTTCATTTCAATCTGAAAGGCATATCCCTTAAAACGAATGTGTTCTAGATCAATCGTTTCGAGTACCTGACGGCGGTAACAAACAAATCCGGCAGTGGTATCGTGGATAGGAATACCTGTAATGAACTGCACGTATTTGGATGCGAAATAAGACATCAGTACTCTGCCCATAGGCCAATTGACTACATTCACTCCGCTGACGTAGCGGGAGCCGATGGCTACATCTCCTCCTGGTTCCGAACAAGCCTGATACAAACGGGGCAAATCATTCGGATTATGACTGAAGTCAGCATCCATTTCAAAAATATATTCGTACGAATGTTCCAGTGCCCACTTGAATCCGGCGATATAGGCAGTGCCCAGCCCTAACTTTCCTTTACGTTCAATCATAAAAAGCCGTTCGGGAAATTCTTGTTGCAAAGTCTTTACGATGGTTGCCGTTCCGTCCGGAGAGCCGTCTTCTATGACCAGAATATGGAATACTTGGGGAAGGCCGAAAACGGCACGGATGATATTTTCTATGTTCTCCCGTTCATTATAGGTGGGGATAATTACAATGCTATCCGATGTCTGCATATAGATACTATAAAATTTAGAAACAAAAGTAGTTCTTTTTCCTTTAGTTACGAACGGACTAAGGATAATTTAACGTGGAAGTATATGGTAAGTTTAGCTTTTTAGTACTAGTATTTAGATGTTTTTGCCCTTAAGGACTAAGTTCTTTTATGCAAGATTCTATTTGTCTGACAATAGTTGAGTTTGCGTTTGACAGTTGTTGAACTTTCGTTTGACAGCTGTTAGACGAAAACTCAACAGCTGTCAAACGAATAAAGGATAGTATATTGAGAAGTAAACGAATGGGGAAATAGAATTAAATTCAAGCGGTACTGCCTTTAATTTCTAACGGTAATGTACAAGGTGCTCGCGTTATTTTTGTAATTTTGCGGGGAAATTTTTATAGGTATGACAATAACTGAGTTGCAACAACAATATGCTGCCCATCCCAATATGGCAATGATGAAGCGTTTGTTGAAGGATACTTCTGTTCAAACTATTTTTTGTGGAGGATTATATGCGTCTGCTGCTTCGCTTTTTTCTTCTATATTGGTGCAGGAGGGAGGTTGTCCTTTTGTCTTTATTCTGGGCGATCTGGAGGAAGCGGGGTATTTTTATCACGACTTGACGCAAGTGTTGGGGACAGAAACTGTACTTTTCTTTCCTTCTTCGTTCCGCCGTTCCATTAAGTACGGGCAAAAGATGCGGCAAATGAGATTCTCCGCACGGAAGTATTGAGCCGTTTGCAGAAAGGGGAGAAGGGCTTGTGCATCGTCACCTATCCGGATGCATTGGCGGAGAAAGTCGTATCCCGTAAAGAATTGAGCGATAAGACTCTGAAACTGAATGTCGGCGAGAAGGTAGACACGACCTTTATCACCGATGTGTTGCATAGTTATGGTTTTGAATATGTAGACTATGTATATGAGCCGGGACAATATGCCGTTCGCGGTAGTATTATCGACGTCTTCTCTTTTGCTTCGGAATATCCTTATCGCATTGACTTCTTTGGAGACGAAGTAGAGAGTATCCGTACCTTTGAGGTTGAATCCCAGCTATCTCGGGAGAAGAAAGATGGAGTGTCTATCGTGCCCGATTTGGCTGTGACGGGAGATGTTACTACCTCGTTTTTGGATTTTATCCCGAAAGAGACTACCTTGGCAATGCGCGATTTTCTTTGGTTGCGTGAACGGATTCAGGTCGTGCACGATGAGGCGTTGACTCCCCAGGCAATAGCCGTACAGGAAGTCGAAGAAAATGGCGGTATTACGTTGGAAGGAAAACTGATAGACGGCAGTGAATTTACTGTACGGGCACTTGATTTCCGCCGGCTGGAGTTTGGTAACAAGCCGACCGGTACTCCGAATGCCAGCGTCACTTTTGATACTTCCGCACAGCCTATCTTTCATAAAAACTTCGACTTGGTAGCCGGCTCTTTCAAGGAGTATTTGGAAAAAGGATATACCCTTTATATTTGTAGTGACAGCATGAAGCAGACGGATCGTATCCGGGCAATCTTCGAAGACCGGGGGGATAAGATCAAATTTACTCCTGTAGAACGTACTGTGCATGAAGGTTTTGTTGATAACACATTGCGGCTCTGTTTCTTTACAGACCATCAGTTGTTTGATCGTTTTCATAAATATAATCTGAAAAGTGATAAGCCCGTTCGGGAAAAGTGGCACTGTCCTTGAAAGAACTGAATCAGTTTACTCCGGGTGATTATGTGGTGCATACGGACCACGGTATCGGACGTGATGAGGAACAGAAGTTCGGAGTTAGTGTGAAAGAGAAGTTGCGTCAGATGAAAGTGAATGTGGATACACTTACTATGACCGCTACCCCCATCCCCCGTACTTTGCAGTTCTCGTTAATGGGCGCCCGTGATCTTTCTGTCATTCAGACTCCGCCTCCCAACCGTTATCCCATTCAGACAGAGGTGCATACCTTTAATGAAGATATCATAACGGAAGCGATCAATTTTGAAATGAGCCGTAACGGACAGGTGTTCTTTGTCAATAACCGCATACAGAATCTGGTAGAATTGGAATCCATGATCAAGCGGAATATACCCGATTGCCGTGTCTGCATAGGTCATGGACAGATGGAGCCCGAAAAGCTGGAGAAGATTATTTTCGACTTTGTGAACTATGATTATGATGTGCTGCTGGCAACCACCATTATCGAGAGTGGCATTGATATACCGAATGCCAATACGATTATCATCAACCAGGCGCAGAATTTTGGATTGAGTGATTTGCACCAGATGCGTGGACGTGTGGGAAGAAGCAATAAAAAAGCATTCTGTTATTTGTTGGCGCCTCCATTGACTTCACTGACTCCCGAGGCAAAGCGCCGTCTTCAAGCCATTGAGAATTTCAGTGATTTGGGCAGCGGTATCCATATAGCCATGCAGGATTTGGATATCCGTGGAGCAGGAAATATGCTGGGGGCGGAGCAGAGTGGCTTCATTGCCGATTTGGGTTATGAAACTTATCAGAAGATACTGGCCGAAGCGGTGAAAGAGTTGAAAGAGGATGAGTTTGCCGATCTTTATGCAGAGGAGTTGCAGGCAGCGGGAGAAGAGAAAATCAGTGGCGAGAACTTTGTGGATGAATGTCAGGTGGAAAGTGATTTGGTCAATATAGATGCCTTACTACGGCTGACAATGAATTTCCCTTTGGTGTGCCGAGATGGTGCAGAATGCGCAGCCACCGAAACAGCCCCGGTGAATATTGACGGAGAATTTAATCATATCATACGCAGGAATTCTCTTCCCTTTGTATTTGGGATGAGGCAGCCGGGTATAAGGCAAATCGAACGAATGGTCGAGTTCTTTCTGGCTCATCGGAGGATAGGGAGGATTGACTACTACCATCTTATTCCCTACTGCTTGTGTGATTCGTGAAGCCGAATATTTGTTGGATTCTTCTTCAATATGCCGGAAGTTGCTTGCCTGCTTCTTCTTGTCTGCCAGGCATTCTTCGTGAGAATAAAGTTGAATGTCTTCTTCGGCTGCCGTCCATTCTGCTGCACGGCAAAGATAGGCTGTTTGAGGAATTGTTCCGACGATCGTTTTAAATTCGTTGGTTGTCAACGTGGCTTGTTCTGTGGGGAGCAAGTTTTTCATTTTGCGGATTAATTCTACAATAGGTTTTTCGCCCATACCATAGATCAGCAAGTCTGCGCCACTGTCACATAAAATGCTTTTTTGTACTTTGTCCTGCCAATAATCGTAATGGCTCAAGCGTCTCATACTTGCTTCGATACCTCCTAATATTACGGGGGCATCGGGATATAGCTTTTTCAGAATTTGGCTATAAACGATAGAAGGATATTCCGGGCGCATATCCGAGCGGGCGTCCGGTGTATAAGCGTCTTCGCTGCGCAAGCGTTTGTTGGCAGTATATTTATTGACCATTGAATCCATGCTTCCGGCGGAAATGCCGAAAAATAAACGGGGGCGTCCCAATTTCTTGAAGTCACGCAGGTCATCGCGCCAGTTTGGTTGGGGAACGATAGCAATTTTTAATCCTTCTGCTTCGAGGATACGTCCGATAACAGCCGCTCCGAAGGAAGGGTGGTCTACGTATGCATCACCGCTGAAAAGAATGACGTCCAATTCATTCCAGCCGCGAAGTTCTACTTCTTTTTTTGTTGTAGGTAACCAGTCAGTCAGTCGAAAATCTTTCATGCCGCAAAGATACGGATAAACTTATAAAGTTATAAGATGATAGGGCTATAAAGTTCAGCCACGCCTCTTATCACCTTATAACTTTATGCTTTATCGCTTTGTAGTTATTTCTTTGCGATTGTAAATTGCACAGTCAACTGTTCGCCGTCATAGATATCACGAAAGCCGATGCTTTGCTCTGACAGATATTCTTTTAAATCCTGAAATGCGTCGGCATGGTTCATGATGATTTCTAGCGTTTCGCCGGGAACAGCGTTACACATGGCTTTGATTGCGGGAATTAACGGACTGTATGCCGTTGTTCCGCAGGTATCTACCGTAATCATTATTCCTCCTCTTCTTCCGCTTCCGTGTTGGAAAGCCAGGTAAGATAAAGCTTGATGAGCTGTTGCAAACCGAATGCCTTCATATTATTGTGATAAATCACGTCGATACAAAGGTCCAACAAGTCTTTACTGTCTTCCTCCTGACTGGCGATAAGGGAGCGGATATTAAGTTTCAACTTGTCCAGCACCGGTTCGTCTACAATACCGGTACTGTCGATAAGATGACGGAACAGAGCATATTTTTCAATTGTTCTTAGATTTTCATTAGATACTTCTATGCTGCGTGTACCGCTGGGATTTGCTTGTATAGTATACATTGTTTTTTAGTTTTAAGAGTTATTGTTTCTTGCAAAGATAGAATTTAAAATGAAAAACAGGCTATAAAAAGGGATATTTTTTGTTTCCCTGCAATGAACTCTTATTTTTGAGTAAAGAATCCCAGAATGCCTGCCATAATGGTTGCCCGGTCTGCTTCCGACAGGATACTTTCAAAAGGGAAACCCAGTACGAAGGTACGATAGTTTCCTTTATAGGCAATACCTGCACTTTGATTGCCAGGCGCATAAGTAAATACCGGAAATGCGGAATCTACCGGGACAATGCAATCCGGAGCGGGGATCGCATAGTTGTTCTCATTGGGCAATCGGGGAATACTGATTGTGCGTCCGAGTCCGTTGATCCGATTAGAATTTTTGTCCGTCAGACTACCTTGATACCCATATTTCAGAACTCTTTGTGTAAATTCCCTGTTTCCTTGCGTGCCATTCATGTCACTGCCTACGTATGCACCACTCACAAGTATATTTCCGCCGGATTGGCAATAACTGGAGATAATGCGTTGCATTGCCGAAGAAAATGTTTTGTAATAAGCCTTAGCTGACGCATCCTCTTTCTCAAGTCCTAAGATATAATCTACAATCGGATAATCTTCCAACGTGACGATTCCGTTTTCTACCGCTTCGTCACTGCATGATACGAAACTGTATTTTCCGGTTGCCTGAATCGCTTTCCCATGAATGAATGGATAATCAAATGTATTTCCTGCTATTTTCATTCCTTCCAATTCACTACTGCTGTGCCCCAAACTTTCTTTCCCTTCTTTCCCCGCTTGTGTGCGGTCGAATCCGCTTTGTACTCCGCAGAATGAGAAATTCGACAGATACGGAACTCCAGGATCCTGCTCTAAGTCGAATCCTGCTTTATCCGGAGTATTGATGACGGCCGGACCGCTGATCCTATCAAATCCATTGATGATTAAAACTTTTTCACGTTCACGTTTTGCTTTGTAGGCTGAGAGTATTTCAGAAGGGAAACTCTCTCCACCTCTGTTTGCGGCCGTTACTTTGAATGAATAAACAAGTCCCGGTTCTATCTTAACAGTGTATGAAGCCTTGCTGACTAAAGTGCCATTGTCAAAACCTCCGTAACCAATGCGTGTATATACAATGTATTCCCGTGGTCGTGCTGAAGGCTCCTGCGGGTCATCTTCTCCTTTCCACGAAAGTTCCAGCGTATTCTTTTTTTTGCCGAAACGAATAGCAAAGTTGCTAACAGGAAGCGGTTGTACCACATAATCTTTATCATGTTGGCTGGTAATAAACTGCAAAATTCCTTTGTAAATGGCGCGTCCTACCGTGAATTTGAAGTTGGGGTCATGGCCGAGCTGCATATCGGCAAAGTTCTGATGTGAAAGCAGCTCGATAATGGTGGAAGGCGTAGCCGGAAGACGTGTTTCACTGTAATTCCGGTTCCACATACTGCGGCGTGTCCAAGGGAGATTATAGCTTGAATAAATATCTTTCTGAATCTGTGTCAGCAGAATATCTGCCAGATCACGTGAAGCATACCGGTCCGTTCCCGTATTCAGTTTGCCATTATTGAAATCAGTAGTGTAAATGCCGAGCGAACCGATGATTTCGTCCGTTTTGCTGCATCCGGCATCACTGTGAAGTGCCATTGTCATTTCCAATGGTACTCCTAGCCCTGGTTGCGTAGGATTATAAACAGAACCTCCCGATAGATAATTGATTGTATTGGAGCGTGTGTTGATATCGTCCGCATAATCATTCTCGCCTTTACGCCCGGCATATACATCGTAAGGCATTCCCGCCCACTGGGCAGAGTAGCGTGCCCCTTCCAGATAGCGCGGCAATCCGCTTATCTTTCCTCCGCGGGAAATATTGCCCATTCCTCCACCGAAACGCACCGCATCGGCACATACTACACCATGTTCGCTGCTTTCATTACTCAATACCACCATGCCATAATCGTTGTTGCCTTTGTCAAATTCAAAGGTGCCGAGGTATACCCAAGTTCCTCCGCCTATCTTTTGGTTTACTTTAAATTCCGTAACCCCTCCATTATGAAAGACAAGATATTTGGCGTCACTTACGCTGTTGGGTAGTGTCTGATAAGAAACATAAACGGCATACTTGCCTGTTGCCGGTAGAGTAGGTACCCATTCGGCAAATACCTGGTCTTTGTTCTTCTTTTTCTTTCTTTCTGTGGAGATCATTCGGCAAGTACCGTCTGCGAAAGGATTTTCCCCATCTTGGTAGATTGTTTTCTTTTGGGCGAATCCTCTTACCGAGGCTCTGTCCCATTTAGCTTTTTTACTGCCTACCTCCAGATAGAGAGAAGCGTTAGGCGTATCATTATCCACAATGATTTCATTCTTTTGCGTATCCCGTTCGCGAGGCGTGTAGACAACGGCGCCTGCATTTTCCAACATCGGAATTACATAAGGAAGAACAAAAGATTGAGTGAACAGATCTTCTGTGGTGCAGAACAAGCGGGGGCGTTGCCAGCCCCATTCGTTTTTATCGTTTTTGAAATAATTACCGTGGCTTTGCCAGATAGCGATATGGCGGTCTTGTAACCCGCGTGATACTTCATTGGGGCGTGAGATGTTTTTCACCCAGGGAACTCCTTTATAATCAATGTCCAAAGACATCCGTTCCTTATCTTTTTTCTTGTTTCGATAAAGGTTGGGCACTAAATTTTCAATCGGCTTGCCGTCTGCATAAATAGTGAGCTGGTAGTAATGAACCGGACCGGGAAGTAAATCTTTTACTTGATTATAAATAGTCTCTACGGTTTCCGACCGAAAAGGTTGGTAGGCAAAGCTTTCAGAGGCATAAACAGCAATTGTTTTGCGGTCATAATCAATGTCGAAGCTATTCAGTTTTGGGGTGCTGATTTTGGCAGTTGCGGTATATTTATTGAAATAATCCGTTAGCCGCTCTTTATATTACTTTCGATGTCTTGGGCAAAAAGAATATTAATCCCCATTGTCAGATATATGAAGAACACTATTATTTTTTTCATCATTCAATGCTTTTAGGTTTTCCCCGCAAAAATAAACCAAAAAAGAGTGAGAAGTATCGAAACTTCCCACTCTTCTTTCATTGTTTTATATTCTCTTAATTAAGAGCTTTTCTATTTATAGCGGAATATATTCTACGAATGCTTCCATAGCTTCGTAAGAAGCCAGACCTAACTGGTCGTACAAAGTAGCTGTGCCACGATTACGGTCTTCGCTGCGTTGCCAGAACAAACGTTCGTCATTACCCAGGAACGGAGCGCTTTCCATCTGCGACTGATGCTTCAGGATAGAGTTACGTTTTGCACGAAGTTCTTCCGGACTGATCGGCACGGCCATTTCGATGTTTTCGATTTCCCATTCGGCCCATGCACCACGGTACATCCAGATACGGCAGTCTTTCAGCCATTTGGCACCTTCTTCTTTTTCAAGGTCAACGGCAGCAAATACGGCGTCCGTACATACACGGTGTGTTCCGTGAGGATCTGCGAGGTCACCGGCTACAAAAATCTGATGAGGTTTCACTTCACGAAGCAGGTTACGTACGATTTCCACATCCGCTTCACTAATTGGGTTCTTCTGAATCTTACCTGTTTCGTAGAATGGTAAGTCGAGGAAGTGACAACGTTCTAGTGGTATATTGTTATAAGTACAAGCGGTACGTGCTTCACCACGACGAATCAAACCTTTGATAGTAAGTATATCACGGCTGTCCATATCACCGTCTTTCTTTTCTTTCAGGAAGTTACGTATTTCTGCATACTTCTCATTGATAACCTGGTCTTCGCTGTTGTTGAAGAGTTGGTTGAATCCGTTGATGAAATGCATGAAACGAACTACTTCCTCATCACCTACGGCAATATTGCCGGAAGTCTCGTAAGCTACGTGCACCTCATGTTTCTGTTCTACCAGACGACGGAGTGTTCCACCCATGGAGATAACATCATCATCCGGATGCGGAGAGAAGATAACCACACGTTTCGGATACGGTTTGGCACGTTCCGGACGATAAGTATCGTCAGCATTAGGTTTGCCACCCGGCCAACCTGTGATAGTATGTTGCAAATCGTTGAATATCTTAATATTCACATTGTATGCCGAACCATACAATGCCAGAAGTTCGCTCAGACCGTTTTCGTTGTAGTCCTTATTTGTCAACTTCAAAATAGGCTTACCTGTCAACTGGCATAGCCAAACGATAGCGCTGCGGATTAATTTATCATTCCATTCGCAAGAAGTAACCAGCCAAGGGCGTTGGATACGGGTTAAGTTCATAGCAGCCGAGAGGTCAAGGGCTACATGGGCATTGTTGTGAGTTTGCAGGTAAGATGCAGGAATGGTATCGGAGATAGGTCCTTCTACACATTCTTTAATCATAGCTGCTTTGTTTTCACCCCACGCAAGCAAATAGACTTTCTTTGCACCGAGAATAGTTGATACTCCCATTGTGATAGAACTGATCGGCGTATTATCCAGCGTTCCGAAGATTTTAGATGCTTCATTGCGTGATGCATTATCCAACAAAATCAGACGAGTGGTAGAATTCAGTCGGGAACCCGGTTCGTTGAACGCAATGTTACCTACACGACCAATCCCTAACAAAGCAATATCAATACCTCCGAAGCTTTCGATGCGTTGTTCGTACAGACGGCAATATTCGAAGATGGTATCTTTGGGAATGCTTCCGTCAGGAGTGAATATATTCTGTTTGTCAATATCAATATGATCCAACAACATCTCTTTCAATGCATTGAAGTTACTGTTGATTGCATCAGAAGATAACGGATAGTATTCGTACATATTAAATACGATCACGTTACGGAAGCTAAGACCTTCTTCCTTATGCATGCGGATCAGTTCCGGATATACATGGCTGGGTGAATTACCTCCGGGGAGTGCTAATACGCAGAAGCGTCCTGCTTTTTGTTTTTCGCGGATGGTTTGTGCTATTTCGCGAGCAATATAGTTAGCACCTTCTTCTACAGATTCGTAGATGTCCGTAGGGATTTTTTCGAGTCTTGTCAAGACTGATTTTTCAAATGCATTCTCCGGTCTGTAGTATCTGGGGGAGACCCGGTGGAGACTGATTTGAGAACTAAGATTTGTTTTCATAAAGTTGTTAATTAAGTTATGTAAGATTAGAGTCCTTACGACTGTATTTTCACGACAAAGATACAAAAGAAGTCTATATAATTAACTACCGAGTTCTAGGTATTGTTGCTACATGAATCTGTTTTTAACATTTGTTATTTGGTAAATGTTACAGATGAAATTCGTCTGCATCTTTCCAAACCGGAAACTTTTCCCTGAGCCGGTTGAGAGCACCCAGTTGGAGGCTTGTCGTAGCTATTCCTTCCTGTTCGTCCGGCAATGAGGCTATTTCTTCTCCGAAAGCGGAATAGACTTTACTTCCTCCATTATATGTAAGCTGATATCCGTCTATACCCACCCTGTTGACACCGCATACATAGCATTGATTTTCCAAAGCACGCGCCCGGAGCAGAGCGTCCCAAGCCAGGCGACGGGGGATAGGCCAGTTTGCTACATATATTAATAAGTCATATTCATTCTTGACGTTCCGGCTCCACACAGGAAAACGGAGATCGTAACATACAAGCAGGCAGATATTCCACCCATGATAGGGAATGATGATCCGTTTGTTACCTGCGGAAAAGTGTTCGGCTTCACGTCCCATGCGGAACAAATGGCGTTTATCGTAAAAATAGTATTCTCCTTCGGGAGTGAGGAAGAAAGCACGGTTATAAAACTGTCCGTTATCAGTGGCTATATAGCTTCCACAGATAGCCAGTTGAAATAAGGATGCCCATTGTTTCAAAGTAGAGATTGTTTTGCCGGAATTGGGCTCTGCTAATGTCTGGCTTTGCATACTGAACCCTGTCGAGAACATCTCCGGTAAAACAACAATCTCCGTTATTCCACGAAGACTTTGCAGCTTTTCGTGGAACAAACGGAGATTTTCTTGTTTATTTTCCCAAACAATATCGGTTTGTATGATAGAAACTCGAATGGAATCCATTATGGTTAATACTTATTGTCTAATACTTAAATCATATTTCTCCAAGAGCGAAATTCTCCGGATGTTTTCCTTTGAAATCCTTGAAGTAAAGTTTGATTTCTCTCATGTCCTTATTAATATCTCCCGACGGCATGATAGCTTTCGTTGCCGAAATCGTCTTCTTTTCATAGTCGATGCCAATCAATACGATAGGCACCTGCGCTTTGAGGGAGATATAATAAAATCCTTTTTTCCAGTTTGGATTGGCTTTCCGGGTTCCTTCGGGTGTGATAGCCAGATGAAACTTTTTGCATTCAGCAAAATGATGAACCATCTGGTCGACCAACGAAGTTTTCCGACTACGGTCTACGGGAATTCCGCCTACAGCTTTGAAAATTAATCCTAATGGAAAAAAGAACCATTCTTTTTTCATCATGAAACTTGTCTTACGGCCTAAAGCACCATAAAATAGTTTTCCAATAAATAAATCAAGGTTTGTTGTGTGTGGAGCGGCACATATCACGCATTTATCATAATTAGGCACCGTAACGTTTGTCTTCCACCCTAACAGGCGGTAATAGATAAAGCTATAAATTGCTTTTTTCATTCTGTTGTTAGTTCAATTTCCCTATAGCTTCAATAATCTCGTTTACCTTTGCATTAAAATCAGCACGGAATTTCTTATAAAAACCTTTCACATTGCCCGGTTCTGTGTGGCTGATGCGAGTGACAAACTCATCCTGCATCTTCAGTACCTCAGACATCAGTTCATCTGCTTTATCCTTATCTGTTCCAGGGATAAACATGCTGTTGATTAAACACTCGGTGAACAACTCTCCTGCGATATAGTTTACGTTTTTTTTAGTTCTCTTCTACTTGCCATAATCTTTACATTTAATGGTGAATAATAAAAAATACTTGTGGTAAAGATAGGCACTTTCTTTGATTTGTGCGAATAAATAATCGAAAAAACATTATTCGAGCCTTTATCTTTTTATTTTTATAGTGGTCGAAATCATAAAGTAGCTTATTTTTGTTCTTTCTCATACATTATATTATTTATAAAATTATTTGTGATGCAAAAAATGAATAAAAATGGATTTAGCCGATGTGCAGAGATGTATATCGAGCGTTTACGGAAAGAAGGACGGTATTCTACGGCGCATGTCTATAAGAATGCCCTTTTATCTTTCACTACGTTTTGCGGTACGTTCAATGTATCGTTCAGGCAAGTGACCCGGGGACGTTTGCGTTGTTATGGGCAGTACCTATATGAATGTGGCTTGAAACCTAATACGGTTTCTACATATATGCGTATGCTTCGTAGTATCTACAATCGGGGAGTAGAAGCGGGAAGTGCCCCTTATGTTCCCCGGTTGTTTCATGATGTTTATACAGGGGTGGATATCCGGCAAAAGAAAGCCTTGCCGGTTGCCGAGCTTCACAGGCTTTTGTATGATGATCCCAAATCGGAGCGCTTGCGTCATACACAAACTATTGCTGCTTTGATGTTTCAGTTTTGTGGAATGTCATTTGCCGATTTGGCTCATTTGGAAAAGTCTTCCTTAGACAGTAATGTGCTACGATATAATCGTATCAAGACTAAAACTCCCATGAGTGTGGAAGTACTTGATACTGCGAAGGAAATGATTAATCAGCTTCGAAGTAGCCAAATGACTCCTTCTGACTGTCCCGATTATCTGTTTGATATCCTGTCTGGCGACAAAAAACGGAAAGATGAAGGAGCTTATCGGGAATATCAGTCTGCACTTCGAAAGTTTAATAATCGTTTGAAGGATTTGGCAAGAGTGCTTCATCTAAATTCGCCTGTATCTTCATACACTCCTCGGCATAAATGGGAATATACTAAAATAAACATATATATACCTGAATTACAGTAGTATATAAAATAACAAAATTTTCCAATTAGCAAAATAGTAACATAATAATTCAAAATTCAGCCTATCAATACAAAATAGGAAGAAGCGAGTTTTGACCTCAATCCATTCTCCGTATTTGATATTTTTTGCCTACCAAAAGAAAACTACCAGTATTTTAAACTCAGTGTATGGTAAAACAATCAGCCGGACGAGTTTATAATAATAGGTTTAATGAAATCTTGTATATATACTACAAGGACTAAATCTCTACTTTCTCCGGATACTTCACGGTTTTAGCCAAACAGACAACCCCGACAACTTCCACCCCATATTTGCCAAGTTCCTCTGCGTGTTCCTTGACGCTGCTTCCTGTTGTAATCACATCGTCGATAATCACGACTTTCTTGCCTACGATGTCTGCATTGATAATGACATTGGAATCCGCATTTACCTTATCCCTGTCTTTTATGCTGTGTTTGCTTTCACGAGCCTCCAGATAAGTAAGACTGTACAGCATCGGATGCAACTTTTCTTCATACGACAAAGCATTGTTCAACCGGCTGAATCGGGTAAGGTATTTGCTTTGATTGCTGCATGGCATGAATACAACGGTAACACTATCCGGCAAATCCAGCTTTGCCAATGCTTCTTTGAATAAACGGCTGCAAGACACACGTCCGTCTTTAAAGTCATACACCATTTGTACAAACTTCCGTTGTTCCTCAGTGATGAAATTCCAATCCCTTTTGGGTATGTAATAGTCAATGAATATTGCCGGAATCTTCTTGCCGTTGGAAAGTTTCATCTTGAAAGGCATCATCGGTTTCTCATCCATGAAATCCTCCAAAGCTGAATATACATAGAATCTTTCCGCTTTCTTTTTCCCCTGCACGCAGCGCATTACGATACCCCCATTTGCGTTCCTCCTTTGTTGTCGCACGTTGCCCCACCACCAGAAAGGCCGTAGCTGCTCTCTTTTTCCATGTGCTTATCCTGTTCATCAGGTAAAAAGAACACCAACAGTACAATCCATATAATCAGTTTTTCCATTCTCTATCTTCTTTGTTATTGATACGCTTTATAGGCACGTTATGCCTTTTCTTTTGGAAGGTCATAGTTCATGCTTCCATTTGCAAAGATACGCAGAAACAGCGTATTCCAATCCACCTTTTTAAACTTATCCCATTTGTTTTTCTTCTTATATATCATCTGTTTACATACATTCCTGTTATAAAGGTTTCACCGCAATCCTTTTTCAAAGACAGCCAAAGTCTTTTTTGACAGGAAAAGTAACCTTCTGATAGCTTTTTCTTTGTTTAACATCCTTTTCCTTCTTCTATCAACCGATAGGCTACTGAAACTGCCGGTAATATCGTTTCTCCACTTTTTTATAGTCAGCCTTACGTTATCTATATCCCAATGAGTATTGCCTTTATATCAACAAGTTCCTATATGATTGCTGATTTTCACGGCTTCCCCATTTCATAATGAAGTTTCCATTCTGATTTGCTCCTTTACCTCATGGATAGAGCCACGTGCGGTTATTAGCATACTTCAGCTTCCTTTCCGACTGTTACTGCTATTTTCTTCGCCCTCCCTTCGTCAATCTCTTTTTGATGGCGAAGTCACAATATTTTTCAGATGCAAAGATATAATGCAGCGATGCCAAAGCATCTACGGGTCACTCCGTTCTGACCAATGACATACACGAAAATCTTCCGACATTTTTTTACTGCGTGAAAAATATAGCGTATTTGCGTGCTATCCTTGGTGCCGCCCTATACCTGCAATATCCGATAGCATCATAAAATTAATTGTTTAACTTCTAAAAAATAGAATCATGAAGAAAGTTGTAGAAAATTCATTCGCAGTAACAGGTTTTGTTGGTAAGGACGCAGAAATCCGTCAGTTCACAACAGCAAGCGTGGCACGCTTCCCACTGGCAGTAAGCCGCAAGGAGCAAAACGGAGAAGAATATGTGTCATCTTTCATTTACGTGGAAGCCTGGCGTAAAAATGACAGCACTTCCTTTGAGTTGCTGAAGAAAGGCAAAAACATTACAATCAAGGGATTTTTTTCAAACCCGACGAATGGACTGACCAGCAGGGTGTCAAACATAACCGTATCATCATGGCAGTCACCGACTTCTATGAGCCGGTGGAGAAAAGAGGAAGAAAAAGCTCCTATCGCTTCAAAAAAGAAGAAAGCCCCGTTTTTTATGTTCAACAGATACATTTACGCACACTCCCTTTTTAAGCCAATCCTCCCTATTATATTATATTGATTCCCATTGTACCACTATAAAGAAGCATATTGCTCTTTTGGTCCGCAAGCCGACACATCACTTTTTGTCCGGCGAAATTAGAATGAAGCCCGGAAATAGCAAGCCCCACGTTGTTCGGATGATAAAAATAGACTATTGCATGGTCGATTTTCATATCCGGACTTGCCTTATTCCGCAAACGGCTTCATTCAGGGGATGCCTTAAAAAGTCTGATACGCCGACCTGCGGAACTGAAAAGGAACGTAGGGAAAACAAGTCAGGCATTGAGAAAATAAAAATAATAGTATTAACTTAATAAAGAGCTATATGGAACGAAGTATCGAAAGAGTACCCACATGGGCATTGCCTTACATGGCTAACGGGGACGCCACAGGACTGAAAGACAAAGAGATTAAAATGATTGACAACCTATTGCGTAAGCGGTGTATCGAACTGGTATGCCCTATTGCAGACAGTGTGCAAGGCGGTATGCCACCTTATTATACCAAAGACCCACTATTCGGCAAGGCAACCGAAGTGGAAGATTGTATCGTTTTTTATAATATCTAATTGAGACGCTATGAATGTGACATTTGAAAATCTTATTAACGTATGGGACGCACAAATTCCCAACTTATTGGTTGAACTGGTAAACCATGCCGTATTCGCAACAGACAAAGCAGGTTTTCAAGCTGTTGTTACAAAATTGTCTGAAACCACGGATTTTGACAAGTTCTTCGCTTATGGATATGGCGGATGCCATTTTGGCTGAAGCAACGCCTTGCCTCAGACCCTTCAAATACATGAACGAACGGTTATTGATAGTAGATTTTTATAACTATAAAAAGATAGAAACCTATGATTTTAATTAACCCAACCACATCAGCCGCATTTACCGGGCATCGCTTCATCCCCTACGATAAAGTGTCTTCACTCCGGGAGGTACTGAGGATAACCGTATCGGAACACTACAATCGAGGTATCCGTACATTTTATAACGGTTGTGCGATAGGCTTCGACCTGCTTGCCGCAGAAGCGGTGTTGTCCCTAAAAGACAAATACCCTGATATAGTTTTGATTGCCGCCGTGCCTTATCGTGGGCAATGCGAGGAGTTTACCTCCTATAGCAAGGCACGTTATCACAACATTCTTGCCAAAGCGGACAAAGTTGTAATGCTGAATGAAAACTATGCCGACGGCTGCTTCCTCCGGAGAAATGACTATATGTTGTCATGTTCCGCCAACTTGATAGCCTACTTTGACGGAATTCCCAAAGGCGGCACATACTACACTTTCAAGAGAGCCTGGAAGCGGGGCATGCCGATAGTCAATCTGTTTTAATCCGTAGAAAGGTTCTGTGTATGACTGCACAGAGCCTTTTCTTTTGGTCGGCACTCCATCCCAATCTCCGGTTATAACCCATTCCCTTTTTTACCTTCCGCTCCAAGAGCGGCTCCCCTTCCACTTTTACCCGAAATGGCTCCTTTTATAAACTTTCCCTATCCTCTAATAACGTGACAATCAAGATTGCCTTCTTGAGCGTGATTCCACCTGGCCCGGATTTATTTTTCCGCAAAGGTAACGTCCGGTGTCAAGACTTTTGTCAAATCCGGCTGTGCCGTGGATGTCTTCACGAAATCTTCCTCTCACAAGTTCGAGCGTATTTCCCTCGTCAGGTTTGCCCGTATTGCCCCCGTCACCTTTTCGGGGCAGAAAAATAATTCCCGGCAGGTTGCAACAACCGGCCCGAAGAAAGGGAAATATTAAACAAAAGGTTAAATATACACGTATGAGTTACAACAAGTTAAAAGCATTAGAGGGCAATATCGAAGCGATAAGCACAGCCCTTGCCATTCACGAGGAACGCAGAAATGCGACCACCGCAGAGCGTGAGACATTATCAAGTTTACAGGCTGCGGAGGTATCAAGGAAGTATTGAGCATCGGAACGGACACCCCCATACCCGACACCATGCAGGAAGCCGTTAAACGCTTGCTCTCCGTCCTGTCAAAAGCGGCAAAGGGGAATGAAACACTTTACAGGCAACTCCTGCAAAGTCTGAAATCGTCCGTATTGACAGCTTTTTATACCCCGACATTCCTTATTCAAGCCGTAGCCAAGCAAATCAAAGACACTTTCATGGCAAACGACCTTAAAATGGGCACATTCTTAGAACCGTCCGCAGGTATCGGCGGTTTCCTGCCAGTCGGAGATATGGCTACACATCGGACGGCTTTTGAGAAAGACCTGCTTACCGGACTTGTATTGTCTGCCCTGTACCCCGACACACAGGTATTTATTGAAGGCTTTGAAACGATTGACAGCCAAGAGACGGAACACAACCGCTTTGACGTAATCGCTTCCAACATACCGTTTGGCGACTTCCGTGTGTTCGACAATGCTTTTAGCAAAAAGGCGGCATCTATGCACAGGTTTCCAAGACCATCCATAACTATTTCTTCGTGAAAGCCGTTGAGAAGCTAAACGAGGGCGGCATATTGGCTTTCGTCACATCAAGAGGTATCGCTGACACACAGGCTAACCAATTCGTGCGTGACTACCTCGTACACCGCTGCAATCTGATTACGGCATTACGCTTGCCTGATAACCTGTTCATGCAGACAAGCGGCATCGAAGTAGGCAGTGACCTGTTGATATTTCAGAAGGACAGCCGCAAGACAACGCTTGCCGACCGTGAAAGGCTCTTTATGGAGACAGTCCAAGAAGTCGTACCGTGCAGTGACCAATATACCGGACATACCAATAAATTGTTTACTTTACCAAAAACCGCCTTGTTTACAGAAAGTCGCATACAAACCAACCAATATGGGGGAATATGTGCGCAAATACCGCTGGCAGGGAGAGGAAGCCGATTTGCAACAAACCCCTTTCCTCCATGCTGAAAGCCGACTTTGAGCGTTTTTTCAGAAAGAACTTGTTTGCCACACCGAACAAAGGCATTGGCGGCATACAAATGTCACTTTTTGATTGCTTTAATACCAACAAGGCGGCACAGCCCAACAGGGAAAAACGCACGTACACAGGCGCGTTGCACAAGTGGATGAAAAACGGCACGTTGGTACTCTTTGAAAACCAACTTGGCACACTCCGCTACAAACAGGCAAACTGTTTTTCCGACACGACCGTTACATTCGTACCTTTGAAAGTCTCCCGGATAAACATAGAGCGTGCCAACGATTATCTTCCTATCCGTGAAGCCTACTTTGAACTGACAACCAAAGAAAGCGAGGAACTGGCCGAATATCCGAAGCTGAGGGAACAACTCAACAGACACTATGATGCCTATGTGCGCAAGTGGGGCTTTTTCCACCACAACGACAACAAGGAGTTTTTCTCTTGGGATAGTCTGGGCATGGAAGTATTCACGATTGAAATGCAACTCGGAAAGGACATCTGTAAAGCCGACATCATGCACGAGCCTGTTGCGTTCAAGAAAATAGATACTTCCGTTCAACTGACACCGGTAGAAGCATTGGCGAGCAGCCTTAACTATTACGGTTCGGTCAATATGGACTATCTTGTACAGACAACCGGACAGACCGAAACAGAACTGACAGAAGCCCTTGCCGGTGAGATATTCTACAATCCTTTGACGGATTGTTGGGAGAACAAAGGCAAATTCCTTGCCGGTAATGTCGTGGAGAAGTGCAAGGAGATATGTACCGTTCTTGCCGACCTGACAGGCAACGCTCAAAAATGGGCGGCTACATCTGTCGAGGCTTTGGAAGATGCGACCCCCGAACTTATTCCGTATGAAGAACTTGACTTTAATATGGGTGAGCGTTGGATTCCGGCAAGTATTTACGCTTCCTTTGCCAAAAAGACCTGTTCGGGGTAAACACAACGGTGATGTATTTTGATGTGAACGACACCTATATTGTCTCTTTGCAAGGCCATTCCCCCATTGCCTATAATGTCTATTCGATTGGAAGCTATAACGGGGAAGCCCTGTTCGTCCACGCCCTGCACGATACGGTTCCGGAAATCACCAAAGAGATAATGCGCAACGGTGAAAGTATCCGTGTACCCGATGAAGAAGCCATACAAGCGGCATCCACGAAGATACAGGAGATACGCCGCAAGTTCAACGAATGGTTGGATTGCCAACCTATCGCCGTGCGTGATGAATTGGTACGCCTGTATAACGAACGCTTTAATTGCTACGTCCGTCCTCATTATGACGGTTCGGCACAGACATTCCCCAACCTCTCTTTTGAGCAGTTCCCATACGACGACCTCTATCCCTCACAAAAGGATGCGATCTGGATGATTAAGCAGAATGGCGGTGGCGTATGCTGGCACGAAGTCGGTGCAGGCAAGACAATGGTAATGTGTGTGGCGGCTTATGAAATGAAGCGTTTGGGCATGATACAGAAGCCGCTCATTATCGGCTTGAAAGCCAACGTACACGA